>CEAZ01007618.1_pt1 | contig 104743 bp, 78 predicted proteins | sample 557361 | NCBI WGS metagenome assembly CEAZ01 (sample SAMEA3182074, study PRJEB8094) | gut metagenome | biome: human; feature: gut; material: Stool; isolation source: human stools | place: Canada | collected 2012-02-22 | reverse complement strand
TTATCCTCATCCGTCGTAAATATACGATCGTAGGCAAGCTCATCATCCATTTTCGCACCGGTGTACGATGTGGTCTTTGCTACCTCTTCATATACTTTTTCCTTATTGACCGTTAATATAATATCTATCATAATCAGAAATCAAACAAATTATACGATAAACCTACACTAAGACATGGAGAAAATTGCGGCGTTTCTCTCAGTGTTATTCCATATCCTACCTGTAGACTGATACTGAACTTTTTCTTCTTGGGTTTGGGATAATTACCTGTTACGGTCATTATATCACGCCCGGCAAAAAGTATCAGGCTGTCAAGTTGTGGATGAAAGCCACTTACATAAGCCCGATATGTGTCTGTTTCATACATCTTCTGCGTAATGGGGATTTCAACCTCAACACTGTCTTTGTCTTTATTTGGAGGTTTAGTCGTATCTGCTACGTCCGGAGTCTGTTTCGTACTATCCGGTTTTGCAGTAGGAAGAATCTGCGTGATGTATTTAATAACGGTACTATCCTTGGGTACAGGCTTGTAATAGGGTATGGTATCGAAAACAGTTATTCTTGTGGTATCATTTATAGGTAACTTTTTATTCGATATGCAAAAACGCACATTAAAAAACAGTGATGTGAAAAATAATACCACAAACAATATTGCTACAATATCTTTAAACCATTTTACCATACTTCTGAATATATCTGGTTATTGCCTCTACATGGGTTTTAACAATAGCTTGTTTGCCTTCTTCGGAACAAAGGTACAGGACATCATCCTTGTTATCCTGAAAAAAGTTTTCCGTAAGTACAGCCGGGCATTTTGTCTTACTCAAAATATAGAAGTTTTCTTCCCAGTCAGGATCGTCGTCAGAATTATCTTTGCGTATTCTTTGACTGATAAAGTTTTTTTCAGCTTCTTCATACAAGAAAGTTGCCAGTTTATCAGCCTTTGTCTTGCCTTTCGATGTATAAGCGCTCCATCCTCTTGCGTTCATCCATTCTGCACCGTTTCCGGCAGCATTGCAGTGGATAGAAACAAGAACTACATTGGCCGTTCCATATCGTCCGCAAACTTCGTTTACACGCCTTGCACGTTCTGATAGTGGAACATCTACTGTTTCCCGAACAATGCGTTCGGCATCATAACCTCTTGCGGAAAGTTCATGTGCTATTCTATTTGCAATTTCACGTGCATAAGCATATTCACGCAACGAACCGTCAGGACTACGTTTTCCGGGAGTGTTTTCACCATGCCCGTTATCAATCAATATCTTCATACTTATTTATTTGGTTAATATTCACTTGGTGGGACGCGGTCTGCACAACCATGTTTATTGCATTTCCGGAATTCCAGTGCTTGATTCTGAACGGCAAGCTCGCTGTTCTTTTCGCTTAGCTCGCGGATAGCGTCACGATACTTGGTTATCTCGGCGTAAAGGTGGTCAATTTTGGCGTCCAGTTCGACAACTCGCTTTTCCTTCTTCTCGTACAATTCTTTCCATTCAGCAGCATAAGCTGTGATGTTATCTGCTTCGGTTTTTTCAGCCTCGGCATCTGCCTTTTTCTTTTTGCTTCTAAGCAATAACAAGGGCAATATAACTAATGTGATGAGCGAACCGACAACTTGGATAATCGTGCTTAGTTGTTCCATATTAAAGTTCCTTCTATTAGTTGTCCTATCATTGCTCCGGCTACTGTAAGACCAAAGTCAATCCAATCCCATCTACCGCCATGCACCTTGTCTTTATATTCCAAAGCACCTGCTGTCAAAACTCCGGCATACATTGCGGTAAACCAACCAAATGCAAAAATGCCGATAATCAGTCCTCCTATGAGGTGTTTCCACCTGTTACTCATTCCGAGCCATTCAATCAACTTTTTCATCGTTATTACTTTTTAAATTAAATACCGTCCAATCCACTTCATCCTTTTCTTTCCACCCTTCCTGAACAGTCTTTATCACATAGGCGCACGCTGCTTGGGAGAACGCAATAAAATCATCTGCATTCTCGAAAGTATGATAGATGGGCGTACCATCTTCCTGTTCATTGATTTTTAGAATAAGCGGATAAGGAATCTTTTCACTACGTTCTATAGCGGAAAAGTTTAATTGGTTTTCGGGTGAAAGATATACTGCTTTCCCGTTCCAGACAAAGCCGTTTATAATCTTTTCCTCCGTAGCCGTGTTTATAGCGGACACAACAAGTTCCTTGACTTCGGAAAGTGTGGGTTTATGGTCGAATGTATGCCGGTACTCCCAGCCATTCTCACTATTCTCATCATCTTTCCCGAAGCCATAAAACAGTATCCACTTGGAGCGTCCTGTACGTACAAGACAATCCTGCCGCTTCTTTATGCCGTAAATCTTTTCCATTGCATGAATTTTGATTTACGACAAAAGTAGCGGATACCGAGCGGATTAGTATGTTATCTTTTTCCCGTCAGGTAAAATTGTATTTTCGTTTGCCTCCGTCAAACATTTCACATTTGAGAACTGTTTCAAATGGAAAGCCGTCCTCAATATCGCTGATTTGGTCAAGAATACCTTTCATCTCAACCGATGCAGTAAAGAACTTTCCCCATTCTTGAGTCCTGGGATTGCGGAACGATACCAGATAACGGTCTTCCCCCTCTTTGGTGTCTATTCCTGTTTCAAAATCATGTATCTCAATTGGAATATTTACGATGTCGCTCAAACGCATAACCTTGCCGGGAAAGCGTTTTTTTCCATCTGCTGGAGTGTACGTAACACCCATTTCGGAAAATTTCTTCATGTTGTTCTTGGTAAGTATATAAAATAAATGTTTGCAATCTGCATGGCAGGCCATACCCTTGAATGAACCGATTATTTGCTGTCTCCGTTTCCGTGATTTAATCTTGGAAAGTTTTCGGGCTGCATTTACTTTTGTCCGTTTTCGTAGCAATGTATAGTCGCCGTAGTTGACAAAGCCAAGGGCATCCATACCGGAGGATATGGGAGCCACTTTTTCGCTTGGTTTTATTGTCAGCCCTATTTGAGCTGCTTCATAGTGTAGTTTGTCCCGCAATTTCCACAAATCACGTTTACTCTCACCGAGAATAAAGATGTCATCACAAAAACGGAAGTAATGTTTTGCACCATATTCATCAATCATCCGGTGATCAATATCATTATGGTAAAGGTTTCCAAAGAATTGTGAGGAACGCAGTCCTTTGCTTATGCCATGCTTCCCGTTGGGATATAGTGCTTTGACAAAATTTTCAAGAATAGGCAATAAGACAGGGTCTCCGACATATCGCCTGATTGTGGAGATTAATATATCATGGTCAATACTGTCATAATATCCTTTATAATCGCTTTGATAATAATAGTGTATATTGGGGTTCTCTGCCAATGTATCCTGCACCTGATGGAACAGACCATGCGGTCCGCGTCCTTGTATGGATGCAGCCGTTGTTTCTATCAATAGGGGTGAAAGATGCTTTTCCAACGGCTCCATAATCGCATTGCTTCCAATACGCTCTATGACTGACGGGGCTTGCACAATTCTTACTTTCGGTCCGTCATCCACAGTAAACGACTTGAGGTTCTTTATACGGAATGTGCCGTTACCTATCTGTTCTTTCAGCGCATCAAGTATCTTATGCTTGTTTTTTACATAACGGGCCATTCTTGGTGAACATTCAATGCCATCTATTACAGCTATCTCTCTTTGCCGATTTCCGCTTCGGGTATCTGCACTTCTCAGATTTGCCATGACACGCTTGAATGACCTTTCCAAATTCTCATCGGATATAATCTCCGGTATGAGATTATATAACGGATAACAGACCGCAGTTGCAGCTACGGCCGGTTGGAATAAATCGTATATATCGCTGACCGCCTTCCGGTCTCGTGGGGAGTGGTCCAACCTCTCCCCACATGTGGTTAAAGATATGTTCCGGCTTTCCATTAATAAATATATATTATCATGCTGTTGCCGAGGCTCGAATCCCTCGGAGAATGGCGGTGGTAATCTCGTACCTGTGCAGGGTCTCCGATTAATTTAACCAACAGAATTTCAGACGCGCCCCGTAGTTCGTGTTCGAGTTCGATGAAGCGTTGTTCGCGTTCGCATAAGCGAGACCGCTGTTCGCATTCGAGTTGTTGCCGGACCGCAAAACACAACGGCGCGAGGGATTGTCCGCCTTTTATTTTTTTAAAGAGTTATGCTTCCTAAACCGGAAATACTCAAAGACGCCTTCATACCCATGGCCTTAAACACTCGCGCAATGGTGGAAAGGGTCAGATTACGTCCGCTTTCTATCTTGGATACTTGTGAACGCTGTACACCGATTTTTTGTGCCAATTCCTCTTGGGTCATGTTTTGGGATTTACGGGCTTTTTTTATGGCTTCCCCAATCAAAAATGATTGCAATTCAGCTTCATACTTATCCCTGTGCGGTGTACCGACCTCACCTATATGTTTATCCTTAACTTCATCAAGGGTATAAAATTTAATTGCTTCCATATACTTATTTTTTTGAGTTGAAATATAATATTCTGACGGCTTCCGCCTTGTTTATCTCTTTGCGTGGGGTCTTTTGTGTTTTCTTCACAAATCCATGCGTGGCAATGACCAACGTTTCCGCGTCGGTGTCCCAAAAAGCCAACAGACGATATTGAATACCTTTATACAGGGTGCGAAACTCCCAAATGTCAGTATCATCTAATTTCTTGAATAAATCTTTGTCCATATAACCATTGGCTACCTTATCTACATTATAGATAATTTTATCCTTAACGTCTTGGCGCAGAGTGTCAAGAAATGCATCGGCTTCACTCGACATTATTACTTTGAATCTCGTTTTCAATTCCATATCTTATATCATTCACAATGCAAATATAGTGAAAATGTTCTATATATGGAACGTTTTACAGACAAAAATACAACCACATAAAAATTAGTTTCAAAAATCGACTCGCTTACGCGAGAAAAAGAAAGAGGGAGCAGCCTACGGCTCTCCCTCCAACGCTTTTTTCGAAATCGCGAGGTCCGCTCTATTCAATTATAACGAATTTTCCGCGGAAGGCCAGACGCGCCCCGTAGTTCGTGTACGAGCTCGATGAAGCGTAGCTCGCGTACGCATAAGCGAGACCGCTGTGCGCATACGAGCTGCTGCCGGACCGCAAAACACAACGGCCTCGGCTTCCACTTATCCAAAATCCTGCTGCATAATGTGTTACATACATACTTGTATCTCCCTTGTGTACTCTGCTGGGCAATACATCGCACTTGGCACCATGTACTATGCGCACGACACAATTTCCATTGGAAGCGTCAACTGTTTTAACAGTCCGTTCGGTTTTGTTTACGGGGTCATAAATATGCGCTGTATAATCTATTGGATATGAACTGTCGTTCTCCGTGCATTTTGCCTTGTAGAACGCTTCATAGCTCGGCACATTAAAAGCGATATAGTCCATCCATTCTGAATCACAACCCACATAATGCTTCAATCCAAGTATGGAGTTGAGCGTATTGCCGGTATTATTGCTGTCAGCCATGCCGATGGAATCCAGTTTATTCAGAATGCTGTCATGTCCGCCATTGCCCACAACCGACTGTTCGTTGGTTGTTCCGCTCAAAGCCCACCATAGATTGCTAATCTCTTTATGCTGTTCGTAATCCTGCAACTGATAGCCAACTCCACGTAAGCGGCAGATGTTTTGGAAATCCTTTGCCGTGTAATTCAAACCGCCGATAGGCATCTCAATAGGATTACCCTCACTGTCGTATTTCCATTCGTTAGATGTAACGGACGTCCCGTTGCCTTTCTTCGAACGTATATCACCGGAAAGGCTGCGTGGCATCTTCAAACCGTCAACGGTAATAGGATATACACCGACCAGACTGTCGTTGTCGCCAACCGTGTGTTCGGTCCATTCAGGTTCTATGGCTTCAATACTGCTGCTGTCTACAACAAGGCACTCTATGTCGCCAATGTCACGGAAAGAAGTGAAATAAAACCATTTTGCACCGTTAGGTATGTCACAGAACACATAATCACCGATGTTGAAGTCAAAATAGGTATGGCTTACAGACATGATGAACGTACTGAGCACACGGTTGTTTTCGTCAGTGAACACGCCTCCAAGCCGGGCATGGTTCAGACCGGGCCATCTTACCTGCTTCATTCCTCTCACATCCATCTTGTAGCTGTTCGTATTGGATGCGGTGGTTATGACATCCTCGCCTATGACTTCACCGACAACGGCATCAATCGCATACACTCCGGTATTTTCCATATATAGCAATTCCGACAACAGGGATTTTCTGCTATGCAATGCAGTTGAGAGCGGTTCGGTCTCTGTTATAGAAGGGAAAAAATACTTTACTTGGTTCTTGTAGTCGTTCACTCCCTTGTACCAATGGTGCGGAGCATGCCAGAATATATCAAAGCCCTCTCCGGCGGTGTCCGTTATGTCAAAGCTGCTGCCGTTTTTCAGGTAGTTGAAATCCGTATCGCTTAACTGCACGCCTTCCATCTGGTTTTTCTTCGTGTTGAATGAGCATTTATAGGCATGGCATCCTTTCTTGATGGCAAGGGTATGCCCGCTTGGAATATATGTGTTGCCATAATCCGCCCCCGTCTTATTTTCGGGATTGCTATACTTCTCACACGAATCATTGTCTACCGTATCGCTGATTTTCACAATAGAGAACTGCGAATTATGAAGTTCAAGTTGGGGAAAATACCGGACAAGCTCTTCGATTTCGTTCTGCTCTATCAGTTCGACCAATATCCATCGTCCGGTTATTCCGCTACACTGTCCTTTTTCATCGTACGCATTACCATTCGCATCCAATCCTATAGCCCCACCGTTTTTTATGGAACGAAGCATTTCAACACTCGCCGTAGCATTTACGTTGGGAATACGGACGGTTTTCAATTCACTTGCATTGACCACCTGTTCCAACAGAGTCATCGTATCAATATACGGACATTCATTCACGAATATTTTTGTAACCTTACTGACACCACCAAGAGAAAGCCCGCCGGGATAAGTCAGATTAGGCAGATTGTTCAATACAAGTTCAGTGATAGTACCGGGAAGGGCAAGCGTACTTATCGGAGAAGTTTCAGCAAACGTTATTGCAGACAAAGAAGTATTATCGGCATGCACACTCTCCATTCGTGGACACTTTGAGCAATTGACGGTTATAATTTCCGTGTTTCGAATATCCAATGTAGTGAGAAACGGCATGTCTCCTAAATCCAAATTGGTAAGAAATCCGGTGTTTCCGGGCGACATTTTCCATTCCTTATGATTTTCACTACCGAGATACAGTTCCTGTAGCAACGACATTTTTGAAAGGGTATTCCCGAATTGAGGGTCAATACTTACTTCACTTAAATCTATCATGCTCATGCGGTCTGCCTGATATATGTACAGCATGATGTTTTCCCCATGCTGGAAATCTGTGAATGTACCGCTTTCCCCTGCCTTCAGAAAGATTCCCTGTGTAATGTTTCCACTATCGTTACCGATACCGAAATACCCACTCTTGGCCGCTTTAAATCTGATGACTGCACCTTCTTTTGCACCGATACGTCCACCAATATAACCGCTTTCCGCCTTGAAATCCCCACAGCGGTAGTATCCGTCACGGATGCGCCAGCGTTGTTCTATAAAAGCGGGAAGAGATGTCAGCCCCAGTCCTTGCAATGCATAGAAATAGAGGTCGTTGTATCCTGTATATTTGATATACTTCCGTTCTCCGTCATAACTTGAAACAACCTTAGGCCATTTTTTCATTATCTGTTTTACAAAATAATAGTCAGCTCCCTTGGGAGAAAACGGTCCGGCACCGATTCCAAGTGTATCGGGAAGCGAACGCATCGTATCTGCTATTGCAGGCAATGTAATTGTATTGGCATTTTGGTCTACATCCATAGTCTGCTGACCACGTATATCATTCCAAAGCACGCTTCCTCTTCCGGCGTATGCACTGTTTGTCAGATCACCGGGGTCAACTTCCGGGTCAATGGTTTGCCCGCCGTCATTATCCTTACCGTTGCAGGTATCACAGTCATAAACTTTATTAAGGTACATTCTTCGCGCTTCCATACCGTTTGCTCCGCTATAAACACCGTCCTTGACGCTACAGCCGTCTTCAAGGAAGAACATCGGTTGCATGTTTTTCGCCTGTTGGTCGACAGCGGCAAGATAATCGGTGAAAAGATAATAGGAAACCAACGAGTATGGATTGATGTATTTCCACATCTGTGTCTTCCAAATTTCCTGCCATTTCCCTGCGAGCTCTTCCTTGGCATAATCGCAACTGTCGCAGAATTTCAGTACTTGGTACAGGTCGAACGGTACTTTCCGTCCCATGGCCAGGTCTATCTGTAACTGGTCATCGTCAATCATGCACTCGAAGTAACGTGTCCACATCGGGTAGGTTTCCTGTCCGAGTTTGAGTTTCGTTACCCACGAGGACTCTGCGGTAGTAGGTTCCATCATGTCTTCAACGCTGCCAACCCCTTGCCACCAGTTCATTCCATCATATGTGAGCAATTCGTAACCGCTTACCGGATTAAGGACCTTGCCTGTAATCTTCCACTTGCCGTTTTCCTGCTTCATCTCTCCGGCTTGTCGCGTCCACTCTCCCCGTTCGTATGACATAAACCGGTAGTCCTGCCCGCAATATAGGGAAAGAAGATAAAGCTTTTCTTTATCGGTGGTAATATCATTCTTGAAACGTGTTTCTATCTGGTCGATGCTTTCGCCCTTTTGTCCGAAATATTCCACAAAATCTCCATAGTTCACGCAGCCTTTATTGTAACCGGGAGTATCTTTAAACCCAAGCGCAACCTGTTCTCCCTTATCCTCCTTCCAGTTCCCTTTTGCATGAAACCATGCGTCTGTCAAGCTTTCCTGTGTAGCACGGAATGCGGCAATGGGATGATTGGCTGTCGAGTGATTCATTTCCAATCCCTTTAATGATATGTCACTCTTTGCCCAAGTTCCATCAAATGAACGCTGTGCGGGAGTCAGGTAATTACTTCCGAGTGCACGAAATGTGGCGTTCATCAAACCGCACACACCGCAGTCGTTGGCATTGGAGCTGTCGGAATAATCCACTTTCACCGTTATTATTTTTACCGGAATAGAATCTTCGCCTACACGGACATAACCTATTCTCATCAGTTTATATGATATTTGAGCATCTTCACTGTCATAATCCGGATAAATAGGAGTTACCTCCCAGCCATCATTCTTTTGAAGATAGAAACGGTCGTTCTTGATAGGCCGTTTTGCCGAAGTGGTTCCCTGCCTGCGCCATTGCACATTGATAGCCTTAAAACTTCTCCACGGCATAGTCGGATGATAATAGAACAACGTACATTTGAACTTCTTGCTTGTATCAATATCACCGTCAAACGTGTCAAAAGTTTGCTGGTCTGACACGACCACATAATAAGGTATGCCTTTTGCGGAAAGGGCTTCTATTGTCGGACGATTCTGTGTATCAAGCACATTCTCCGCTTCATACTCCTGTATCATTGCTGAAGTATCAGTCAACTTGCACAAATAGTTTCTAAAAGCTTGCGCCCATTCATAATGACTGTTGTAGGCAAGTACATAATACAAATACAAGTCTCCTTCCGTTCCGTCAAATGTTATGGTTTTTGAATTAAGGATAGCACCGCTATTACTGATATATCCTATACAGCCGACCTCTTCACCATTCAAATACAGTTTGATACAGGAATAATTGCTTCCCCCACGTGATACATAAATGGTAGATGGTTCTACAACTACGGCCATGGTAATTTTTTCACCTTGTCGGAATGAGCGTTCCACCAAAGCCGGTTGTCCGGTCTTGCAGTATATCGCAGCTTTATTTCCACAGACATAGAAACCGGCTCCGCTATCAGGGTCATAGCATTCTATCAGCTTTGAATCAGCTTCCTTGATATTTTTGGTGGCAAAGGCAAATTGGATGGCACATCCGCTCGTAGTTTCCACTGATGCGTTTCCAAAAGGATGGTAATCCAATATTTCAGCTGTTACATTTTCTGCAATACGCAAAGAACGCTCCTTAAGAAAGTCTACAAATCCGTTGCTTGACCAGTTTGCACCTCGTACATCCATTGTCACTCCGTTATGTGTGATAGTATGATCGCTCTCACTGTTGCTACGTGTAGAAAAATCATATCCGAACAAAGCACCGTCCTTGATCGCTATATCAATGGCACTCCCTTTTATCGTAACCTTGATTTCATTGGTGGATACACCGCCACTTTCGGCATGTACGGTAATACTTTGGCTTCCGTCCGTACTATATCCGCTTATCTGCTTGTTCACTGTAACCGTTTCGGCAATCATAGCTTCCACAGCTGTAACTTTCTCCTCGCTGTAGAAAACATCTACATGCGTTTCAGTCTTGCCGGGAGTATACGCAGCCACCTCTACGGTAAGGTTGTCATATAAACGTAACGTGCCGTTGTTCTTGTCATTGAACCTGATGGCGACGATGGGAGTATTACTGTTTTCGTCCACACACATGATAGCGGAATAGATGGTGTTTCCCTTTACTCCGGATTTCTTCTCCGTACCGTATATTCGTACAGGATATGCGCCATGCGAAAGTCTTTCTCCGCCACCGAATACATTTGTTGGATTGACAGAGATGCCTTTGGTATAACTGTCGCTTACCGTTGCTTCACCAAGTTTCTTCCATTCTCCATTATAGAACATCTCCACTACTGCAAGAATGGATGAAGTGTTATTAGGGAATTTATAGAATTGTCCGATATTTTTTGCCGGACCACCTGCAACAAGGATAGTATCACTTGTGTAATTCAAAGCCATGGGTTGTTCTACGGTAATATCCACAGCCATAATGGTAATGGCTTTTTTCTTGGTATTTCCATCCGAATCTGTAGCTTGCACAAAGAAGCTTTTGCTGGCGGCACTGCTGAAATAACTTGTGAAGTCAAGTTCAAACTTGTAATCGGTCGCACTTGCAGAGCCTACAGTGTTCATATCCTCACTGGATAATGTCAGTCCGGTGCTTGCATCAATAATAGTGATGTTACGAATGACACCAAGCACCTCGTTACCATCAGGATAGCTGACACTACGCAAAGCTACATTGATTTTTATCTCTGAGCCGAATGCCATAATAGGAGCGGCTTCCTCGAAGTAGATAGACAATGTACTATCCTCACTGGAGCCGCCACCACCTCCATTTTTGGGTATTTTAAGCACAATATCCTCTATCTGTCCGCCATTCAGATTGGTGGCTTTGTAGTAAATGTAGTCTTCATCACTTTCTTCATCAAATCCGCCGATAGCTTTCTCCTGCATTATGTATGCCCCGCCTGTGGAAAGGGCATCTTTTCCTCCCTCTGCCGGTTTGTCGGATGTTTCCACCTTGCTTCCGCCACTGCCGAATGCTACCCACGGTTTCAGATCATCAGGGCTGATGTCACTCTTATCGCGTGTGAACTGATAGGCAAGCCATACAGGTGCGCCATTTTTATCACTTTCCGCAGTCTTGAATGTAAGGACGATACCGCTTTTCAAATAAGAGAACCCGCTTTCTTTCTCAAGGTCAACAACAGCTTTTATGGCTGTTCCCAAAGTATATTCTCCATCTCCGCAAAGGTCGTTCACGTTGATGGTGTTGCCTACGTTTCCACCACCGGAAGTCCCGAAATCCGTCCAGTTGCTTTCTTTACTCCAATCAGAGGTATTTGTCCATTGTTTTGAAACCCATCCGGCTTCTGTAAGGAATATCAAGACAACACCCGGAATCTGCAAAGCAGAAGCATATTCAGAAGTCGCACACCTGTCAAGTGCTACGGAAAATGTTATCTCCCTATCTGAAAGGTCAAACAGATGGTTGACATTCACAACGCTACGCGATACGACTTGTTTATTGAGTGAAAGTATTGCCTTCTTGTTTTCTTCGACCTGCTTCATATCTTCCTGTAACTTCGCACCTTCATCACCGGGGAATGCAGTAGAGCTTGTATGTCCGAGAGCAAGGTCGGAGCCAATTGAAGTCAGTTGTTTACCGCTCCAACGATAACTTTTTCCATCTTCTTCACATAGAAAGACTTTGCCGGAAGAGGGTATTCGCCCGTTTGTACTTGCCGTACCGAAAACATCTGCATCCAACCAGTTGTTATAATAAGTAGCAGTCTCGGATTCTCCGATTGTCGGAACGTATGCAAGCACAAAGCAACCATGTTCCTTATCATATACAACTTTACAACCCTCATCGTTGGAATTTTTGTCTATGGATTCATTTTTTACAGTAATGCCTACGGAAATGCCATAAAAATCTACCACGTCATCAATGTATCCGGGCAAATGTCGGCTCGGTACTTTCCCTTGTTCGTCAAGAGGGGCGATTCCTCCGTTTTCACCTTTTGATTCTTTGAAAGAGTTCAGTTGGCTTCCAACTTCATTCGCCTTGTTGTTTGCCTTGTTTGCGGTATCCTTGGTCGTGTTTACTTGGTCTTGCAACGAGTTGACACTATCACCAAGCGTGGTGAGGTTGGTGTCTTGCGCTTTGTTGCGGGCTTCTATATCCGTAATGTCGTCCTGCAGTTTGGTAATATCCTCTTGCAGTTTTTCTACGGCTTCGTTATACTGACCGCTGTCTATGGTCGGGTTGCCTCCACTCTGTCCGGTCGGGACCCATTCTCCGCCATCGCCCACATATATGGGAGCTGGTAAGGAAACACCCACAAGTGCCCACCATCCGTCATGTGGTAAAGGATAAGCCGCTTTCAGTTTTTCGATGGTCGTGAACAGTCCTTTGCTCACTCCCTTGATATTTTTTGCCTCAAGCCAGCCGTCCACCATTACGTTTCCTTTCAAGTGGGTCTTTCCCTGAACGGTCGCGTCACCACCTATCGCTGTATTGCGACCAACGGAGACATCACCGTCTATATGTTTTGATTCGTAACTCATATTAATACAGATTTAGCCAATTCGTTCAATGCGGCACTTTTTTCCGTATCGCCGAATGTCGTTAATACTAATGCAGCTATGGTATATATCACAGCATCATAACATTTCTCACAGATTTCTACCGCGCCATATTTGTCTATTTTCGGGTAAGGCAGATATACAGCACGGCTCACTTTCGCTTCTGTCGTTTTGCAAGAATAAAATTCCATCACTCTTCCTTCTGGCCGTATGGATATGGCGCATACAGGCCGTTGACATGTTCCCCTTATGCCTTTAAATCGGGAAGACTGTTTTTCATATTCAGGGTCATCGGTGTTTATGGGATTAAATACCGCACGCTCCCAATCGTTCATTTGGAAAACGACAAAACGCATGAAATCTTCCGGCAGTAATATCCATCCGCTTTCATGCTCTTTCCAATATATGGCATCACCGAAGTTGTGTCCGCCGTCAAGCAAATAGGACGGTGCAGAGCTGTGCACACGCTTTACTGCTTCCAAAATCTTTGATGCAATGATGTCGTCAAGTGCAAGAGTGTCCACATCGCCTATAATCTTCAACGTATCGCTGTTCATGTTTTGGTCCAGGGCGGTGCGTACATCCTCCTGTATTTTGTTCTTCTGATATACAGCCATAAGCCCTTATCTTTATTCCAGACCTTCAAACTCAATTCCGTTTGCTGCTGCCTGCTCCATGATTGCCTTGGTCGAGCGCATGGAAGTGCGGCTGATACCGAAAGTGTCTGCAAGGTAATCTTTTGCACTTGCAATGTCGCTTACTTTGACTTTGCGAGATGTCGTATTGTTATCCCCTGCGTCTTCTTGCGGCATTTCGTCCTGTCTGCCGGTTTCGTTGGCAGGCGTGTCTTCACCATTGTGCGTACTTTCGGCATGAAGTTTTTCAGATGAACCGTTTTTAGACGCTTTTCCGGCTGTTTCTACTGTCTCGGATTGCCCGTGCACAGAATGAAGTTTGAACAGTTTGCCAAACTTGTAATGGTTCTCTACAGACTTCTGTATGTCCTCGTTGTCGGTAGTGAATACACTGCTTCCGTTTGACAATGGAACGAATGCGATATGCAGGTTCTTCTTGCTCGGAAGTACCACATTAATACTGATATTGGTATTCGCCTTGTAGGTTTTCGTAATCATATTCTTAAAAGTAAAAAGGGGACGGGACACCTTATCCCATCCCCGGTAATTAATAATTCTTTATGAACTCTTTATTATGCCGCATTTAAATCTTGGGCGGGTGCTTTAGCCAGTCTCATACGTGCATGTGCCTTTGCATAGCGCAGATACAGGCAGCTCACCTCTTGGATAACTACCGCATCGGTACGGCGGATACCGGCCTTTTGCAAGTCGAGTACGTTACGTGCCCAAGACACATGTGTTTTTTTGGAAAGATATTCCGGATCCATTGCAAAGCCGCAATCACTCATTCCGTTTACATCGAACAGTTCATGATGTATGGTTAATACTTCTCCGAAATCAGTATCCCAAGATTTGAATTTCAAGTTCCATACCTCCACGGTATCTTTCAAGCGGAATTTTTCGCTCTTTATCTTGGAGAATGCAGAGAGCATATCACTTCCACAGAATAAAATCTTACGCTTGTTACCGATGCCGGTACCAACAAAAAGGTCTTTGGTAATATCCACAAGGTTTTCATCGGTAATTATGGCGCATTTCTTGTCAGTATCCCATTCGCCCACCTCGATGTCCTTTCCGGCCATCCACCAGATACCACCTGTAAACCAAGTGTTCATGCCGTCCTTTGCAATGTGCTTGATAACCTGCTTCACACCGAACAGATAAGTATTTTCCATTGCGAGGCGCATATCATATACACCGTCTTCTTCAATGTCTGAGAAATTCCAGTTCACTTCTTTGGCGGCAATCTTGTCAAAAGTTGATTGCTCTACCTGAATCATGAAGTTCTGACAATACTGGGTTTCAGGCATAGGGATATTATTGAATCGTCCTGTCTGAACATCCAATTCCCCACATGCTTTTCCCATGCGTACAAGCGTTGTTCCTTGTGGAATTTCCGGAACAAGAATCGGCTGTTTGCTTGAATCATCCATTTTGCCATTTACGGCATACACTGTAGGAAGATTTGTTGAGCTGTCCTTTCCGCACACACAAAGCACGAGGTCCGGAACGTTGCTGTCATCTTCCGTATATTTCGTTCCGTCCGGTTTGGTGATGGCGCTGACACCGACTACCCTAATGGTATCATCCAACGTGAACATATTCAAATCATCTACCGGCAACGACACGCTCGCACCGCTGAGCATAGCTTCCAGCTTTTTGTTGGTACTGCATTTGATTTCACGTGTACCCACGCTGTAATACTTCACTTCAAATGAATTGGTGGAGCTTGATTTTGCATAACGGCTGATTTGGTCAATTGGAGTAGCCATCGGACGGATTTTCACGATGCGTTTGTCCACATCACTCAAATAGAAATTTGGGTCGCCGGTTTCACGCCCTCCTGTTTCAGTGGAAATACCGTCTGTTCCACCCGTACCGTCCGCACCGGCTGTTGTTTTACCCGCATCAGGCAGGTTCGATGCTTCTGCCATCATGACACCGCTTGATGCACCCGTCACAAACGCCAATATCATCAGCGTAATGCGACAAAAGAAACTCATTGTTTTCTTCATTGCTCGAAATTTTAAAAGTTAAAAATGTAATTGGTTTATATTTATCTGTTTATCGCCTTGCGTTTTTCACCGCCACGCTCCCAAATGTTCTGTGTACCATCATAACGCCCGATTGCACCGAGGTCAGGCATCTGCCGTGAACCGCCACTGCCGCCACCGTTTTTACCGGCAAGGTCGGCTGTACCGTCATTTTTGCCTGCTTTGCGTAGTTTTTCTTCAATCTTGCTGTTGCGCCCCTTTACTTCACCCTCGTGTCCGGCAGCTTCCACATCGCTGTCGTGCCTGATTGCTTTTATGGCCATTTCTATACTTTCACGTGTAAACTTACCCATGATTCCGTCACGTACAATGCCTACAAGGAAATCCATTGCGCTGTCGATGTCCTCATCCGGCAGTCCTTCTTCCTGTTGCATGGTTTCAAGGGTGGTCAGGGTTTCGTCGAGGTTCTTCTGATACTCTCCCTCGTACTCTTTCTCTTGGGCGATTCGTTCCGCAAATTCCTTGTTGGCGGCTGCAAGTGCCTCCTGCTTTTCGGGGTCTTCAAGTGCGGCCTTGAAATCATCCCCGAATTTGCGCACCATACCGATGATAGGGTCTTCGCCTTTTCTCCAGTCAGTAAGGAAAGCGGCACTTTGCGGGTTGCTTGCAAACAGGTCGGACAGTGCTTTTTCACGTTCCTTGTAACCGGACAATTCCTTGTCGTAACCATCGTAATCGTCATTGATTTGACCGAATAACGCTTCATCATCGGCAAATTCTCTGTCCGGATACTTTGCTTTCAATCGCTCTGTGTATCGCTCGCGATTGCTCTTAACTTCCGTATTATTAGGCATAATTCAAAAATTTAATTTATAGTCAGATTCTACAAGACAAAAATAGGCAGGGAAAGCAGGATGTCATGTTTATCTTTTTACGCTCCTATTGGTAGCTTTGGTACTATAACGGGAAGAAAAATGAAGCATAAAGGAGCAGTTATGGAATACTCTATGGAGCGTATGAACGACTTGATGAGAGCATACGATGAATACATTTCATCGTGTGATTATATCCGTATGCCTGAAGTGTATAAAGTAATTGTAAACATGCCGTCCCGGAGGTTTTGGGTCAGCGATATTCGTGCAGCATTGGTCGTTTCCGCCATGATGAGGGGTGAGAACGATTTAAGCGGTATGTGGCCGTTGAAGAAAGAAATGTATGAGGAGATTCATACAAGGGTTGTCGCTCTCAAATCAGAATACCCGGAACTTACCATTTCTGAACTGTGTGCTAAAGTGATTGCTCAACCCGCACCGAAATTCTACCTCACGCCGGGTAGTGCCAAGATGATGATATGCAAGGCTAAAAAACGATGGATGCAAGAAAAGTTGAGAAGATTACGGCTCTCCTGATTTCTGCCATGATTGTGTGTTTGTCATTTTCAGGAGAATGGGATTGGCAAACTGTCGGCATTTACGCTGGAAGTAATATGCCAGGACGCTTGCTGTATCCGTTTTTCCATACGAATATGTTTCATGCCTTGCTCAATTCATGGTGTTTATTATCGATTATTTTCATTTACGATATTGGGATAGGAAGATTGCTGTCAGCCTATATGATTGCCGTTACAGTTCCAGTTGATACCCTTGGATATTTCACGACAATGGATTCGCCAACGGTAGGATTGTCCGGATTGGTTTTCGCCCTGTTTGGTTCAATATCGTTTGAGGTATTACGTAAACGGTATTATCAGTTATGGATGCTGTTTTACCTTGTGGCAGGCTTCCTGTTTCCGGGCATAAATGCCGTATTGCATCTTTGGTGTTATGTATTGGGACTCATCATGGCTCTGCTAAACAAGCCTGTTAAAATCATGCACCATGAAAGATAAGGCCATCAAGGACATATTGACAGAGAATGAACGCCGCAATGCGATTGTATATGCAAAGTTCAATCCAATTACCGGAGAAGGTTCTGTCGGTAAACGTGTAAAGTGTACCATCAGTGACTTTCCTATACATACCCAGTGGTTACCGGAACGTATCATGAAAGTACCGCTTGTACGCCAACTCATCGAAGCCGGTTCTATTTCCAAATTCCTCACGGACTACATGGGTGTGGAAGACAATCAGGATGATCGCTTGAAGGTCATAGAGCAGTTTGTACGAATACGCAGCCGCGAGGATTTTCCGTTTTGGGCGGCAACATTTGTCTATATCAAGGCCAAAGGCGGTGGTGAGGATGTCCTGTTTCGTCTGACAAGACCTCAACGGCGTTTTGTGGATCGGCTTGAGAAATTGCGTATTGCAGGGAAACCGATACGCATCATCCTGCTTAAAGCACGGCAATGGGGTGGTTCCACCACTTCACAGCTTTATATGGCATGGTTGCAGTTGCTTCACAAAACCGGCTTAAACTCACTTATCATTGCACATCAGGGCGCAGGCTCCGATGAAATCAAGGATATGTTCGACCGGATGATTAAAAGTTATCCTGTCGAAATGCTCTATAAAATTGATGAAGCCTACAATGAGAACGAGCCGAAGATTGTAGGAGTGGGAAAATCGGGAAGTATATCGCGCATTCCGCAGCGTAACTGCAAAATCAAGATTGGTACGGCTGAACGCCCGGATTCGTGTCGTGGCGGTGATTACAATCTTGTACATCTCTCCGAAGTGGGAATATGGAAGGCTACGGAGGGAAAGAAACCGGAAGACATTGTGCGCTCCGCCTGTTCGGGTATTCTCCTCAAGCCCTACACCATGATTGTTTATGAAAGCACAGCAAATGGCACCGGGAACTTCTTTCATCGCGAATATACTGCCGCAAAAGAAGGGAAATCCCAGTTCGAGGCAATGTTCGTTTCATGGTTCGACATCGAGCAATATACACTCGCTTTTGATTCGGACAATGAAAAATGGGATTTTGCAGAATGGCTTTATCAGAATCGGGACAATGAAAATACAGATTCCGAACGTGAGGAATGCGGTAAGTATCTTTGGTCGCTGTGGGAAAAAGGTGCTACGCTCGAAGCTATCCATTGGTACATAGCCGAACGCAGGAAGTACAATGACCATGGGCAGATGGCTGCCGAATTTCCGTCTGATGATGTGGAAGCCTTCGTACATTCGGGAGCACGTGTGTTCGACAAATACAAGGTCGATGCAATGCGCAAGACCTGCAAGAAGCCTAAATATGTCGGTGAAGTCTGTGCCGATGCGGATGAGGGCAAGAACGCTTTGCAGAACTTGCGTTTTGTGAAAGACAAACAGGGATTGTTGCATATTTGGGAGTTGCCGGAAACAGATGAAAAGGAAGTTGTTACAAATCGTTACCTCACGATTGTCGATGTGGGTGGACGTTCCAATAAAGCAGACTTCTCTGTTGTTCTTGTGCTTGACCGTCTGTTTATGATTGATGGTGGCAAGCCTGTCGTAGTGGCACAATGGTACGGACATTGCGACATCGACCAGCTTGCATGGAAAGCGGCACAAATAGCGGCTTTTTATGACAATTCACTCTTGGTGATAGAAAGCAACACCTTGGAAACGCATGACAAGGAGCGGCAGGTAGATGGCGACCAGTCACAGTTCATCCTTAATCAAATCAAAGAGATTTACCCTAATCTCTATGCACGTGGTCAGTCCGAAGAAGCCGTACGCGAGGGATTGCCTACCAAATACGGCTTCCATACCAATGTCTCAACCAAACCGATGATTATATCAACATTAGTCAAAGTTATTCGTGAAAACCTGTACACAGAACGTGATGAACGTTGTTTGGATGAATATCTGTGTTATGAGAAAAAGCCGAACGGCGCTTTTGGCGCAATTACCGGTAAGCATGATGACTTATTAATGACAAGGGCTATCGGACTGCATATCTGCTTCTTTGAAATGGATACTCCCAAAATTGTACCTCGTGTTGGCCGATTTACTGTTAAAAGAAGAAAGAAAGCTGTTTCGGCAGCAACAATATAAAGTTAAACATTTAATTTAATAAACTAATAAACAATGAACATTATCAAAAAATTACGTGCATCAATCCGTTTAAATGAAGCGGTAGTGCAAGCAGACAAAGCACATGAGGAAACAGGTGAACGTTATTACGTTATGCCCAATGGAAAGAGTGGTAAACTCATCATTATGGATAGATTCAACTTCCGCAAACTGAAACAGAAAGGTTATTTATCTCGTTCAACATTCGTGAATGATTTGGAGCGTGAGTGTTTCTATTGTACTCCTTATAAAAATGGAAGCGGCGCATTACCTGAATTAATTGTGAAACTCAAGCGCAAAGAATATTTCACTTACCTTGATTCACTCAAAAAAAGAAAAAAGTAATGGGAAGTAGATATGACGCAAAACAGGGGATAGACGGCATTGTCACACTTACTAATGACCCTCTAGCTATTGACAATATCCGAAAAATAAAAGCTGGCGATCGAGTTGTGTGTAATGATGATGGAAATTCAGGGACAGTGTTAGCAGTAGACGATGATAATTACGGTTGTACAGTACTATTCGATGATACATTAGAAACATGGATAGAATGCGACCAATTGTCCAAAGAGTAATTTTCTACGGCGAATAGAGCGGGTTTCTATTCGCCGTTTAGAATTTAGCCTTGCATTGCCCCATGCAACTGATTTACAGCTTCCATATTTGCATTTTGTTGCGCTTGTTGGAGCAATTGAGGTGAAAGCCCGTCAGGAACTCTCCCCTGTGCGAGTTGTTCCTTTTGGCTCTTGATACTCTGTAACAGTTCATCGGCAAACGGGAAATCTCCATGTTCAAGCAACTGCTCTACGCTGATCGCTTGGGACTGGTACAACTGCATTAGCATATCATTAGCAAGATGCCTGTATGCCGGTGTTGAAGTACTTTCAGTAATGCTTAAGTCAAATTCTACATCCCGGATTTTCTTCGGGTCATATTCAATTTGCGCACCACTCCTACCAGCAATATTGAACACACGTTTCGTATCATAAAACTGCTGCATGTTCTTCACATCTTTGTATGCCCCGTCCACAACAAAGCAACTAAAACACTCAAGCAAATCTAGTAATGATTTTGTAGCATTCTCTGTCTGTTGATTGTAATGTGATGCACTTTCCCCCGAATATCCCGGCTTTCCCTGCAATGCACCAGTTACCCCCGAAATATCCTCAAAGAATTTCAATTGCATATTCAGTAGTTCGGCAATACCTATGTTCGTGGAGTTGTTGGCTACCTGTTCCGGTACCTTGCCACTTTTGCTTGGTCTGTATACAATGACACCATTGAACTCCGTCCAGCTCTCTGCAATATCGTCAATGCTCACCCCATCAGGCAAAGAATCTTCCGGCATCATCAATACACCTTTTGCGCTTGCCCTCATAATCCAGTCATAAAGCGTTATCAATCGATTGGTGTATCGTTGCTGGTCTATCACATCCGCCACGAATGAGTGTATTTCACCATCAATAAACGGATAAGCTTTAAAAACGTATGGATGACTGCCATGTTCGTAGGGCGTCTCCCCTTCCCTCAATATATCACCGAATGGAGATAGATAATAGAAATACCAGTAATCATCTACAAACCAAGTAGCTTTTATCAACGGTACTTCTTCTTCAGGCATACCCACCTCCTTGGCCATACGTATACGTTCTTCGTTTTCAGCAAGTACTACTCGCACATAATCTTCCTCATCTATCTTGAAAATGTCACCATTTTGGTAATCATGGCAACGGTATCTCGGCTTTTGTTCCTTACGCCATATTTCTATTACCCTGCACCTTCCCGGCTCACTAGTAAAGAGAAAATCGTAATTTTCTAACCGACTATACCCAAATCGCTCTGCGTAAGTGGCTATATAATCCTTTCTTGCAGCCCACTTATAAATATCACGAAGCTCCCGATATTCTTGCGGACTGGAAGCAAATTGTTCACACAGTTGCCCAAAAGATATATCATGTACTTCTCCAAGCACGGACACATCCCAACCTCTAAAATCCCTCATATTGTTATCAATGAAGAAATTGTTCGGCTGTACATAATCCGTCCAGCAGTCTTCTTTCCCATTACGCCAGCCGTATGATTTACGATGAACAATAAAGCCACTGATTAGAAACTCTTCCATACTTCGAGCATACACATCGGGCATTCGGTTGAGTTGCATATTGCATTGTAATATAGTACTCATTGTTTCACCAAGTTTTTGTTCGTCTCTATCACGTGCTGTACAGGTAGGTTCTTTACTTTGGCTGCGGTATACCCCCAATACGCTGCGTACAAGCCGACGAATAAGATTATTTTTCAATGGCACATTACCTTGGCTCTTGATATATTCTTCTTCAGTCATGGATTTACCATCAACACAAATCATATCATCCCATTGAAAACCATAAGTATAGCGTTTATTGCGTTCCCGGTCTTTTCGAAAGTCCTCCATCTGATTCCAATAGTACTGCGCTTCCATTAGAATATCAAATGCTCTGCGGTCACCATACCGCTTTGCGGAAGCAACGGTATCAATTTCAGATAATTCATTCCGTTTCGGCGCAATTCGGCTCATTGGTAACAATTTTCCTTTGCCTTTATTATGCATATTTTCGTTGTTTAATGATTGCTTTGAGTACAAAAGTAGTACCCCAAGCAATCATTTTAGGTTTAACTATTTACGTTCGTCTTGCTCCATCTCTAAAATGAATTTCCGCTTTAACTCATTAATCCTCTTTTCAAGTTCTTCTGCTTTTGAGGTATCTCCGATTTCTTTAGCAGTATCATAAGCTTTCTTTAGTTTTGAGTAAATACGTTCCATTCCTTTCATTTTTACATATTCAGGATCAATGATAATCTCGCTTATCAGTTCTGCTTTCTTCTCCAACGGTAAACTCAAATCACCTTTAATGGCGCTGAATTCACTCGCCTTTGCACGGTATGCATCCAAATAACTAAAGAACTTCTCATCCAGCCCCCTACCTACATTACGTTCATCGCCACCGCTCATCAACATTCGGTTGGCAAGCGGAACATAACGCCAATCAAAATCTTTTTCACCTGTTCCCACATTGATCAAATTACGAATTTGGTTGGTTACAGTGAAAAAGCCGCCGGTGTATTGTTTCAATAGATACTCAATGGCAGCAGGATTCAAGTCAATAGTACCTTTCCTATACTTGCTTCCTCCACTGACTTCGTTCAGTGTTTCAGAAAGGTTTACAAGGTCTTTATTCGCACTCTTATAGGCTTTCGTCCAATTCGGCATATATTTATTGTAGGGTGTATCTTTCCATATCGGACTACCGTACCAACTCTCGTTATTCGATACTTCCACCATCGGCTTGACGCTGCTTGGCCACAACGCTTTTGTCCCCTCCATCATATCTACGGGAAGCAATTGGCTCATCTGTGCCAATACATCGCTAACCTCCAATTTCTCGTTATGGAACAAGGAAGAACCGGTAAGTTCTCCCATCGCATACACAGCTCGGTACTCGATAGGCAAAGGAATCTTTATCCATGCGTTACCGGGCCCCTTGACAATGAGGTTCTGTCTGCGAGTATGTTCGGGTATGTCATAGTAGCTGTCATCGTCATCATCACCTCCAGCCGAAGCAAGTGCGGTAACAAGCATGGCTAAACCATACCATGATGCAACGACAGTACCTATTTTGCCGGGATGCCTCATCGCATACTTCAAGAAGTTTCCGAACGTTCCTTGCAGGGCGGCATTCCAAAAGATATATCCGGCTCGTCCTGCACCCGATACACCGGCTGCTACATTTCCCAACATGGTTTGTCCTTCAGCCCCCAAGAACTTATCACCTGCGCCTTTCTTGTTGAAGTTCACACTGATTTCCTTGGCATCCCAAATACTGCGGTCTATTGTCCGTCCCGCATTCCTGCTTGTTACAAAGGCGGCAAATCGAGCACGCATCTCTATACCTCGTCCCACTTCGCCTATCCAGGTAGCCATACATTCACGTACCACATGGGCAGGAATTTTTTCATTCGCCGCTTTCAGCATCTTCTTGATTTCTTTCTTATGCTCGTCAATGTCTGCCATTCTTGAAAATCCTGTCTCGCCACCGTTCATCATGAACTGATAAAACATTTTCTCTATTTCATCATTCATATCAAGCGTTCCCCTGCAGTATTTATCCAATAACATAACCATTCTTACAATAGGTAACTTCGCAAAGTTCATGTTATATTGAATAGCATATTTCGGACTTTCCTTAACCCACACCATAGAATTAGAATATACCATATCACGCAAGAAGTTACTTGCAATAAAGTCCGGCTGTAATGTGGTGTACAATGAGGACAGTGTTCTATTCACATCTCCAATGAGATGTACAAGCTGACCGATACTTCCGCTGATATCATTATCCGGGTTCGTCTGTCCGTTCAATGCTTGTGCAGCTCTCGGATTACCGTTGATGGTAATCACATAGTCTCTGCCGTTTCGCTTCACCACCACTTGATGCTGTCGCAAATTACGGTTCTCTACCACACGGTACGGAATGTTTATCGCATCCTTGCCGTGCTTGTAATTATCGGGGGCAGATTCAGCAAGCTGCTTCATCTTATCCTCAAATTCGTTCATCTTTCGCTCTACCTCTTCGGGACTATCGTTGATGTCAATATTGTCGGGGAATATCGGCTTCCATTCATCAGCAACCGCATCATACTGCAACCACAAATCACTCACACTAACAAGGTCGCTCGGATGGTTGAGGGCAAAGTTCAAGAACTTCTGCTTCACGAGTTTGTTGCGGTTTCCCTGCATAATGGCACTCTCGGCCATGGATTGTAGGTTGGCAAATGGATCGTCTGCTTTAGAGCGTCTTCCCTCTGCTTTCTTGATAGGTGCATTGAACAGACTCTGCTTATGTGTAAGGTAAGCGTATGCTTCAGAACTCGTTTTTTCATCAAATCCACGCAAAGGGATATAAAACTCATACATATCTCTTACACTGTCGTAGGTTTCCTTGCTCATCATTCCGCATTCGTAGGACTTGGAAAGGACTGCCTTGCTGACGGCATTAACCTTGCTCCACAATGCGGTGGTGTCGTGTGCGTTTTCGTACTCATCTACCATAACCTGTGCTTCGGCTTCTGCATCTGCGATCTCTTCCATACCTGCGAGAGCGGTAAGACCTGCATAATCACGCTTGCGGCACTCGTCGATAAAGTCTTGCAAGGTCTTTGTACTCTTCGGATGCTGCTTCTGATATTCCGCGAAGTCCTTTTGTGCATCACGCTCCGCCATTACTCTATTGCGTTCAAGACCGTGTTTAGCCATCATATAATCGGTCAGTTCCTCGCGCTCTGCTGTATTATGCGCAAGTTTGGCTACCTCTTCAAGCATTGGCTTGAACAATAGGTGCGCAAAGGCATCGGCTTCGGCTTTGTTCACACTTGATAAGCGGTTCTCACCTAAGTAAGCATTTTCAAATCCATCAACATCTTCCATTCGGGTATTCTTGCCGAGGATTGCGGTCATTGCTTCTTTCAGACCAAGCATACTATCCTGCAAGGCTTCCTGTGACTGATACATTCCACTCTTCACACGTTGTTCATATTTTGCTCGTGCCAAAGTACGCTCGTGTATTTCGGGATCACCGTCTCGGTTCAGTACATCATCGGTTGAGGTGTCGGCAAATTCGCCAACCCTCAACTTGTGCTGCATAGCAATGTCGGCAGCTTCTCCGAACAGGTTGCTGTGCTTACCTTCTTTCAGATTTTCATAACTACGCCAAAGGATATAACGGAGTTCATTATCCGTCAGAGTAACCCCTCTAAAATCGGAAAAGCCCAATTTGTCGAGCATTTCAAAGAAGAATTGTTTTATCCTCTGCCACCAACCGTTTTTACGTGCTTCCTCGAAATTAATGTGTTCGGCAAGTCCGGCAAGGTATTCTTCGGTAGCCTTGCGGAAATCCCAACCATTCTTTGTTGCAAGTTCTACAATTTTTCGGCGTACGTTTTCATCGGCATTGTTGAATATATTGTCGAGGAAAGTGTCAAAGTGAGTACCGAACATCTTGCGTAGTCCATAGTGAGCGACTGCTTCATGCAACAAAGTTTGTTCCACGTCAGCAAGGTTTGTATTGTTTGGTATCACAACGCTGATCTTTCCCGTACTCTTAGTGTAAAAGCCACGTGCACTTTTAGTCTTGCCTTTTAATCCGCTCACATTCGTGACCACCTCTACATTGTCAAGATGCAGTAATGCTGCCAGTTCTTTCACACGTTCTGTCATTTGCTTACGAAGTACTTGGGGGCTAATGTTGTTGGTACGTTCAATCTCTGCATTAAGGGCATTGATTTGAATATCAGTTACCGCACCTTCTTGTCTGTGCTGTGGTTCTCGTCCTGCTTTCTCTACTATTATATCAACCTCCGACGGTGTTAACAGTCGCTTCACGCGCATAGCACCTGTTATAATCCACGGATCAGTTTCGGGGTTAGGATTGGTACGGTAGCGGTATGCACCGTTTTCGGGAACACGTGGCAATCCTGCCAATGAATGTTGGAACTTGCCGCTTGGATTGATACCATAACTCATTGCTTCTTCCTGATAGTCCACATCATTAGCATATTCAACTTCTGCCCATACAAAATTAGCAGGGAACAACTCCTTATTACCGTTCTCGTCAATACGATTGAATTGTAATGCGTATGGAATCTCGCCCAAATGCCACCCTGGACGATAAGCAAGTTTTCCACTTCCGCCCTGCGTGCCTTTACCACCTGCTTTTACTTGATTGCGTCCCGTCTTGCTCTGTCCAGCAATAGGAGCAGCATCAGCATCGAGCCATACACCCACGGGCGTTGCAGCCCCGTCAGGATTAGCAACCATAGGAGGATAGAGTTCTCCATTTTTCAAGACGAATACCTTATACCCTATGCCTGTTTTCTTCGGTGCAGCACTTTGACGGATGCGATAAAGCGTATCGCTGTCACGCAATAGTTCATCTTCATCTTCAGAAGTGAAAATATCAGAAGCAACCTCTACTGTCTCATCCATTTCTGCATACTTGGCTTCTTTCTCTGCCATCTCCTTCTTCATCAGCTCGGAATATTCTTCCAACTGCGATTTCGCTTGTGCCAATTCTTCTTCATACTCAAAAGGTTTTCCCTCTCTTGACAGGAGTTCTTTCAATTCGGCCTCATTGTGTTTCTTGCTTCGCTCAGCGGCTTCCAATCTTTCGGTAAAGTTTTTTCCTGTAATCACATTGCCGGTAATATCCTCAATGGCATTACGGAGCAGATTTTGACGTACAGGAACATCCTCGATACCAAGTTCTGTACATGAATAAGTCATTTTTCTCTCAACGTCATTGAACAAAGTTGTACCATCACGCATGGTCTGTCTTGTCAATTTAGTTGATACAATGAATGGGAAATTGCCTATCTGTATAGTCAGTTCTCGCTTTTGTTCCCCTGAAATATCACCGTCTTTCATCTGCTTCATTTCAGCAAGAACAGTCTTGTTGTGTTCCTTGAAGAAATCATCCATTGTATCAACAGAGGTAAAGCGATGTTTGCCGATTATAATCTCTTTGAATTGTTCATCGGGGAATGATACCCGTACAGCCTCCAAGGATCGGCTGTTATCCTCAATGCGCTTTTCAGCATCTTTGATAAAGGCTTTTAACCTTGGCTTGGCATTATGGATGTAGGCTTGGTCTGTTTCCCATTGCTTTTTACGGCTTGCATACTTGCGTACATTCTTTTCCGCATTGTTTTTCAGCATAGCATACTCACTGCCGGAGAGTTGTGCTATAGTATCTCCAAACACATCTTCTTCCTCCTCAAGCACACGGTTGGTCATACTGTTCGACATCATCTGCTTGCCATTCATAATACTATCGGCAATGGCCCCCTTTGTTTTCAGGCGTTGGTAGGCGGTTACGTCCAGACTATCCTCTACACCGAAACGCAAGATACGTACAGGTTTATTCATATCCTTGTGCAGATTTCCCTGTCGCAAAATACGTCCGTTACGTTGGGTATAGTCCATTGGACGGTTAGGCGCATCCAAATGTATCAGCGTGTGCAAGCGTTCCTGAATGTTCACGCCTGTACCGAGTGTAAAGGTCGAACCGAGAATCACACGCACCTCGCCACGGTTTACCTTTTCAAAGATTTCAAGTTTTTTCTTGACAGTCATTCCCGACCTCATTATCACAATCTCATCTGCAGGAACCCCCTCTGTAATCAGCTTATCCCTGATGTCATCATAAAGGTTGAAGCCACTCTGTTTGTTTTGGTAATTGTCGGCAAAAATGGCAACCGTACCTTTGTAATCGGCTGTTTCTTTCAGTGAGCGCAATGTCTGTCGAACGGCTTCATGAGTCTTACTGTTTACATCATCTTCGGCATCAGATTGTACCAATCGGGCATCCACGGCAGCGGCTTTGGCAATACCGTACATCGTGAGCGGGATGTGGCTGTTCTCTTTCTTCTCCTTTCCGCTCATCTGTTCATAATGTTCAAGTTCGTTCTTTACGAACTTCATGATGCTACGTAATGCGCGTGTCTGTGGCAGATAAAGGTCTTGTGCCTTTCCTCCCTCCATTTCGGGTATTTTGTCCTTTACGCCGCCGGCTTCTTTGGTTAGGACGGTATCGGACACTCCCGACCATATACGCACCAGTTCAGGCAAATTGACATACCCAGCAAAGCGGTTGTTCTCTTTGAACTTTCCACTTGTGGTGAACTCCAGCATCTGCTGAATGTTACCAAAGTTGCGCACAAAGTCATCAAAGTAATAGATACCGTACTCTTTCATCGTATCAGCGGGCATGAGATAGCGCATGAACGTCCAAATCTCTGCGGCGGTGTTGCTGATGGGTGTACCGGTTGCGAAGATTACGTTCCGTCCGTTGTTTTTTTCCAAGATAGCCTGTGTCTTCAGGAACACGCCTTGTGACTTCTTGCTGTATGACGGATCCACACCTTTAACTCCACGCTGCATGGCAGTGGCAAATCCGAGGTGCTTATACTCGTGCGCTTCATCTACAAGTAAAGCATCAATGCCCATATCGTCAAAGTTCTCCACATCGTCAGTTCGGCGGTCAAGCATTTCCATAGCTTTAACCTCTGCGTTCTGCAAAGCTACAGCACGTTTCTTTTCATCATTGGCGGTACGTTTCTTTGAAGCATTGTCTGCAAGTCCAGCAAGCTGCTCCTCCAATAATTCGATTTCCCGTTCAGCCTGTCGGGTAATCATATTTTTTCCGTCCGGGTCTTCTTCTTTCATCTTTTCAAGAATGAGCATCTTCTCCTCAATCTTGTCCTGTACGAAAGTCATTTCCCTTTCCTCGCTGTCGGGGATAAATTCAAAGGTAGACTGCGGAATGACAATCATATCCCAATCGTTGTAGCGTATCTTGGCATAAAAGTTCTTTCTGCCCTCTGCACTGCGGTCTGCTTCTTCAAGTGTCAGTATCTTGGCGTTGGGGTACAGTTCCTTTGCACTTGCAACGAATTGTCCAACAGTAGCATTCTGCACTACAATCATGGGTTTGCGTGCAGTACCCAAACGGCGCATTTCCATTGCTGTAGAAATTAGAGTAAAGGTTTTCCCTGTTCCAACCTCATGGGCAAGCAACAAAGGCTGTTGTGTGCCTCTTATAATGGCTCTGCCTTGATGCGGACGCATCTTAAACTTGTGCGAGGCACCTCCGAAATACTCCGGTACAAACTCATCTGGTATGCTCATAGGCACAAAGTTATTGAACGTGTCATTATAGATACGCTCAATCAATGCCGACATTTCCGGGTCGCTCTGCATCTTCTGCCTTGCCCAATCCTTGAAATCTTGACGGATTTCATCAATTTTGGCGGCACAAGCCTGTGTCGCTTCCTTGTCGGTAATGGTTTCGGTAGTGCCGTCATAGTGTTTCTTGGTGGTGGAAACGGTGATGCTTCTGTTCTGAATGGCAGCTTCAATGAGAGTATGCCCCATAATGGTACGGTTAAGCATTTCGCTGGTTACCCCCATTGCACGGTTCTTCTCATAATCAGTGAAGTATGGTTCTTTCATAAACCAAGTACCGCCCACAGCTGTAAACCGTACGTCAACCTCCGTGCGTTCCTTTACAAAATCCTCATACAGTTTCGGGTCAATCCAAGAACTTCCGAGGGTAAAGTCAATCAAATGTGCGGGGATTTCCATAGGCATGACCTCCTGCAATGCCTTGATGTTGCGGTCAAATTCCCCATTCTCGTTATTTACCTCTGCTTGACGCAGTTTTTCACGAATATTTCCGCTCAAGTAGTGATACGATGCTTCCATCTGTCGGGTTACAGGGTTCTCGAAACCGTAACCGCTCTCGATGATTTCTTTCTTCACATCCTCGATACCTGTGCCAAGTTGTTCGGCGATGTACGGTATATCTACACGACCGAATTTAAAGATACTTGCAATGATACCGTCCTTGACATTGGTAGGAGTGGGTTCTTTCTCTTTTTCAACAACACGTTTGCTGAATACATCGGTCTTGTCAAATTTCTGTATCTGGTTTCCTTTTTCATCTGCCGTTTCTTCAAACTTTTCAAGAGCGTATACATTGGCATAGTCCACATCATTTCGGAGAAACGCAATGGCGGTGTTCTTGTTGAAGTGTCCGTATGTGCCGACAAAATCATCGTATACTTTGTTGAGTTTGTCAAGCAACGGTTTAAGTCCCTCATCGCTTTCATTCGCAGTCTGATAGGAAAGGACTTCCGCAAGAGCTTCCTTGATAGCGGTGTATGCCTCAAAGCATTCCACTTTCGTATGCCCCTTTACCTTGTTGGCATTCACTTCGAGAGGTTGTGCGCTTGCAGTTGAGTTGATGTATAGTTTTCCGTCTTTGACAAACACTTCGCCAATCTTCTTGCCGGGCATTACATCGGTGGCAAGCTCGGTATTGCGCTCACCAAATTCCTCTGCACGGAATGAGCGGACAAATTCAGCCAACATTTCTTCCTGTTTCTTATTCTGTTTAGGATATAAGCCTTTGCTGGTCGGGCGGAAAGTATCGCCTTTCTCAAATGCAAAGTGCATTTCACCTGCCATGTTTTCGGGGTGTTCAATGAAATAGCGGTTGTAGTCCATTGAAAGCTGCTTAATGACTGGTATCTCCTTGCCTTTAACCTTGCGTGTTTCCCCGGTATCGTACTCTGCCATGCGCTCTCCGCTCACATCACTTACATCAATGGCATGGACAGACTTCTGCCCGTTCACACGCTTGCGGATAACAACGATGTCAGAGGTTACTCCGGTGCCGCCGAAAGTCTTGTTGTGCATGCGGAAAGCACCCACGAAGTCTGCGCCTCCCTCGCCCACAATCCAGTCACGGAGTTTCTTACTGTTGTCAAGCGTACCATTGGACGTGATGAAGATACCCAAACCGCCCTCACGCAGTTTGCGCACATTCTTTGCTATACAGAAATCGTGTATGTTGTGGAATTTCTTCGACAGGTCTTTGTCGCCCGTGGTGTCATTCACACGGAGTCCGGTAACGAACGGAACATTAGTAATAGCCAAGTCCACACTTCCATTAGGAATACGTGTCTGCTCAAAACCCTGTATCTCTACTTTGGCATCAGGATAAAGGAGTGAGAGAATACCACCCGAAGTCCCGTCAATCTCAATAGCATGGATGTCGCTGTGCTCGCTGATATTTGTAGGCATCTGCCCCAAAATGTTTCCGATACCTGCAGAACCTTCAAGAATGTAACCACCCTTGAAACCCATTTGTGTAACAATATCCCAAAGAGTATCTACAACATAAGCAGGGGTATAATACGCACTATTAGCACTCATTACAGCTTCTTGATAGGCTTCTGTGCCCATCAACTGCTGTAGACGTGTCGAATATGTATTATCACTAAATACTTTACCTAAACCACCCCAACCGCTAAACTTGCGAAGTACTGCCATTTGTTTAGGAGTAGCAAGCTCTCCACTCTCAATAAGTTGCTGTGCCAACTCTATAGCTTTAATATTGGCCTCTATGCGTGCATCTACCGAAGTTGGAGCATAGTTCGTCCCCCGGTCTGAATGATTATTGCGAGTATTTTTCGGTTCATCTATGGCATCATCGGAAAGTCGTGTTCCTCGCCCCCGTTGTATTTCGCCTGTTCCTTCCTGTACTCTACGATTTCCTCGTCCGTCATCCCTGCCTCTTTGTAAATCTCCGTCCACTCTTCCTCGCTCCATGTGTACGGTGCTTCTAGCGTTTCCGCTTTGTGGCGGTAGCATGCTGCGTCTATCCGTTCCTCCAGCTCCATTTTCGCTATTGACTTCTCGCTGTGTCCCTGTAATCTTAGTACTTTCTTGGTGTATTCGTCCATCTTCGTTGTTGGTTTCGTTATTATCAAACAAACTGCCAAACAAACCAAGCTCGTTTGACTGCTGTAAATTTACAGTTTTTTTCTCACTCTTCTTGCGCGTTGAACGAGTTTTCTTTATACGTTCCAGTGCAACTTCAACCTCCCCCGCCACTTCCGCCTCTTTCGTTACAGTTTCAGCGGTGGCGAGTGCATCAATGCCGGACTTGTCAAAGTTGGCCACGTCGAACTTCTGCACCTCATCGTAAGAGGTCATGTCAGTATTCAATCCGTTTTCTGACACCTCAGGCAAATCTCGCGCACCATTGTAAAATGCTTTAAGGTACGGACGTATGGAATCACCCAAGTCTACAATCATAGCCTTTGCATATTCTGCAAACTTCCGTGAGCCTTTCTCTAAATGGTAAACAGCCATTTCTGTGCCAATGGCAAGTATTTCAGGGTCAATACCAATATTCATTTGACCGAGTAACTTCTTACGCATACGCTCACGAAGTTCCGCATAACGCTCATCAGTAACAAGACGGTTACCACTCGCTTCAGTCTTTTTCTGTGAATTGCCTTGTTGCTGCTTACTCCTCATATCGCTGATAAGAGTTCGAGCTTCATTAGCAAACTTGTCTGCACTATCTTTGGTCAGAAAAATAATATTTCCTTCATGATAAACGTCTCCACCACGCTTCTCTCCTAAATCCATCACAGCCTGCTTTTCCGCGTCAATCATCTTCATCAAAGTACGAACAGAATATCTGTTATCCATTTCCTTATCAACAACGAAATCTGTCCTTTTGTCATGAATTTCATCCTTTGCCTTGCGATCAAGTTCTCGGGTCTTAATTTTATTTTCAAGCGGAACACCAACTGCATCCAAAACTTCTTGCATGCCATTCTGCGGATTGCGAAGAATGCCTAACATTTCCTCCGGGCTGTTGGTTGTCTGACGAAAACCTGCATCACCAATAGGTATGGGACCGCTCACATCATCGCGAGTCAAAGTCGTATATCCGGTTTCCTTATCAACAGAAACAGAGTATTGCCATACAGGGGTGTAATCCTGTTTTTCATCCTTTGCTGGTGCTTTGGGTTTAGTAAACAGCACATCACCATCATTTACAGCCTGTATATCCAACATTGATATGGGAGGTTGTCCTTGTGCATCTACTGCGTATTCTACTAATCGCTTGGCATCCTCTTCGCTACGCATCATAAAGCCGTGTTTTTCCCTGTCCCACCAACCTTTCATTTCTTTGGCGAACATACTTACATGCTTTTGAACTTCCTTGCGCAATTCCGATTGGAACTCAACAAGTTGCATATCTAACACCTTACCTCGCTTGGTGATGTACTGCACCGGAGTAATGGTGTACGGAGCATCAGTCGGTGCAGTCGCTTCTTCACTGGAAACGTCTTGTTCCAACTTGCGTTGTTCGGTAAAGAGGTCGTTAATTTCAGAAATAATGCGAGCCTCCTCAAAAATGTCGCTACGGTTGTGCGCTGCTTCTTGTTCCTTGTGCAATTCTTCAATACGGGACTTGACTTCTGAAAGTCTGTTGCCTTGTGTGCCGGAACTCTGCCCCTCGATCGTCTTTACAGACTTGTATTCCGAAAAAGCCTTGGTCTTGCGATGGCTGCTCTCTATCCACTTCTTGAACTCCTCTAAGTTAACGCCCGTCAGCATTGTCTTGTGCTTCTTCGCCCAATTTCTGTCATAATTAGCAAAGTAAGCTGCTTCAGCATCGTCAGCCTCATTGAAGCCCAGCATAACCTTGTGTTCGTCAAACGTGCCGTCCTCGTTATATTGGTCAACCACAAACACCTTGCGACCATTCCACCCGTCAATATCATCAGAGAGGAACACGTCTATATGGTCGCCGTCTACACCTTCCGTGCCACGAATATAGCCATAGGTGTTCTGCATGGTCGTTTCCCATTTGTTGCCCTCTGTGTCTATTCCACTACGAACGGATCCTTTCGGGTTCTCAATGGTGATATTGAATGTACCAACCTGCACATGACCTTTCTTATAATTGCCGGCTTCTTTCTGTTTCTCCGTAGGAGTAGTATCGGTTTCTTTCTCTGCCACTGCAACGGCATTGGCTAAAGACGAAGATGCATCAATATAATTAACAACATCCAATAAATCTCCGAATGTTTGACCGTCATACTCATAAGTACTACCTGTATAATTACCTTTCGTATCGGGTGCATCAACTTTTATAACTTTATGAGTACCATCAACAATAATTGTCTGTTTATAAGTATCGCCATACTTTCCGCTTTCAACCCAATCATCTTCTTGAACTTCAATGCGTCTTGCTATTTTTGCACTAAGTTGATTGTCAGTATCACCAGAAGATAGCATTTCTTCTTGTGATAAAGAAGGTTCTATTTCGCTTTGTTCACCAATGCTTTCAGTTCTTCCTGTATCATCGATTGTCCCATTTCCGTCCTCAACTCGTTCTCTTGGCGCAAGATCTCCATTGCTTCCTTGCTGCCCTCGTTGGCTTGTTGCAGTATCGCCAACCAATACATTGCTTCGCTGTTGTCCATTGTAATCTAAATTTAATGCTTCTTTAATAGCCTGTACGAGCGTCCGAGGGGTATTGTCCGGCTGTTCGAACAGAGTTTCTTCCTGTGTACCTTGTATAAGGTCATAAATCTTGCCGAATGTGTTTTGAATGAAGCTTTGGCTTTCACCTTTATACATTGCGGCCAAATGCAAGACAAAGTTACTGAAATTATCAGCAGGGAGATAACTTTCCCCTGTAACATCATCCATTTGATACTGGCGTTTCCAGTTTTCTACAGCAATACGTGCTTCCTTGAAATTCTTTGCCTCTGCAAACATTTTATCTTGGGACAAAGCATAGTAAGCACGAACGGAATTCTGTATCTCATCTACCATTCGTTCACTGTTCGGACTGTCATAATCACGGAAAGCAGTGGCAAGAATAGCCTTTTGTGCTTTTACCGGCAATACGTTGAACATTTCCTCCAACCGTGTGCTGCCGTCCTTGAAGATGCTTTGATACATGATACCACGCAAATCATTCTTGGATTCAGGAGTTAGGTTGCCCTTGCTGTCAAACGCACTCTTGTATTGTGTGTGACTGATGAAACCTCTTTGACTCATCCATTTCAGAACATTTGCACCATTGGCATCCACAAGTCCGGCAAACGACATTTCATCATCCGAAGTCCTAAGCAACAGGTTGGCAAACGAACGCATTTCGGTTCCCATGCGCTGCAAGGTGTTTTTAGGTTTGATACGTTCAACACCTCCACTTTCTGTGTCTTGTGCAACAAACTGACCAAGATTGAGGGCTTCTGTATCGTCCACATGAAGCATATTTACCAACACCGGGCTTTGTATGGGCGCAATGTCCTCGGCACGCAGTCCAAACTCTTCCGCATGGTCTTTCAGGTATTGCCTATATGCTTCGGCCTGTTCCGAATGACTTTCCCACATCAGGCGCAAGGCATCACTACGGTTGTTTCCCTGTATTACTTCACCACGTTCGTTTACGGTCGGCGCACCGGTGTAAGCGGTAATACTTGATGTGATTTCTTCCGGACGAATGTTCTCGGCGATTTTCCGTGCAGACAATACGCTTGCTTCGTCATTGCGTTCCTTTGGTTGTGCTTCATCAATAAAATGCAGAGAATTGCGCACACCTTGTATATGACTCGGTTGCAACAATGACGCATCAATCACGGTTACATTGCCAGGAACCACTACATCATTGCTGAATTTCACGTTCACCTCTTTACCTTGTACAGCCTGTAATGGTTCTTGTCTGTCAACCTTATGGCCGTTTACACGTCTATATCCTCTTGCACGGGCATCTTTGGGAACATCTTCCACTATATCGGGAACTCCGTTAAGTGCTTCACGTTCCTTGCGTTCTGCTTCCTCACGCTCTGCACGCAATTTTTCTTCTTCCGCCTTGCGCAATGCGGTAGCTTCATCGGCAATACGTCTGCGCTCCGCATCTGCTTCCATTTTTCTGCGGTTGGCAGTGCCGGCTATCTTTTGCCAAATGGACAATTCCTGTTTGGCTGCATCAATTGCCGCCTTGCGTTCTTTCTCTGCTACAATCTTCTCTGCAATAGTGTTTCCACCAGCAGATTTCGTTTTCTCGATTTTCTTCAATGCTGCTTCTTTGTCCGCAACCATTCCGTTAGCCACGGACTGGGCCATAGCTTCGTCTCCCTCTGTCTGCTCAACAATGGCATCCCAAGCAAGGTCGGGAGTTTCCGCCTGCTCATAGATAGGATTACCTTGTTCATCTTTGGGGATTCGTTCTAATGCAGACACTTGCAACTGCTGTTCCTCCAGAGAACTTGCTGCCACTTCCGAATTATCATTCACACTTGAATTGGCAATCTCAACAGGTTGCCCATTGTGTTCTATCAGCATGGAATCAAGCTCTTCACGGGTAAACATATTCACACGCTTACCATTCAAGGCATCTTCCGTATAAACTTCATATAGTCCATCGGCATCCACATCGGCGGTGATGTTACCACGAATACCTATACCATTTTCATCACGGAGTGTCACAAGGTCATTCATTGCATATTGCGATCGGCCTGCTTCCCGCTCTTCCTGCTGCAAAGCAAGGTTTTCTTCAGTTCTCTGTTGCTCAAACTCTGCGATTCGTGCAATGTTAAATGCGTCCACAGACTGTTGGATAGCCTCTTTTGCCACAGGAAATACATTTGTTCCGTCTGTCACATTGATAGTTCCGTCGCCATTGTCTATGATTCCGTTCTCATCTGAAACTATTGTGACCTGTATTTGCGAACCGCCTTCAGCGGCAATGGTATAGGTTTCGCCCGGATTGAATGTGACAACACCATCAATCTTATCCGCAGCTTCACGTGCAAATTGTTCTCTGATAGATTGTGCAGCCAACTCCTTCTGCTCGTATGGGTCTTGTACATCATCAATAGACAATATAGCATCGGGAGATACTTGTTCAAGCCCACCTGTGTCCGCATCACGAACAATGATGCTATTGTCAGAATCAGTCACACTTACACCGCTACCATCCGTATATGGTACAAGAGTCCCACTGAGAACATACACCTTGCGTTCATCCTGCTTCATGGTTGCCCCCTGTATCATACCTGTCTTGCGGTTCACACGTGCATCTATCATCGAATTGCTCTGTTCCACCCGTCCGTCTATATCATCACGCACGCGCTGAATCATTCCGTCATATACCTGCTTGGCGTTGAGGTAGTCTATGATGGTGCCGGCTCGTTCGGTATCGCCTGTCTCACGTGCGTTCCGCGCTTCATTCAGCCAGTCCACCGCATCACCTTCAAGGGCTTCATCGTTCGTCCCCACAACATCAATCATCCGCTGACGCTGGTAGTCAAGCATGTTCTTTGCGTCATTCATTTCCTGTGGGGATGCGATATTGTAGCCGTCCAGATAGCTCTCGTTCATCGCCTGCACATTCTCATCTTGTTCTCCTCCACGCTTTTGTGCGAGTGTGCCGAGGTTGAAGCCGCGCAGGTTCAAAGAGTGTTCCATATACTCCAGTACGGCTGCTTTTTCCTCGGTGGTGAATTCCTGGTCTTTGGCGATGAGTTCCGCCACTTCCCCCACATTCTCGTTGGTGGTAAGGTCAAGCGTAGCCCTCAACGGCTCCCATATTTCATTGCCGAGCATTTCGTTCACCTTTGCGTCCGCTTTATTCACGCCATGCTTCATGGAAGCATAGTTTGCAGCAGACAGAGTATGTTTTCCTGCCCCCATCAACCCCATAGAGAGTGCCATTCCACCCCAAATATCACCGTGGAATTGCCCAGTTGCAAATAAGTTAGTACGTGTGCCGTCCGGATTCTGCTGATAAGCATCATCAAGATTGAGCATTGTGCGCCACAATTGACCGTAGTATTCTTCTGATACTTCACCAACATAATCACTGACACCCATTTTATTGAACATCTGATGAGTTTGCCCCATTATACTATTCAATGCACCGGCATCTGCTTTTGAAAGTACACCTCCCAATCGCTTTGCCCCTAGAACATTGGCGAGTTTACTCATATTGCCAAGCGTAAGAATGGGATCAAGATGTGCGCCAAACATTTCTGAATAATTCTCAATGATAGCATTGGCTTCACCTTGCCATATTGCACTTCCCCAGGTCTTATCATTGGAGAAATCATAGTTACCATTTTCATCAACAACCACATCACCAAGCTTTCGGTCAATGATGTCAGAAACCGTTTTTCCTGCTTGTATGGTGTTTGTCATCAACGGAGCACGTACAAGCAAATCATCTGCAGTTGTCCCAAGCGCTTTGATAGTCCAATCTGTTGCGTACTGTCCTAACCCTCTGACACCATTCTCTTTAATATATGATTTGAACCCCTGTTGAGCCATTTTTTCAGCCGTTTCTTTACCTATGACCTTTGCGGCGACTTTAGTGCTTCCTTTTGAGAATGTAGACAAACCGTTAAATCCGCCACCTGTCAAAATGAAATCCAACATAAATGAAGGCATATATCCAGTCATGACACCGGCTCTGTTCCAAAAGTCGGCATTTCCACCGTATCTTTCCTCTGCCTGTTGTTTCTCATGGATTGCACCCATCATCATATCATAGGATTCACGCTCGCCCTCTGTGGCATTATCACCTTTAAATTTGTCGGCATTCATCATGGTCATAGCATCCGCCATATCACCCATACCGAAATCCCACGTGCGTACATCACCCATAGTACGACCAAAACCACGCCAAAAGCCTACATCAACCCCATTTTCACGGTCTTTCTGTTCTTCAAGGTTCTTGATGAGCTCTTCTGTTTCTCTAATGGCTACTCTCAATGCGCTGTTTTCCTTGTCTGATTGCTGGCGCGGTGTGTAAGTGGCTGCTCCCAATATGGCAGCGAGCGGCGCTTTGTTCTTTTCCGTTTCTTCTACCCATTCCTTATGCACTTCGGAGGCTCTTTCCGCTTGCTTAGCTTTTAACTCCTGCAAACGGAGATTAGCCTTGCGTAACTGTCCGCCGATTGACATATCGGCAGCTTGTCGGTACCAGAAACTCTCGATGTCAGCAAGAGGTTTACTAGTAGTCTTGTTACCAAGTGGAGTAATATATGTTTTTTCCAGTTTCCCGTTTTCAGGATTAAACTGCATTTTACCCTCTTTAGTTTGCAATCCGGGATTCAACCCGTATTCTTGTATATTATCTACACGTTCATTTGCGTCTTGTATCTGTGTTTCCACATTCTGCATCATACGGTTTGTACTGGCAATCATCTCTGCTTTTTCTTGTTCGGTAGGTTGCCACGCCTGTTCTGTTTGTACAGCAGGCTCCGGTGCAGGTGTTTGAATCTTTCCAAAACCTATATTATTCTCAAACTCTTCAAACGGTTCCATCTCATAACCATCTTTCACAAGAGCATCATAAGCTGCCTTGCGTTTTGTAGAATCCGATAAGTTCTTGCGGAAATCTTCTTCACTCTCCATATCGTAACCATCAGAAATAAACGTATCGTATAGTTTCTTTATTTTATCCTCATTTTCAGGCATAATGTTTCATTTATGATGTTGGACTTTTCTTTTTATTACTACTGTTATCTCCGGCTGTTGGACTTTTCTTCTTATTCGATGCCGTTTCAACTTCACCGGCAAGTTGGCTGATAGGTTTTGGAGTAGAGACATTCTTTTCTTTTGCCCCCATTACATCATTTTCTGTGGTTTTCACATATTGGTGAGTCTTAATACCTAACCGTTTAGCCTCACGCTGCACCGCTCTCTCATAATCTTCTTTCGTATCATAGTAAGTGGTCTTACCATCAATAGTAAGTGTCATCCTTTTCTTATTGCCGCCACTACCACCACGGTTATAATACCCAGCTCTAGCATTGGATGCGGAAGCAGAAGCCTTTGAAGCACCCGCTTTAGCCTTTTCAGTTTCAAGTCTAGCCTTTGCAAGATCATCAGCATATTCGGCCTCCACTCTTTTACGTTCTGCATCAGCTTCGGCTGCTGATATTTTATTGTTTTGGAGCTTAACGTTGAGGTCAAACATCTGGTTATCTCGTTTTTCCTTTGCGTCCGCAATAGCATCGGCTCTTTTCTCGCGTGCTAACTGATGTCTCCAATTACGATCATCTCTCGCTTTGACATCATCAGCCTGCATAGCACCAAACAGGCCGCTCAAATAAGCCCGGGCATTCTCATTACGTTCTTTCATTAATCGATCATACCTAACCTGTAGCCTTTCCGAAGCTGTGTTTTTTCCACTGTACATATTCGGTGCACCCTGCGTTGTAAAATACAAATTGGAGAGAGCAGATATGCCATCACCAATTGCCGCAAAAATTTGGTCACGTTTTTGCTTTTTCTTTTCTTTAGCAAGTTCTTCGTCAGTCGGTGGAGTATAAGGATTAAGCTTCTTGAACAGTTCGGCGTATGAAAGGGCACCACCGTCCGAGCCTTCTTGTTTGGTCGGAGGTGGCGGTGTAGTAGTTATGTCAGGTTTGAGTGCGGTAACAACAGGAGCGGTGGCCGCTTTTTGTTCCGCCCATTCCTGTGTACCCTTTACAGGTGGAGATGCAGAAGAACCGTCTTGCTGCTGTTCATGCCATTCTTTAGAACCTTTCGGAAAAGGTGTGCCACTTCCATTACCTAATATATCATCATATGTCGCCATAAGTTACCTCCACACATTAAAATGGCATTTTACTTGCCGCACTCGTTACTCCTTGTACGGCTCCGGCTATCGCTTCTGCCTTACCTTTTTCTAATTGATTAAGTTGCTCAACAAAAGCATTGTCATTCTGCATATAGGTGGCCTCGATGTTGTCTTTGCGCTCATCCGCATGTGCTGCAATCTGTGATGTTGCATCAGCAAGAGCCTTGCTATTCGCTTCTTTTGCGGCTGCAAGTGATTCATCAGTACCGCCCATTACAGCCTGTATACCAGCTGCCTGCTTATTACGGTTCTTGATACTCTCTTCCGTCTGCGTGAGAATACGTTGCGCATCGGCTCGTTGCGTATAATCCTCATTGTACCTGCGATCATACCAATTTTGGTTCTTCTGTCGCTGCGCCTCAACGTTTCTTTGAATTTTCTTCATTGCTTTCGATGCAGAGATACCACCAAAGATACTACCTGCTGCCCCTATAGCACTTCCAATCAATCCCATAAGACTTCTGTTTTAATTATTAAAAGTTATACCTCGAGTGCGAAAGTAAGCCCTTATATTCGCAACATCATTTTATCTTTTTACAGTTCATGGCACAGGGAAGAAAAACAGGAGGGAGAGTAGCAGGAACACCTAACAAGGTGTCCTCAACAGTCCGTGGAGCAATTGCAAAAATGCTCGACGAGTACTTCAATTCTGATATTTTCGTGAAGGATATAGCCGACCTTGACCCCAAAGATAGAGTTGCAGCTATGGAAAAGTTTACAGCTTATGTTGCACCGAAATTGCAGACAACAACACTTGATGTCGCAACAGAGACGAAAAAGACCATTGAGGATAAGCTGGTCGAACTTGCTGGGGATGAAGAGGACGACGAAGAATAATCTACTTCTCTCTACTTTAGACGCGAGGAGTTGCTTACCCTTAGGGGTATAATACAGTTTTGCTTAAAAGCGATATCCGAAAGGATGTCGCTTTTCTTCATAAAAAAAACCTACAAAGAAAAAGTTCCTTGTAGGTTCGAAAAAATCAGAAGCCCTTTCCTTTCTGCCGCTGATATACTACCGTCTGATTCTTATCAAGATTGACGATTTTAAACATCACCATAGAACGGTTAGGAATATCTTGGGGTAACATTGTCACAAGTCGTGCTATAACATCGTCCACGTTGTTGAATCCTACATCAGTCAACTCTGCAACTTTCTGCCCATTGTGGTAAGCCGCCCCATTTACCATATATCGGAATGATAATCTAAAATGCGTATCTTCCTGCTTCTGCTCGCGAACAGATGTCTTACCGGAGAAGAAAATGAAATCAACCACTTTCTCGTTTAATTCCCAAGCAGGTGAATAATCTATCTTTATATAGCCCCGTGTTACCTTATGTCCAGCAGCATGATTCATCGCAAATGCAACCTCATCAATTGAAGCTCTCACGTCATTCTGTGCCACAGTACCCCACGTGTGCCGGAATGTATAGACCGAATACCGTTCTTCTTTGGCCATTCCCATGGCCTCACATATTTGCCTAATTCCACTATTAACATTAGAACCAAAACTGTCAGATGTAGTCATACGCTGGTAGAAATTGAACAGACGATCGTCATCCTCCTTCGTATTGAGATATTTATCGAAGAGTGGTTGAATAATTGCCGGCACGCGCATTTCCATATATGCACCGTCGGCACGAAACTTCTTTGTCTTGGCACGCTGATAGTGAATGATGCCGTTCCGATAATCCTGCTTTTTCAAATTGTATAGATCAACTGTGTTGATTCCTGCCAAACAAAGCACCATCATGGCTATATCACGTCCAAACTCCGTCTGTGGATATTTCATCTTACTTTCCGGCAGAGGAAATGAAAAGAACTCCCGACACGCTTCGGGGGTAATGGCTAGTTTTTCTGCACGATCTGCCGAAGGAATCTCCACTTTCACCCATGGATTAGTTTTTATACGAATAATCCCATTATCATAGTCGTTATACTCCAGAATAGCAGCTTTAAATACCTGTCGCATACAGATAGGATACATCTCCTTAGCTCGGTGTGTCTGTTCAAGCGACTTAATCCACCTATTCATCAAGTGCGATGTGAGGTGTGAGAACATTATCTGCGTTGTTCCTAAAAAACGCTCCAAATGTTGCAATGCCAGCTGATAGTTCTTAGCATTACGTTGTTGACCGTTATCAATCATTCGGTTGATATGCTTTCGTGCATAATCTGAAAAACAAACGTCATCATTCCCACTTGCAAGAAACTCGACTACTTCCTTGACTGTCCAATGCTCGATATTTTTGCTATTAAGCCTCTCCGTATACTCCAATATTCTCTGCGAACAGAATTGCAAAACATACGGGTCTTTAATCTCATTAGTTTTGGTGAGTTCCTTCTTCGTCACCATCTTGTCTGTTTTAATGAACGCAGAGCTTCGATGATGAGTCACCCGGATATATACCGGATAAAATCCGTCAGCCCGTGCCGTTCTCACTACTGCTTTCAATGTTGCCATTTTATATTCATTTTATAATTAAACATTCTGTTTGGGTGTACTGTGTTCCAAAGCGACTGTTCCGTGTTTCAATGTGATTGGGGCAAAACGTCCGTAACTTATTGACTATACGGAGAAAGCATTTGTACAACACTTGTACAACACTGTTGTCAAAACTGCATAACTATTGTACAACATTTGCGTTTATTCTACTCATTTTTTGTGCAAAATGCACGTACATTTTAAAAACACAATAGGCGGTAAGCCTTTGTAAATGAAAAGCATACCGCCTAATTAACTGAATATCAGCTATACCGCCTTTATCCCTCGATTGCAGCCTGCGCCGCCGCCAATCTTGCAATAGGCACTCGGAACGGAGAGCAGCTAACGTAGTTCAATCCTACTCTGTGACAGAATTTCACTGAAGAAGGTTCGCCACCGTGCTCACCACAAATACCACATTTCAAGTCCGGACGAATTGCACGGCCTTTTTCTGTTGCCATACGTACCAACTGTCCCACACCATTCTGGTCGAGCACTTGGAACGGGTCTACTTTCAAAATCTTCTTTTCCAGATAAACAGGAAGGAAAGAAGCAATATCGTCACGAGAATAACCGAAGGTCATCTGTGTCAAGTCATTCGTACCGAATGAGAAGAATTCGGCAGAAGAAGCAATACGGTCTGCAGTTAACGCAGCACGCGGGATTTCGATCATTGTACCTACTTTAAAGTCAATGCTGTCTCCCAGTTCCTCAAACAACTTCGCTGCTTCCGTGCGAATCACATTTTCCTGTTCCTTAAATTCATATAAGATACCAGTCAACGGAACCATGATTTCAGGATGTGTTTCTACACCTTCTTTCTTCAATTCCAATGCAGCACCCAAGATAGCACGTGTCTGCATCTGAGTGATTTCAGGATAAGTATTTCCCAGACGGCAACCACGGTGACCCAACATCGGGTTATGTTCACACAGAGACTCTACACGCTGCTGGATATATTGCAGGCTTACACCCATTGTATCCGCCATTTCCTGTTGTCCTTTCAGATCGTGAGGAACAAACTCATGCAAAGGAGGATCGAGCAGACGCACTGTCACCGGACAACCTGCCATTGCCTTAAAGATACCCTTAAAGTCGGCCTGTTGATACGGCAGAATCTTAGCCAATGCCTTACGGCGTCCTTCCGCATCTTCTGCCAAGATCATTTCGCGCATTGCCTTGATCTTTTCCCCTTCAAAGAACATGTGTTCCGTACGGCAAAGACCGATACCCACAGCGCCGAAATTACGTGCTACTTCCGCATCATGAGGAGTATCCGCATTCGTACGCACTTGCAAACGGGTATATTTATCAGCAAGCGTCATCAATTCGGCAAAGTCACCGGAAAGCTCGGCAGCTTTCGTTTCTACTTTACCATTATATACTACACCCGTACTTCCGTTCAAAGAGATGTAATCACCTTCTTTCAGAACAACACCGTCAATTTCTACGGTACGAGCCTTATAATCAATATTCAAAGCACCTGCACCTGATACACAGCATTTACCCATACCACGAGCTACCACAGCAGCATGAGAAGTCATACCACCACGAGCGGTAAGGATACCCTCAGCAACTGCCATACCGGCCAAGTCTTCAGGAGAAGTTTCGATACGAACCATTACCACACGCTTGCCGGCAGCATGCCATTCGGCAGCGTCATCAGCAAAAAATACAATCTGACCGGTTGCAGCACCCGGAGAAGCCGGAAGACCACGGGTCAGGACTTTTGCAGCTTTCAAAGCGTCCTTATCAAATACCGGATGAAGAAGTTCGTCAAGTTTATTCGGTTCAACACGCATCAAAGCTGTTTTCTCATCAATCATGCCTTGGTGGAGCAAATCCATAGCAATCTTCACCATGGCGGCACCTGTACGTTTACCGTTACGAGTCTGGAGGAACCAAAGTTTACCTTCCTGTACGGTGAACTCCATGTCCTGCATATCCTTGTAGTGATTTTCCAGCTTAGTCTGAAGCGCATCCAATTCTTGATAGATTTCCGGCATGGCTTCTTCCATAGAAGGATATTTCGCAGCACGTTCTTCTTCGCTTACTCCGGCCAACTGTGCCCAACGTTGAGAACCGATCTTGGTAATCTGTTGCGGAGTACGGATACCGGCTACCACGTCTTCACCTTGTGCGTTAATCAGATATTCACCGTTGAAAAGGTCTTCACCCGTAGCAGCGTCACGTGAGAAACAAACACCTGTCGCAGAAGTATCGCCCATATTACCGAATACCATAGCCTGCACATTTACAGCTGTTCCCCATTCGTCAGGAATGCCTTCCATTTTACGATAAAGGATAGCACGTTCGTTCATCCATGAATCGAATACGGCGCAGATAGCTCCCCAAAGTTGCTCGTATGCACAAGTCGGGAAATCCTTTCCTGTCTGTTCTTTCACGGCAGCCTTGAACTTCTTGACAAGTTCTTTCAAGTCTTCCACTTCAAGTTCATTGTCTAGTTTTACGCCTTTCGCGTGTTTCACTTCTTCAATAATTTTCTCGAACGGGTCGATATCCTCTTTATTTGTAGGCTTCATGCCCAGTACAACGTCACCGTACATTTGTACGAAACGACGATAAGAGTCCCATGCAAAACGTGCGTTACCGGTCTTGCGGATAATACCTTCTACCACTTCGTCATTCAAACCCAAGTTCAGAATAGTATCCATCATACCCGGCATAGATGCGCGTGCACCCGAACGAACCGATACCAGCAACGGGTTGTCAATGTCACCAAATTTAGATTTCATCAACGCCTCTACATTAGCAATGGCTTTTACGACATCATTTTTCAGCAACTCAACCACTTTATCACGTCCTAATGTATTGTATTCTGTACAAACATCTGTTGTTATTGTAAATCCGGGGGGAACTGGAATTCCGATTAAATTCATTTCGGCAAGATTAGCACCTTTACCGCCTAACAAATTCTTCATGTCAGCTTTTCCTTCTGCCTGACCATTTCCAAAGGTATAAACTCTTTTTTTATCCATAATATTGTGTTTAAAGTTACATTATGACTTTTTTCTGTTCGCAAATCTAAGTATATTTCGCAAACCAGAAAACTTTTTGAGAAAAAACTTTCTATCAAAATGCAATTTCGACATTACAATCTGGAATATTTCTGCATACACGAAAATTTTCCAAAAAAAATACCTACTTTTGCAAAGTAATTATTAGACTGGTGTAAAAGTGGCAAGAAAGAAAAAAGAGCTTCCCTTATTGGAGAAGGTAACAATCATGGATGTGGCTGCCGAAGGAAAAGCCATTGCAAAAGTAAACGACCTGGTAATTTTTGTTCCTTACGTAGTGCCGGGTGATGTCGTAGACCTGCAAATCAAGCGTAAAAAAAATAAATATGCCGAAGCCGAAGCGGTAAAGTTCCACGAACTATCGCCCAATCGTGCAGTTCCTTTCTGCCAGCACTATGGTGTTTGCGGCGGCTGTAAATGGCAAGTGCTACCCTACCCGGAGCAGATCAAATACAAGCAAAAGCAGGTGGAAGACAACCTGAGACGTATCGGAAAGATTGAACTTCCGGAGATTTCGCCGATTCTAGGTTCCGCAAAAACAGAGTTTTACCGGAACAAACTGGAATTTACATTTTCCAACAAACGTTGGTTGACGAACGAAGAAGTCCGTCAGGATGTGAAGTATGACCAGATGAATGCAGTAGGTTTCCATATTCCGGGAGCATTCGACAAGGTATTGGCAATCGAAAAGTGCTGGTTGCAGGATGATATATCCAACCGGATTCGTAATGCGATACGCGATTATGCTTATGAGCATGACTACTCATTTATCAACCTGCGTACGCAAGAAGGTATGTTACGGAATATGATTGTCCGCACTTCCTCCACAGGTGAACTAATGGTAATCGTGATCTGCAAGATTACGGAAGATCATGAAATGGAACTGTTCAAGCAGTTGCTTCAATTCGTGGCAGATTCTTTCCCGGAAATAACTTCTCTCCTATACATTATTAATAATAAGTGCAACGATACGATCAATGATCTGGACGTGTATGTGTTCAAAGGAAACGATCATATCTTTGAAGAAATGGAAGGATTGCGTTTCAAAGTGGGACCGAAATCATTCTATCAAACAAATTCAGAACAGGCATATAATTTATATAAGGTAGCCCGCGAGTTTGCCGGACTGACCGGAAATGAACTTGTATATGACCTTTACACCGGAACCGGAACTATCGCCAACTTCGTATCACGCCGGGCTCGTCAGGTGATTGGTATCGAGTATGTGCCGGAAGCCATTGAAGACGCAAAGGTGAACGCAGAAATCAACGATATTAAGAATACCCTGTTTTATGCAGGTGACATGAAGGATATTCTGACTCAGGAATTTATCAACGAGCATGGACGTCCGGATGTTATCATCACCGACCCTCCTCGTGCAGGTATGCATCAGGATGTGGTGGATGTAATCTTGTTTGCCGAACCCAAACGAATTGTTTACGTAAGCTGTAATCCCGCCACTCAGGCACGTGACCTGCAATTACTGGACGAAAAATATAAGGTGAAGGCCGTGCAGCCGGTAGATATGTTCCCTCATACTCACCACGTGGAAAATGTGGTATTGCTGGAACTCCGATAATCTTTAATTGAATCGTTCTTAAAAGAAAAAAGAAATGGAAAAAAGACCGAGAAGAACTCCTGCTGAAAAAGCACGTGCACAATATACCAATTATGCAGTCAAAGAGCCAATGGAACTAATGGAGTTCCTGACTGCCAAAATGCCGGACGCAAGCCGTACAAAACTAAAGTCATTGCTCAGCAAACGAGTGGTATTGGTAGATAATGTAATAACCACGCAATTCAACTTTCCGTTGAAACCGGGAATGAAAGTTCAAATCAGCAAAGATAAAGGAAGGAAAGAATTTAATAACCGATTGCTGAAAATTGTGTACGAAGACGCATATATCATTGTGGTCGAAAAGATGCAAGGACTTTTGTCCGTCAATACGGAACGTCAAAAAGAGCGCACAGCCTATACCATACTTAATGAATATGTGCAACGTTCCGGACGTCAACACCGAGTGTACATTGTACATCGTCTGGACAGAGACACTTCCGGATTGATGATGTTTGCCAAGGACGAAAAGACACAACGTACTCTGCGCGACAACTGGCATGATATAGTAACCGACCGTCGGTATGTAGCCGTAGTAGAAGGAAGTATGGAAAAAGATTATGATACTGTTGTTTCCTGGCTGACGGACAAGACTTTATACGTAAGTTCCAGTGGATATGACGACGGTGGTTCAAAGTCTATCACTCATTATAGAACAATCAAACGTGCCAACGGATATTCTTTAGTGGAACTTGATTTAGAGACCGGACGTAAAAACCAGATTCGTGTACACATGCAGGATTTAGGACATCCGATTGCCGGAGACGGAAGATATGGAGGAGAAAATTACTCTAACCCGATCGGTCGATTGGCCCTTCATGCTTTCAAACTGTGTTTCTATCATCCTGTAACGGGAGATCTAATGGAATTTGAAACACCTTATCCGGGAGAATTCAAGAAGTTGTTTCTGAAAAAATAGAATAAATACAAGTTAAAAGAAAGGAGCTATACCATTTATACACAAGTATGGCTCCTTTCTATATCTATTATATTATTTTCTTATTGCATTCTCAACTCAATATATCCGAAAAACTCGCCATCAAGATATAGATCACCTCGCATATAACGTCCGCTCACACGAACACCTCTCACCTCACGCAGAGCAAAATCATAACCATAATCAAGGTATAAAGTTCCATAATCTACCCGCCAACGAAAAGGCAAGTCACCGGCAGAAGCACCGTCATAATCATAGACCTGATAATCAATTCCCAAGCCGTTATTATCCAAGCGAATACCGCTTTCTATCGGATCTCTGTTAGTACCAAATCCCAAATCTCCAACCCATGTTCTCCCCATGAGGTCATCATAAATATCTTCATCATCCTCACATGAAGTAAAGCCGACAAGCAACGTCAGCATCAGCAGAAAACCTGCGTATTTTTTAATCAGTTTCATAATCTTCTAGTTTATTGCGTTTATAAATACAAATTTAGCGTTTTTATTTTACTATATGCTCCAAGCCATAAGTTTTTTGTACCTTTGTTCCCGATAATATTAAAAATTCTACATGAAACTTCTTTGGCTTGATTTAAATAGCTCCTATGCACACTCATCGTTAGCGCTCCCTGCATTACACGCCCAGATAGCAGACGACACTACTATTGAATGGTGTATAGTATCGGCAACCATAAATGAGAACACCGGAATGGTTGTCAGCCGGATTCATAAACACCGGCCGGACATCATTGCCGCCACCAACTGGTTATTCAATCACGAACAGTTGCTACACATCATATCCCGTGCTAAAGCATTACTTCCGCATTGCTGCATCGTACTCGGCGGTCCCGAGTTTTTGGGAAATAATGAAGCCTTTTTATATAAGAACAAATTTGTCAGCGGAGTGTTCCGTGGAGAGGGTGAAGAAGTATTCCCCCAATGGCTGAAAGTATGGAATCACAGTAAAGAAACATGGAAATCAATAACGGGACTTTGTTACTTGGATGAAAACGGTCGCTATCAGGACAATGGAATTGCCCGCGTCATGAACTTCTCTCAACTTGTTTCCCCCGAGAAAAGTTGTTTTTTTAACTGGAGTAAACCGTTTGTACAGTTGGAAACTACCCGAGGTTGTTTCAACACGTGTGCCTTTTGCGTCAGCGGTGGTGAAAAGCCGGTGCGTACCATTCCTTTGGAAGCTATCCGTGAACGTCTGAATGACATTCACCAGCATGGCATTAAGAACGTGCGCGTACTCGACCGTACTTTTAATTACAACAACAAACGGGCTAAAGAATTACTGGACTTATTCCGGCAATATCCGGACATCTGTTTTCATCTGGAGATTCATCCGGCTCTCCTTTCCGAAGAATTAAAACAGGAATTATCGGTCTTACCCAAGGGGTTATTACATTTGGAGGCCGGCATTCAAAGTTTAAAAGAGTCGGTTCTGCAACAAAGCCACCGTATCGGAAAGTTATCCGACGCATTGGAAGGATTAAAATATCTCTGTTCACTAAAGAATATGGAAACGCATGCTGACCTCATAGCAGGTCTCCCACTCTATCACTTATCCGAGATATTCGAAGACGTCCGTACCTTGGCAGAATATGGTGCAGGAGAGATTCAACTGGAATCCCTAAAGTTACTTCCCGGTACCGAGATGCGGAGAAGAGCAGAAGAACTAGGCATTCAATACTCGCCCCTTCCCCCTTATGAAGTCCTCCAAACACGTGAGATTTCAGTAGACGAGTTACAGACAGCGCATTATCTATCCCGCCTGTTAGACGGCTTCTATAATACTCCTACCTGGCAAAACATCACCCGGATGCTTATTCTGGAAAATCCTCGTTTCTTACATGAGTTGCTCGATCATTTAGTTCAGGCAGATATCATCGACACCCCGTTAAGTCTGGAAAGAAGAGGATTGATCCTATATAATTTCTGTAAAAATCATTATCCCGATTACTTGACTCAAGTCAGTATCGCATGGATCGAAGCAGGTATGTCATTAAAGAAAGTTCCCGCCGAAAAAGTCAGAACCAAACGGCAAGTTCCCCCGGAGAGTTGGGAAGTCATCTATGGCTCCTATCGGGAAAAACTACGTCTGTGTTTTCTCCCCGTTGATGAAGACGGACATGGCTACTGGTTCGGATTTGAGTCTGAAATCCAAAAGATAGAACCCGTATTCAAAGCTATTTCATAATGATGAATAATCTACAAGAAAAGTTTTAGAAGCCAAGGAGACACAACTTCCATTTTATTCTCTACCTTTGTAGAACGATTAAATAACATCATATAATAATGAAAAACTTTATCAAGGGATTCCGGTTTACCCCCTCCAATTATCCGGCAGCAGTAGAAGACAAAATACAGAAATATAGAAAACAAGGATACAAACTTCCGCCTCGTAAAGTGCTCCGTACCCCCGAACAACTGGAAGGAATACGTGAAAGTGCCAAAATCAACACTGCATTATTGGATCATATCGCGGAGAATATCCGTGAGGGAATGTCTACCGAGGAAATTGACAGACTAGTGTATGATTTCACAACCGGTCACGGAGCCGTTCCTGCTCCCCTCAATTACGAAGGATTCCCCAAGAGTGTCTGTACAAGCATTAACGACGTAGTATGCCATGGGATACCCAACAAGAATGAAATCCTGAAAAACGGAGATATTATCAATGTGGATGTCTCTACCATTTACAATGGATACTTCTCTGACGCCTCCCGCATGTTTATGATCGGCGACGTAAGTCCCGAAATGCGCAAACTGGTCCAAGTGACGAAAGAGTGTATGGAAATTGGTATTGCCGCCGCACAACCTTGGAAACAACTGGGCGATGTGGGTGCCGCTATTCAGGAACATGCCGAGAAAAACGGATTCAGCGTCGTGCGCGACCTCTGCGGACACGGTGTAGGCATGAAATTCCATGAAGAACCGGATGTAGAGCATTTCGGACGCCGGGGAACAGGCATGATGATCGTACCGGGAATGACTTTCACCATTGAGCCGATGATTAATATGGGAACCTATGAAGTGTTTGTCGACGAAGCTGACGGCTGGACCGTCTGCACAGATGACGGATTGCCCTCTGCCCAATGGGAGAATATGATTCTGATTACTGAAACCGGAAATGAAATCCTGACTTATTAAATGGAATCGATTTTACTTATTGTTATCGCCGTATTAGTGATAGTATTACTTGTACTATCACTAACGAAAGGCAACAACCAAAATCAAGCGGAACAACTGCAAGCAGCCTTACGGCAACAAATGCAAGAAAACCGGGAAGAACTGAACCGAAGTATCCGGGAGTTGCGCATGGAAATGACGCAAGTATTAAATCAGAATATGCAGCAACTCCAGGATGTCCTCCACAAGAATATGATGACCACAGGAGAATTACAACGGCAGAAATTCGACACAATGGCCCGCCAACAGGAAACACTGATTAAATCGACCGAGAAACGCTTGGATGATATGCGTCTAATGGTTGAAGAAAAGTTGCAAAAAACGTTGAACGAACGAATTGGGCAGTCATTTGAGATTGTCCGTTCGCAACTGGAAAATGTGCAGAAAGGTCTGGGAGAAATGAAATCTCTGGCCCAGGATGTCGGCGGACTGAAGAAGGTACTGAGCAACGTAAAAATGCGGGGAACATTCGGTGAGGTACAGTTAGGTGCATTACTGGAGCAAATGATGAGCCCGGAACAATACGACGCCAATGTCAAAACGAAGAAAAGCGGAACGGAGTTTGTAGAATTTGCTATCAAACTGCCGGGAAAAGACGATGTGAACAGCACGGTCTATCTCCCGATTGACGCCAAATTCCCCAAAGACATATACGAACAGTATTACGATGCTTTCGAAGCGGGAGATACCGCTTTGATCGAATCGTCCGGCAAACAACTGGAAAACACCATTAAGAAAATGGCAAAGGATATTCACGACAAATATGTCGACCCTCCTTTTACCACAGATTTCGCAATCATGTTTTTACCGTTCGAAAGTATCTATGCAGAAGTTATCCGGCGGACAAGCCTTGTCGAAACACTTCAGAAGGAATACAAAATCGTCGTAACAGGCCCGACTACTTTAGGAGCCATTCTGAACAGCCTTCAAATGGGTTTCCGTACCTTAGCCATTCAGAAACGTACCGGAGAAGTCTGGACTGTATTGGGAGCTGTAAAAACCGAATTCAGCAAATTCGGCGGACTGCTTGAGAAAGTACAAAAGAACCTGCAAAATGCCGGTGACCAGCTTGAAGAAGTTATGGGCAAACGAACCCGTGCTATCGAACGGAAGCTACGTCAAGTAGAACAATTACCACATGAAGAAAGCCGGAAAATACTTCCAATCGAAGAAGACGGGGAACTATTTGACTAATCCGAAAAAAATAGCGCTAAAACGAATTTGTTAGGAATATCTTTCTTGAATGCTAGAGGGCGTGTATAATAAGTCGGGGTGGTAGGTAGATGCACAATGCTGATAATAAACAATTCATGCATTCACCTACCACCTCCCCCTACGGGTACTCCTCCTTCCTGAAGGAGGAGAGTTTTAAATACTACCGACTTGTCATTCTGTTATTACTCCAGTAGTCTCTAACTTTGCAATCTCTAAACTATGCAGTCTCTAACTTTGCGATCTCTAACTATGCAGTCTCCAACTATTATCAGTGGAGAAATAAGTATTTTATTGATAGTTCAACTTTAACAAATAATTATTCCGGAGAACTGTCTTCACATCGGTCACTATCCCCATTTCACATCCCTTATCCACCTTCATACTGACAGTAATCTCATTCTTCTTATCTCCCTGTAATGTACAGAAATCTTTCAAATCTCTCTCCAATTCAGCCAGAGTAAAATTCGTTATTTCTTTCTCTACTTTGCCTGCGGCAGAGAGTAATTTAAGATGAATGCCGGTAATCTTCATTGTAGTAGAATTATTATATGGATTTTTCTTTCTATCCTTGATAGAAATATCGCCATAACCAATCAAAATAGGAAATTCTTTATCAAGGTATTCCTTACTGTTATTTCCCGATGTTTGGGCAATATCAGCCCGAATTTCAACAAAAGCATCCCGCATAACAGACAACAAATCTTTTACCTGTTCTTTAGGAGTATCAGGAGAAAACAAGACCCCTCCCACTTGATCCTCTGCACTGTTATACTTTTCTTTTGCCAGGCGCTTATGTTCCACCATTGTTTTTTTAAGTACCTCTTTCAGGTCTTCCTTAGCAATCGTTTTATTGTTCAAAGTCAATTGTCCATTAGCATCTACTTTTACGATATGCGTCTGTCGCTCCCGAATCTTATATTTCAGCTCCGCATTCTTAGGAGAACGATTATAATATGCCTCCATTTCATCATCAACAAACTTGAAGATATCCTGATCTTCTCCGGTTTTTGATTGCAATACTTCCCGGACCGTATTTAGTCCTAAGTCTTCTTTCACTTCCGGCTGTGCAAACGCATAAAGCGCTCCACCCATTACAGGCACCACAAACAATAGTTTCAACCGTGCCCACCGATTGGTTCTTTCTTTTAACATCATAGTAATACGTTTTTTAAGTTTAGAGTGATTAAAACCGTTGGCCATAGAGTAGAGCCTTGTACCAACAGCTTTTTTCACCAATAAAAGTTGATATCTCGTTGCATCAATGCCTGTATTAAGCACCCCATTATCCGCTTCAAACTCATGTACTTCCTGCAATTCCCGTTTCAGCAGCCAAATGGCCGGGTTGAACCAATAAAGAATTAACAAACACTGCATACATAATAAATCGAGTGTATGCCGATAACGTAAATGCATCGTCTCATGGAGTAAGATCCCGTCTGTCGACTGTTGTGAATAGTCGGATACGGAAACAACAATATATTTTCCCCAGCAAAAAGATGAAATAGGTTCCGATACTACAATCAGTTTATACTTCCCATAGGAGCGCCTCTTTCCGTTCCGTATAAGCTGGAACATCCGATAAAAGGAAAGCAAAATCCTGCACAAAACAAACAGCCCGCCTGCCAGATAAACATATCCCAAAGCAATAGGACACCAATTTATAGCCTGCATATTTCCGGTTTCGTCCACTTGCGGCCGAACCCAAAACATTGTGTCCCAAAATATGCCGTCCGCCTGCTCAACAAAAATCCCCTGAATCGTTTGTAAAGGAACAGTTAAAAATGTCTCCTCTTGAGTGGTAAATTCTATCAAAGGGAGAAACATACATCCTATGATCCCCGCCAATATAGTCACCCGGTTGAAGCGAAAAAAAGTAGTTCCGCTCATTAATAATTTAAAGAGCAGATAGAATATTATCAGGTAACATCCGGATTTCAACAGATAAAACAATAAGTCTCCCATAGTAATGACATCTTTTTATCAATAGTGCGTTTCCCAACTATTATTGCAAAAACTATTTTTCGTTTTTCCCTCGTTGAATCTGGTCAATGAGTGCTTTAAGCTCATCAACAGACAATCCTTCTTCTTCAATAAAAGAAGACACAACATTGACATACGAATTATTATAGTATTGAGAAATCACTTCTTTAAGAGCAGAACTTTTATACTCCTTCTCCGAAACAAGTGCATAATATTGATAAGTATTTCCATAAGGCGTATAACCTACGAATCCTTTCTCCTCCAACCCGCGCACAAGAGTGGAAACGGTATTATAATGCGGTTTGGGATCTTCATAATAAGCTAATAGTCCGCGAACAAACATCGGGCCGTTTTCCCAGAAAATACGCATTATTTCTTCTTCTTTTGCTGTCAATCGTTTCATACATTTCTATATTTTCGGTTTAACTCACCAAGTATAACGCCACAAATATAGTATTTAATATCGAACAAACAACTAAAAGATGCAGTTATTCAACTAAATAAAACAGTTATTTAACTATTCTTATTAGTAGATCAGTTCCATACCCTATTATTTCCATATAATAACTACCGGAAATAATAGGGTATAGAGAGTTTATTTAATCAGTATAGCTCCTTAAAGCCAGGTTTTTCACCCAAAGAACAAATATTCCGGTCAAAATCAAGTTCAGTACTAAAGTAAGTACAGAAATTACCAATGCCGGACCTCCCAAATTATATCCCAATGCGATAAAAATAATTCCGGCCCCCACTTCACCACGGGTAAACATACCGATAGAAAGTGCCAGTCGTTCACTCAGCTTCCGGTCACGATAGAAAAACATAGGACATAACTTTCCCACGTTCGACAACAAAGAAACAATTACCACATGAAACAGAATCATCCCCCACGACATCATTTCCTGGGAACCTGTCACCGAATATGCCCCCGAGTGCGTTTCCGCAAAATTGACTCCGATAAAATGAGGCATACTCATTCCTACCAGGAACATAAAGAAGAAAGAGATTCCGGTAGAAACTCTCCGTTCCACAGGCGTGTCATGTTCCTTATGCTTCATAATCATACCCAATACAAATGCCGGAAGCAGCACCTCAATATGGATACTTCCCGCCTCTCCGTACAGCTCCTTGCTACCGAGATAGAGTATCTGCGTAGCCAGAAATATGATAACCGAATAGAACAGGATCGCTTTCCAGTCCTGACGCCAGTCGTATTTATTCAACTGTTGCCAACCGGCGGCCAACAGCATAAACACAATCACCACGACAATAATCAACTGCCAGCGCAATCCGATCATCATGATCTGGAGAGGAATCATCAGGATGATCGTATCCAAATCATCGAAAATAGCCAATACCTGAATCTTCTTATAAATCCAACTGGACTTCAGCCCGATAGCGGCGAGCATGGTAAACAAGATTCCCGCTGATGTCGGAGCGGCAAAACGGCTCAACAGCAGGTTCTCTTTCCATGCCTCCCAACTATTCCAATAGTCAGGCGGAAGCAAGATAAACACATAGTAGATAGCAATCATAAACCAAGGCAAAGCAGCAGTAGCCATTGCTATAAAATAATCCTCGGCATAACTTTTCCAGCGGGACTTGTCGAGCACAAATTCCCGGCCCACATTAATCATTATAAAACTAAGACATACATAGAGTAGTATATTCGATATGGACTTCACGGTTCCATACCCCTCACCTGCTATCACCGGCAGGAATTGCGATACGACGAGCCCCAACATCAGGAAGCCCGAAAAAGACAGAACTTTTCTCATATTTCTAGTTGTTTTTTCTCCAAAAGTGATTGCCAAGGAAAGCTCTGCAGACAGAAAGCAATCACCTGGTGTATTAAAAAACTAACCGCAAGGCAATTTGTTCAGAAAACCTCTCTGAAAAAACTGCTTGCGGTTCTTTTTTTTAATCCAGTTTTAATACTGCGAGGAAGGCTTTCTGCGGCACTTCCACGTTGCCAATTTGTTTCATTCGTTTTTTACCTTTTTTCTGCTTTTCAAGCAGCTTGCGCTTACGGCTCACGTCACCGCCATAACATTTGGCAGTCACATCCTTGCGAACCGCCTTAATCGTTTCGCGGGCAATAATTTTCGCCCCGATAGCGGCTTGAATAGCAATCTCAAACTGCTGGCGGGGAATCAGTTCCTTCAACTTCTCACACATCCGGCGTCCCATATCATACGCATTGTCAAAGTGGATCAGTGTAGAAAGCGCATCCACAGGCTCACCATTCAGCATGATATCCAGCTTGACCAGTTTCGAGGGACGGAAACCGTTCGGATGATAATCGAACGACGCATATCCTTTCGAAATACTTTTCAGGCGGTCATAGAAGTCAATCACAATTTCCCCCAAAGGCATATTGTAATATATCTCCACCCGGTTGCCGGAAATATATTCCTGTTTAAGCAGTTCCCCGCGCTTGCCCAGACAGAGCGTCATGATCGGACCTATATAATCGGTCGTTGTAATAATAGACGCTTTGATATACGGTTCTTCAATGTGATCTATCAACGTCGGATCAGGCATACCACCGGGGTTATGCACCTCCTTCATATTGCCTTGCTTGTCATATATATTGTAAGATACGTTAGGCACCGTAGTAATCACATTCATATCAAACTCACGGTCAAGACGTTCCTGCACAATCTCCATGTGAAGCAACCCGAGAAAACCGCAACGGAAACCGAAGCCCAACGCCAACGATGATTCGGGCTGGAAAGTCAAGGAAGCGTCGTTCAACTGCAATTTCTCCAGAGAAGCACGCAAGTCTTCAAAATCTTCCGCCTCAATCGGGTAGACCCCGGCGAATACCATAGGCTTTACTTCCTCAAAACCCGCAATTGCCTTGTCACACGGACGAGCCACATGGGTAATGGTGTCTCCCACCTTTACCTCTTTCGAAGTCTTGATACCGGAAATGATATAGCCTACATCTCCCGTGCGAAGTTCATTCCGGGGAACCAGTTCCATTTTCAGCACCCCCACCTCATCGGCGTCATACTCCTTGCCGGTATTGAAAAACTTCACTTTGTCACCTTTACGGATCACTCCGTTCTCAATCTTGAAATAAGCGATAATTCCACGGAAAGAGTTGAATACAGAGTCGAAAATCAAAGCCTGTAACGGTGCTTCCTCATCCCCTTCGGGATGCGGGATACGTTCGATAACGGCTGCCAGGATTTCTTCCACTCCCATACCCGTCTTACCGGATGCGCGGATAATTTCTTCCCGCTTGCAACCCAGCAGTTCCACAATCTCATCCTCCACTTCCTCCGGCATGGCACTGGCCATATCGCATTTGTTGATAACGGGAATAATCTCAAGGTCGTGTTCAATAGCCATATACAGGTTGGAGATCGTCTGTGCCTGTACTCCCTGTGATGCATCGACAATCAGCAATGCACCTTCGCAAGCGGCAATGGAACGGGACACCTCATACGAAAAGTCCACGTGCCCCGGAGTATCAATCAGGTTGAGTACATACTTCTCCCCCTTATAGTTATACTCCATTTGGATAGCATGGCTTTTGATCGTGATCCCTCTTTCCTTCTCCAAGTCCATATCATCAAGCATCTGCCCCGTGGTCACCTGAATGGTGTTGGTAAACTCCAACAAGCGGTCGGCCAGGGTTGACTTACCGTGGTCGATATGAGCAATAATGCAAAAGTTGCGTATATTCTTCATGCTGAATTCTTATTATTTTATCTTTTTGGTGTGCAAAGATACGTAAATGGCGGAATATAAAAAAATGCGTTGATAACATTATGACAATGTACCAACGCATTTTTTTATTGCTTAAGTGATTGCTCGCTTAGATCAATTTGATGAAGAGTTCACCTTCCACTTCTTCCACAGAGACTTTGTCTTCTCTCAATAACCAGCCAAGTCCGAGGAACAAATCTTTGTCAACCAATTTAGTTGCTTTTTTCAATTGCTTGGCAGTCATTCCTTCTGTTTCGTTCAGTGCATTCCAGATAGTACCTGCGATTACACCTGCTTTTTCTTTCAACATTTACTTTGAAATTTTAGTTAGACATGCTTCAAATCATCCTGTCCGACGACTTTCAGATTTTATTTCGGGGACAAAGATAGATATTTTTATGTTATAGAACACTTTATTGAGTGTTTTTTTACTGATTTTGTAATAAAAAAAGCATTTTTTCCTTCATTTAGGGTGTTTTTCGAGATATTCCACCCAGATTCTTGCCGCTTCTTCCACCATTTTTGCGCACGGGCGTTTGCTATAATACTGAGCTGTACGCTCTTCCGGAATAGTGGAAACCGGTTCTTTTTTCTTTAATCCCAACAATTCCGCACAAATCAGAGAGCCGTTACGTTTTTTAAATTCGGCTGCCAGTTCCTGCACTACCGCATAATTGGCAGCTTTTCCTTCCCGGTCTGCCGCCTCCGTAGCCCCCGTTTTCAGGCCGGCCACCAGAAACAACCCGCACGCAGCCCCGCACGTCTCGCGCATGCGTCCTATTCCTCCGCCGAAAGAGGCGGCCATACGCAATGACTGTTCCTGTGTAAATCCGTACATATCGGCAAAAGCAGCCACAACAGACTGTGAGCAATTGTATCCGCTCTTAAAAAGCTCCACCGCTTTTTGTATTCTATCTTCTTCCATAAACTATTTCGTGTTTTTTATTTCCAACATCATCGGACAGTGGTCCGAATGCATGGCGTCATTCAAGATACGTGCGCTCATCAGTAACGGGCGGACCGGTTCACTGGCCATGCAATAGTCGATTCTCCAACCCTTATTCTTGGCACGCGAGTTAAAACGGTAACTCCACCAGGTATACTCCTGTTTTTCCGGATAAAGCATACGGAAAGAATCAATGAATCCCGCTGCAAGGAAACGGGTCATCCATTCCCGTTCTTCGGGAAGGAAACCACTGTTCTTTGCGTTCCGGACAGGGTCATGAATATCAATCGGCTCGTGGCAAATATTATAATCACCGCAAAGAATCAGGTTCGGACGAGACTTCTGCAACTCCAGCACATACTTCTGAAAGTCTTCCAGCCACACCATTTTAAAAGCCTGACGCTCATCCCCGCTTGTCCCCGAAGGATGATAAACACTGACCACGGACAAATCTCCAAAGTCCGCACGTATAAAACGCCCCTCATTGTCGTATGCCTCCATACCCATTCCGTACTCCACGTGATCCGGTTCCTGCTTCGTAAGTAAAGCCACTCCGCTATATCCTTTCTTTTGTGCCGAATACAGATAGGACTTATAGCCCAATGCTTCGAACACCTCTCCCGGATACTGGTCCGGTTGCAGTTTTGTCTCTTGCAGACAAAGAATATCGGGATTCTCCTGCTCCAGCCATTCCGGCAGTCCTTTAGATACGGCAGCACGAAGCCCGTTTACATTATAAGTAATAATCTTCATCATTCTATATTTTTAATTCATGTTCATTTCAGGAGAATAGCAGCATGATGTTCAGTACCGATACTATAATCGCAATGGCATACAGCACAAATGTGCTCCAACGGCTATTGACATACTCTCCCATTACCTTCCGCGAGGAGGTCAGCCCCACTTGCAGGAATACCGTGAAAGGCAATTGGATGCTGAGTATCATCTGCGAAATAATCAGCCCTTTAAAAGGATCTCCGATAAAGAAAATCAACAACAGGGCAATTCCCAAAGACAGGAGCACGCCTACCTGCGAGTGACTGTCCTTGATATGATAAGACTCGCCGAAAATACCGGCAAAGATAGAACCTGCCGCCATTCCGCTTGTGATAGTGGACGAAATGCCCGCCATAAGCAAAGCCAGTGCAAACACGATTGCCGCATTACTTCCCAACAGCGGTTCCAGCAATGACTGAGCCTGTTGCAATTCCTCCACCTGAATGCCGCTTTTAAAGAAAGTGGCAGCCGCCAGCAGAATCATCGCGCTATTGATAGCCCAGCCCACAATCATTGAAAAAAGCGTATCAAACAACTCGTATTTCAACACCTTCTTGATAGAGGCGTCATCTTTTTTATTGTACTCGTGGCTCTGTATCACTTCCGAATGCAGGAACAGGTTATGCGGCATTACCACCGCCCCCAGTACGCTCATAATAATCAGCATACTTCCTTTCGGGAAAGCCGGAGTGACCCACCCCACCGTTGCGGCCGGCCAGTCAATATCCACCAGAAACAACTCATAAATAAACGACAGCCCGATCACCGAGACGAATGCGATAATGGAACGCTCGATCTTTTTGTAAGAGTTGGTGAAAAGCATAATGGAGACAAAAAGCGTTGTCAGCACAGCCCCCCATATAATAGGAATATCCAACAACATTTCCAATGCAATGGCACCGCCCAGGATTTCCGCCAAAGAAGTGGAAATGGAAGCCAGCACCGCCGTTCCGAGTATAGGACGGGATACCCATTGGGGAGTGTATTTAGTGGCCGCTTCCGAGAGGCAGAGCCCGGTGACAATCCCCAGGTGGGCAACATTATGTTGAAGAACGATCAGCATGATAGTAGACAGGGTGACCACCCAAAGTAACGAATACCCGAATTCAGAACCTGCGGCAAAATTGGAAGCCCAGTTTCCCGGATCAATAAAACCCACAGTAACCAAAAGTCCCGGTCCGATATATTTAAAGAGATCCAGTCCGCCCAGATATCGCTTATGATCTTTTCGTTTTAAGTCTTGAAAAATATTCTTCATCTTTGCATAATAGTTTATCCAGTACAAATATACTTATAAAGTAACGATTGACAATCCATTTTAGTTCAAAATACCGACAAATTCGGAGAAGAACCGAAAGACATACAGAAGCTTTTTGCCGAACAATAAAAGAAGCCCCCGGCAAAAACAATTTGCCGAAGGCTTACAATCAACTATTAAGAACAAAAAAATTGTCAATCAATATCCCATTTCATGCAATGCACGGCATAGTTGGTCGGGACAAGACGTCGGTCTGCCACCGCAACGAACCCCTTCAAGTTTCTTTATCACTTCTTCTACCTTCATGCCTTTCACCAGGCGTGAAATTCCTTGAAGATTACCGTTACATCCTCCCCAGAAGGCCACCTCTTTCACTACACCGTCTTCCACGTTCAGTTCGATGTTCGTGCTGCAAGTCCCCTGAGTTTTATAAACATATTCCATGACCTGCTTATTCTTCTTCTCCGCCTTCCGGTTTCATGTTCGTATAAACAGTCTGCACATCGTCAAACTCTTCCAGACGTTCGATCATCTTATCCAAAGTTTCACGTTGTTCCGGCGTCACGTCTTTCAAGTCGTTCGGGATATAAGTAAAGTCTCCACCGACATCTTCGAATCCGCATTCTTCCAGATGTTTCTGGATAGCGGCATAGCTTTTCGGATCTCCGTAGATCGTGATTGTACCTTCCTCATCATCCTGTTCGTACTCATCTTCCACGTCGTAGTCAATCAGGTCAAGGATCAATTCTTCCATATCCATGCCCTCTTTGATTTTGAAAGTGAACATACACTTATGGTCGAAAAGGAAAGCCAGAGAACCCATAGTTCCGAGGTTACCGCCGAATTTATTGAATACGGAGCGTACATCAGCCACCGTGCGGGTTGTATTATCAGTCAGCGTATCCACAAAAACAGCAATTCCGTGAGGACCGTATCCTTCGTAAGTCATACTCTTGTAGTCGCTCTGGTCTTTACCCAATGCATTTTTGATAGCACGTTCGATATTGTCTTTCGGCATATTCTCACGCTTACAAGTAGCGATTACCGAACGCAATGTCGGGTTATTTTCAGGTTCCGGACCACCAGCCTTCACAGCAATGGCAATCTGTTTACCCAGTCTTGTAAATGTTTTAGCCATGTGGCCCCACCGTTTCAACTTTGCGGCTTTTCTATATTCAAATGCTCTTCCCATTGGTTTATATTTTTAGATTGAAATTTAAAGTTTATCTAAGTTTAGCACCCAGTTTATCTTCCAGATTCTTCACCAGTTTCGACATAATCTTATCAATCATCTTGTCGTTCAGAGTCTGGCTTTCATCCTGAAGCAGGAAGCTGACTGCATACGATTTCTTGCCCGGTTCCAGGTTCTTGCCTTCGTATACGTCAAAGAGTTCCACTTCTTTCAGCAACTTTTTCTCCGTATCATAAGCGATCTTCTCGATTTCGGCAAACTGCACATTCTTGTCAAGCAACAATGCCAGGTCACGTTTCACGGCCGGGAACTTGGATATTTCCTTGTAGCTGATCTTCACCGAACGGATCGCTTTCATCAGCTCCTTCCAGTTCAAGTCAGCATAATATACTTCATTGTCAATATCAAATGCCTTCAGCAGTTTCTTAGTCACCACGCCGAACGATACGAGACGCTTGCCTCCCTTGGTATGTACAGAAAGTGCCGCAGCAAAAATGTCATCAGTCAGATTACCTACAACCAGATTGTGCAAATCCAGTCCCAAGCGTTTCAGGATATTCTCCACGTAAGCTTTCAGTTCATACACCGAACTGCTCTCATCCGGATGTGCCCACGAGTTAACCACCTTCTTGCCGGTCACCCATAAGCCCAGATGATAGTCTTCCGTATAAGGAGCCAACACCTTTTCCGGATTCTTCTTGTCGGCATCGAAATAGTAGCAGTTACCGAATTCAAAGAATTTCAGATCCGCATTCTTACGGTTGGCATTATGCGCAATGCTTTCCAGTCCGCCGAACAACAAAGTCTGGCGCATACAGTTCAAGTCCGCACTCAACGGATTCAGCAACATCACCAGACGGTTGGACGGATAAGCTTCCAGTCCGTCATAATAAGCGGCGCGAGTCAGCGAGTTATTCAATATTTCATTGAATCCGCAACCCACGAGTTGCTCTGCAACCAGATTCTGCAATTTATTTGATTTATCATTTTCTCCTTTTGTAGTCAGGCTCGACTTCAGCGTAGACGGAATTTCCACATTATTATATCCGTAGATGCGGAGAATATCTTCGATTACGTCACAATCACGCTGCACGTCCACACGATAAGGAGGAACCGACAATGTCAGCCCTTCGGCAGTTTCGTTGGTGATCTTCATTTCGAGGCTGGTTACAATACTCTTGATTGTTTCCACCGGAATCACTTTACCTACCAGTGAATGCACCTTCCCGTAATTCAGTTCCACTACGAAATCCTTCGCAGGAGCAGTAAACACATCTTTAATTTCAGAAGAGATCGTGCCTCCTGCCAATTCTTTCACCATGATAGCAGCCAGTTTCAGGCAGTATATCACTCCGTTCGGGTCGATACCACGTTCGAAGCGGAAAGAAGCGTCCGTATTCAGTCCGTGACGGCGGGCAGTCTTGCGCACCCATGTCGGGTGGAAATAGGCGCTCTCGATGAACACATCCGTCGTAGCTTCGGTAGAACCGGAATCCAGTCCGCCGAACACACCGGCAATGCACATCGCTTCTTCTTTATTGCAGATCATCAGGTCGCGTTCGTTCAACTTGCGTTCCACTTCGTCCAGTGTGACGAACGGAGTACCCTCGGGCATTGTCTTCACAATCACCTCGTTGCCTTTTATCTTGCCTGCATCAAAGCAGTGCAACGGCTGACCGAAAGCATGAACGATATAATTGGTGATATCCACTACATTATTAATAGGACGCACGCCGATCAGACGCAGTTTATTCTGCAACCATTCGGGGCTTTCCTTCACGGTCACTCCTTTCACGGTCACACCGGCATAATGCGGGCAAGCCTCGCTGTTCTCTACTGTCACTTCAATATCCAGGTCGTGGTTTTCCACCTTGAAGGCGTCTACCGAAGGACGTTGCAGAGTAGCCTGTTTGCCGTTCTGAATGAGATAAGCATACAAGTCGCGGGCTACGCCATAGTGTGAGCACGCATCAGCACGGTTGGGCGTGATGTCCACTTCGAGCACGTAGTCGCTCTTGATATTATAATAATCCTTGGCGAGCGTACCCGGAACAGCTTCTGCCGGCAAAACGATAATGCCCGCATGGTCCGTACCGATACCGATTTCATCTTCGGCACAGATCATGCCGGTAGATTCCACCCCACGGATTTTTGATTTTTTGATCGTAAAACATTCGTCACCGTCATAGAGTTTCGTACCTAAGGTAGCCACTACTACTTTTTGTCCGGCAGCCACATTCGGGGCTCCGCAAACGATTTGTACCGGTTCGCCGTCTCCCAGGTTGACAGTCGTAATGTGTAAATGATCAGAGTTAGGGTGTTCAACGCAAGTCAGCACTTCGCCGATTACAAGCCCTTCCAAACCGCCTTTAATGGTTTGTACTTCTTCCACACCACCTGTTTCCAGGCCGATTGATGTCAGCGCAGCCGCCGTTTCATCAGGCGTCAAATCGAAGTTGACATACTCTTTCAGCCAGTTATAAGAGATATTCATATAATTAATTTTTTATTGTTTCTCAAAAAGATTTGCAAAGTTAATAAGTTTTTTCGGTTGACCGAAAAGGTTTGAAAGAAAATTGAGAGTTATTTCACCACAGAGTAACACTGCCTGCCGCATGGTTTCCCCTCTTTCCGGAAGAAGGGGTGGCTGAAAGCCGGGGTGGTAGGTAGAAACATGGTATATTCCTTTATTTTAAAAAAAGGTAAAATCATTATTTTTCCTACCACCTCCCCCTACGGGTACTCCTCCTTCCAGAAGGAGGAGAAACTATGCAGAAAACTTATATACAATAGTAAAAACTATAAAGTAACGACTATAAAGTAACGACTAAAAAGGCAACGGCCCGTCTCCTCCTATCGGTGTCGCAAACGGATTCCCCGACTGCGGCTCAAAATCGGGTGCCGGCGGCGGAGGGACAGAACCAACACTATCGCGATTCATCTTCGACCCCAGCATAGGCCCGACAGTCTCGCCCGGCATCGGAATAACCATATCGTCCTCCGGATTCGAGAAACGGGTAAACTCACCCTTGAACCGGAGCAGCACCTCGCCTACCGCACCGTTACGATGCTTGGCAATCACGATTTCTGCCATACCACGGAGGTCGTTACCACGATCGTCCTGGTAAATCTTGTAATATTCCGGACGGTGAATAAAGCACACCATATCCGCATCCTGTTCAATGGCTCCCGATTCACGAAGGTCACTCAACTGGGGACGTTTTCCGTCGATACCTTCACGGCTCTCCACTCCACGATTCAACTGTGACAGTGCGACGATCGGAATATTCAACTCTTTCGCCAATCCTTTCAACGAACGAGAAATCGTACTCACCTCTTCCTGACGGCTGCCGAATGCCATACCACTCGCGTTCATCAGCTGAAGGTAGTCGATAATAATGATTTTCACCCCGTGTTCACGTACCAGACGACGCGCCTTTGTCCGGAGCTCGAAAACCGAAAGAGAAGGAGTGTCATCCACATAAAGCGGTGCATCCAGCAGGTTTTTCAGTTTATAGTCCAACTGCTGCCATTCGTGTCCGGCCAACTGCCCGCTCTTAATCTTTCCGCTCTCGATTTCACAAACATTCGATATCAAACGGTTGACCAGCTGGACATTACTCATTTCAAGAGAGAACAGTGCTACCGGATTCCGGAAGTCCACAGCGATATTCTTGGCCATGGAAAGCACGAAAGCCGTCTTACCCATGGCGGGACGGGCGGCAATAATAATAAGGTCCGAATTCTGCCAGCCGGAAGTCATCTTGTCCAGTTTCGTAAAACCACTCTCAAGGCCACTCAAACCGTCGGTTCGTGCCGCAGCCTTCTGAATCAGTTTGTAGGCCTCGTCAATGACCGGATTAATCTGCGTGTAATCCTTCTTCATGTTCTGCTGCGAGATCTCAAACAGCTTGCCTTCCGCTTCCTGCATCAAGTCGTCCACATCCAGCGTTTCATCAAAAGCCTTGCTTTGAATATTACTTGTAAACGTAATCAGTTCGCGTGCCAGTGACTTCTGCGCAATGATACGCGCATGATACTCAATATGCGCCGAAGAAGCCACCTTACTGCTCAGCTGGGTGATATAGAAAGGACCTCCCACTTCCTCCAGTTCCCCGCGTTTACTGAGCTGTTCTTTCACCGTCAGGATATCCACCGGTTTCTGATTGACAGCCAGGTCGGTTATAGCGGAATAGATTAACTGATGTCGATGTTCATAAAAAGATTCAGGACGAAGGATCTCACTCACTAACGAATAAGCGTCTTTCTCAATCATCAAAGCTCCCAATACAGCTTCTTCCAACTCAGGTGCCTGCGGTTGGATACGACCATAATCATTCACCGGTTGTACTTTAGCAGACTTTGTGTTACGGGTATTTCTTTTCTGTTCGGCCATTAGGATTGTTTCTGTTTTTACGATTTATCATTTTACGATTCGATTGGGGCGGTCTTTTCCGACAGGCCCTCTTTCAATCGGGACGACAAAGATAAAATATAATAATGAAGAATGAATAAGGAAAAATGAAGATTTTAGTAACTTTGCCCCCGAATACATAATCGTAGCATAAAAAATAGATAACACCATGATTACTTTCCCGAATATCAAAATAAACCTGGGGCTGTCCATTACGGAAAAACGTCCTGACGGATACCATAATCTGGAAACTGTTTTCTATCCCGTCGCTCTCGAAGACGCTTTGGAAATCAGAACCAATCCCGAAGCCCAACAGAAATTCACGCTCCACCAGCACGGAATGGAAATAGCCGGCAATCCGGAAAATAATCTGGTAGTAAAAGCTTATTTGTTATTAGACAAGGAATTTCACCTGCCTCCTGTCGAGATTCATCTGTACAAACATATCCCTTCAGGAGCCGGACTGGGAGGCGGTTCGTCGGATGCCGCCTTTATGTTGAAGTTGCTCAATGAACATTACAACCTCCAATTGTCCGACAAGCAACTGGAGGACTACGCCGCTACCCTGGGGGCCGACTGTGCCTTTTTCATCAAAAACACACCGACTTACGCCGAAGGCATCGGAAATATCTTCTCCCCGATAGAGCTATCCCTGAAAGGTTACCGGATTATGATTGTGAAGCCGGATGTTTTCGTATCCACCCGGGAAGCCTTCGCCAATATCCGCCCCCACCGTCCCGAATATCCGGTCAGAGAGGTTATCCGTCGTCCGGTCGCAGAGTGGAAAGATACATTAATCAATGACTTCGAAGCGAGTGTCTTCCCGCAATACCCCGTTATCGGAGAAATAAAAGAAGAGCTCTATCACCAGGGAGCAATCTATGCCTCCATGAGCGGTTCGGGTTCTTCCGTATTCGGCTTGTTCGCCGCCGACACCACACTGCCGGAGATAGATTGGGGGACTAATGCTTTTTGTTTTAAAGGTACGCTAAGCGAATAGTCCTTCACCAACATAGACTCTTTTGCAAATCTTAGAAGCCCAACATTGCAGCGGGTTGTATATTCAACACGTTTGATACAAAAAATACTAAATAGGGTTCTTCTTCAAATTTGGTGGTAAAATTAATTAGGAAAATAATAATTTGATAGTTTATAGTCGATAGTATTCAATAATAATTTGATAGTCGATAGTATTCTCCATTCTCCTCCTTCGGGAAGGAGGAGTCCCCGTAGGGGGAGGTGGTAGGTGAATGCGTAAGTCGGTTATTATCAGCATTGTGTATCCACCTACCACCCCGGCTTTCAGCCACCCCTCCTTCCCCGAAGGAGGGGAATGGAGATACCACCGACTGATTAAATTACCACCAAATCTGAAGAAGAACCCTAAACAGTTATGGATTATAAATCAATATGGCATAAATATTTTATAAAATAGAACCTACTCCAAACGAATAAACAAAAAACGGTACCACGACTCACGTCGTAGTACCGTCACAACACAAACACAAAATAAAACACGACAAAACTACTATGCAATCTCCCTGTCTATACCGGGGAGGTATAAGTACTATCCATGTATATTCACATACTCACAAACAGCTTCAGGTCGACTTGCATCAATTAAACAAATCGCATGCACGATTTGTTTCTATTTTGTTTATATTTTCATGTTTTTACAACAAATAATTAAATATATCTTATTGAATACCTCTTTCACGAAGTTTCAATTGCCAGTTCCATGCAGAACGTAAAGTATCTTCCAAGGTTTCCACGGCCTTCCAACCCAGTTCCTGGTTTGCAAAATCAGGGTTAGCCCAAACCTTTTCAATATCACCTGCACGACGTCCTACAATCTGATAATTCAGTTTAACACCGGTAGCTTTTTCAAAACCGTTAATCAATTCCAGAACAGACACTCCGCGTCCCGTGCCGATATTGAACACTTCGACTTTTTCTTTCTGTGTCTTCTCCAGAATACGACGGATAGCGATCACGTGTGCCTTAGCCAAGTCAACGACATTGATAAAGTCACGGATACAAGAACCGTCAGGAGTATCATAATCATCGCCAAACACGCTCAGTTTCTCACGGATACCGATTGCGGTCTGAGTCAGGTAAGGAATCAGATTTTGAGGAACGCCATTCGGAAGTTCGCCCAGCAATGCAGTAGGATGAGCACCGATCGGGTTGAAATAACGCAGCATGATCGCATTGATCGGAGCACCGGAAGCTACCGTATCACGGATAATCTCTTCATTGATCTGTTTTGTATTTCCGTAAGGAGATTCCGCTTTCTTGATCGGAGCCTTTTCCGTTACCGGCAATTCATCCGGCTGACCGTATACGGTACAAGATGAAGAGAATACGATTCCTTCCACTCCATGTTTCGGCATCAGTTCGAGGAGGTTGATCAGTGAAACCAGGTTGTTGCGATAATAAAGCAACGGCTTCTCTACTGACTCTCCAACCGCTTTGCTCGCTGCAAAGTGAATGATCGCCTTAATTCCTTTATATTTGGTAAAGATAGCATCCAGACCTGCGAAATCCAAACAATCCAGTTTTTCAAAAGCAGGGCGAATACCTGATACTTTCTCTATATTGTCAACAACGTCGGCATTTGAGTTAGATAAATTATCGATGATGATTACTTCATATCCACTGTTCTGTAGTTCTACTACGGTGTGAGAACCAATGTATCCCGTTCCGCCCGTTACTAAAATTCTTTCTTTCATATTCTTTAATAAATGGTTAGTTTTTCGGCTTTTGTCGTTTGAGCTACAAATTTAAGGAAATAAAATGGAAATGCAATAATCTGCCGGCATTTTATTTAATAAAAGGCTATTAAAGTACGAATTAATGGCAGTCAGGTATTAAAAAAAGGATTGGAAACCCATTTCTGTATATGTTATACAGCAAGGTTTCCAATCCTATATTAAATTATCAACTGTAAGTCTTTACACCACGCCGGAGAATCCCATGAATGCCATGGCGAGCAGGCCGGCGGTAATCAATGCAATCGGTGTGCCCTGCATTCCTTTCGGAACTTTCACCAGGCTCATCTGTTCGCGCAATCCGGCAAAGAGAACCAGTGCCAGACCGAAACCGATAGCGGTGGAGAATGCATACACAACTCCTGTCAGCAGGTCATAGTCTTTCTGTATCACGAGGATAGCCACACCCAGGATACAACAGTTGGTTGTAATCAACGGCAGGAACACGCCCAACGCCTGATACAAGGCGGGGGAAACTTTCTTCAGGATGATTTCCACCATTTGCACCAGTCCGGCAATCACCAGAATGAAAGTAATCGTCTGCAAGTATCCCAGTCCGAACACATCCAGCACAAACTTCTGAATGAGGAATGTGACAATGGTAGCGATAGTCAACACGAAAGCCACCGCGGCGCTCATCCCCATTGCAGTCTCCACTTTCTTGGAAACGCCCAGGAACGGGCAGATGCCCAGGAACTGCGACAACACGATGTTGTTTACAAAGATTGCCGAAATAAATATCAATATATATTCCATATTCTTTTCTTATTTAATAGAGTTAAGCTTTCTTGAAACTATTAATCAATGCGATGAGATATCCCAGGGCGATGAAAGCACCCGGAGCCAGTACGAACACCAACATTCCGTATTCTTCCGGCAGGATAGTCAGGTCGAAGATCTTGCCTGTTCCCAGAAATTCGCGGACAGCACCCAGCAAAGTCAGGGCAATGGTAAAGCCCAGTCCCATACCGATACCGTCGAACATGGATGCCAACGCATTGTTCTTTGCGGCAAAAGCTTCGGCACGCCCCAGCACGATACAGTTCACTACGATCAACGGGATGAAAAGGCCGAGTGTGGCGTACAGTCCCGGCACGTATGCCTGCATCACCATTTGGAGCAACGTCACGAAAGACGCAATCACCACAATAAACGAAGGGATACGCACCATATCCGGAATCAGGTTTTTAATCAGTGAGATCACCACGTTCGAGCAGATCAGCACGAACATGGTGGCCAGTCCCATACCCATGCCGTTGATAGCCGATGAAGTAGTACCCAACGTAGGACACATACCGAGCAGGAGTACAAACGTAGGATTCTCTTTGATAATCCCGTTCATCATTACTTTAAAGTTATTCATATCTGTCTCCTTTCTTAATTAGCACTGATAGAATCAGTAAGTTCCACTTTAGTTGTAGCACCCGTAGCAGCATCGGCATTTTCACCGGCGGCCTTTTGAGAAGCACCCGTAGCTCCGTTCACTTCTCCCCCTCCGGCTTTGTAAGCCTGATAAGCAGCATTTACGGCATTCAGGAAAGCGCGTGAGGTAATCGTAGAAGCGGTAATGGCGTCCACCTGCCCGCCGTCTTTGCTGACCGTCAGTGCGGCTTCACCCGGATTCATGCCCAGGATAGACTTCGTGCTTTCCTCGTGTGACACCGCCTGTTCACCCTTGGCAGGATCGTAAGCACCGAACCATTTGTCGGCCTTCGAACCCAGTCCCGGAGTTTCCGTATGAGCCAGCAGGGAGTAGTTGTAGATTTTACCTTCGGCGTCAAAGCCAACCAGCACTTTCAGCTCGCCGCCGAATCCCATGGACTTGGCTTCAACAGCCGTGCCTACCATATTATCACCGTTCTTAGCCGGATAAACAATGAAATCGACATTCTTCTTGCCGTCTTTCTCGCTGAAGATCGTATCGCTTTCCGCCACCGGGTTGTTCGTAAATTCAGGAAGAACTTTTTTCAGGGCCTCGTTCAGCGTCTTGGCGTTCGCCTCGGCAATAGGCCCTTTCGTCAGTTCGTTCACATAAGCCAGCAACGCGACGGAGACAGCAGTCACTCCCGTCAGCACCAGCAACATATTTTTCAAAGATGATTGTAACTTTTTCATTTCTTCTTCGCTACCTCCCCAAAGCGTTTAGGTTTACAATAGGTATTAATCAGCGGAGTGAATGCATTCATTATCAGAATGGCGAACGACATACCTTCGGGATAGGCGCCGAACAGACGGATCACCACTGTCAGCAGACCGATGCAAACGCCATAAATCAGCATACCTTTCTTGCTCATCGGAGACGTCACATAGTCGGTTGCCATAAAGACAGCACCCAGCATCAGACCACCGGAAAGCAGTTGGAGAACCGGAGACACGCATTTTTCAGGATCCGCCAGATGCATGATGCCTGCGAACACGAATACGGTAACCAGGATAGATACCGGAATATGCCATGTGATAATTTTCTTCCACAGCATATAAGCCAAACCGATCAGCAGAGCCAGCGCGCTCACTTCACCGAGACATCCGCCGTTTTGTCCGATCAACAGACTCAACGCATCCGGAATCTGGCTTAAAGCGTCCGTATTGCCGTAGATCGCCTGCTTCATCAATGCCAGCGGAGTAGCTCCCGTCGTAGCGTCCGTGTAGGCGGTCAACTGACCGACTACCGGCCAACTGGTCATCTGCACCGGGAAAGAAAGCAACAGGAACACACGTCCTGCCAATGCCGGGTTGAAAGGGTTGCAGCCCAATCCGCCGAAAGACATCTTTCCCACACCGATAGCAAACAGTGCGCCGAGAATGATGATCCATACAGGCAGGTTGGAAGGTAAGTTGAATGCCAGCAACACACCTGTGATGATAGCAGAGCCGTCACAGATTGTCGTGGTAGGTTTCTTCAGTAAATATTTCCCGATTGCCCATTCGAAGAACAAACAAGCGGCCACGGAAGTAGCCGTGACAATCAGGGCACCCAGTCCGAAGAAGTAGAGAGACACCAGAAAAGCCGGAATCAGTGCAATCAGCACGCCGTACATATTTTTCTGTACGCTGTCTCCGCCATGAACGTGGGGTGATAGTGATACGATTAATTTATTTTCCATATTCGTTATTTTTTAGCTTGACGTGCACGAATCATAGCGCCTACCTTGCCTTTACCCAGACGGCAGTAGTCAAGTAACGGACGGTTGGCAGGACAAGTGAACTGGCAGGAACCGCACTCGATACAATCCATGATTCTTTCTTTTTCCATTGTTTCAAAATCCCCGTTTTCGGACAACGCTCCGAGCAAGTACGGTTCCAGTCCCATAGGACAGGCACTCACGCACTTCGCGCAACGGATACAGGTTTGTGCTTCCCCGCGCTTGGCTTCCTTCCGGTTCATAATCAGGATGCCGGAACTGCCCTTCGCAGTAGGAACGTCGATGTTCACCAACGCCTTACCCATCATCGGGCCACCGCCGATCACCTTTCCCGTGTCTTCCGGCAGACCGCCGCAAGCGTCGATCAACTGCTTCATCGGCGTACCGATACGGGCGAGGAAGTTGGACGGACGGGCAACCGACTTTCCGGTCACCGTAATCACGCGCTCAAACAACGGCTTGTTCTTCTGCACCGCTTCATAAACAGCGAAAGCCGTACCTACATTCTGCACGACAGCCCCCGTAGAGATAGGCAGCGCACCGCTTGCCACCTGACGTTTGGTGATCGCGTCAATCAGCTGCTTTTCACCTCCCTGCGGATATTTCACCTTCAAAGGCACCACTTCGATACCCGCATAACTGGAAGCTACCTTCGTCATCAACTGAATTGCATCCGGCTTATTGTTCTCGATTCCGATAAACGCTTTATTCACTTTCACGGCTTTCATCAGGATAGACACGCCTACCATGATTTCTTCCGCGTGTTCCAGCATCAGCTGATGATCGGCAGTCAGATACGGTTCACATTCCACCGCATTGATAATCACACATTCCGCCTTGAAAGAAGGAGGAGGACACAGTTTTACCTGTGTAGGGAAACAAGCACCGCCCAGACCTACGATACCGGCATCGGCAATCTTCTTCACAATTTCTTCCGCCGAAAGATCGCATTCTTTCACCAGTGTCTTGCTGCGGTCGATTGTTTCTTCCCATTCGTCACCTTCCACATCAATGAAAATAGCAGGTTTCGCATAACCGCTGGCATCGACTATCGTATCAATCTTCGCCACTTTACCACTGACCGAAGAATGAATTGCTGCCGAAACAAAGCCGGCAGGTTCGGCAATCCGTGTGCCTACCTTTACCACATCCCCTTTCGCAACAACCGGTTTGGCAGGTGCGCCAATATGCTGGCCCAGCAGAATAACCGCTTTCGCAGGAACTTCCGCCGTAATGATAGGTTGATGTGCCGACAATTTATTTTCGTGTGGATGAACTCCACCAATTGAAAATGTCTTTAACATACAATTCTGTATTTTATTCTGTTATTATTCTGTTACTTTCGGAGCCTCAGCCGTTTCTTTTGGAGTAACCGTTTCTTTCGGAGCAGCCGGAGCTTCTTCCTTCGGTTTGCGCGGCGGGAAGTTCAACTCGATAATGGTATTCTGCGGACATACTTCCACGCACTTCCGGCAAGATTTACACTTGTCAGGATCGATGTAAGCCAAGTTGTTCTCCAGCGTGATAGCTTCGAACGGACACGTCTTCACGCACTTTCCGCAACCGATACAGCTCACCGTGCAAGCCTTGCGTGCCACAGCGCCCTTGTCTTTATTCACACAAGAGACATACACGCGGCGCGACTTCTTGCCTTGCGGACGGATTTCAATGATCGCCTTCGGGCAAGCCTTCACACAGGCGCCGCAAGCGGTACATTTCGCCTCGTCGACTTCCGGAAGTCCCGTTTCCGGGTTCATGTGGATAGCGTCAAACTGGCAGGCAGCCACACAGTCGCCACAACCCAGACAGCCGTAGCTACAACCCGTCTCTCCGCCATACAGCGAAGCGGCAATAGCACAACTCTTAGCACCGTCGTATTGATTAATACGCGGACGGTTGGCACACGTTCCGTTACATCTCACCACTGCTACCATCGGTTCAGCCTCTCCGGCTGCCAGTCCGAGGATATCAGCAATTTTAGCCATGACAGGTTGTCCGCCTACGGGGCAGAATTTTCCATCCAGCGAGCCGGCTTTGACGCAAGCGTCGGCAAAACCGCTACAACCCGGATAGCCACATCCACCACAATTTGCCTGGGGCAACACTTCCCCTACCTGGGCAATCCGCGGATCTTCATACACGGCAAATTTCTTGGAAGCCACATAAAGAATAGCGGCCAGCACGAGCGCTATCGCTCCCAATGAAATCACTGCAATCAGAATCAAATTCATAATGTTCTTAGTTATTTATTGGTTTTATAGTAAATGAAAATTTTTGTTTCAGTCGCGTTTTATTGAGCCACAAAATGTAGTAATAAGGCACAAGGACAGCCAGAGAAAGAAGTGCCGCATACAGTTCATTCTCTATCAGTGCCATAAAAAGGAACAATGTAAATATTAAAAGAACGAAAGGGATAATGAATGCCAAGGCCACCGCCTGCATTCCCATCGACGTTTCGCCGACCACCATTACGTTTTCCCCCACCTGGTAGGAAGCCGCAGCAGTATCAATTATATCTATGATTTTGTCCTTGCTGTCTGCCGAGGAACAGTGTCCCTTCACGCTGCAAGCCGCGCAAGCCGATGTCTGAACGATCCTCACCGACAGATGAGAACCCTGTATGTTTTCCACAATACCCAGATGCTTTATAGTATTATTCGTCATTTTGCAAACTCAACATTACAAATCGCGGCAAATTTAATCATTATTTGTGAACTACGAAGCATTCCCCGTATTTTTTATGTATAATCAAACATTATTTTTTTGTGTATTCGTTATCGCACACGGGGAAAGATATGGGGTTAACTAAAAACGCTGTGTCGAAACAGGACGGACAATATAGGTAAATTCCTTTTCTGTTTTTACCAAATAATCAAATCCACTGGTCAATATTATTTCCAATTTATCATCCAATACCAGATAACGGTCGTGGTATTCCGGCAATGTACGGTCTATAAACGTCCATTTTTCACAATGCGTTCTCAGCATATCTACATTCAGATACTGAGAATCATAGACAATAGACAGTTCCTTCGCTGGAAAAAGAAGTTTCAGGAGTTCTATATTTTCAGTACTCTGAAAAGAATATTTATCATATATACAGATAGTTCCGGCTTTCCTGCACAACGCAGAGATGTGCTCTATCGCTTTTTGCCGGCTTTCACGCTTAAAAAAACAAGCAGTCAGATTATTTTCAATTTTATCTCCATTTATGTTCACATAAGGATAATGATCCTTATCAGTACACAAAATAATCTTATATACTGTTTTCTGGGCTAAATCCTCTAACGTTTGCGTTGTAAAACCACTTCTTCTGAGTGTAGTCTCCAATTGCGGGCTAATCTTCTTTCCAATCCTCCTTAATTGACTGGTATTTGTTAAAATGGAAGGTTTATAATAATGTAGAAGGTTCTCAATCAAATTTCTATCGCACCCTTGCCCTTCCTTAAAGTTACAATATTCTTTCTGCAACTCATCACTTAATACAAAACTATAATTTCCCATATTATTCCATTTCTAAAAGTTCAGCCAATGTAGCGTCAAAAAAGCCACTCGGGAACTCTGTTTGAAAACGCCCTTCCTTATTCAACTGAATCCTTTCGAACGGGTCTATAATCCCTTTCTTATAATATATAATAGCCTGTTCCGCATCAAATGCCTTTTTAAATACCAGGTATTGCAACTTATTAATCAAATGATCGCAGTGAGTCTCTATAATCAACTGAATGCCGGCATTGGCAATAAAAGCAAAGAAATCCCCCAAACGGGATTGGGCAGCCGGATGAAGATGTATCTCCGGATTCTCAATCATGACTACATCTCCCGGGTTAGAGCGCAAGCACAAAATAAGCACTTTCGCCAAATAGCTTACCCCTGCCCCCAATTGTGTAGGTAAGATTCCCGGAATATTGTCACTATTGTATTTCACCTCTACCGTTTGTTCGTTTCTCTTTTCCGTTTTCAACTCCAGTTTCAATCCCAAGATATAACTTTGCCAATAATTAAGTTGAGCAGCCAAGGTAAACGAATTCTCATCTTTTATCAAGGCACTGGTTAGAGATTTGGATTTTTCTCTCTCAAAAGTCCCCAGCAAATAATTTCCATCGACACCACACGTAATCACCGGAGAAAGAGCTACCGAATTTTCCGCACCGACACGGTTAGCAGACAGATAAAATAGATTTTTTTCTATTTCCAGCCCGGCACATCCCTCTACATTTTCTCCTTCTTCCTTTTCCGATAGTTTATATTCCACCACCACACCATCTATATCCAATCGGATTTCAATCTCTTTTGCATTCTCATATATATTTCTAAGAGTAGAAAAAGAAGAAAGCAAATGGCTTAGAAAGAGCTGTCCGCTCTTAGTTGTCGCCTTGTTCACCAATAAGATAGCCTGCAGCACACTAGACTTTCCAGTCGAATTCAAACCAGTCAATAAAGTTAATGGCTTCAATGCCATCTTTTCGTACTTAATATTTTTCAGACCGCTTATTGTCAGTTCCCGTATCATTATATTAGTTCTTTTAAAAATTGATTTATACGTGAATATCTATAGCCCAGACTAGTTACAGAATCAACATTTCCCTGAAAATAACCACTTTCGTCCAATGATTCCTTCAACTCCTCGATAGCTAACCGTATCTCCTTTTTGTTTTCTTGATTCCAGTCAAACAAGAATAAGTAGGTCAGACACTCAAACAAAGGCATATTAATCGGACGGCGTTTTCCTATACCTGAAAAACGGAAAGCATCTTCCCCTAACAATAAATAGATGTTCCTTAAAGCGCTTAAAAATTTCTCTTTCAACTTTTCCACTTCCTCTTGTGTCATGAGTTGATTGACAAATATCATCACTTTAGCCAAAAAATCATCTATGTCGCTTCGATATTCTATGGGTTTGCCCAGATCGGCTGTTTGCAACTGCTCTGTCATTAACAGGTAAAAAGCTATTGCCCGTAACACGATATACCGGTCCCTCATCCGAGTAGGGCTGACACCTCCTCCCGTTGCATCCTTAAATTCATCCGACTCACAAATATCATCAATAAGTGTAGTTGCATTGCCCCGATATAAGGCATTACGCATTTCTTGATTATTCAATCGGGTTCCGCCACGATTTACTCTATCAAAAATATCATATTTCACGCGTTCCGGAGTCGGAGGCTGAATGATATAGAAAAACAGTTGGTAATCTTCAAATATCCCTTGCAATTTTAAATCCAGATCAGTAAATGCACAACCATTCAAAGCATGCAGTATTTTCAAATCCTTTAATTTAAATCCTCCCTTTAAAAAACTTAATATTGTATTGATACGCTGCCGTCCGTCAACAACCTGTTTCTTCCCATCTTTTGCCTCAAATAAATACATGATAGGAATGGGTATCCCCATCAATATTGATTCTATCAGTTCAGAGGCCTGCCGACCTTTCCATACATCATTTCTTTGAAAATCCGGAGAAATTATTATTTCTTTCCTCTCTACACATAAACGCCTTAAGTGCAAAATACTAAACTGAGCCTTCTCCACCCGCACTTCTGCATTGGGATAAATAGTCGACGAATTGTTTTGTTCCATATCCAATCCGGACTCACTTTCCAACCATTCTTCCTGTATTTTCATTTTGTACTATAAATTCTGGAGAACAAAGATAACAACTCTTACGTTCAAAGCCAAAGAAATAAAGCTATTTATCACAAAATCACCCGCCCCCGTTCATTTATCCCTATTCATTCATATTTCCGCCCTCCTCCTCGCGCTTCTTTCTATACCAGAGATACCGCAGTGTCCATTCGCGTATCTTCTCCAGCAGCTCCTCTTCCGTCAGGCTGTCACAGTAGAAGTTCAGAATGGATTCGTAGTAGTGCAGTTTCATATCCTCCCCTTTTTTATATTCTCATAGCTGGCTTTCCCCATACCGGTTTCTTTGCATAAGTGAGTCATTGTCAAGTTTGCGCATTTAAGCGATTCATCGATAAAAGTACCTAGAAGGACGTGTTTGAAGTTCTTTTTCATGTTCAATATCTATTAGTTGTTAAAAATACACCTTAGTATGTTATTTATTTTCACATTGGTTCTGACATATCAGAACCGTCTATTTTTTTGTTTTTCGTAGTTTCACGTCGTGTTTTGAAAATCAAGCACGTTTTGAAAGAAGAAAAGTTTTTGACCCGTAAACAACAAAGATTATGCCAAACCAGTACAGAATGTCATATTTCATGCCACCTATCGCTCCTGTCAGGAACGAACAGGGACGAATGGTTACTCCTCCCACGCTCCTCCCCTTCTGCGAAGTCTCCGTGGAGCAGGTCTTCCAAATGATTACCTGCAACGAGAATCTCAAACTCCTGACCGCTCAGGTACGCAACGCTCCGGACATGCGGACTGCCAAAGCGACACTGCTGCCTTACGTGACACCCTGCGGCACCTTCACACGCCGCAACAGCAAGTGTTTCGTATCCCCTTCCGGACTGGTCGTGATAGATGTGGACAACCTCGACTCCTACGACGAAGCCGTCAGTATGCGCCGTCTGCTATTCGATGATCCCTTCCTCTGCCCCGTGCTCACGTATGTCAGTCCGAGCGGCCGGGGAGTGAAGGCTTTCGTCCCTTCCGGAACGCTGTATCCCGAAGACGAAGCACAAAATATCACGGAAAGTATGAACAAAGCCATGCAGTATGTCGAAATGGCATACGGCCCGGAACCTGACAATTCTGGCAGAAATGCCTCGAAAGGCGTGGACTGTTCGGGAAAAGACCTCGTAAGGGCCTGTTTCCTCAATTACGATCCGGATGCATTATTTCGTAACATTATTAATTCTCAATCTATAAAAAAATGAATGAACTTGAATCATTACGCCGCCTCACGGAGGCAGTAGAAACAGCCAAGGCTGACATTGCCCCCACTTACATCGAATACGTACACCTGGCGTTCGCCATTGCAACCGATTGCGGCGAAGAGGGACGCGACTTTTTCCACCGCTTGTGCCGGGTTTCCGCCAAATACCAACGCGAACACGCCGAACGGATATTCTCCAACGCACTCACTGCCAATCATGGAGATATGCATCTGGGCACGGTGTTCTATCTCGCCGAAGCGGCAGGAGTTACCGTCCGCAAAGAGGAGGTTGCAAACAGCCGGACAGGTACAAAAGGTACAGCAGGTACAGCGCAAAAACTTTCCGCACACACGTGCGCGCGTAATAAGGTATACAATAGCGAGAGTCCGGAGTCTGAGGAACTGTTGCCGGGTAGCGAACCCAAACAGCCGCTACCCACCTTTCCGGCAGCCGACTGGCCGGAACTCCTGCAACGTATTATGAGTTACGGAAGCACCGACGCACAGAACGATGTCATGCTATTGGGAGCACTGACCGCTCTGGGTTCTTGCATGGAACGGTATGTACGGTGTCCTTATGGCGGTAAACTCCAGTCCCCCTGCATGCAAAGTTTCATTATAGCTCTCCCTGCTTCCGGAAAAAGTGCCCTGTCATCCATACGGCTGCTTGTGGATCCTATCCATGACCAGCTCCGCGCCGAATGGGCCGAAGAAATAAAAGCCTACAAAAAAGCCAAAGCCGCCTACGAAGCAATGGGCAAAGAACGTTCTAAAATAGACGCCCCGCAAATACCGGCCAACAAAATGTTCCTCATCGCGGGCAACAATACCGGCACCGGCATTCTGCAAAACATCATGGACGCCAACGGAACAGGATTTATCTGTGAGTCCGAAGCGGATACCCTGTCCACCGCCATAGGATCGGATTACGGACACTGGAGCGACACCCTGCGCAAAGCATTCGACCACGACCGTTTGTCTTACAACCGCCGTACCGACCAGGAATACCGGGAAATTAAAAAAAGCTACCTCTCCGTCCTGCTTTCCGGAACTCCGGCGCAGGTAAAAGCCCTCATCCCTTCGGCGGAAAACGGGCTTTTCTCCCGCCAACTGTTCTACTATATGCCCGGTATCTGGCAGTGGGTAAGCCAGTTTACGACAGGAGACATAGACATAGAAGAGATATTCACCACCATAGGATTGGATTGGAAAAAGAAACTGGACTTACTGAAGGCACACGGTCTCCACACACTCCGGCTCACCGACGAGCAGAAACAAGAATTTGACACTCTATTCTCTGCCCTTTTCACCCGTTCGGGTATAGCCAACGGGAATGAGATGTATAGTTTCGTGGCCCGTCTGGGTGTCAACACATGCCGTATCATGGCGGAAGTGGCTGTATTGCGTGCGCTCGAAAGCGCACAGCCCTATCAACTCAAGGCATCTTCGACCCCTCTCCTGACTCCGGACAAGGAGATTCCCGATGACAATATCAAAGACGGCATCATCACCCGCTGGGATGTCAAGATCACTCCGAATGATTTCAAAGCGGTGCTCCAACTTGCCGAGCCCCTCTACTGCCATGCCATGCATATACTTTCTTTCCTTCCTCCCACAGAAATCAGTCGCCGGGCAAACGTCGAGCGTGATTTTTTCTTCATGAAACTGGGAACCACGTTTACCCGCAAACAGGTACGAGAGCAGGCAGCTGTCATGGGTATTAAGGAGAACACCGCGCTCATCTGGCTGAAACGTCTGGTAGACTACGGAGATCTGGTTCACGTAGACGGCAAAGGAAACTATATGATTGCTCGCGCGCGTGTGCGTGCGTAAGAGAGCCCCCGGAAAAGTGTACCTGCTGTACCCGAAACCACAGTAGTGTGTGTTGTAAGACGTTGTATCTTGTAAGACGTAAAGCATAGCTTTAGAGTGCGTAAAGCTATGCTTTAGCTGTCTTAAAGCGGTGCTTTTGTTATCCTAAAGCGAATCCCTCTAAGGTTCTCCCAATGCATCCACAATCACTCTCACCTCCAATGGTGTATAAGAACGGTGTTCGGGTTGGTAGCCCAGATCATACAGGCGTTGCTGAAGTCCGGGACACCGTTCGATCCATTTCTTCATCTTTCGATATGCAGCAATATCGGTCAGTTCGGGAGAATAAAGTTGCGCCAGTTCCATGCGTCCATAAGCACGTATCGTGAATTCTTTCATAATGGATAAGTTTTAAATTATTAGCTACAAATGTAACAAAAAGCCTTCACATTTCCTACGCTTTTCCGTTGAATAACCGACCGTTACTGTCCTTAACCGACAACAACCGCATACAATTGTATACAACTGATTTTCCGGGATTACGGGGTGTTATCTTTGTATCGTCGGAAGGGAAACAGCTCCCCACGACAATATGTTTAACTCTTTAATTTATAGTGTTATGATTCGTTACAAAATCTATCAGAACCAGCAGAAGAAAGGTGTGAATGCGGGCAAGTGGTTCGCCCGTGCGGTAAGCGACGAGACATTCGATCTGGCCAAGCTCGCCGAACACATGTCGAAACACAATTCACCGTATTCGAGTGGTGTCATCAAAGGTGTACTCACCGACATGGTGGACTGTATCAAGGAATTGCTGCTCGACGGCAAGAGTGTGAAAATTGACGATCTCGCCATTTTCGGCGTGGGAATCCGCAGTAAGGCAGCCGAAACGCTGGAGGATTTTTCGTTGGAGAAGAATATCACCGGTATGCGCCTCAAAGCACGTGCCACCGGTAACCTCTCGACTACCAACCTGAAACTCGACAGCCAACTGAAGCAGCAAGCGGAGTATCAGAAGCCGACTATCGAAGGAGGTGGTTCCGGTAATACGCCGAATCCCAACCCGGGCGGCGGTGGAGTGACTCCTGATCCGTCAGTCTAATTTCTTAACCTTAAAAAAATAAATTATGAGCAATTCATCGTCACGCCGCTCCGTATGGAGCCTGGTTCTCAAAATTATCATTACTGTCGCCACCGCCATAGGGGGTGTGCTCGGAGTGCAAAGCTGTATGTAAGCTGATGAGAACTATCACATTGATTATCATTCATTGCAGTGCCACGCCGGAGGGGAAATCCCTTTCGGCGGAAGCCTGCCGACTGGACCACATCCTCCACCGGGGATTCCGCGACATCGGCTATCATTTCTACATTACACGCGACGGAGAGATCCACCGTGGCCGTCCTCTCGAAAAGGTCGGGGCACACTGCCGTAACCACAACTCCCACTCGATAGGTATCTGCTACGAAGGAGGACTGGATGCTGACTGTTGCCCGAAGGATACTCGAACGCTTGAACAACGGGGTTCCCTGCTGGCTCTATTACGCGAACTGCGCAGGCAGTTTCCGAAAGCGTTGATCGTGGGGCACCATGATTTGAATCCGATGAAGGAGTGCCCGTGCTTTAGCTGCACAAAGGAGTATTCTAATATATAAACAGCTACGGGAGGCAGTGTAATACTGTCTCCCGCAGCTGTTTGTTTTGTTAAAAATATCAACTATCTTCACAGACCGTTGATATCGTGGGAAATTAACACCGGATACCCCCCCGGTGCCAGGGTTATAGACCGGAAAGGTACCGTCGTACTCTTTCCAATCTATGTAATGTAGGAGAATCATGCGTTAACATGAAACTAGGGACCTACATTCTCTTCATCTCACATACAAACACTCTAAGTGCTAATTACATCTCAACATTTTATTTTATACCACATAAATATTTCAATATAAATTAGAGTCACTCACATGAACTTAGCCAATATAAATTGAGATATTTTAGAAAGGATCTTGCAACTCAACGCCCAATAAGGCCGAAAGCCATGATTACGATATAACCGCAAATCTTCCCCCCATTTCTGTCTCATCTTCTTCGGATCTGTAGAAAGTCCCCCCATTCTCATTTTCACAATATATTCATTCAAATAAGTTACTTCTAAATTCCCCTCATATAAATATCGTACCAAAAAATCCGAATCAGCTGCAATCTTAAAGCTCTCATCATATAACCCCAATCGACTAAATTTTTCTCTACGAATATAAACGGTAGGATGTAATGGAAGCCATCCTCTGCGCATCTTCTTCTTTTCATATGTTCCACTTACCCATTTACGAATAACTTTATCCGTATTATTGAAGTCAACGAAAAGCCCATTACCATACACTACATCTGCTTTATCATCTTCTATTTTTTTTACTATTTGAGTTATTGTATTCGTTGAATAAAAAAAATCATCTGAGTGAATTAATCCTATCAATTCTCCTGTAGCAACACAAATACCTTTATTTATGCCCTCATACATACCATTATCTGGTTCTGATATAATACAAGCAATATGCTTTTTATATTCTTTTATTATATCAAGAGAATGATCTGTTGAAGCACCGTCTACAACAATATACTCAATTTCAGGATAATCTTGCGAGATTACACTTTCTATGCAATCACGAATAGTGGCTTCCCTATTAAAACAACATGTTATAATAGATACTTTCATAAAAAATGGCAAATAACTCGTTTAGATTACGAATAAATATCTTGTAATAAACAATCTACCAAACTTAAACAGTTTATAGGTAAATCAGTAGAATCTTTTGTGTTAATAATCTTACATGATATAATATCCTTCATATATTCATAAAGAATAGCAGCATTGGATGCATCAAAAAAATACGCATTATTATAATCTTTAAGTATTTCTCTACTAAAATTTTGATCACTTGCTAAAATCACTGAATTACTCATTCTAGCCTCCAATAATGGCATACCGAATGATTCCACAAAAGAGGGAAATACCAATACAGATTTTGAATACATTTCAAAAACGACCTCTCGCTTCATATTTCCCACGAATCGGACTTTCGATAATAGTGAATATTTCTTGCAATATTTATAAAGTTTTTTAGCACATCTATTTGCATTCGGAGTTATAGTAAATATAACTTCATAATTATCAAATCCATATTGCATCAACAAACGACAAGCTTTCAATAATACTAAATGATTCTTATATTCAAAAGCTGTTGCAGGATAAAAAAAAGTAGTTTTATTACTATGATTATCAACACACTTTATTATGTTATTATTTCTTATATCCGGAGTAACTACCAATATATTATCCGAGATAATATTCGCTTTTGATATTAAAGCATCTTTCATCCATTGAGTTTGAACAATAACTTTTGAAACGTTGCGCAACGACGAGAAGATTGTATATTTAAAAAGATATTGGTATATCCATAGTTTTAAACCATCTGTTCTCAAGGTGAAATTATAATCAGTTAAACCAAACGCGAAATGTAAATAAACATATTGTTTTATAGTATCATACTTAGTACCCTTATTTTGTAATGAAAATATCACATCCGGCTTAAAATGTTCAATAATCCTCTTTTCAACAAAACACTCAAAATACAACCTATGGAACCAACTTTTCTTAGTCCATTCATATCTTAATACCCTAACATTTTCATAACTATCATAATTGGGAGTACTAACTACAAAAATCCATTCTATATTTTTATCTGGACAATTAAGTACCTGAGAATAAAAATCATCTAAAATAGCCAATGCACCTGATTCACTAGCATGCAAGTCATAAACTAAAATTTTCATACTATAAACATTGAAAAATTAAAAATTCCATTTAGATCTTACAACCATTAGACTATTCTTAGATGTGTAATAATATAGAAAATGAAAAAATACAATGCCATACATAAAGTAGTTTCCTCCTCGTAATAATATAGAAAAAAGAAAGAAAAACACTGATCGATTTATAATATTTCTATAATTCATTTGCCTATACAACCAGAATAGATATACAAACAGACCTAAATAGCCAAATTCTGAGAAAATTCGAATAAATAAAGAGTAGCCGTCAGAGCTGTTTAATGTCAAATTAAAAAACGTTCCATTATATACGTTTTCATAATTAGATTCGTGGCTTCCTAATCCTGTACCTAAAATTCGACAAGGAGCGTTTCTTGCTGCATAAAGATTAGATACTAAAGCAAAAGAACTCATATTTATTTCCGAGAAGTCCTCTGGATTAGACATAGACAACATACGTTGAGACTCAACAATTTTCATATTTATTTGTCCTAACATAGTAGATGAATTAGACTGGTAACTGTTCTTTAATAAAATCCAAATAATCGCAATTGTAAACAGCATAATGATTATTGCTCCTATTTTCACCAGTTTAGAATTAATCATAGCGTAGATTTTCCCTAATATTGCGAAAAAAGCAATGAAATATGCAATAGCTGAAAACGAAATAAAGTAACAGAACACGATAACAGCAGATCTCAATTTATATTTCCTCCTATAATCAGAAGAAAAGAGAATAGCCACAAATGCAGGTATAAGAAACTGTCCCAAAAAACCAGATTCTAGAAAAACGCTAGTAGTCCGAGTAAGAATAACTATACCTGAAATAAAAGAGAATAAGTTAAAATGAAATAATATATATATGACTAATTGAACAATCCCCAATACACTTACATAATATGCAATATTCAGATATTTATCGAATAAAAAATCGACATCACCTTTTACTGATTTAAAAATAATATCATATGATAAAAACAAAATCAATAAAACAATAGATTGTTGAATCAATTTATATAAAGAATAGTGATTATATAAACAGGCAAAGATACCATAAGCAAACACAATCAAAAATGAATAGATAATTATAAATGAACATCTTAATTGTCTTTTTCTATTCATACAATAACCTCCAATAAAAGGCACTAAAAAAGGTTCAATAAAACGCCCACCTACAATGCCCCATAAGGTTAGTTGTATTATGTTTATTTTAAATTTAAAGGATTGCTTCATATTGCTCAACACCAAATTATTTTTTTAATAATAAGGTTAATGGCCCCCTTTACAAACATAAACAATCTTTCTAATACAGATATTTGATGATAGTTCTTATGAATCTGGTAAGTTTCTCTCAATCCAATTAATGAAAAACTAGTACCACCAAGATAAAAATTAACAACTGGTCTATCAAAATAAACAGACTTCAAATACATCCCCTCCCTATATATTAGCTCATAATCTCCAGAACTCTTATAATTAGTATCAAACATTTTACCCTTATTTAAAAAGTGTTTAGAGTGTAACACTGAAGGGTGAGGAATACTCATATAATATTTAAACTCATTCCAAGAATAAGCTTTCCCTTGATTATTTATTAACTTTCCCAATGGAGTATACAAGTATACATTTGCAGACACAATATCAATAGCTCTACAATCATATTTTTTTATGAACTCAAGATACTCACACAAAGCATTATCAACATAAGTATCATCAGCTCCAATAAACTGTATCCAATCACCTACTGAAAGCTTAATACCTTTATTCCAAGCATCATATATACCATGATCTTTTTCAGAAATCCATTTATCTATATACCGCTCATACTGGCGAATTACATTTACAGTATTATCTGATGATTTTCCATCTATGATAATCAATTCGATCTCATCTGTCTTTTGAACAACAATACTATCTAAACACTTGGACAAATACGATTGCGCATTATATGTTGCGACAATTATTGATATATATTTTTTCATTTCTCCAACTCTGTCACAATTTCAACAAAACGTTTCCTAAATGCCTCCAATGTAAATTGCCTATGTGCATACTCAAAACATTCTTGGCTTAATTTATATATATCTTTTAAAGATAAAGAGTTAACCTCTCTGATTGCTTCCTGAATTTTTTCAACCGTGTAGTCTTCAAATTCAAATATGCATGAAGAGGATTCATATCCAGTTTCTTTAGTTACTATAGGAATAATACCATGCAGCATACAAGTAGCAATTCCAGACATCATCCCCTCTGAACAAGATGCAGATACAACAAAAACATTCTCACCAACTACTTCCGTTAAAAAGTTATCACTCATAACATTACAGGTTTTATGAACAAATATATTTGACGAAAGTAATGGTTGCACTATTTTCATCTCTTGCTGTGGCACTCCATATATATTCAAAATACAATCTGGCATAGTACGGAAAGCATCTATCAAAATATCTAGACCTTTATGAATGACTCCTTGGGAACCGAACCAAAGAAAATGCATTCTATTCTGTTCGATATGACATCTTTTATATATATAATTAGGATTATAAAGTCCATTAACATTTATTGTAAACATTTTATCAAAATAAGACGCCATTGTTTTGGCATTATAATGACTACTCAAAACAATCCCATAATCCGAAACCTCAAACTGTTCCATATTAAAATACCCTATTCTTTTAATGGAAGATCGCACTGAAATTTCAGGATGTCTTTTTTTAAAATAAGAAATCCTTTCATTATATTTTACCTCAACGACAGAAGGATTATTTTCCGTAACAAACAGTATAGAACTTTTACATCTATTTTTTTTACAAGTTCTAAATAAACTTTTCCAAAACCAAATATATAATCATAATAGTTTCCTTCTAATCTAGTTATAGCATTTTTATCATTACAATCACATATATCAATGGAAAATCCCATATCTATAAAAACACTAATTATTTGATTAACAGTGTAGTATAAAGAATGGTAAACCTTATCTTTCAAAAAATCCACATGAAGTGGAGATACATAACTAATTAAAATTCTTCTTTGTTCTTTGGTTAAATCATGGTTAATATACAAAAGATCACTTCCTATAATCTTTCTTGCTATCTTTTTTAAAACAAGGTTATTATTTACACTATTACAACTCAATATGGAGTCTAGTATTTTCTTGAATATCATCACTAATTACATTTTAACAAATGATAAAAGAACATCACATTATAACCTTATCAAATATATCCAACAAAAAACCATATATATTTTTGGGATGATAATATGTCATCATTTCATTATATGAATTCTCAACAAGTCGCTTCGTACGTTCTTCATCATTTAAGACTTGCTTGATTTTGGAGGCCAAATCATCTATATCACCCACTTTCGTTAATGTAATACATTCATTATGTAAATTTGCTATAGGAATCCCTCCTACATTATTCGCAATAACCGGTAAACGCATACACATTGCCTCACGTATTGTATTATTAAAACCATCGTTATATGTTGGCAAAACCAACACTTTCGATTGGCAAGCCAGTAAATGCACATCGTGGATGTCTTTTATAAATCCTTTAAAAAATATAAACTCACCTATTCCGTATGTATCTATCTTTTCTTTTAATTGGATTAAATACTTCTCCTCACAATGTCCAATTATCAATGTTTTCAGACATATATTTTCTTTAAACAACAACGCAATAGAAGCCAATAAATCTTCAATTCCTTTCATTTTAGTTACTCTTGCATAGTAAACAATATCCCATCGTTTTTCAAACGAGCATGTTGTAATTTCTGGAAATCTTGTCATCGGTATAGATGTAAATAAGTTAGATCTGTTACCAAATAATTCCAAAAATGTTTTTGTATTATGAACCATAATAGCAGTTGACTTCATATTCAAAATTCTTTCATGCTTTACCATGATCGCATGGAGTTTCCTTCCATAAAAATTTAAATCTAGTTTTTCCAAACAGGTATATCCTCTAATATGTGTCAATATTGGAAACTTCCCAAGTAAGGAAACAGCCCCAACAGAAACATCTGGGTCATCGGAACCTCGAAGATAAACTAAATCTGGATTAATCTCTTTTACAATCCTTTTAATGGCATTTTTAGGATAAAAAAATCGAGTGAACACATTCACAAACAATCTACATTTTAAGATTGTAATTTTCCGCTTACAAAGCAAATTATAGAAATAATATAATATATAAGCAATAAAATCTAATCCATATTTGAAAAAAACATAATGTATAGAATCTTGATAAAATCTTTGTGTTTTATTCCTTCCATAATTAGGAGCTACAACAAAAAATTCTACATCCTCTTTGTTTTTAAATAAATTTATACATTCCTGAATCCAAAAGGAAGACTCCGGCAATTCACTCCCTTTTACCATCATACTGACCTCTTTACTCCAATACACACTAAGAAGAACAATCTTTTTCTTTTTTCTTTCCATTATCTCTTTATCAGTTTAAGATACTCATCCCAATCCCCAATATCTGTCCATGAATTTCCACTAACAGGAAAACATCCTATTTTTCCCCCTCTTTTTTTTACTTTTTCCATTAAATGAGTAATATGAAAAAAACATTTTTCAGGTATTTCTTCTATTAATTGAGGCTGCAAAATATAAACTCCAGTATTAATCATATAAGTTATTTCTGGTTTTTCTGAAAGCCCAGTCATCAACCCTTTCTCCCCTGTTTCTATTACTCCATATGGGATTTTATATGATTTTATAGCTGTTACAATTGTAATATCATTCTCATTTTGTTTATGATAGTCGTAAACATCTCTATAATCTTGATCTATAATTATATCACAATTAGAGACAAAAAAAGGAGTATCAATTTTATTCCTCAATAAAGATACACTTCCTATTGTTCCTAATGGCTGTTCTTCTCTAAACATTTCTAGATCATATTTTCTATCTAAGTTATCTAAGTAATATTGTATTATTTCATACTTATAATTGAGTGATATATAAAATTTCGAGCAACCAATGTTACTAAACTGCTCCAATATTATTTCTAGAATAGTCTTATCATTTATTGGAATCAAAGGTTTTGGTATGACATTAGTTAATGGTTTCAAACGTGTCCCCATCCCACCAGCCATGATAACCACAGGCAGATCAATTAATGATCTATTCACAGACTCTATCGAAAAAAAGTCATTCCAAAAATAAACATCCAGCAAATCTCCTCTGTCAGATATTATTGGCATACATTCAGCACGCAAACGGTACATTTTTTCTTTAATCTTATCCAAGCTCTCCTTTTCATTAGCATATTGCTTATCATGAGCCAAAATACTTTTTACTTCTTGAGTCAACTGTGAGTTATTGATAATTGCACGTTGAATATCACCGATTGTAAGAATCCCCTGAAATTTTGATTTTTCGAAAACAAATAATAACTTTACTCGTTCTTCATCCATTTTTTTCAAAGCAGTGAAAATACTCATCTGCCCTTCAATGACTCTATTACATATTTTATCTGTTACCATCTTTCTACTTATTTACAAAACCGTATTTTGCCTATTATATACCCTCCTACCTTTCGATAAAGCGTTCTTTCTTCTTTATTTAGTGCTATGCAATACCCTCCAAAAATCAGCGAAATACTAGATAATATAGTAATAAAAACAAGACGTAAAAATGAGGAGTCCAATATAAATAAAGGTATCATAGATACTGCAAATGTAAGAGCACTAACTAACACACATTTGCAAACAATATTTGTATAGAAATACATAACATCAAATTGAATAACATCACTTACACATTTAACGCTTATAATTAAAAGAAGCACAGAAATTATGATAGAAATATATACTACCGAATAGCAGTTAGCCCCTATTAATAATGCCAAATAGCAACATAACGTGTTAAAAAGATAAATACTAGAAGTTATAATCTGAATTTTTCTTAGCTTACTCGTAGCATGAATTGTCTGAACTAAAAAATAAGGGAAAGAATAAATAATAAATTCCAACAATATAAGTGATGTATACATTGAACTACTTTCTGGAGCTTTACCTAGCCACAAATTCAAAAGATATTCAGATTCCAGAATTATTGGGCATGTAATTAATAGTGTCAGAAAAAATGTAATTTTCGTCCCTGAAAAAATAAGTTTATTCATCCGTTCTATATTATTTTCTCCATATGAAGACATTAATTGCGGAACGACAGACTGTTTAAAGTTAGAAGTGAAATTATCTATCACCTGTTTGATTTGAATAGCAATAGCATAGGCGGCATTAATAGCAAGACCAAAAAAAAGATTGACTAATATAACAATACCTTGATCTCGAAATAATTTGGCAAAGATAGCAAGTACCAACATTAGTGTAAAATGCAGCATTTCTTTCATCAACTTTTTATCACTACTAAGACAGATTCTTGCTTCCTTATATCTACGGGCAATATATACAGTTGAAAAAACATAATATACAGTCACCACAAAATTTAATAAAGAAAAAACAATTAACTTATCATAGTCAATAACATATAAAAAATATAGAACTGCTAAACGTAAAAACGCCTGTATTATCTCAACTACAGCTATTCTCCTGAATTCTTCGCGAGCGCGTAATAAAGCGGCAAAAGGAACATTTAAAACACTTAAGACTAAAGATACGGTTGATATCTGAAATACACATTTTGCCGCAAACATTCTATCAGGTGAAATATTCAATTTTTCAATAAATCCCCAAGCAAAAATTTCAGCGATAACCCATGTAATAAATGCTATAATAACGTGAAGGTAAAGTCCGGTAGAAAAAATTTTAGATAAAATCAACTCATTGTTTTTACCTATTTCGACAGAGAAGAATCTTTGAACAGTTGTCCCCATAGAAAGATTTATAAACGAAAACATCGAAATAACCCCACCAACCAAATTGTTCAAACCATAATTGTCAACTCCTAGTAAATTTAAGGTAACACGAGCCGTATAGAAAGAAATTACCATCGTCACAAACATCCTTAAATATAAAGTGCTTGTGTTTAATAAAATTTTTTTATTACCTTCGTGCATATATTAAAAATAGTAACAGATATTCATATGCATACACATTCTATAGCCTATTTTGTTTCATCAAAATCGTTTAATATTTAGACTATCACCAGATTTTACCATTTCTCCCCTCATGAAAAAACGATATGTTGTGAATGTTATCATATATGAAAGAACACATATACTTCTATATTTGTGATAATTAAATAGACAATCCTTGTGTATAATCACTCTCTCTACCCCACAATTTCTCAAAACGATTCATTTCCATTTCATGCTTTAAATCAAGAAGAAAAGTTTTATAGTCATAATGGGGCTCATAGCCTAGCTGTTGAATAGTCTTTGATATATCTAACAGAAAAAAAGGAGAATCAGGTTTATCACGTTTAATAACTATTTTCGAAGGATGCGCCTTATCACCAAATACATCCACAATGCCCTTTATCTGTTCATAACGTGTTACTACCTTTCCCGTTCCTACATTATACACACCATCTTCACCATTCCCTGACATCATTTTTTCTATAATCTGTACACAATCCTTTACATAGAAAACATCGCGAGCACAATCCGGATTTCCCCACAATTCAATATCCATTCCTCGCTTTGCTTGTTCTATAATAAGTCGTTGCCCTTTCCATCTTTTCTTTCCGTCTACAAAATAGGTAGGGTTAGGATGATAGCAAAATATATTTGGAAATCTAAGAATATAATATTTAAAATTATATTTAGCTGCATAATGCTTTACAATGTCACAAGCTGCATTTTTTGTGATTGCATATATAGTATGGTCATCATTGATAGGAAATTGACTTAATGTATCAGCAGCTATTGGAGTTAATGAACCACAAAGATGCATAACATCCGCCCAAGTACGTGGAAACACAAAACGTTGAACTCCAGATGTTACCGCATAATCCAAAACATTCATAGTCCCATAGATGTTCGACTCTACATACGCTCTAGAATTATAACTCTCCATTCTCGCAGGTAATATTGCAGCCATATGAACCACTCCATATACATCAGATTGTGGTAAAACTTTAAACGAATCTTGACTCAATATATCAACAGACATATATTCTATGTTGTTATCTGCAAAAAAGCCATTATCACTTTTTCTTTTCCCAACAGCAATTACTTTGTATCCTTTTTCCTGAAGATGCAATGCTGTATAACAACCGACTTTGCCTGTGGCACCAAATACTACTATAGTTCTCATTTATAAAATATTACAATAATACTATATATTATCAATTCCAAGCTAAGATATCCCAACCTCATTTAAGTTAGCTAAATCTGTATTCAAGAAAAGAATAATTATTTATTAAATCAATAATCTATACTTACTAGTTGTCGAATATCATTCTTATATTTTTCAATCAAGGTATCAACTTCCAGACGAGTATCTGCTTGTACAATGAATTGTCCATAACGATCCATACAACTAGTAATTTTATTTATGTGATCACCTTGGTGAAGCTTCAAATCAAAAGAAATTATATTAGACCATGAATTCACTTCACTAATACTGTGATTTATCGCTTTCACATCCCCTTCAGGGTATGAAAAAAAACACACACCTGATGCTTTATTGATACGTCCAGAAACTGTATCGACTTTTTCACCAATTGACAAATGAAGAAGTTGATCTTCCATATTGATACCAGTAGAGAGTGGTACGAGCGTAGAAGTTATATATCCTCCCCCCAAGCGAGGACTAGTTTCAATAACAAAAATACCTCGTTCATTAATTTTCAGTTCTGTATGCGATGAACAGTTTTTAAAACCAAAGCATTTTACTATTTTATCAATTATACCACAAATATCGCTACGTTGTTTATCAGAAAGATTAGCTGGTTGTTTATGCCCCAATTCCACATTATAAGGAAATTCTGTAGTTTCTTTTTCTGTGAATTGAATCACTTCTGATTTTCCTTCATAATGTAAACTCTCAATACTATATTCCTGTCCTTCAATAAATTCTTCTACCAGTACAGAATCCAAGTGTGAAAAGCTAAGTGCTTCGTTAATAGACTCTTTCAGTTCTTCCTTTGTCCGACACAGTTTAACCCCTCTACTACCAGAATTATCACGTGGTTTAACTATTACAGGATAACAAAAATCATTTATATCTTCAATAGCTCTAACTAATCTACCTTTAGCACAAGGTACATTTCCTTTCAAGAAACGCTGTTTCATCTGATATTTATCCGTTGACCATTCAGCTGTTTCAACAGAATAAAAAGGCAGATTCAAATCCTCTGCGACACGTGCCATCATTACAAGAGGTTTATCTGTTGCAGCAGTTACAACACCTGACACATGATACTTCTTTGCAACGGCAAGAGTACCTTCATAGTCTTGACCAGCCACTATTTCAAAAACATCAACATAATCTTTAGCATAAGCATCAGCACATGGATCTATCCCAATAACAAATAACCCCATATTTTGAGCCCGCTGAATTATTGATTTTTGCAACTCGCCTACTCCAAAAACAAGAATTGATTTTTTATCCATTTATAGCCTTATTAACGTTTTCTACAATAAATTCAATTTGTTCATCTGTCAAAGCAGCATACATAGGCAGTGTTATTTCATTATCTGATACATATTCTGTATGTGGTAACACTGCTCCATAATCTTTATAAATAGAAAACTTATGAATTGCAGGATAATGATTACTTGTCTGAATACCTGCTGCATGAATTAAATTTCGTACTTTATCACGATTTTCTTTTGTTGAATCTAACAAAACAATAGGTAAAATATAATTAGATACAAACTCAGTATTAGCAGCAAATGGAACTATTAGTCCTTTTATATTTGAAAGTTCGTCCAAGTATTTTCTTCTCACTCTGATACGTCTTTCTAAATCTACTTGCAATTTTTTCATCTGAACACAACCTATAGAAGCTCGAATATCATCCATTCGAAAATTATATCCCAAGTCTATAATATCATAGGTTGTTGCATGCCCGGATGCTCGCTGATAAGACATGGTCGTCATCCCATGAGAACGCAATGAAATTGCTTTTACAGCCATTTCTTCATTATTGGTTATTAGCATTCCACCTTCACCTGTACTAATATTCTTATTAGAAAAGAAACTAAAAGTACCAACATCACCAATTGTTCCCAACTTTCGTCCTTTATATTCAGATAATGGAGCATGACATGCATCTTCTATCACCTTCAAATTATATTTCTTTGCTATCATCATTATAGAATCCATATCTGCAGGAAATCCCGCCATATGAACCACTATAATACCTTTGGTTTTAGAAGTTATTTTCCTCTCAATGTCTATCGGATCAATATTAATGTGTTCTGCACTTTTAATATCACAGAACACAGGAGTAGCCCCTACATAACGTATACAATTAACTGACGCTGCAAATGTTAATGCAGGACAAAGAATTTCGTCACCTGGCCCAAAACCACAAAGAATACATGCCAAATGCAAAGCATCTGTACAATTAGAGACACTCACTGCATATTTTACATGAAACATATCCATGAACATATTCTCCAACTCTTCACATTTAGGTCCTGTAGAGATCCATTTACTGCGAATCGTTTCAGTTACAGCTTGAATTTCTTCTTCCCCAAAATTAAGCTGAAATAAAGGTATCTGGTAATCCATAATAATATTTACAATTTTAATTTACTCATTAAATTATTAATAGGAGGTAATATATATTCAAAAAGCTTCTTTTGCATCCAAATTCTGATCTGGTCTATAAGAAAAACAACAATATATATAAGTAATAGCAAACCAATGGCAACTAAAAAGAACTGAAAAGTAGCATAATTATCAAATGCATAATGCAAAATTGATTTATAATAAACGCCTATTTCAGCTTGAGAATGAAATAGCAATACTGCCAAAGTTGATATTGCAACCATATTTATACATTTATTTTGAGGAATTTTCAATTTTAAGAAAAACAAAAAGAAATAGACAGAAGCTATAATAAGTAGTGGATTATTATAATCGTAGAGTTTCATCAATGGTTGATTCGTATAAAAAAGAAAAAACAAAACAGCAAAGAAATTTAGACTGATAAAAAAAACATATACTAAAAAATCGCTGATCTTCTTATTTAAAAAAAAGCGAACATCACTCCCATACAATCTAATGTATCGACCAATACAATAAATTATGATAAAAGAAAGAATTGAATATCCATGCCAAAAGCCAGCACATGCAAACCTCAAATATCCAAAATAGCTTTGAAACAGGAATATTGATATTATAAATAATTCCAACTTCCTTCTCTTCACACTATCGATAAAATTATTCACCATAGGAGAGAATACTAACAACCCCAAATAACAACTTATAAACCAATTAGATTCAGTTACAAATAAAAACTTCTGCAACATTCGTTTTGCATTAAAGTCAACAAAGCCCAATATCCACAATACAATATATAAAATAACAGAATAGAAGAAGCATTGGAACAGCAAATTCATCACACTGTTTATTTTTATTTTCACACCAAAGTAGCCTGAAATTAGAACAAATGCATTTACTCCAATTATCGCAAAACATTCTATTAAACATTTTACAATTGCAGTACTTTTCGAATTTAACAAATCTGCATGTACAGGAACTCCAAAAGTACCAAAATCAAAATGTACTATCAAAACAAACAGAATTGAAATGATTCTCAACAATTCTAAATTAGATTGTCTACTTAGTCGACTTTCCATTTTCATATATTACATTTTTTGGTCCAAGTTCTTCCCTATTTCTATATGCTCAAAGTTGTCAACAAAGTTTTTCATTACCTCAACCACATCATTTTTGGAATAATTTGGATTTATAAAAAGAGTATTCAATTCCTTTAATAATTCCTCAATTTCTTTAATTGAACGTTTTTGCACATTTTCTATAACCCCCAATGAAATGAAGCGATTCATATTAAATTTCTCACCTTCTATATAAAATTCTTCATACATTTTCTCTCCAGTAGTATCACTCTCAAAATAAAATACAGGATATACTTTACTACCTTCAGCCATTTCAGCCGCATATTTACGTGCTTCATCTTCATTTATACATTCTTTCTTTGTATATCCCAAAACCTTAAGAAAATTGTCACATATTGAAGAAAAAGTTATCATCTGTTCTTTTTTCAATTTCGGAAAAAAGATTTCTTTATTATAACCTAAAATGCTGGCAAGCATACAAATCTGTCCACTCTCTTCTGGTGAAACAAAATAACGTTTTACATCATTAGGAGCTACTAAAGGTTGCCTCTTCATTAATCGCTCTATAAAACTAGCTAACAATGATCCATTTGAAAAAGCAACATTTGCAAAACGAGCTGTCGTAACTTTAAAATAACTAGAATATGCCATAATCATGTCTTCCATTATACGCTTACTAGCCCCCATAATATTTACCGGATTAGCTGCTTTATCTGTGGATACACAAAAGAAATGACGTGGAGGATACTCAACAAGTAGATCTAGAAGTTTCTTTGCTTTCATCACATTATTTTTAAGTAATGCTTCAACCGAATATTTATCTTTTTCACTTCTTACATGTTTGTGAGCAGAAAAATTAGCAACAATATCAAACCCTCCTTCCTCACGAAATATTCGTTCAAAGATAGGGTCAGCAAAATCTAATGTATAAGTCCGATATTCATCAGGTATATACATATCATATGTAGAACGTAAATCACGTGTTAATTCAGCCAATCCATTTTCGCTTAAATCAATTACAACTAACTTCGAAGGTTTAAAAGGTAATAACGCTCGAATATAAGAGGAACCTATTGAACCTGCACCACCGATAACAAGTAAACTTTTACCATTTATTTCCTCATAAAGTAAATCTTTATTTTCTTCAATATCGGAAATGAACATGCTATTAGAACGAGTAGTAATGTACTCATTAACAAATTGATTAATATTAAACATGACAATTATATTTTTTATTTCTAAGTGACAGGTATTGACTATTCAACTTATAACGTTTTGTTATCTATTTCGAGTTATATTATTGTTTGAAAATAAGCCCTCATTTTAACATACGTTCTAATATGCATTCTTTTCTCCAATAATGACATTTGCTATAGTCTTGTATATGATATATAAGTCAAGTAACAATGTCCAATGTTCCATATACCAGATATCAGACTGAACACGTCCTTCCATTTGAGACAGTTCTTTCGTTTCACCACGAAACCCATGCGTTTGCGCCCAACCTGTCACTCCAGGCTTAATAAAATGACGTACCATATATTTATCAATCAATCGCGCATAAATCTCTGTATGAGCTAACATGTGAGGGCGAGGACCAACTATCGACATCTCACCTTTAAAGACATTAATAAACTGAGGAAGTTCATCTATATTAGAACGTCGAAGGAAGTCTCCAAATTTAGTTTTTCGAGGATCATCAACTGTTGCCTGTTTTTTGTCTGCTTCATCATTCACTCTCATAGAACGAAATTTATAGCATTTGAATTCTCTGCCATTCAATCCTGTCCTCATTTGTTTGAAGAATATTGGACCAGGAGAAGTCAATTTTATAATAGTTCCCACAATTAGGTAAATAACAGGAAAAATAGTAACCAGAAAAATACCGGATAACACAATATCAAATACCCGTTTCAAGAAACGGTTCTCTACTTTACTTAAAGGTTCATATCTCAAATTCAAAATCGGCATGTTACCAATCATACTATGCCAGATACGTTGAGGGAATCCCTTACAAACATTAGGGACACCATGAAAATAAAGCAAATGATTTTCACAATAGTTTATAATGGGGACATTATAACGTCCTTGATCCATTGCCAAAGAACAGAATACATGTTTTACGGATGTTTTTCCGGACATAAAATCAGCAAAATTGTCCGGATTGCCAAGATAACGGCATTGAGAGGAGAAAGTATCATTCGGGGTAACATCAAAATAACCAACAACTTCATAAATGGCAGCTAAAGAACTTTCCATTTCCTCATACAATATACGCATATTATCTCCTCCACCGATAAAAACAGCATAGCTTTTATGTTTACCTTTCGCACAATAATCAATCAGCAAACGACGGATAATTATGCGGTAAACACTTAATACGACAAAAAGAATAAAAAAATAGAGGAGAAAAAATAGAGGAGAAATTATGGAGATTCCACTAAAAGCCATGATACACGCCCAAAAAACCGAAAAGATGATAATATTCTTCAACACACGTATAAATCCGGAAAAACCAGACGTGCCGCTTAACAAAAACGATGCGTTTCAAAAAGTACAAAAACGACGCGTACAAGAAAAAAGGTGAGCGCGGTCCTATTCAGCATGATCAAAGCCCACCGTTTTTCTTTCACTTGAACCCTCTTTAAATGGCTTTAAAATATCATTTAAAAGCCATTGCAGATTCAAAATAATTCCCTATCTTTATGCAATGTTAGGCTGCTATACCTGACACTTCATCCGGCTTCGTGTACAGCATCATGTCTGTATATTTAGCTTGATAGTTTACGCTTGCACTAAACTCCGCTTTCCTGCATTCCTTGAATGGGCTGCCGACAAATGGGTTTCGGTCCATCCAGTCGCACAGTTCTAAAATGGAGGACTTGTTCGAAGTGAAGTACACAAACGAATGCCCTTTCAGAACGGTCAGCACGTCCAGGTAGTCAGCCAGACGCCAGGACATCTCGTAAGTACCCACCTCGGTGGAAAGGTACGGCGGATCAACCAGGAACACCACACCCGGAACATCCTTGTAACGTTTGAATACTTCCTTGTAGTCTTCGCTGGTTATAGTCAGTCCTTCCAGATAATCCTTTGCTTCGGGATAATCTGTTTGCCGAATCCTATTGTAGATGGCTTCTTTCTTCATTCCTTCCAAACTGGTCACATATTTCATGGCGAACAACAAGGATGCGGAAACCGTGATATAATCCACGTAGCCGTGCTCTTTTTCTTCCCTCTCAATACGGGCAAACATTTTATCGCGAACCTCCCCGGTTATACGTTTATTTCTGGGTTCCCCTTCAGCTATCCGGCGCAAATCGGATAACAGCACATTGGTGGCTGGGATATTCGCAAGCCTCCGGCGGTAGTTGTCGAAGTCGTTATACACAACGGCGGCATCAAGCCTGACACATTTGGTAATATGTGACAGCAGGCCCGAGCCGCCAAATAGGTCCACAAACACGGTGCTGCCCGGGAACTGTCCCAGCACCCTGATAAAATCCTTCGCAAACATGCGTTTCTGCCCCACGAAAGGAAGCGGGGCGGACAAATACATCTTTTTCATTTCATTCTGCTTTAAAACGGCCGCAAAGGTCCCCAGAATAAACGAAAAACAGCGGGAAACATGAACGGTTCCCGCTGCAAGACATATACAGCAAACTACACGTTCAGCCCGAAGCGGACCGCCTCGTCACCGGCAAGCAGTGCGCGGGTTCCCTGGATATTGTTCTCGTAGATATGCACATTTCCCAAGTAGAGGGTGATCGACTTCAAGGGAAGTTCTATCTGCCGCGCCATCAGGTACAAGTGGTAAATATCGGAAGGTAGCCCGAGGTTCGCGTCACTGCTACGCTGGTAGGCGGATAGAACCAGTTCACCGCCATCTAACTGGAACTGTACCAGACTCAAACAGGGTGCCTGGTTGCTCTCGGCACCGGTTTCGCCCAGGAAAAGCACGTAGTTCTTGCTGTTGCGCCTCTCCCGGTTGATTTTCGCTATCAACGGAGGCAGCTTCTCGAAATAGGTCGGGTAACTGTTCACCAGGATGGAGCCGCAATAGTCCCACCAGTTGATGCCGGCCTCCCGGTACTTCTCCACGTTGCGCTCACCCTGCATAAATAACTGCAACTCGCTGCGGAGCTTCTTGCGGGCGATATGATGCCCTTCGAATATATCGAGCAGGTCTGCCGGTGTCAGCGAGAGCTGCTCGTTCAGAAGGTACTGTATGTTTCCCTTCTTGTTGGTCTGTGTCTTTCCCGTGGCAAGGATCTTGTCCAGGATGCGGTAATACTTATTCATAGCCATTTCCTCCTTCTAAATTTGAAACTCCCTAAAGATAAGGGGAAACGGCACTCCTTGTGGCATAAGACTGCCTGTTCACACTGCAAGCGTCTTGCAGTCGCTCTGGAACCGTTTCACCAGCGCGTACACCTTGCGCTCGCTCACCGAATACTTTTCGGACAATACGGCCACGACATACGAAACTTTCTCACCCTGATCCAGTAGGCGGGTATAGTCTGAATACAAATCAATATACCGGGCATCCTCCAGACGGATTCCGGATGCTTGAAGCCTTTTCAACAGTTCCCGGTTAAAGTTTAATATCTCAATCACTTTCATACAACAAAAAAATTATATCTTTGCATCGCCAATCATTTTTTAAACACATAAAAAGAGAGAACTCGTGACAGAGGGTATTTGCCCCCGGTCGCGCGAGTTCTCTCGTCGTGTGTTAAAAAAGTGATTGGCGTTACTATTTAACAGGCCGGGGGCTTTTTTCTTCCCTCCCCCGAAGGGTTCATTCCACCCGGTAATCTTCCGGATCAAAAGCGTCTTTCTTTCTCCAGCCGTCAGCCAGTGTATCCTGGATGTGCTTCATGGCCTTCGTGTAGAAGTCCGTCAGTTCCTCCAGATTCTCAAACGTCCGGTACTGGGGCTCCTCATCCGTCCCGAACTTGAACGTCACCGGGAGCATAGCGCCGCCGGTCTGTACGGCCAAATCATACGCTGCCTTATAATTGAACTGGTTCTCACTTGACAGCCATACCGGCATGTCCTCATAGACAAACCCGGAAAGTATCTCCCGGTCGGTCTGGTCGTTGTACCAGCCCGTGATGACGGACTTTATAGTGTCCGGACCGGGTTTCCCGATGAAACCCTCCTCCATGTAGGAGGCGGAGCCGTCCTCCCTTTCCTGCACATCCCAGCGGATGCGCCATCTGTTACGTGCCGGGCTCACGCACTCGATCAGTCTTATCCCGGATGTTCCTTCTACCCGTTTCATGTAAATATGTATTTAGTTCGACCCTTGCCGAAAGTTTCCGTCTTGATGGTGGTCTCGAACGGAAAGCCGTCGGGCATATCCTTCACTTGCAAGAGGATGTTCTTCATCTCCTCGCTGTTGGTGAAGAACTTTTTCGGTTCGCCGTTCATCTCAATAGCCACGATACAGCGGTCCTCGCCCTGTTCGGTCTTGATGCCCGTCTCAAAGTCCTTCACCACAATCGGTAAGTTTACCAGCTCCCGGATGCTTACCACCACCCCGGGAAAACGTTTCTTGCCGTCCTCCGGCTTGTAGGAAACGTTCAAGTCTTTAAATGATCTCATGTCTTTGCCTGTTAATTTTTTAAACAACGTATGACAGTCGGCGTGTTTGGCCATTCCATAGAATGACGCTACCAGTTCACGCCTTCTTCTTCTCGATTTTACCTCGTGCATTTTTCGGGCGAATTTCTGCTTGATGCGTTTACGGATACGGACATGCTCCGGACCATAAATCACATAACCGAGAAAATCGATGCCCTCTTCCACCGGGAACACGCGCTCGTCAGATTTTATCTGAAGCCCTATCCGTTCCATTTGTGAGTGGACAGCATCACGAATCATCCACAGTTCCGCTTTCGTTTTACCAAGTACAAGACCGTCATCACAATAACGATAGAAATGACGGACACTGTACTTATCCTTCAAATAATGGTCTAAAAAAATAGACAGGAGTAAATTACCGGTAGCCTGCGAGCTTCTAAGCCCGAAACTGATACCGCTGTCAAGCATCATTATAAAGGAATTGAGAATTCCAAGCAGTTTCTTGTCCTTGAAAACACGGGCAAAGCACCACATAGCAAAATCCTGACGTACATTGTCATAAAAATGGTGAATGTCAAACTTATAACCATACCCTGTCCCTTCCGGATCCGTTTCCATGTCACGACAGATGAACTTCATCAGGTCATGGGTGCCGCGTCCCTGGATAGATGCCGACGTTGTACGTATAAAGCGCCTGCGCAGGTGTTTGTCCACTACGGTCATGATGGCATGTACTCCGATACGGTCATACATCGTAAGAATCTGCAAATTCCTTGCCTTTCCATATTCCCAGATAGTCCGTTCACGATAACCGCTGACACGGAAAGAGCCGTCTGATATACGTTCTGCAAGTTCCTTTATAACTTCCTCCCTATGCGCAAGCAGGTAGCGTCCCTGGCGGCTTCGTTTACGTGACGTTCCGCGAAGGACCTGATTGAACGACTCCGACATGTTGGAGTAATCCGCTATCTCCTCGATAATATAACCTTCTCTGCGCATAACTGTTTTTCTTGGGGCCTTCAATCCCCCGGACCCGGCTTCTTCGAACCGTTTCCGGCCTACCAAACCCTACCCGACACTTTATTTTTCAGTTTTCCGGCCCTTACGGACCGCTGTTACTGCGGCTTGCCCCCCTCGGCACCACGGTGGGGACAAGTCCCCGGTGTTGTACGCCGATTAAAATTTCCTTTCGATTGTTGTTCAGACGAGAACCGATGTTCGTGTTCGTATTCGAGGAATCGTTGTTCGCATTCGACATCGAAACACCGCCATTCGGGTTCGCGTTGTTGTTGCCACGATAGACCACACGGCCTATGGGGAGGCGCCACCTTTCAAATGCAAAAGTACTATTTTCAAATTATTATTTAACAAACAGATACAAAACCTGACGTCAAAAAAATATTTTTCGACGGGCTGACGCCCGTAATGAACGGCGTTCCCCTGCTCGGGGAACACCGGATGTTTTGTCGCTTCGCTCCCGCTTTGACGCTTTACGCGGCCGATCATGCAACCTCGCTTATCGCTTTAAACGCCACGGCGCTCGACGCCCTGACGAGCCGACCGCGGAAGGCCAGACGAGAACCGATG
>CEAZ01050967.1_pt1 | contig 104771 bp, 79 predicted proteins | sample 557361 | NCBI WGS metagenome assembly CEAZ01 (sample SAMEA3182074, study PRJEB8094) | gut metagenome | biome: human; feature: gut; material: Stool; isolation source: human stools | place: Canada | collected 2012-02-22 | reverse complement strand
CTTGAAGGATTTTTAGCTTTCAGCCTGAAAGGCTCTTATCTATAAGCCCGGGGTAACACCCCGGGAATAAATGTTCCCGGTATTCTGCGCCCTGTAAGGGCAAAAGACGAATATGCAAATCTTTTGCCCTTACAGGGCGCAATGTCATTCATATCCATACTCCCGGGGTGTTACCCCGGGCTATAAGATAAAAAGGCTTTCAGCCTTAGGTTACGCTATATCATCGTTACTGATATAAATTAAATTTCAACACTTATTTAAAAGGGTGTGTCAAAACTCCCCTCATAAATAGAAAATCACCCTCGCCACAGATAGTCGTAGCGAGGGTGATTTTCTATTTATGAGGGTTTCGACACACCCTCTTTCTTATTAGCTTCCTTATCTTATTTCGCCAAGTCCTCGATTACTTTCATAATCTGCCGACCGATTTCTTCGGCTGCTTCCGGCGTAGCCGCTTCGCTATAAACACGAATAATCGGTTCTGTGTTACTCTTGCGTAAATGTACCCATTTGTCGGGGAAGTCAATCTTTACACCGTCGATGTCATTGATTTCTTCGTTTTTATAGATTTCCTTTACTTTGGCAAGGATGGCATCGACATCCGTATCCGGAGTTAAGTCTACACGGTTCTTAGCCATGAAATAAGCCGGATAAGTGGCACGCAGTTCGCTTACTTTCTTACCCTCGTGTGCCAGATGGCTAAGGAACAGGGCAATACCCACCAAGGCATCGCGTCCGTAGTGGCTGGCGGGATAAATGACTCCACCATTGCCTTCGCCGCCGATAACAGCGCCTACCTCTTTCATCTTGGTAGTTACGTTCACTTCACCTACGGCGGAAGCGTAATATTGTTGGTCGTATTTACGGGTTACATCACGCAATGCACGGGTAGAACTCAAGTTAGAAACCGTATTGCCCGGAGTATGCTTCAATACATAATCGGCTACGGTAACCAGCGTGTATTCTTCACCATACATTTTGCCGTCTTCACAAATCATAGCCAAACGGTCTACATCCGGGTCCACCACAAAAGCGACATCGGCCTTACCGCCTTTCATCAGGTTCATGATGTCACCCAGATTCTTTTCCAGAGGTTCAGGGTTATGCTGGAAGTTACCGGTAGGTTCGCAATAGAGTTTTTCCACATGCTGTACTCCAAGTTGCTCCAACAGTTGCGGAAGGATGATACCGCCCACAGAGTTTACACAATCAATGGCTACACGGAAACCGGCTTTCTTAATGGCTTCCACATCCACTAAATCAAGCGCAAGTACGCTATCGATATGTTTTTGATTATAAGTCAGGTCTTTACGGTAAGAGCCGAGTTTATCCACTTCCGCAAAATCGAAAGCTTCGGCCTCAGCGATACGAAGTACCTCGTTTCCTTCTTCTTTATTCAGGAATTCTCCTTTTTCATTCAGAAGCTTCAAAGCATTCCACTGTTTGGGATTGTGAGAGGCGGTCAGGATAATACCGCCGCTGGCGCCTTCCATGGTTACAGCCAACTCAGTGGTCGGGGTAGAAGCCAAATCAATGTCCACTACGTCCCAGCCCATACCCATAAGGGTACCTACTACCACATTCTTTACCATTTCGCCCGAGATGCGCGCATCACGGCCTACTACAATCTTGTTACTTTTTACAGTACACGTTTTGCGGATAAGGGTAGCGTATGCCGAAGTAAACTTCACGATGTCGAGCGGATTCAACCCCTCGCCTACACCACCGCCGATCGTTCCGCGGATTCCAGAGATAGATTTGATTAGAGTCATAGGTTAATAATTTAAATATTGGTTAGTTATTTCCAGATTTGATATTTCCGGATATCGTAATAATAAGGATATACGTATTGCATAGCCGTCTGGTGTCCCATCTTGGAAGGAATAATCAGTCTTACGTGAGCCATATCACGCACATAAGTCAACGGGACAAGCCATCCTGCCGGAACAGCCGGCGAAGAATAGTAGGTCATCATGTATCCCTGCAAGAAAGTTCCCGCTATGGAAGACGAGGTCACCGTATAACGGAATGCGTCCACAGTTTCCACAGCGCTCAAATTAGATAACGCGGTATCTTTATCAAGGATACTGTACTCCATAAAACGTACCAGTATCTCATCATTATTCTTCACCGTATCAGCCTCGTTCTCGGAGCCTTTATCTACAATCTGCATATATACTCCACTGGCAAGCTGCACAAACTCATCCACGCCGTCTCCTTTTTCCTTAGACTTTGTCGTAGAGTCCTGTGCATAAAACTCCGATTGTGAGATTATCTTAAAGTCATTCTTTTTGATAAAGTCATTTATACCGTCTTTTTCCTCTTCCAGCATCTCTGCATAGGTCTTGCTATCATCGCAGGCCTGAAAGCCCAAACTGAGTGCCAATAAAGACAAAAAGAATAAAGTAAGTTTCTTCATTTCTGTTATTTAGTAATTTCGTACAAAAATATCTGATTTCCTTGAAAGTTAAAAGCTGCAAGTGGAAAGTTCGTATCTTTTAACCTTTACAGCCAAACTTTTTTTATCCTTTGGCATTAAGCAGCGGCTTAAATTTTTCCAACGCCAGCTCCAGCACTTTTTCAGCTTCTTCCAACGTTCCGTAAAATTCTCCGCCGGAAGCATTTAAGTGTCCGCCGCCGTTAAAAAACTCAGCAGCGAGCCGGTTGCAAGGAAAACTTCCCACCGAACGCAAGGAGACCTTTATCATCGGCTTTTCCGTATCCTCACGCAGGAAACAGGAGAACACTACATTTTTGATACTCAACGGTATGTTTACAAAACCCTCGCTATCGCCGCGGATATAGTTGAAATTGCTTTGTTCTTTCTTGGTCAGCGTAATCAAAGCGGCATGATGTTCCGGATAGACTTTCATCTGCGACAGCACATGCCCCATAAGACGCAAACGGCTCTCGGAATAGGTGTTATACACTTTCCGGTAAATTTCGTCCTTGTCAATGCCTTTTGAGAGCAACTCGCTGATGATAAAGTATATTTCACGATTATTGGAATTATACGTAAAGCCACCTGTATCGGTCATCATACCTGTATAGATACATTCCGCTCCTTCCTTTGTGATGTCACTGAAATATCCCATACGGCAGATCAGACGAAAAACAAGCTCCGAAGTAGAAGATATCTCGGGGTGGGAAATTATGATTCTGCAAAAATCTTCCGGGTTCAGATGATGGTCTACCAGTATTTTCCGTGCAGGAGAAGCAGATACGGCATCCGCCATTGCATCAATACGGCTGATAGCGTTGAAATCAAGGCAACATATCACATCTGCCTCCGCTATCAATTTATCGGCGAACTCTTTATAGCGGTCATACAAAAGTATGTCCTTACTGCCGGGCATCCACCGCAAAAAATCCGGAAAAGCATTCGGAACGATAACAGTCGCGTCCTTGTCTTGCGTATTGAGAAAATGCCATAATCCTAAGGAAGAACCTATTGCATCCCCATCGGGAGCCACATGAGCAACAATAACAATTTTATCCGCACGTTCCATCCACTTGGCAAAGTGGTCTATCTTAGATTGCTCTATTACTTTAGTCAACATATAGTTTTTACGATTTACGTTCTGAATAAACAGGGAATTCCGTTTATCCCCAACAAATGAAAGGGCAAAAGTACGAAAAAGTTTATGATTTATAATGATATGCGCACAGAACCTTTTTCAGAAAGGGAAAGATAAGAAATTCCCAGTCGAATACAATCATTGATAATCCTCTCCTGATAATAATCGGAAACGGATGAGTCTATCACTACCGTACCCACTTCAAATAAAGAAACCAGCTCTTTTATACCGCCTTTATATCCCTGAGAAACATATAAATAGTCAATAGAGATGGGAATATCGGCAACTCTATTCCGCCAACGGTTATCGCACAGCAGGCAAATACGTTTTCCTGCATAAAACACGATTTGATTCCGGACAGAAATATCCGGCGCAGAATAATCTCCCGTTATTACGGCAGGAGATTTCAGACGCAAACGGTTCCAATGGGGAGTAAGCGCACGTTCCAAACGGGTAATATCGGACAGGCTGTCGGTACAAACCAGCCATGAATAAGAGTTATCGGTCAAACAATGTACCGCAGGACACCCCCGGACATTATAGAAGACAAGGCTGCGACGGGAAGCATCCGCCATAAACGAATACGAATGATAGGAAACGCAAAGCAGCAGAGCGGACAAAGCGATATAAACATTCGTTGCCGTACGCCTTGTTACGGCACGGCACAATAACAACAAAGAGAAATAGAACAGAAAGACCTCCCGGATATCCATCCGGATATGGTCGATAGAGGCCAAAGGAAGTTGCTCAATCCAACGGAGCACCGTATTTTGCAGTCGAATCAACATCTCTGTCATCTCTGCAAAGAAATGTTGCAAGCCGGGAAAAGGAGTTAAGGCAAGCAATACAACAGCCGCATACACAATCAACGACACCAGCGGAATCACCCATAAGTTTGTCAGGAGAAAATGCGTGGAAAAACGTGAGAAATAAAGCATGACCAGAGGCGCCGTCCCTATTTGGGCGGCTATGGAAACGGTTATTAAGGCCCAAACTTTTCGCAGCGCCGTATTTTTAACCGGCAACAAGCCGTATAGCCCGGGTTGCAGGAGCAAAATCGCCGTAACAGCCGCAAAAGACAGTTGAAAACCAACATCAAACAACCATACGGGATTGAATAATAACATCAAGAAAGCCGTAGCTCCCAACGTATTCAGCGTCAGCCTTTGGCAAGTGGGTAATAGAGCGGAAAGCAGCCAAAGCGAGCACATGATAACAGCGCGTACCACAGAAGAGGACAATCCGGTAAGAAAAGCAAATCCCCATAAAGACAAGATTACCGACAGCAGCAAAAAGGGTTTCAAAAACCGCCACCCGTTCCACAAAGGCGACAAAACAAACAATAATAAAGCCGAAATGAAACCGATATGCAATCCGGAAAGCGCCAGTACATGGCTGGCTCCGGCTACCGAATATGTCTCGATTACATGCTCGCTCAGCTCTTCCTTGCAGCCTACCGTAAGCGCAGAAAGTATCGCCAGCTCATCCCCTTGGAAACCCATATTCCGATACCCTGCAACCATCTTATCACGGCAGTCCGAAGCCTGCTGACGAAAAGTAGAGGAACCGTCACAACCAATTCTGCGCCAATGTCCGGCATGTACATAAGCGGTTCCGCAGATTCCCTTTCTGAGAAGATAACGGGCATAATCGAATTCATCCGGATTTCCATTATTCACCGGTGGAGACAAACGGGCATAAACCAACAGCCTGTCCCCTCTTTTCAGAGAATATGCCGCAGAATCTTTAGGGAAATAAAATAGGAAGGTCTTTTCTGAAAAGTCATATAAGAGCGTGTCCTTCAACACTTCTCCTCTCAAAACGGCATGAAACAGAATACTGTTTTTCTTGATTTCCGGCTTTGCCGTAAGAACAACCTGATAAACGGAAGATTTTTCCGTATTCGGAAATGCATGGTCAGCCTGCTTTAACTGTAAACTTACCAAAGCCCCGCCCAATACGAAACAAGCCAAAAATACGACAACCCCATATAGCTTGCAAAGGGCATAATACTTACGGCTGAGAATATATGCGCCTATCAACAGCAGGATTACAGCTATCCATAGACTGGCAGGCAGTATATAAGGATATTTATCCCCATATACTATTCCACCGACCAACGGCATCAACAGTCGCAGGAAAGGATGCCGTTGTAAGTTGTCTGTTATCAATAAATATTACAGATTCTTCAAAGCGCGGATGGCTTCCGCCGGATCAGGAGACGAAAAGACGGCGTTACCGGCTACCAAAGCATTAGCGCCTGCCTCTACCAAACGGGCGCCTGTCTCTAAATTCACACCACCGTCAACCTCTATCAGAGCCTCCGAACCGGTCACCGTTATCAATTCACGCAACTCGCGCACCTTATCAACGGTATGCTCGATAAATTTCTGACCGCCGAATCCCGGATTTACCCCCATTATCAATACCATATAGACATCATCTATGATGTCCCTCAACATAGCCACAGGAGTAGCCGGGTTGATAGTAACCGCAGGCAGCATTCCCGCTTCACGGATTTGCTGCACTACCCGATGCAGATGCGGACACGCCTCATAGTGCACGTTCATTATACGCGCCCCCAAAGCCTTTACTTCAGGAATAAACTTTTCCGGTTGCACTATCATCAAATGCACGTCCAAAGGCTTTTCCGTAAGCTTCGCCACATACTTCAGCACAGGAAAGCCGAAAGAGATGTTGGGAACAAACACGCCGTCCATTATATCGATGTGCACCCAGTCGGCTTCACTGCCGTTAATCATTTCAATATCATTTGCCAAATACGCAAAATCGGCAGACAGTATGGAAGGGGATATTATAGGTTTCATATCAGTTACATTCTATTAGGTTACATGAATTACAACAAACAAATATACAGAAAAGATTTCAGATTAACAGTCAGCGCACCTTGTATTCTTCTGTCAATTTAAATCCCCGTAACAGTTCATCCGTTTTCAGCCGTTTCTTACCCGGAAGCTGCAATGCGTTCACACTAATCCAGCCGTCTGCAGCCGCTATACGAATATACGTCTTACCGTCGGTCTGCAAAGTTCCGGGGGCGAATGAGTGCGGGCGTTCCACTTTCTCCGTTTCAAATATTTTCAGAACCACTACCGTTCCGTCCGGCTGTACCAGTTCCGTCCATGCGGCGGGATAGGGAGACAGACCGCGGATAAAATCATAAATGCGCTTTACCGGCTGGCTCCAATCGATACGGCAAGTATCTTTGAATATCTTGGGAGCCGGACGCAGTTCGCCCGCTACAACCATTTCTTCCTGTGGAACGGGTCTTACCGCATCGGCAAGAATAGCGTCCACCGTTTCCGTTACCAAACGGCCGCCAAGCATCATCAGCTTGTCATGAACAATACCGACATTATCCGTATCTGCAATCGGGACACGGACTTGTTGGATAACCTCTCCCGTATCTATTTCATGTTTCAAGAAGAAAGTAGTAATACCCGTTTCCGTGTCACCGTTGATAACCGCCCAGTTGATAGGAGCGGCGCCACGGTATTGCGGCAGCAACGAAGCATGCAGATTGAAAGTTCCCAAACGCGGCATATTCCACACCACTTCCGGCAACATCCTGAAAGCGACTACAATCTGTAAATCGGCGTTCCAAGCGCGCAAAGCCCCGACAAACGTTTCGTCTTTCAACTTTTCAGGCTGGAGAAGCGGTAAGTCATGCTCCAGCGCATATTGTTTCACCGGAGAGAATTGCACCTTATGCCCTCGCCCTGCCGGCTTGTCGGGCATAGTAATCACTCCTACTACATTATATCCGCCTTCCACGAGGCAACGCAAGGGTTCCACCGCAAATTCGGGAGTACCCATATATACAATCCGTAAATCTTCTTTCTTCATAATCATCTCTTTTAATCTTCCGAGAAATGTACCAATACCTGACGGTACGAGTTGAATATCTTCGATTTGGAAACGAAACCGAGGTACTTGCCCTCTTCATCCACTACCGGCAGATTCCATGCTTTCGTATCGTCGAAAGTACGCATCACCTGCTCCATGCTGTCCGTATTATAAAGACGCGCCGGAGCGGAAGTCATCAATTTACCCACCGTAAAACGATGATACAGTTCCTGGCGGAACATGATATTGCGTATATCGTCCAGCAAGACAATACCGATTAGTTTACCCTCATTATCCGTTACCGGAAATATATTGCGGTGAGAAGCGGAGATAGCCTTCACCAATTCGGCAAGTTCCATCTCCGGATGCACTGCGATAAAATCTTTCTCTACCACATTTTCCACTTTCATCAACGTCAGCACCGCCTTATCCTTATGATGCGTCAGCAGTTCTCCCTTCTTTGCCAAACGCATGGAGTAAATGCTATGCGGCTCAAAAACGATAATCGTCAAATAAGAGCTGACCGAAACTATCATCAACGGCAGGAACAAGTCGTACCCTCCCGTCAACTCGGCAATCAGGAATACGCCCGTCAGCGGCGCGTGCATGACACCGCTCATCACTCCCGCCATCCCCATCAGGGCAAAATTCTTTTCGGGCAGAAAAGCGGTGGTCTCAAACTCATTGCTGAAGTGGGAGAATACGAATCCGGCAATACATCCCAAATAGAGAGAAGGCGCAAAAATACCACCGCACCCGCCACCGCCATTCGTTGCGCTCGAAGCGAAAACCTTAAACAGGATTATCAGCATCAGGTACAACAGCAGCAACTGGCTATGACCGTAGAAGAAAGAGTTATTCATTACCGTATCCCACTCTATTTTGCTTGTACCGTTAAGCAGCAATTCTATCGTATCATAACCCTCACCGTAAAGCGGCGGGAAAAGGAATATCAGAATACTCAACATGGAACCGCCCACCAGCAGTTTCTTATAAGGAACTTTCAGTTTACCGAACATACCCTCCACCGAATTCATGGCACGGGTAAAATAAAGAGAAACCAGTCCGCAGAAAATACCCAGCATAATCACATAGGGAATACGCTCCAGTTCAAAGGCTTGGTCAAGATGAAACTTAAACATGGCTTCCGTACCCGTCACGATATAAGAAACGGTCGCCGCCGTCACTGCCGAAATCAGCAATGGAAGCAGCGAGGACATGGTCAAGTCTATCATCAGCACCTCCAACGTAAATACAAGCCCCGCAATCGGAGCTTTGAAAATACCCGCCACAGCACCGGCGGCGCCACATCCCACCAGTAACATAAGCGTGCGGTGCTCCATCTTGAACAGACTTCCCAGATTAGAACCGATGGCCGAGCCTGTAAGCACAATCGGCGCCTCCGCTCCGACCGAACCACCGAACCCGATTGTTATGGAACTGGCGATAATGGACGACCACGTATTATGCCGTTTGATACGTCCCTGCCTGCGGGATATGGCATATAGAATTTTCGTAACCCCATGACTGATATCATCCTTTACGACATAGCGTACAAACAGCCCTGCCAAAAAGATTCCCACCACCGGATATATCAAATACTGGTAATTAGCCTCTGTCGTATCGAAGTTCTCCGTAAGAAAGTTCTGTATCCAGTGTATCAGCATTTTCAATATCAATGCGGCAAATGCCGTAAAGATACCGACCAGAAAGCTAAGAACCAGAATAAACCGTTTCTCCTTAACATTCTTCTCACGCCAAATGATAAAGCGTTGTAACCAACCTCTTTCTTCTCCAGCCATCTTCCTTATTCACGGATTATTTTAATCACCCCGCCTTTACCCAGTTTAATAATGCTGGACGGCTTCGGATTACTCATCTCTTCTTGCCGATAACCTACAATATAATCTACGGCCGACTTAACCTCCTCACTTATTTCACTGAAATTCTTCGGTGAGGGTTGCCCGCTGATATTGGCGGAGGTAGAAACAATCGCCTTGCGGAACTGCTGGCAAAGACGTTTGGAGAACTCTTCATTCGTCACCCTGATACCTGCGCTGCCGTCCTCCGCCAGCAAATTTGCCGCCAGATTACGTGCGCCCGAATAAATAATAGTCAACGGTTTGTCTGCCAAATCTATCAAGTCCCATGCCACTTCCGGGACATCCCGAACATAGAAATCCACCTTTACGGAAGAATCTACCAACACCAGCATCGCCTTGCTGTCCTGACGCTGCTTTATTTCATATACACGGCGCACCGCATCTTCGTTGGTAGCGTCACAACCAATACCCCAAACGGTATCGGTGGGATACAGAATTACCCCGCCTTCCCGCATTACCTGGCAGGCTTTTTTAATGTCTTCTATCATTTCTTGATATATAAATACTGTGATTAACACGCAAAAGTAGTAAATTCGCCCCGATTACAAACAAAGTTTAAGAGAAAACAATGGAAGAGATTAAATTTAACCACACCCTACCTATACAACTGCGCTTCAACGACGTCGACAAATTCGGTCACGTCAACAACACCGTCTACTTCTCTTTTTATGATTTGGGTAAGACAGAATATTTTGCTTCCGTATGTCCGCATGTCGACTGGCAAAAAGACGGTATCGTCGTCGTCCATATAGAAGCCGATTTTCTTGCGCAGATTTATGGTTCCGACCACATTGCCGTACAAACCGCCGTAACAAAAATCGGAACAAAAAGTTTTCATCTCGCCCAACGCGTCATAGATACTGAAACGCAGGAAGTGAAATGCATCTGTACCTCTGTCATGGTAACGTACGACCTCAGCAAACACGAGTCCAAACCGCTGACAGAAGAATGGATTGAAGCAATCTGTAAATACGAAGGACGGGATTTACGTAAAAAATAAAGAGCTTATCCCAACATAAACAGCAAGTGACTATCCGTACTGCGTTTCTCATCGAAGGCGAAGCCTTCCCACGAAAAGCCTCTCAAATCTTCAGGACGTTCAATACGGTTCTTAATGATGTAACGCACCATCTCGCCCCGGCACATCTTCGCATAAATAACAACCGTTTTCAGCTGCCCGCTCTTCCAAACCTGAAAATCAGGGGTAACAACCCGTACTTCTTCTTCCACCCGCTTCCAATCGAACAAATCTTTCATCTCACCGCTTGCCAGATTAATCAGTACACCGCCCCGGCTTTTGATTTCTTCCATAAAATAATCTGTCAGCAGCGGTTTCCAATAATTGAACATGGAAAGCCCGCCTTTTTCGGGCAGTCGTACATCACCCTCCAGACGATAAGGCTTGATTCCATCCAGCGGGCGGAGCAACCCATAGAGAAAAGAAGTGATACGGAGATGATTTTGCGCATAACGGAAATCATCAGCCGTAAATTCCTTTGGCAGAATACGTTTAAAAACAGCTCCTGTATATGCGCCGATTGCCGGCATAGGGTGATTGTCTTCCGAGCAGAAATCGTGAAAACGAACCCTGTTTTCCGCAGCGATCCTGGCATTCACCCTCAAGAGTTTTTCCAACTCTGCGGCAGGTATCTGCGACATTTCCAACGCATTCGCAACAGCTTCCGTTTCAAAATGCGGAACGGTTACTTCGGGTACCTTTAAAGAGCAACGCGACGCCATAGTCTTGGCGCAAGAAATGAAAGTAAGCATAATTTCAGCCTGTTTTTAATGAACAAAAGTCTTCTACTTATTTAGACCTTACAAAAATAAGAGGATTTTAGGAGAGAATACGCATCGTTAAGAATATTTTCTATAGAATTCACATCGGTTTCAAGAGTTTTTCATACCTTTACAGCTTGTTGGAGAAATAGCATATATCAAGCGGACGGTGAAAAGTCCTTTTTGTTCTCCGGCACTTTGCGATAGAAAAAGAAAAAATAATATATAAAATGACTCACAAATGGAATTATTTACCCATTACATCCGATCAGGCAGAAGCAAGCCAACGACTGGCCCAAGAATTAGGGATTAGCCCTGTACTTGGGGAATTGCTGGTGGAGCGGGGAATAACAACGGCAGCTGCCGCCAAAAAGTTTTTCCGCCCGCAACTACCGGATTTGTACGACCCGTTCCTCATGAAAGATATGGACGTGGCCGTAGAGCGCCTGAACAAGGCAATGGGAAAGAAAGAGCGCATCCTGATTTATGGAGATTATGATGTGGACGGAACCACCGCCGTGGCTTTGGTCTACAAGTTTATTCAACAGTTCTACTCGAACATAGACTATTACATACCCGACCGCTACAACGAAGGGTATGGAGTTTCAACCAAAGGTGTGGACTACGCCGCCGAAACCGGTGTGGGACTGATTATCGTATTGGATTGCGGCATCAAGGCCGTAGACGAAATCGCATACGCCAAAGAGAAAGGTATCGACTTCATCATCTGCGACCACCACGTGCCCGATGAGATATTGCCCCCTGCCGTAGCCATATTGAACGCCAAGCGCGAAGACAATACTTATCCCTACGAACACCTTTCGGGTTGCGGGGTAGGCTTTAAATTCATGCAGGCGTTTGCCATCAGCAACGGCATCGAGTTTCATCACCTGATTCCCCTGTTGGACTTGGTTGCGGTCAGCATCGCTTCGGACATCGTACCGATTATGGGAGAGAACCGCATACTTGCCTATCACGGTCTGAAACAGCTCAACAGCAATCCGAGCGTAGGACTGAAAGCCATCATCGACGTGTGCGGACTGTCGGAAAAAGAAATTACCGTCAGCGATATAGTATTCAAGATAGGCCCGCGCATCAACGCATCGGGACGTATTCAGAACGGTAAGGAAGCGGTAGACCTGCTGACGGAAAAGGATTTCTCGCTCGCTTTGGAAAAGGCCGGGCAAATCAACCAATATAACGAAACCCGTAAGGACCTCGACAAGACAATGACCGAAGAGGCCAATCAAATCGTTGCCGAACTGGAAGGACTGGCCGACCGCCGTTCTATCGTGTTGTACAACGAAGACTGGCACAAAGGGGTAATCGGCATTGTGGCTTCCCGCCTGACGGAAGTATATTATCGTCCGGCCGTAGTACTGACACGTACGGATGATATGGCAACCGGTTCGGCACGCTCCGTTTCCGGCTTTGATGTATACAAAGCCATCGAATATTGCAGAGATTTGTTGGAGAATTTCGGCGGTCACACCTATGCCGCCGGACTGTCCATGAAGGTAGAAAACGTTCCCGCCTTCACCGAACGTTTTGAAGAATTCGTTTCACAGCATATCCTGCCGGAACAAACCAGCGCCGTAATCGACATCAACGCAGAAATCGACTTCCGGGATATTACGCCCAAATTCTGCAACGATTTAAAAAAGTTCAACCCGTTTGGTCCCGACAACACCAAACCTGTCTTCTGTACCCATAACGTGTACGACTACGGAACCAGTAAAGTCGTAGGACGCGACCAGGAACATATCAAACTGGAATTAGTGGATAACAAATCGAACAATGTAATGAACGGTATCGCTTTCGGACAAAGTTCCCACGTTCGCTACATCAAGACCAAACGTTCGTTTGACATTTGCTACACCATTGAAGAAAACACCCACAAACGGGGAGAAGTGCAATTGCAAATCGAAGACATAAAACCGAATTAGTTTAGTTGAAAGTCAAGAGTTGAGAGTTGAAAGTTGGGCTGTGCAGTTTGGTTTTCAACTCCTGACTCTCAACTTTCAACTTTTCACTTTCAACTCCCAACACCATGTCCGCCCAGCCCGATAACCCTCAATTTTCAACTCTCAACTCCCGACTTTTAAAACAGTATTGGGGATACGACCGCTTCCGGGGAATCCAGGAAGATATTATCAACAGTATCAGTGAGAACAAAGACACATTGGGACTGATGCCTACGGGTGGCGGCAAGTCCATCACTTTCCAAGTTCCGGCACTTGCCAAAGACGGATTATGTCTGGTTATTACCCCCCTGATAGCCCTGATGAAAGACCAAGTACAGAATTTAAGGAAGCGGGGCATCAAAGCGCTTGCCATCTACTCCGGCATGAACCGGCAGGACATTATCACAACCCTCGAGAACTGCATCTTCGGCGACTATAAGTTCCTCTACATCTCCCCCGAACGGCTGGATACGGAAATCTTCCGTATCAAACTGCGGAAAATGAAGGTCAGCATGATTACGGTGGACGAAAGCCATTGTATTTCGCAATGGGGGTACGACTTCCGTCCCGCCTACCTGAAAATTGCGGAAATACGTGAACTGCTGCCGGACGCTCCGGTTCTGGCCTTGACAGCTACCGCAACTCCGGAAGTCGTGAAGGACATCCAGACCCGCTTGCATTTCCGCCGGGAAAATGTATTCCGCATGAGTTTCGAGCGGAACAACCTTGCCTATATCGTCCGTAAAACGGAGAACAAAACGGCCGAACTGCTGCATATATTGCGCAGTATGCCCGGCAGCGCCATTGTGTATGTACGCAATCGCCGCCGTACCAAAGAAATCACCGAACTGCTGAATAATGAAGATATCACAGCCGATTTCTACCATGCCGGACTGGACGATGCCTCCAAAGACATCCGACAGCACCGCTGGCAATCCGGTGAAAGCCGCGTCATGGTAGCCACCAACGCCTTTGGAATGGGCATAGACAAGCCGGATGTGCGCATCGTTATCCACATGGATTTGCCCGACTCCATAGAGGCCTATTTTCAGGAAGCCGGGAGAGCCGGTCGCGACGGGCAAAAAGCCTATGCCGTCATCCTGTACGCCAAATCGGACAAAACCACGCTGCACAAGCGCATACCCGACACTTTTCCGGAGAAAGACTATATCAAAGATGTGTACGAGCATCTTCAATACTACTACCAGATGGCAATGGGAGACGGACTGGAATGTGTACGGGAATTCAACATCGAGGATTTCTGCCGTAAGTTCAAGCACTTCCCCGTCCCGGTGGACAGCGCACTGAAAATCCTGACCCAGGCAGGCTATCTGGAATATACCGGAGAACAGGATAACACCTCACGCATCCTCTTTACCATACGCAGGGACGAACTTTACAGGCTGCGCGAAATGGGTGAAGACATGGACAAACTCATTCAAGCCGTACTCCGTTCCTATACAGGGGTATTTACAGACTACACCTATATCAACGAAGATTCGCTCGCCGTGCGCACGGGACTTACCCGCCGGCAAATCTACGAGTTGCTGGTTCACCTTGCCAAACTGCATATCGTAAATTACATCCCACACAAAAAGACACCTTATATAATATACACGCGCGAACGTGTGGAAGCGCAACGCATCCACCTTTCTCCGGAAATTTATGAAGAACGGAAAGCCCGTTATGAAGCACGCATCAATTCCATACTGGACTACGTAACCAACGACACCGTATGCCGCAGCCGTATGCTGCTGGATTACTTCGGAGAGCAAAACGAACATAATTGCGGGCAGTGCGACACTTGCATCAGTCTGCGCAACAAGCCTGCAACCGACAGGCCGACCTCCAAAGAGCTTGCCGGAAAAATACAAGAGATACTCTCTTCCGCCCCGCAAACTCCCGCCGGTCTGCTCGAACAACTTCCGACGGACAAAGAGCTTTTGACCGAGGCATTACACCGATTATTGGACGAAGGAAAAATTATTGCCGTCAACGGAATACTGCAAATCAAAAAATAAATCATTACTTTTGCACGGTGCATACACGCACTGCTCCTATCAACCTATTAAAACATAACTAAAACAATATCATAACCATGGGATTCTTTAAATCTTTTTTCTCCGGCAAAACGAGCAATCCGGAAGAGGAAAAACAAAAAAATAAGCAGAAGAACTTCGAGATATTCAAGTACGACGGTATGCGTGCCCAACGCATGGGACGCGCCGACTATGCCATTAAATGTTTTACCGAAGCCCTTGCGCTGCAAGAGGATTTCGAAACAATGGGCTATTTGGCGCAAGTATATATCCAGTCCAACGAACCGGACGAAGCCCGCAAACTTTTGGAGAAGATGACCCAAATAGAACCGGAGCATACCTCCACCTTCCTCACCCTTGCCAACGTCTGCTACATGCAAGAGGACTACGCCGCCATGGCGGAAGCCGCCCAAAAAGCCATCGCCATTGAAGAAGGCAGTGCCATGGCGCATTATCTGTTGGGCAAAGCCGACAACGGACAGAACGACGGCATTATGTGCATCGCCCATCTCACAAAAGCCATCGTGTTGAAAGACGACTTCACCGAAGCCCGCCTGCTGCGCGCCGAAGCTCTGACGAAGATGCGGCAATACAAAGAAGCCATGGAAGACATCGATGCCGTACTCGCCCAAGACCCGGACGACGAAAGCGCCATATTGCTTCGCGGAAAGATAAAAGAAGCAACCGGCGCCGAGGCCGAAGCGGAAGCCGACTATCTTCATATAACCGAGTTGAATCCGTTCAACGAGCAGGCGTTCCTCTACTTGGGACAACTGTACATTGTCCAGAAGAAGCTGACCGAAGCTATCGCCCTGTTTGATGAAGCCATTGAGCTGAACCCTAACTTCGCCCAGGCCTACCACGAACGCGGGCGTGCCAAGCTGCTGAACGGTGACAAGGAAGGCTCTGTGGAAGACATGAAGCGCGGACTGGAACTGAACCCGAAAGACATACAAGGATTCACCGGACAATATGGCAATCAGCCGGGCAACAATACGACAAATGTATTGGGATTGTAAAAGATTATCTATAAATTGATACAAATATCAAAAAAAACATTGTTTTTTATTTGCGTATAAAAGAAAAGTATTACTTTTGTCGCGTAATTCAAAACAAGAGAACAGCAATGATGAAATCATTTACTTATGCATATTACTTCTTTTTTTACTTTTACTTTAGCCGGAAAGTAGAGCGGGAGTTTGTATGTATCAAGTGACAGTGATGCTTAAGAACTGAATAGAGAACTAAGTAATATATAGAATCCCGCTCCATTGTATGGAAGCGGGATTTTTTGTAGCATAAACTAAGAAAAAACAGTCAGGAATGAAAAAAATAGCCATTCAAGGAACATTAGGTTCGTATCATGATATTGCCGCACACAAGTACTTCGAAGGAGAAGAAATACAGCTTATCTGCTGCGCTACCTTCGAGGATGTATTTGCAGCTGTCAAGAAAGACAGTCAGACCATAGGTATGCTGGCAATAGAAAATACGATTGCAGGCAGCTTGCTGCACAACAATGAGCTGCTCCGCCAAAGCGGCGCACAGATTGTGGGCGAATATAAGCTACGCATCTCGCACAGCTTCGTTTGCCTGCCCGAAGAGGACTGGGACGACATCACGGAAGTAAACTCCCACCCCATCGCTCTGATGCAGTGCCGCGAGTTCCTCGGACAGCACCCCGGTATCAAAGTCGTGGAAGGCGAAGATACCGCCCTCAGTGCGGAGATTATCAAGAGAGAGAACCTGAAAGGACACGCCGCCATCTGTTCCAAAGCCGCCGCCGAACGTTACGGCATGAAAGTGTTGCAGGAAGGCATCGAGACAAACAAGCACAACTTCACCCGCTTTCTGGTTGTGGCAGACCCGTGGCAGGTGGATGAACTGAGCCGTCACCGCAATAAGGAGGTCAACAAGGCAAGCATGGTATTCACGTTGCCGCATACCGAGGGAAGCCTCTCACAGGTATTGTCCATCCTGTCTTTCTACCGCATCAACCTGACAAAAATACAATCACTGCCCATCATCGGGCGCGAATGGGAATATCAATTCTACGTAGATGTGGTTTTCGACAATGTACTGAAGTATAAACAATCTATCGTGGCTATCACCCCGCTGACCAAAGAACTTAAAATATTAGGAGAATACGAAGATGGAAAATCAAATATCTAAAATAAAGCCCGCCGACCGACTGGCAAGCGTAAGCGAATACTACTTCTCTAAAAAACTGAAAGAGGTGGCGCAAATGAATGCCGAAGGCAAGGATGTAATCAGCCTGGGTATCGGCAGTCCCGATATGCCCCCCTCGGAAGACACCATACAAACGCTTTGCGATGCGGCGCGCAATCCTGACGGACATGGCTATCAACCCTACGTAGGTATTCCCGAATTGCGCCGCGGTTTTGCCGGATGGTATAAGAAATGGTACGGCGTGGAGCTGAACCCGAACACGGAAATACAGCCGCTCATCGGTTCCAAAGAAGGTATTCTGCACGTCACGCTGGCTTTCGTCAATCCCGGTGAGCAGGTATTGGTTCCCAACCCCGGCTATCCCACCTATACTTCATTGAGCAAGATATTGGGCGCCGAGGTCGTGAACTACAACCTGAAAGAAGAAAACGACTGGATGCCCGACTTCGATGAGCTGGAGAAAATGGATATGAGCCGTGTCAAACTGATGTGGACCAACTATCCCAATATGCCGACAGGAGCGAACGCCACGCCGGAGCTTTACCAAAAGCTGGTGGACTTCGCACGCCGTAAGGACATCGTCATCGTCAACGACAACCCGTACAGCTTTATCCTGAACGAACGTCCTATCAGCATTCTCAGCGTTCCGGGAGCGAAAGAATGCTGCATCGAGTTCAACTCCATGAGCAAGAGCCACAATATGCCGGGCTGGCGCATCGGTATGCTCGCCTCCAATGCCGACTTCGTACAATGGATACTGAAAGTGAAGAGCAACATAGACAGCGGTATGTTCCGCGCCATGCAGCTGGCAGCCGCCACTGCCCTGGAAGCCGGTGAAGAATGGTACGAGGGCAACAATAAGAACTATCGCGGACGCCGCCGGCTGGCAGGGGAAATAATGCGTGAACTGGGATGTACTTACGATGAAAGTCAGGTAGGCATGTTCCTTTGGGGAAAGATACCCGACAGTTGCGCCGATGTAGAGGAACTGACCGAGCGGGTATTGCATGAAGCGCGCGTATTCATCACTCCGGGATTTATCTTCGGCAGCAATGGAAAAAGATACATCCGTATCTCGCTTTGCTGCAAGGACGACAAACTGGCGGAAGCGTTGAAACGTATCAAAGCAATGAGATAATTTGATACGGAAGCGGGATAACGGTTTGGAAATATTTATACAACTGAATATAATTAAACAAATAAAGAATATGGAACTTGAATTAGAATCAATCTTGTTGCCGGGTATCGAGGAAAAACGTCCTCTGGTTATCGCCGGTCCATGCAGCGCAGAAACAGAAGAACAAGTTATGGATACCGCCAGGCAATTGTCTGCGAAAGGAATAAAGATATTCCGCGCGGGCATCTGGAAACCCCGTACCAAACCGGGCGGTTTCGAGGGTGTCGGCGTAGAAGGTTTGTCCTGGCTTAAAGAGGTGAAAAAGGAAACGGGCATGTATGTTTCCACCGAAGTAGCCACAGCCAAACATGTATATGAGTGCCTGAAAGCCGGAATAGACATACTTTGGGTAGGCGCCCGCACTACCGCCAATCCTTTTGCCGTACAGGAGATAGCAGATGCCCTGAAAGGCGTGGATATTCCGGTATTGGTAAAGAACCCCGTTAATCCGGATTTGGAATTATGGATTGGCGCCTTGGAGCGTATCAACAATGCCGGTCTGAAACGTCTTGGAGCCATCCACCGCGGTTTCAGCAGCTACGACAAAAAGCTCTACCGCAACCTGCCGCAATGGCATATCCCTATCGAACTGCGCCGCCGCATTCCAAACCTGCCTATCATTTGCGACCCGAGCCATATCGGCGGAAAGCGCGAACTGGTTGCTCCGCTTTGCCAGCAGGCAATGGACTTAGGCTTCAACGGTTTGATTATCGAAAGCCACTGCAACCCGGATTGCGCGTGGAGCGATGCCTCCCAGCAGGTTACGCCGGATGTATTGGATTATATCCTTAACCTGCTTGTTATCCGCAAGGACACGCAAAGCACCGAAAACCTCAGCGAATTGCGCAAGCAGATTGACGAGTGCGACAACAACCTCATTCAGGAATTAGCCAAAAGGATGCGCGTAGCCCGTGAAATCGGCACATACAAGAAAGAACATGATATGACCATCCTGCAAACGGGACGTTATAACGAGATTCTTGAAAAACGCGGCTCGCAAGGCGCACTGTGCGGCATGGATTCGGAATTTATCAAGAAAGTGTTTGAGGCGATACACGAGGAAAGCGTGCGCCAGCAAATGGAAATTATTAATAAGTGACAAGATAACTATATAACATTGTCACTATAACATCAAGTATATGCGAATATTAATACTCGGAGCCGGGAAAATGGGCTCTTTCTTTACGGATATTTTAAGTTTTCAACACGAGACGGCCGTGTTTGACGTCAACCCGCATCAATTGCGCTTTGTCTATAACACCTACCGTTTCACTACGCTGGAAGAAATCAAGGAGTTTGAACCGGAGCTGGTAATCAACGCCGCCACGGTAAAATATACTCTGGAGGCTTTCCGCCAGGTGTTGCCCGTACTGCCCAAAGACTGTATCATCAGCGATATCGCTTCGGTAAAGACGGGACTGAAAAAATTCTATGAAGAAAGCGGTTTCCGTTACGTGTCGACGCATCCCATGTTCGGACCGACTTTTGCCAGCCTGAGTAACCTGAATACGGAAAATGCCATCATCATCAGCGAAGGCGACCACTTGGGAAAAATCTTCTTCAAAGACCTGTACCAGACCATGAAGCTCAATATCTTTGAGTACACTTTCGACGAGCATGATGAAACGGTAGCCTATTCCTTGTCCATTCCTTTCGTTTCAACTTTTGTGTTTGCAGCGGTCATGAAGCATCAGGAAGCCCCGGGTACTACGTTCAAAAAGCATATGGCCATTGCCAAAGGCCTGTTGAGCGAGGACGATTATCTGCTCCAGGAAATTCTGTTCAATCCCCGTACGCCCGGACAAGTAGAGAATATACGCCTGGAACTGAAGCAGCTGTTGGAAATCATCAACAATAAGGATGCGGAAGGGATGAAGAAATACCTGACTAAAATCAGAGAGAAGATTAAATGATGATTTAATTCCCCTTTTCCCGCCCCTGCAAAACTTTTTTTTGCAGGGGCTGATTTTATATGTAACTTTGTACTCGAATTATGATAGACCAACCCACCATAGACAGAATTCTGGACGCGGCACAAATATACGATGTCGTATCGGACTTCGTCACGCTGCGGAAACGCGGAGTGAACTATGTGGGACTATGCCCGTTTCACGATGATAAGACGCCGTCATTCTACGTGTCTCCCGCCAAAGGACTGTGCAAATGTTTCGCCTGCGGCAAAGGGGGCAATGCCGTACATTTCATCATGGAACATGAACAGATGTCTTATCCCGAAGCGCTGAAATACCTCGCCAAGAAATACGGCATCGAAATCAAGGAGCGGGAACTGTCCAACGAAGAAAAGCTCGCTCAGAGCGAACGCGAAAGCCTTTTCATCGTCAACCAGTTTGCCCGCGACTATTTCCAGAATATTCTGCGCAACCATGTGGACGGACGCAGCATCGGTATGGCTTATTTTCGCAACCGCGGATTCCGCGATGACATTATCGAGAAATTCCAGTTGGGCTATTGTACCGAGAGCCACGATGCCATGGCACAGGAGGCTATAAAGAAAGGATATAAGAAAGAATTCCTCATCAAGACCGGACTTTGTTATGAAACGGACGACCACAGACTGCGCGACCGTTTTTGGGGACGTGTCATCTTCCCCGTGCATACGCTGTCGGGTAAGGTGGTGGCATTTGGTGGCCGTGTGCTTGCCAGCGCCACTAAAGGGGTGAAAGTAAAGTACGTCAACTCACCCGAATCGGAAATTTACCATAAGAGTAATGAGTTGTATGGCATCTACTTTGCCAAACAGGCGATTGTAAAGCAAGACCGGTGTTTTTTGGTGGAAGGCTATACCGATGTTATCTCCATGCACCAATCCGGCATAGAGAACGTAGTGGCTTCTTCGGGCACTGCCCTGACACCGGGGCAAATCCGCCTGATTCACCGCTTCACCAATAACATGACGGTGCTTTACGACGGTGATGCAGCCGGCATCAAGGCTTCTATACGAGGTATCGACATGCTGCTGGAAGAAGGCATGAATATTAAGGTGTGCCTCCTGCCCGACGGAGACGACCCGGACTCTTTTGCCCGCAAACATAATTCGACCGAGTTCCGGCAATTCATACAAGAGCACGAAACGGACTTTATCCGGTTCAAAACCAATTTGTTGCTGGAGGACGCGGGTAAAGACCCTATCAAGCGTGCCGAATTAATCGGTAATCTTGTACAAAGCATCTCGGTCATTCCCGAAGCGATTGTGCGCGATGTCTATATCAAAGAGTGCGCCCAACTGCTGCGTGTAGAAGACAAGCTACTGGTTTCGGAAGTTGCCAAACGACGTGAAATGCAGGCCGAGAAGCGTGCCGAACAAACGGAACGCGAGCGCAGAGCCGCGGCAAGGAACAATACGGAAGCAACAGTCGCACAAGTTCCCTACACCGAAGGAGATGCCCCCCTTACAACCGCCGACGGAACATCATTGCCGCCTGATATGGCTGCTGAATATGCCGGCTCCCCTATCCCGCCGGAAGATAATTATGTCTCTTTCATTCCCCAGGAGGGAAAAGAAGGACAGGAGTTCTATAAATACGAACGGTTGATTCTTCAGATGATTGTGCGCTACGGCGAAAAGATAATGTGCAACGCAACCAATGAAGAAGGGCAGGAAGTACCTGTAAGTGTGATTGAATACGTTATTAACGATTTGAAGCAAGACGAGCTGTCATTTCACAACCCGCTGCACCGTCAAATTTTGACCGAAGCCGCCACCCATATACATGATGCCGGATTCACAGCCGAGCGTTATTTTCTGGCACATCCGGAAACAACCATCAGCAAACTGAGCGCGGAACTTATCAGTAACCGCTATCAGTTAAGCAAGTACCACTCAAAAAGCCAAAAGATAGTAACCGATGAAGAACGTCTTTATGAGCTGGTTCCGGCACTGATGATTAACTTTAAATATGCCATTGTCAGCGAAGAGTTAAAGCACATGATGTCTGCCCTGCAAGACCCTGCCGTAGCCAATGACGAGGAGAAATGCAACGCTATCATGAAGCGCTACTGCGAAATGCGCGAAGTGCAAAGTATCATGGCAAAACGTTTGGGAGACCGGGTGGTGCTCCCCTGACATTAAGAATTGTGACGGATAAGATTCATAAATTCCTCACGCGTCTTAGCCTGATTGAAAGCTCCCGTAAAGTCGGAAGTAGTGGTTATTGAATTCTGTTTTTCCACACCGCGCATCTGCATACACATGTGCTTAGCCTCTACCACAACCATTACGCCCAAAGGATTCAGCGTTTCCTGAATACACTCCTTTATTTGCAGCGTCATACGTTCCTGCACTTGCAGGCGGTGAGAGAAAATATCTACCACACGGGCAATCTTGCTCAGGCCTGTGATGTAGCCGTTGGGAATATAAGCCACGTGAGCTTTGCCATAGAAAGGCAACATATGGTGCTCACAGAGAGAAAAGAAATCAATGTCTTTCACAATCACCATTTGGTTATAATCTTCCTTGAACTTGGCGGAGCGGAGTACTTCGTGCGGGTCCATAGAGTAGCCCTTAGTCAGTGTCAGCATAGCTTTCGCCACCCGTTCCGGCGTCTTCAGCAGCCCTTCACGTTCAGGGTCTTCACCCAACAAAGTCAATATACGATGATAATGTTCTTTCAGTTCGTCCAATGAAGGAGATACGATTTCTTCTTTTCCTAACATGAGAAGATGGAATAAATGATGAATGATGAGTTATAAATTACAGAGGAATGTTTATCTGATCTTTCACAATAGACACTTCCTTAAAAACACCCGTCGCACGCAATTGGCGCATCATGGCGTCCGCTTCCTCAATACTGCGGAAATCGCCTGCACGGCACAACCAGCGGGGCGGATTGAAAGATGTATAAACGGGAAGGTCGGGAAAACGCTCTTTTATGTTGGAAGCCACCGAATAGGCTTCATTCTTGGCCTGACGGGTGTTATTACCGGCGTATACCTGTACGCGATAACCCGAACTCTTAATCACTTTTTGGTCGTCCGAACCGGTAGGAATGTATTCAGAGCCTATCAAAGCCCCGATACGGGCATCCTGATGAATGGACACCTTACCCTGCCCCGGCACATTACGTTCCAGGCTTTTTACGATGTTATTCTGCGCCACAGATACAGCGGCAAAAGCAAAACATACAATTAAAAGCAAACCAAGTTTCTTCATAAAAGGGTGTTTTTATATAGTTGAAAAGCCAAGCTTTAAACATAAAGAGTCGGAAGTTGGCCATTCCCTATCAGGACGGCAACTTCCAACTCTCCGTTATTAATTAAAAGCGTCGATGATACCCTTGAAGTCGGCAACTTTCAAAGCGGCGCCACCAATCAAACCACCGTCTACATCAGGATTTGCAAACAGTTCCTTTGCATTGGAGGGCTTGCAGCTACCACCGTAAAGGATAGAGCAGTTTTCAGCGATTTCCTTACCATACTTTCCTTCAACCGCCGAACGGATGAAAGCATGGATTTCCTGCGCCTGCGCCGGTGTAGCGGTCTTGCCTGTACCAATAGCCCAAACCGGTTCGTAAGCCAAGATAATCTTAGAGAAATCTTGTGCAGATAGAGAGAATACAGATGCCAGCTGAGCGGCAACCACTTCATTCTGTTTGTTAGCTTCACGTTCTTCCAGAACTTCACCAATACAGAAAATCGGAGTCAGTCCGTTAGCCAAAGCCAACTTTACTTTTTCTTCCAGGATTTCCACTGTTTCACCGTAATAGGCACGACGTTCCGAGTGACCGAGGATTACATACTTAGCGCCGGTAGAAGCAACCATAGCGGCTGACACTTCGCCGGTATATGCACCGGATTCCTTGTCCGCGCAGTTTTCTGCACCTACACCGATCTTAGCGGCATCCACCAGCGGAGTAACAGATGCGAGGTGAATAAACGGAGTACAGATGATTACATCACAGTTAGGCTTTTCGCCGGCCAACACTTCATTCAGTTCTTTTGCAAGAGCAATACCCTCTTGAAGGGTTTTGTTCATTTTCCAGTTTCCTGCAACAATGTTTTTTCTCATTTTGTTTTAATTATTAAAGGGTTAATATATTTACTGTTTATTGCCGCTCCTTACTTTTTCTTTCTCTCCGCTTGATTACCAGAATATCAATGCCGATAACCAGCGTCAAAGGTACGATAAACCATAACAATACGTAGCCTATGGTATGCAAATTATTTTCATGTTTCTGTTGCCCCAACTCCAATTTGTCCAAACTGTCGTTCAGCACATACTCATCCGGAAGCTGATTATCGCTCCATTTATTCAGGATTGTCCCGTCTTTTATCAATAATAAGCCGGGATTGGAACGGATAATCGTCTTTAGGGTAATATCATCCATTTGACAGAACGGATATTCCGCGCCGGTTCTTTCACGCCACATCCCGATTTCTTCATCCGGTGAAGAAGTCAGCGCATAGAAACCATAGCCATGCTCCACACTGTAATCGTAAATCTCGTTGATAAGGTCGATATTGCTATCGTCCGCTTCTTCTATCCGGTGGGCTACCAGTAAAAAAGCATATCCTTTATCTGACAACACACTGTCCGTTATATCCTTACCCGTACCCAAACTTATCATAGAGAAGTCGTGAATGGGCGGTTCATAACCTTTTTCTTTCAATACGGTACGTGTTTCAACAAAGGTCCATGTACTGTCCGGATAATTATCCAATGTAAACTCCTGCCACCTGCCGTCTTTTTCCAACACGAAACGGCTCTCGAATACACTCGGTTTCGCGCCTTCGGGAATCTCCATGCCCGCCTTTATGTTCGTTCCGATCTTATAAGGGCGGAAGTCCAATACCGGCAAATATTCCAGACAATAAAAAGAGAGCGCAAAGACGAATAAAAGCGTATATAAAGATACCATCCACTCTATCTTCAGCGTAACAAAGCGGAACATGAGTTTCCGATCCCTGAACACCGCTATCGCCGCAACCAGCAATACTATGTTCTTTCCGAATGTCTGCCAGTTCGTCAACACCCAGGCATCCCCAAAGCATCCGCAGTCGGATACGGGATTTGCCAAAGCAAGATACAACGTCAGCGGGGTCATTACACCCATTAGAAGGAGCGCCAATGTCGACGCGATTTTCCGACGAACCCCGAAAAAAAGGAAAACTCCCACACAAAACTCCGCGGATGACAGAACTATGGCAAAGAGTAACGGAAGATATGCGGGAAACCATGAAATGATACCGAATGCCGTCAGATAATCCTGAATCTTATAAAAAGAGCCGAGCGGGTCGACAGCTTTCACAAATCCGGAGAAGATAAACAGTGCCGCCAGCAAAAAGCGGCAGGTATTTACCCAAACGAGTTTTATGATATGTTTTCTCTCAGTCTCCAAACTCTATCTTAATCAAACCAAATACGGAATAATTAATCATGTCCATATAATTGGCGTCGACACCTTCCGAAACCAGTGTCTGACCGGACAAACTTTCAATTTGCTTTGTACGATATATCTTCATCAATATCAAGTCCGTATACGAACTGATACGCATACTGCGCCAAGCCTCATCGTAATCATGGTTCTTGGCAAGCATCAGTTCCAATGATTCTTTCGCATATTTATCATATAAGACCATTGCTTCTTCGTTCGTTATGTCCGCAGATTCGGCATAGCCCGACTCCAACTGTATCAAACCGATGATACCGTAATTGACAATAGCTATGAACTCCGAGCGAATGCCTTCGTCCACCAAAGTCACACCTTTAGTTTCAATGCTTCGAATACGATTGGCTTTAATGAATATTTGATCGGTTACGGAAGCCGGACGAAGAATACGCCATGCAGGACCGTAATCATGAAGTTTCTTAGAGAACAAATCACGACAAATAGCAATGACATGCTCAAATTGTTGCTTGGTATCTTTCATATCCTTACAAATAGACTGCAAAGTTAGGAATAATTAAAGAAAAAAGAAAAGAGGGCACTCTAAATTATATTAAAGCGCCCTCTCCTATAGAGATTGTTTACGTTTAGAGAGTATTTTCGTTTTATGAGCAACGCAACACCTGTCCCGGACGGAGAATTGTTCTCCGGGTAATACGGTTCAGTTTGCAAAGTTTGTCGATGCTTGTACCCTGACGGGATGCGATCTTGGATAAGGTATCGCCTTTCTTCACTTTATAGAAGAGGCCTTCACCCGACGCCATACTGCGGGCCGTACCGGAAGTGCCTTTGGTCTTACGGAACGTATAAGAATCGGCAACAACGTCTTGCTTTTCAAAATCGAACATCAATGCGGGATTGATAGGAATTCCCAGAAAACGGGTTTCAAAATGCAGGTGAGAACCGGTAGAACGTCCGGTATTACCACCCAATGCAATAGGTTCTCCGGCCTTTACCAACTGGTTTATATCAACCAATTGCTTGGATAAATGTCCATAGACCGTTTCCAAGCCGTTATCATGGCGGATAACGACATATTTACCGTATCCGCGACGGCCTTGATTCTTAACGATACGTACCTTACCGTCAAACGCGGCACGGATCGTATCACCTACATATACTTTAATATCCAAACCGTAATGCGCTCTTCTTCTGCGAGGGCGATAGCCGAATACATCAGTAATACGGGTATGTTCGGTAGGCATACAGAAGCCTTTCAAGTCAAAGGTATAACTTTCCGGCACGATAGCATTGCCATAAGCCTGCACAAATTCATTATTCCAGCTCGGATACAAATCCAGTCCCGGATACAAAGACTGTTCCGCACGGATTTGTTTCTGCAAAGCCAATGAATCTACGCTTTTAAGTTTTCTGTCAATGGGGGCTTGGCGGGCAATCAAATCCTGCGAGAAAGAGTTCAGGCTGACCATTGCCGTTGCTGCTAATAAAGCCGTTCTAATCCAATTAAAATTCATTCCGTTTCGTCATTCATTTCGATATCCGTAGAGCATATCTGGTGAATCAACCACACCTATTCTTACGCGAATATCCAGATTATTTTCAAAAATTCTCCCAAAGGTAACATTTCTCTCCGAAAAGGCGCTTGTATCATTAACTATTTTTTTGAAGCAGTAAGAATAAAAGCCGAGAATAACAGCAGATAAATCACTAACAACAAATAACTTACACTACAAACATGTTTAACAACATAAACCTGCAAATAAAGCGTATGTTTAACCGTTTTTCAGCTTATAGCCGCCCAATTAACGTTTGTCTTTCGCAAGGCTTTCAGCTGTCGCCACAGTATCTCATTTTCAGGAAGAGAAGCATTCGGGTCCTTATCTACAATGGCTTGGGCAACCTCACGAACATATTGCAAAAGTTGTCCGTCACGGGCTATATCCGCTATTTTTAAATCAAAAGCAATACCGCTCTGCTGAGTTCCTTCCAAATCACCGGGCCCACGCAGCTTTAAATCGGCTTCGGCTATCTCAAAACCGTCATTCGTGCGCACCATGATTTCCAGACGTTTCCGGGTATCTTCCGCTAATTTATAACCGGTGACCAATATACAATAAGACTGGTCGGCTCCACGCCCTACACGACCGCGAAGCTGATGAAGCTGAGAAAGTCCGAAACGTTCGGCATTCTCTATTATCATCACAGAAGCATTAGGTACATTCACACCTACCTCAATAACTGTGGTGGCAACCATTATCTGCGCCTCACCGGAAACGAACAACTGCATTTGCGCATCTTTTTCGGCAGGTTTCATTTTTCCATGTACTTTGCAAACCTTGCAATCGGGAAACTCTTCACAGATGTGCAGATAACCTTCTTCCAGATTCTTGAGGTCAATCTTTTCACTCTCCTTGATTAAAGGATAAACGATATAGACCTGGCGTCCTTCATCAATCTGTTTACGCACAGAACGATACAGGCTTACACGATGGCTGTCGAACTGGTGGATAGTAGCAATCGGCTTTCTTCCCGGAGGAAGCTCGTCAATAACCGATACATCCAGATCGCCATAAAGCGTCATCGCCAACGTTCGCGGTATGGGGGTTGCGGTCATTACCAGTATGTGAGGCGGCTGTACGCTTTTTGTCCACAAGCGGGCACGCTGAGCTACGCCAAAACGATGCTGTTCATCGATGACAACCAAACCCAATGATGCAAAGTTCACGGTATCTTCAATGACGGCGTGCGTACCGATAAGTATCTGTACATCTCCTGTCAGCAGGCCGGAAAGAATCGCTTCCCTGCGTTTGCCCTTGATTGAACCGGTCAACAGCTCAACCCGTACATCCATTCCATACAACAGTTCACGAATCGTTTCGTAATGTTGATTCGCCAATATTTCGGTAGGCGCCATCATACATGCCTGATAACCGTTATCAAGTGCAATCAGCATGCTCATCAACGCAACCAATGTTTTTCCGCTACCCACATCTCCTTGCAGGAGACGGTTCATCTGCTTGCCCGAGCCTAAGTCCCGCCGTATTTCCTTCAACACGCGTTTCTGAGCGTTGGTCAACTCAAAAGGAAGATTACGGGAGTAAAAACCGTTGAACGTCTCGCCTATTTTCTCAAAGACATACCCCCGGTATTTACGTTGCCTGTCTTTGGCATAACGCAGTATGTTCAGTTGGACATAAAACAATTCCTCGAATTTCAGACGATATTCCGCTTTTCTCAGCGCATCCGGACTAACCGGGAAATGAATATTCAGCAAAGCATCCGTCAACGGCATCAGATGGTGTTCTGCCAACAAGGCAGGAGAAAGCGTTTCCGGCAAAGGCTCATTCAACTGCCGGACAATGTTTTTCATCATCTTCTCCATGGCGTGCGAATTGAGAGAGCTTCGCTTCATCTTCTCCGTCGTATTATAATAGGGTTGCAAACCCATAGCAGACAGTTTCAGCTCGGAAGCCGGGTCTATATCCGGATGGGCAATGTTTATCCTGCCATTAAAGACGGAAGGTTTACCGAATACGATATATTCCTGATGAACTTTATACTTCCCTATCAGATATTTGATGCCTTGAAACCAAATCAGGTCGACTACCCCCGTACCGTCTGAAAAGTGCGCTATCAATCTTCGCTGCCTTCCTTCACCGGCTGTTTCAAAACCTAAGACTTCTCCTTTTAGTTGGATATAAGGCATCGTACCGTCTATTTCCTGAATGTAATAGATACGGCTGCGGTCTACATATTTATAAGGGAAGTAGTATAATAAATCATGGAAGGAAAAGATGCCCAATTCCTTATTAAGCACCGAAGCACGTTGCGGCCCGACGCCCGACAAATATTTTATGTCACGCGTAGTTAAATCGAACATGAATCCAAAAGGGCAGTAGCTATTTTCAAATCAAAGGGAGTGGTTATTTTAATGTTTTCCCGATTACCCTCCGTCAGATAAACAGGTTTGCCTAACGCCTCAACAACCGAGGCATCGTCCGTGAAATGCGGAGTATAAGGCTGTTCATAGGCCTGTTTCAGCAAATCCGCATCAAACACTTGCGGAGTTTGCACCAGTTTGTATTCGTCACGGCTGACTGTTTCACTTCCTTCGCCGACCAAATGACGTACTGTCTCCACCACGTCTATCACAGGGATCACCGCCTGCTTTCCGGCTGCCAAGGAATAACAACGTTCTATAACTTCCCGGGCTACAAAAGGGCGGACACCATCGTGCACCCCGACCAAGCCCGGTGTTGTAACAAATTCCAAACCGTTCTTCACCGAATGGAAACGTGTTTCTCCACCGTCTGCGATATGATGAGGGATTGAAAAGTCATGTTTTCGGCACAATTCATTCCAGTAAGACTGCTGGTTACGCGGAAGCACCAATATTATCCGTATCTCCGGATTGTAAGCGTAAAAGGCTTCTATGGTACGCATCAATACAGGTTTTCCTCCTATCGGAAGAAATTGTTTAGGAAGTTCGCATCCCATACGCAAACCTTTACCACCGGCTACAATCAGAACATACTTCATTGGAATTACGGATTTTGAGTATTAAAGAAACCGTGTAAAAAGCTCTTAATGTTTTTTAGGCACGGATTACACGGATTTCATCATCTTAGTTTATTTAATCCGTGTGTTCCGTATAATCCGTACCTAAAATCCTATCATTATGTAAATACCCATGCGCTTTTCACACAGCTTTTTCATAATTTATAATCAGACAATCATCGCTTCCTTCAACTCTGCGACTTTATCCTTACCTTGCAGCAATTCCACGACAGCCAAAGCAAACTCCATTGCGGCACCGGGACCTTTTCCCGTGATAATATTACCGTCTCTTTCCACCATCGCCCCGGTGCAGTCAGCGCCTTCCAGATATTGCTCGAAGCCCGGATAACAAGTAGCTTTCTTACCTTTCAACAGTCCCAACTTACCAAGCACCATAGGAGCGGCGCAAATGGCGGCAATCGGTTTCTGTTCTTCGGCAAAACGTAAAATCAATCTGCGCAAATCATCACATTTTTCCAAGGTGGCCGCACCCGGCATACCGCCCGGAAGCAATATTAAATCAGCATCGAAGAAGTCACAGTTCACTATATTCTTATCACAAAGCACCGGTACACTATGAGCGCCTGTTACAATTTCGTCAGGAGTCACTGTAATCATTTCCACATTCAAACCTGCACGTCTCATTACATCGACAGAAGTGAAAGCCTCTATTTCTTCAAAACCGTCTGCAAAAAACACATAAACTGTACCCATAATAGTTTCTCCTCTTATTTTAGATTAAAATAATACGTTATCGTTCCTGTCTGGTTATTCAACCCGCTTACAGTATTGAACCTCGCTTTCTTCGCCGCATCTTCGGCCGCTTTCCGCAAAGCGGGGTTTACAGTATTCGTCTGGCGGTTGATACTGGTTCCGATGACCTGTCCGGCAGGGTTTACAGTAATGGTAACCACTACTTTTCCTTCATCCTGTACATTATATACAGGACGCGGCAATCCGCCTTCGCCTATAGAACGTCCGCCAAGATTAAAAGTTCCATATCCGCCGGTTCCGGCTGTCGCTCCCGTCGAAGAATTCCCCGTAGGGCTTCCCTGCACGCCGGTTCCTTCCGTAGAACCTTTACTACCCATTTGCGCACCTTTACCGAAAGCTCCCGCTACACGTTTACGGGCAGCTTCTTCGGCTGCTTTCCGTTCCCGTTCCGATTTTTCAGCAGCAAGTTTACGAGCCTCTTCGGCTTTTTCAGCCTCGGTCTTTTCGGGTTTCTTTATTTCTTTCTTCTTTTCTTCCGCTTTAGGCTTTATGGCGACGGTCTCTTCATCTTCCTGCGTCAACATCTCTTGCTCTGCCTCTTCCGGCACTTCCGGAGCCGCTTCTTCCGGCATAGTCTCCACTTCTACCAAAGAAGGGTCGGCAGCACCCCAGGCATCGGACGTTTCTCCCATCATCACAGGCACACCGCCTTCCTCCGACTGTTCAGGCAACGTAAATCCTACCAGTATCAAAAGGGCAATGACAACAACGTGTACCAACAGCGCCCCTGCCAATCCTATATATTTTCCTTTCTTCTTCTGATTCACCGTTTCGATTTACGATTTAACTATTTACGATTGAAACCGTTTACTTATTCTCAGGCGGGCGTGTAGCCAACACCATTTTGAAGTGGTTCTCATTAGCGATATTCAGCACTTTCACAATCTCCCGATAAGGAACGGATTCATCGGCATATAACGCCACATACATTTCGGGCTCTTTCGCTGCGCACGATTGCAGGAAAGGAGTCAAACCATCCAAAGTCAACGCCTGTTCCTTGTCGTTACCGAAAGCCGCGTAATAATTCAAATCCTTATCGATGATAACCCTTGTCAGCGGCTTGGCGGATGTCTGCTGTTTTCCCTGCGGAAGCAATACCTTGATTGCATTCGGCGATACTACCGTAGAAGTAATCATAAAGAAAATCAACAGCAGGAATATAACATCCGTCATGGACGCCATACTGAAATTGGGCGATATTTTTGCTCTACGTTGTAACACGCTCTCCTATTTATGATTTATAACTTATGATTTTATTTGGCAGGCTCGTTCAGCAAGTCCATGAAAGCCATTGTCTTGGCTTCCATCTTGTTTACGACACCATCCACCAGCGTCACCAGATAATTATAGGCAAACATAGCGATGATACCCACAATCAGACCGCCTACGGTGGTAATCATAGCCTCGTATATACCGCCCGAAAGCAGAGTTATATCAATATTATTACCGGCATTCGCCATTTCAAAGAAAGCGCGTACCATACCGGTCACCGTACCCAAGAAACCGATCATCGGAGCACCGCCGGAAATGGTAGCCATGATAGTCAGTCCTTTTTCCAACTTTGCCACTTCGATATTACCTACATTTTCTATGGCAGCCTGCACATCGTTAACCGGACGTCCTAAGCGGCTGATACCTTTCTCTATCATACGGGCGGAAGGCGTATTGACGCTGCGGCAATAAGCGATGGCAGCCTTAATCTCACCACCCAGAATATAATCCTTGATTTTATCCATAAACATAGGGTCTTCCTTACCCGCCTTACGGATAACGTAATTCCGTTCAAACAAGATATAGAAGCAGATAACGGAGAGAACTCCGAGAACTATCATAATCCAACCGCCCTTGACAGCCATACTCCATAAATTCATTTCATCGGGAGCGGCAACAGGAGTAAGTACCGGATTGGCGCCGGCAATAGAATCGGCCAACGCCGGAGCCGCCTGGGCTAATAACAACATAAGATTCATCAGCGGAGACAGTTTTTATATTCCTGGATAGTGCGTTCCAATCCCAGATACAAAGCATCGCTAATCAGCGCATGACCGATGGAAACTTCATCCAGCCAGGGTATGTTTTTATAGAAATAATTCAGATTCTCCAAGCTCAGGTCGTGACCGGCATTCAGTCCCAGTCCCAGGCTGCGCGCTATTTTGGCCGCTTCCACAAAAGGAGCTACCGCAGCTTCCTTTCCTTTCGGGAATGCCGTAGCATAGGGTTCGGTATAAAGCTCCACACGGTCTGCGCCGGCTTTGGCGGCATACTCTATCATCTCCGCATCGGTAGACACGAATACAGACGTACGGATACCGGCGGTATTGAATACTTCCAGTACTTCCGTCAAAAATTCAAGGTTGGTTTTCGTATCCCAACCGGAGTTGGATGTCAACTGAGTGGGACTGTCCGGAACCAACGTCACCTGATGCGGCTTTACCTTCAACACCAAATCTATAAATTCGGGGGCGGGATAACCCTCTATATTAAACTCCGTACGCAACAACGGACGCAGATCGAAAACATCCCTCTTACGGATATGCCTTTCGTCGGGGCGCGGGTGTACCGTTATACCGTCGGCGCCAAAGTTTTCACAATCCAACGCTACTTTTACAACATTAGGCACATCGCCTCCACGCGCGTTACGTAATGTTGCCACTTTATTGATATTTACACTTAATCTAGTCATAATTCGGCTTATAGTTTGGGACAAAAGTACAAATAATAGCAATATGTTGGCAGCATTCTGAGAAAAAAACTATTTTTGCATCCTACAAAAACAGAAAACAATTATGAAATTTGCCATATTCGGAAATACTTACCAGGCGAAGAAGTCATCGCATGCCGAAAACCTTTTCCGCCTGCTGGCTCAGCGCAAAGCACAGCTCTGTGTCTGCCGCGAGTTCTATAATTTCCTGACTTCCGACCTACACCTCAACATCCCCTCCGCCGAATTGTTCGACGGTGACGATTTCTGCGCCGATATGGTTATCAGCATCGGCGGTGACGGCACATTCTTGAAAGCCGCCAGCCGCGTCGGCAAAAAGAATATTCCCATTTTGGGTATCAATACAGGACGTCTCGGCTTCCTGGCCGACATATCGCCCGAAGAAATGGAAGAAACGATTGATGAAATTTACAACAACCACTATAAAGTAGAGGAACGCAGCGTATTGCAGTTGAAGTGCGATGACGAAAAACTAATGGAATATCCTTATGCCCTGAATGAAATAGCCGTCCTGAAACGCGACAGTTCATCCATGATCAGTATTCATACGGCAATCAACGGAGCGCATCTTACCACTTATCAGGCTGACGGTTTGGTTGTAGCCACCCCTACGGGCTCTACGGCTTATTCATTGAGTGTCGGCGGTCCGGTCATCGTTCCTCATAGCAAGACGATTGCAATTACTCCCGTTGCCCCTCATAGCCTGAACGTACGTCCCATCGTCATCTGTGATGACTGGGAAATCACGCTTGAAGTAGAGAGCCGCAGCCACAACTTCCTCGTAGCCATCGACGGACGGAGCGAATCATGCAAAGAAACCACACGGCTCACCATTTCACGTGCGGACTATTCCATAAAAGTAGTGAAACGCTTCAATCATATCTTTTTCGATACGTTGCGGAATAAAATGATGTGGGGGGCGGATGTAAGATAAAAAAAGGAAGTTAACTTCGCGCCAACAACGAAGTTAACTTCCTTATATCAAGATATTAACTAATTATCTACCTTTCAGTTAACTTCATTCAGGCTTCGATGTTAACTGCTTCAGCAGATGTTCCACCGCAGCTTTCAATTGCGCATCATCTCCGTTTATCGCCTCTTCCGGAGTATTGTATATCAAAATATCCGGTTGTAAAGTATGGTTTTCCAGATAATTACCCTGCATATCCATACAGCCCACCTGTGGAATGCCGAACACGATACTCGGATCGATCTGGCGTTCCCACCATACGGCTGTCATCGTCCCGGCAACGGGAGTGCCCACCAATTTACCGATACCCAAAGTCTTGTAAACAAAAGGAGTACCATGGGCATTGCTGTAATTGTCCTCGCAAACCAACATACAGGACGGTTTCAACCATTTATTAAACGGATCGCTGCCGATATACTGCCCGCGCGGCACAAAGCGTTCATATTCTTTTCCGCCAAGTAATGTTACCACATCATCGTGCAGCCACCCGCCACCATTATGACGGACATCCACCACTACCGCCTCTTTGTTACGGTTACGTCCCAGCAATTCGGAATACATCTTACGGAAACTCGGACTATCCATTCCCTTGATATGAACATAACCGATACGTCCGCCGGACAGTTCCTCTACTTTCTTACGGCAATTCTCCACCCACCTTTTATAAAGGAGTTCGCTTTGCGCCGCATAAGTAATCGGTTTGACCGTCTCTTCAAAGCGTTTCTTCGTACCCGGGTCATAAACCGAAAGAATCGTTTTACGATTAGCCTTGCCCTCGAGCAACGGGAAATAATCCATACCCGCCTTGACAGCCACACCGTCTATCTTCTCGATTATACAACCGGGCTTGACGTCGGTTTTCTTTTTGGTCAGAGGACTTTGAGCGATGATTTCCTTGATTTTCAGTCCATCACCGGCATACGATTCATCATAGAATACGCCCAATGCAGCCGTAGGCAGCGTTGCGCCGGAAGCATAATAACGCGCTCCCGTATGCGAAGCGTTCAGCTCACCCAGCATTTCACTCAGCATTTCCGTAAAGTCGTAGTTATTATTGATATATGGCAAGAAGCGTTTATAGCTCGCCTTATAGCCCGTCCAGTCCGTTCCCTGCAAATCTTCCACATAGAACTTATCATCCACCTGTTGCCAAACATGGTCGAAAATATACTCACGTTCTCCATAAGGACGATAATCAAAGAAGGCCTCAAACTCAATCGGAGTAACTTTACCGCCCTCTGTCTCTATTTTCTTCATACCTTCGCTGCTGCAAAGGAAAATATTCTTTCCATCCTTATCAGGCAATAAAGCACCCGCGCCTACATCTTTCAAAAGAACCTTGGTTGAATTTTCTTTCAAATCATGCTTCCAAAGGTCGTAACCGTCTTCAAAAGTAGACAGGTAATAAAGCGCATCCCCTTTCGGAGTAAGTACGGCATCCGCCATGTGCGAAGAGTTAACTGTCAGACGTACAATGCGGTCGAAGCGATTTTCCAAATCAAATTTCAAAGGCTTCGCCTTCTTTTCTTTCGCTGCATCCCCGTCTTTTTCTGTCTTATCACCTTTCTTTTTGGAATCTTTCTTCTTATCCGCTTTTTCCTTTGCTTCCTTTTCCGCTTTTTCGGCCTCTTCCATCAAAGCGGTTTCTTCTTTACTCATAAGGAAGCGGTCATAAGCCTCGGCATCGAAGAACATGATATAGGTATCATCTTCGGCTCCCCAACTGCCATGGCTGCGATATCCGGCACGGTCGCTCGTCCAAATCATCGCTTTTCCGCCTAATACCCATTTGGCGTTACCGTCTGTATAGCCACTTTCGGTCAGGTTTATCATTTCTCCTTTTCCGTCGGCATTCAGCAACACGACATCCTTATTGTTCCAACCGCCGATGCCTATAAAATCAGAAAGAATCCACTTGCTGTCAGGACTCCACCGGAACCACTGGTCGCCGTCGGAATAAGAGTACTGATACTTGGCATCCATTACGGTACGTACATCTTTCGTCTTTAAGTTGATGACACGGATAGCCGCACGGTTCTCCAGAAATGCCACTTCTTTCCCATCGGGACTGTACTGCGGTTGGAAAGAGGTCACATCCGAATCGGTCAACCGTTCCTCTTTCAACTCCGTAGCGTATGTAAACTGTTTTTCATCCTTACGGACAATAGCGGAAGTATAAAGCTGCCAGAGCCCGTTACGCTCGGAAGCATATACCAACGAACGACCATCGGGAGCAAAATCAACATCACGTTCCTGACAAGGCGTATTTGTAATCTGTTTGGTGGTTTTATAGTCAACCGAAGTTACATACACATCTCCACGAAGCACAAAAGCCACTTCCTTGCCATTAGGCGATAAAGCCATTTCCGTTGCCCCGCTACTCTTAATCTGGCGAATCAAATCCTTGTCGCTTCTGTCGGAAACAATGCTGATATTCACTTTCCGAGGCTCTCCTCCCGGAGTTAAGGTATAAATTTCCCCGTCATAACCGTAACAAAGCCTGCCGTCGGCAGCAATGCTGAGGAAACGCACCGGTTGCTTGGTATGACGGGTAACCTGCGTAGCGGAAGTTTCGCCGGGAGTACGCTGATATACGTTGAAAGTTCCGTTTTCTTCACTCAGATAATAAAAAGACTTTCCATCGGGCGCCCAAACCGGTTCGCGGTCTTCACCGCCAAATGCAGTCAGTTGCCGGTAAGCGGGTTTTTCATCCGGTGTATACATCCATATGTCACGTGCGATGGGCGATACCTGATGCTTACGCCAATAATCTTCATAGCCTTTCTTATCCTGATAAAGTATCATCCCTTCCTTATTAATAGAAATACGCTCCATCGGCATCGGCGAATAAAGGACAGGACGGCCGCCCTCTACCGACACTTTATATACTTGCCGGAATTGTCCGTTGGAAGGGAAAAGAACCGTTTCGGCAGACGGCATAATATCCGCGGAAAACAGAATATGTCCGGCATCGCTAAATGCCACAGGGGTTTCGCTCCCCGAATGGGTAGTCAACCTGCGAGGCTCGCCGCCCTCTTTGGAAACGATATAGACATCCATGCTTCCCATACGGTCGGAAGCGAAAGCGATGCGTTTGCTGTCAGGGCTCCATACCGGCTCCGTATCATGGGCAGGATTGGTAGTAAGCTGCATAGCACGTCCACCGCCGACCGGCACTGTGTAAATATCGCCTTTATAAGTGAAAGCAATCGTAGTCCCATCGGGAGAAATGGCGCAATGACGCATCCAAAGCGGAGCATCCTGCGCAAAAGTAAAGCTTGCCATACAGGCAGCGGCAAGGGTTAATAATAGTTTTTTCATATAATAAGTGTTGTTTTCCGCCGTTTGTCATTCAGAGCATAACGAACGGCATTAGGATAATGGAAAAAATGCAAAAGCCCCACGACTTTTCCTTTCCGGTAAAAGTTCGTGAGGCTTTACTTATACTTTAAGTTACCCCCTCAATCAGAGAGCGCCTACTTCTTTCAGAGCAGCGTTTGTTTTGTGAACGGCAGCAGCGCTGGCAGCAAATTTAGCTTTTTCATCAGCGTTCAGTTCCAGTTCAACAATCTTTTCGATACCGTTCTTGCCGAGGATAACGGGAACGCCGATACAGATATCGGATTCACCGTATTCACCTTCCAAATATACAGAGCAGGGAACCATCTTCTTTTGGTTGTGGATGATAGACTCAACTACATAAGCGCCTGCCGCACCCGGAGCGTACCATGCAGAAGTGCCCAGCAACTTAGTCAGCGTAGCACCGCCCACCATAGTAGAAGCAACTACTTCGTCCAGTTTTTCCGCGCTCAACAGCGTGCTTACCGGCTGGCCTTTGTAAGTAGCCAGACGAGCCAAAGGAATCATAGTAGTATCACCGTGACCGCCGATAACCATACCTTCCACTTCGTTGGCATTGCAACCCAGAGCCTGAGACAAGAAGTATTTGAAACGAGAGCTATCCAAAGCGCCGCCCATACCGATGATGCGGTTCTTAGGAATACCCAAAGATTTCAAAGACAAATAAGTCATAGTATCCATCGGGTTAGAGATAACTACGAGGATAGCATTAGGAGAATATTTCAGAATGTTCTGCGCAACCGACTTAACGATGCCTGCATTCACGCCAATCAACTCTTCACGAGTCATACCCGGCTTACGGGGAATACCTGAAGTGATTACGACAACGTCGGAATTGGCAGTCTTCTCATAATCGTTGGTACAACCTACAATAGTGGTGTCGAAGCCCAACAGCTGAGCAGTCTGCATCATATCCATTGCTTTACCCTCTGAAACGCCTTCTTTAACATCCAGCATTACCACTTCGTCAGCCACTTCATTAAAGGCTAACACATTAGCGCATGTAGCACCTACGTTACCTGCACCTACTACGGTTACTTTTGACATAATTTCTAAAGTTTTTGTTTATTAGTGTTCTATAAAGTTGCCACAAAAGTACAACGACATTCCTGATTAAAGAAATATTTCCGTAATAATTTTAGTTAAATGAAGAATTTGATAGTAGTTAGTGGTTAGTGATTGGTGATTAATGATTATTTTTGCGGTGATTTACGATTATAGGGGGAAGCAACCCGTCTGTTAATCGCCAATCGCTAACCACTAAACACCATCAAAATGGCCAATAAAAAAAATACGCTTCAGATTGTCATCGGAAGTCTTTTGATACTATTATTAATAGGCGTCACCGTGTTATTGATTTCGGAGAAACGAACCAACAACGAATTGGTACAGGAGTTCAACCTGGAAAAGGAAGACCTGGAAAACCAATATACCGACTTCGCCAAACAATATGACGAACTGAAACTTACCGTTTCCAACGACTCCCTTTCCGTACTTCTGGAGCAGGAGCAGCTGAAGACACAACGTCTGTTGGAAGAGCTCCGTACCGTAAAAAGTACCAATGCCACCGAAATTCGCCGCTTGAAAAAAGAACTGGCGACCCTTCGTAAAGTAATGATCGGCTATATCAACCAGATAGACTCCCTGAGCCGTCTCACTACCCACCAAAAGGAAGTGATAGCCGATGTCACCCGTAAGTATAACGTCGCCTCACAGCAAATCAGCAACCTTTCCGAAGAAAAGAAAAACCTGAATAAAAAGGTTACGCTCGCAGCTCAGCTGGATGCTACGAACATCAACATCCAGGCTACCAACAAACGAGGCAAAACAGCCAAAAAGGTGAAAGACGTCGTTAAACTGAAAATCAACTTCACAATCGTCAAGAATATAACCGCCGAAACCGGAGAACGCACGCTCTACGTCCGTATCACCAAACCGGATAATGACGTACTGAGCAAAAGCGCTTCCAACACATTCCCGTATGAAAATCGCGAACTGGTATACTCCATCAAGAAATATATAGAGTATAACGGCGAAGAACAGCATGTTACGGTTTATTGGGATGTCGAAGAGTTTCTGTATGCGGGAAGCTATCGCATAGACATATTCTCGGACGGAACGCTCATCGGTTCTCAATCGTTCAACTTGGATTAAGTTCTAAAAAAGCCCTAATTTATTTTGCAATATCATTGAAACCCTATACATTTGCATCGTTGTTTATGCAATTATTGTTGCTTTATTAAACAACGGATTCACTACTATTCTAATGTATAGATACAATGAAAAAGTTCTTCTGTTTCATCTGTTTGACCTGCCTGACGCTTCCAGCGGTTGCACAGGACGTTTTAAGCTTGGATAGTTGCCGTGCATTGGCAATTGCCAATAACAAGGAACTGCTGATCGGTCAGGAAAAAATCAAAGCGGCGCACTACCGGAAAAAAGCGGCGTTCACGAGCTATCTGCCCCAAATATCCGCTACCGGCGGATATATGCGCAATCAAAAAGAGTTTTCTCTGCTGAATGATGCGCAGAAAGGCGCGCTCGGCTCCGTAGGAACACAAGTAAGCGGCGCGTTGCAGAACGGTATTCAAGGTATGATAACCCAATACCCGCAACTGACACAAAACCCGCAATTCATGGCGCTCGTCCGGTCATTGGGCAACATAGACATTGCCACTCCGCTGAATGGATTAGGACAGTCGCTTGTCGATGCCTTCCGTACCGACACACGTAACATGTACGCCGGGGCATTGACACTGACCCAGCCATTGTATATGGGAGGTAAAATACGCGCTTATAACAAGATTACCAGATATGCCGAAGAACTGGTGCGCCAACAGCACAACAGCGGGATGCAGGAAGTCATTCTAAGTACCGACCAGGCATATTGGCAAGTCGTATCTCTCGCCAATAAAAAGAAATTGGCGGAAGGCTATCTTGAACTTTTGCAAAAGCTGGAAAGCGATGTAGACAAGATGATTGCCGAAGGAGTAGCTACCAAAGCGGACGGATTGTCTGTCAAAGTAAAAGTAAACGAAGCCGAAATGACACTGACAAAAGTGGATGACGGTTTAAGCCTTTCCAAAATGTTGCTATGCCAGCTATGCGGATTAGCCCTCAGTACCCCCATTGCTTTAGCGGATGAAAAGGAGGACGACTTAACCCTTATTCCGGCAGACAACAGCAGTATCGATATAAATAATGTATATGCCACACGCCCGGAAGTACGCAGCCTGGAACTCGCCACTCAAATCTACAAGCAGAAAGTGAACGTCACCCGTTCGGAGTTCCTGCCGTCCGTAGCCCTCATCGGAAACTATATGGCAACGAATCCTTCCGTATTCAACAGCTTTGAGAACAAATTCAAAGGCATGTGGAATGTAGGCGTCATGGTCAGTGTACCTATCTGGCATTGGGGAGAAGGTATTTATAAAGTAAAAGCCGCCAAGTCCGAAGCCCGTATCACCCAATATCAACTGGACGACGCCAAAGAAAAGATAGAACTGCAAGTCAGCCAATCGGTTTTCAAAGTAAACGAAGCAGCCAAGAAACTTATCATGGCCGAAAAGAACCTGGAAAAGGCAGATGAGAACTTACGCTACGCCACCCTCGGATTCGAGGAAGGAGTAATCCCGGCAAGCAACGTATTGGAAGCGCATACCGCTTGGCTGTCCGCCCAGTCGGAGAAGATAGACGCCCAAATAGACGTGAAACTGACGGACATCTATTTAAAGAAGGCAACGGGAAGTTTAAGGGTTGAAAATTATAAATCTGAAATCATAAAATGAATACAAAATCACAAAACAGTAACATGTTGCTGGCATTCCTCACTTTAACGGGAGTGATTGCCATCGTTGCTCTGGTGGGTTTCTTCATGCTGCGCAAGGGACCGGAAATCATACAAGGCCAGGCGGAAGTAACAGAATACCGCGTATCTAGCAAAGTGCCGGGGCGTATCCTGGAGTTCCGGGTGAAAGAGGGACAAAGCGTACAGGCCGGAGATACGCTTGCCATTCTTGAAGCTCCGGACGTACAGGCGAAATTGGAGCAGGCACGTGCCGCCGAAGCCGCCGCGCAAGCCCAAAACGAAAAGGCGCTGAAAGGCGCCCGCCAAGAACAAATACAGGCAGCCTACGAAATGTGGCAGAAGGCCCAAGCAGGACTTGCCATAGCAGAGAAATCGTACAAGCGTGTAAAGAACCTGCACGACCAGGGAGTAATGTCCGCCCAAAAGCTGGATGAAGTTACCGCCCAGCGCGATGCCGCGCAAGCCACCGAGAAAGCCGCCAAAGCCCAATACACCATGGCAAAGAACGGGGCGGAACGTGAGGACAAGGCCGCCGCGGCAGCTTTGGTGGAACGGGCAAAAGGGGCCGTCGCCGAGGTAGAGTCATACATTAAGGAGACTTACCTGATAGCCCAAACCGCCGGTGAAGTCTCCGAGATATTCCCCAAAACAGGCGAGTTGGTGGGTACAGGTGCCCCCATCATGAATATCGCCATTATGGACGACATGTGGGTCACTTTCAATGTGCGCGAGGATTTATTGCAAGGATTAGGTATGGGAACCGAATTTGAAGCCTTCATCCCCGCTCTTGACAGGAACATCCGGCTGAAAGTATACTACATGAAAGACCTCGGCACATACGCCGCCTGGAAAGCCACCAAGACTACCGGACAATTCGACTTAAAAACATTCGAGGTAAAGGCGTCTCCGCAGGAGAAAGCAGAAGGGCTGCGTCCGGGAATGAGCGTGATATTGAAAAAGTGATGAGGTAGTACAAAGATGATAAGGTGGTAAAGTGATAAGGTGAGAGAACGACAATGGAGAAGAACAATAAATACATGGCCTTGTGGAATGTGATGAAACGTGAGTTTCGCCGTCTCGTTTCACGCCCGCTCTACCTGTTCTGCATGGTAGTAGCGCCCCTATTCTGCTATATATTCTTCACGACATTGATGGATTCCGGTTTGCCCACCGATATGCCGGTCGGCGTGGTAGACCAGGATATGACTACCACCTCACGCCAACTGGTACGTAATCTGGACGCTTTCGAGCAAACGGCAGTCGTAGCTCACTACCCCACTATCGCCGATGCGCGTATCGCCATGCAGAAAGGAGAGATTTACGGCTTCTATTACATCCCCGAAGGGACAACCGCCAAAGCACAAGCCCAGCGGCAGCCCAAAATATCTTTCTATACCAACAACACGTTGCTCATAGCCGGTTCATTACTCTTTAAAGACATGAAGATGATGAGCGAACTGGCATCCGGAGCCGCCGCACGCACAGCATTATATGCCAAAGGCGCTACCGAAGACCAGGCGATGGCATTCCTGCAACCGATTGTCATCGATACTCACCCGCTGAACAATCCGTGGCTGAACTATTCCGTATACCTGTGCAATACCTTTGCTCCGGGCGTACTGATGCTGCTCATCTTTATGATAACCGTCTACTCCATCGGCGTAGAAATCAAAGACCGTACCGCCCGCGAATGGTTGCGTACGGGTAACAACTCCATCTGGATTTCCCTTGCCGGAAAGCTGCTGCCCCACACGGCTGTATTCTTCCTTATGGGTATATTATATAATGTGTATCTGTACGGCTTCCTGCACTTCCCCTGCAACAGCGGAATATTGCCGATGCTGTTCGCCACCCTCTGCCTGGTATTGGCTTCGCAAGGCATGGGCATACTGATGATAGGCACCCTCCCCACACTGCGTTTGGGACTGAGCTTCGCTTCCTTATGGGGCGTGCTGTCGTTCTCCATGTGCGGACTGTCGTTCCCGGCTATGGCGATGCACCCCGTACTGCAAGGTTTGGCCAACTTATTCCCCCTGCGCCACTACTTCCTTATCTATGTAGACCAGGCTCTAAACGGCTATCCCATGATTTACTCATGGATGAATTATGTGGCATTGCTTATTTTCATGATGCTTCCCTTCCTCGTTGCCCACAGGCTGAAAGAAGCATTGATATACTATAAATACGTACCCTGATGAAACAGATGACGTTCAAACAGAAAGTCGTACAAGGCATACACGACCTGTTCTATATATGGAAGCAGGAATTCCGCACCACCTTTCGCGATCAAGGCGTGCTGATTTTCTTTGTGCTTGTCCCGTTGGTGTATCCGTTGATATACTCTTTCATCTATACCAACGAAACAATTCGTGAAGTGCCTACCGTAGTCGTGGATAACTCGCGCAGTTCACTGAGCCGGGAGTATCTCCGGAAAGTGGACGCCAGTCCGGAAACAAGCATTGTGGCTCATTGCGCCGATATGGAAGAAGCCAAACTCATGCTGAAAGACCGCAAAGCTTACGGCATTATTTACATACCCGCCCATTTCAGCGATGACATAGCCCGGGGCAAACAGACACAAGTCAGCATTTTCTGCGATATGAGCGGACTGCTTTACTACAAGGCATTACTGACAGCCAACACCAACGTGTCGCTCGCCATGAATGCAGACATTAAAATGAAACGCGCCGGCAACACCACCGCCCGTCAGGATGAAATAACAGCCTACCCCATCGAATACGAAGACGTAGCCATCTTCAACCCGACCAATGGATTTGCCGCTTTTCTGATACCTGCCGTACTCATATTGATTATACAGCAAACGCTCCTGCTGGGTATCGGCTTATCCGCCGGAACCGCCCGCGAGCAAAACCGGTTCAAAGATTTGGTTCCTATCAACCGTCATTATAACGGTACGCTCCGTATCGTAATGGGAAAAGGATTGAGTTATTTTATGGTATATTCGCTGGTGGCTGTGTATATATTATGCGTGGTTCCCCGCCTTTTCAGCCTCAACCAGATAGCGATTCCCGGTGTGCTGACTCTCTTCGCCCTGCCCTATCTGGCGGCTTGCATCTTCTTTGCGATGACGGCATCCATTGCCATACGCAACCGGGAAACCTGTATGTTATTGTTTGTATTTACCTCCGTACCGCTATTGTTCCTCTCCGGCATTTCATGGCCGGGCGCTGCAATGCCCGAATTCTGGAGATATTTTTCCTATATCTTCCCTTCCACTTTCGGAATCAACGGCTATGTACGCATCAACAGTATGGGAGCCACTCTCAACGAAGTATCGTTTGAATATCAGGCTTTATGGATACAAACAGGCATTTACTTTCTCACCACTTGCCTGGTCTATCGTTGGCAAATCATACAAAGCAGAAAGAAAGAAGTTAGGGGTTAGTGTTTAGTGATTAGCGATTAGGATACCCTCGCTTCACAATTCCCTTGCTTACAACCAATCCTTAATCACTAATCACTAATCACTAAACACTAATCACTCATAACTCTTCCTTATATCCGGCCAAGTTATAGCATACCGGTACTGTACTGTTACCTACACGATAGATGCCGAATTTAAAATAGTAACCGTCATCGTCATTACGGCCTATCTGAATTTCTTCATTATTCACGATATGCTCTTTAACGGTTTTCTTCTTGTCGGTATACTCCATTTGTACGTCCAGTTTGCCCGGTTTCACAATGGTTTCGGCTTCCTTGCCATAAGTAGTCCAGTCGATATGAATGCGAAAAGTAACCCAGCAGTCTTTGGGGAAATCGGCAAAAGGCATCTTATAAGCTATTGTAGACGATTTGTATTCAGAAGTCACAGGCTTCATTATCGGAGTTTTTTCCGGATTGGCGTTACAGCGGTCAGTCTTGTCGGTCAGCCAACGGCGGTCTGAATTAGCCTTGATATAAAACCAGCCGCCGGAAAATCCGAAAGCCAACGGCGGATAACCGCCTTGCTCTACCAACCAACCGTTCTTCTTTCCGGCCTTATAGATAGGATTTCCCTTTTTATCTTTCATCGGATTTCCTTGCTTATCCAGTCTCGCCACTTTTTCATGTCCGGTGTTCTTTTTGAAAATAGTGGTCTTATCCAGCTCTATAAACTCGTCAACCGTTAACTTTTTCACTTCACCTTCAGGAGTCTGCACAAGCGTACGGTCGGGCATACCGTGCCATTGGGCAAAAATGGTAGACACATTGCTATCCAGCGCAGACGGAATATATACGGAGAACTCATAGTCGCGTGACGCTCCTTGCGGACAAATACCTTTTCCGTGATGATATACGGTCTTGGTGATTTGCGCTTTCCGGTAAGCATCCGCCGGCAATCCGTTAAAATCGGCCGAGGTGGCATAACAATAAGAGAACTCGGCACGGCCTTTGGTCTCTCCCTTTCCGTACCCTTCCAAAGTATTATCCTCTTCACGCAGCTCAAAACGATAAGACGGTTTGCCGTTGAACAAACATGTAAAATCCCGTTGAATGGCATGCTCCTTTTTCGCGCCGACAGCTACCCAACAGCCGTCTATAACCTGATCGATACGCGCTGAATCAGCTTGAACGTTTACCCGTTTGGTCAAGGGAACCAATGTTTCAGAGCCTTTGGTTTGCGCAGTCAGCGTTGTCGTGCAACCTGCTGCCATCACCATGCAGATAACAAAAATGTTTTTCTTCATCCTATTTGATATTAAACTTAAATTACGCTGCAAAAGTACGAAAGCTATCCCTCATACCCACCCCCTATTTGTTTCAGAAAACCCTATATTTGTGTAAATCCTCCATAAGATATAGAAATTTTGAAAGATATTACTATCTTTGATGCATCATAAATTTTACGGTTTAATAATGAGTAACCTTAAAAAGATAGTAACCATCCTGTTTCTTCTATGTACGGCAGGAGTCTCTTACGCTTATTCGGAAGCCTGGGGGCAAATAAATTTTTCTTATATATCCATTAAGGACGGCTTATCGCAAAGCACAGTATTCTCCATAGCGCAAGATAAGCTCGGGAATATGTGGTTCGCCACTTACGACGGCGTCAATAAATACGACGGATACGCATTCACCGTTTATCAGCACGACGAGAACGACCCGAACAGTATCGCCAACGACATAGCCCGTATCGTGATGACCGACAGCAAAGGGCGCGTGTGGATCGGCACCCGCGACGGCCTTTCGTACTACGACGAGGAGAAAGACAAATTCCAGAACTTTTTCTATGAAAAGAACGGCAAGCATCTGCAAGTCAACGGTATTGTGGAACTGTCACCGGACCGTTTACTCATCAGCACCCTGGAGGGTTTGACGATGTTCGACGTCTCTACATCCCGTTTTGTCAACGACATATTCAGTACGGCAATGCACAAAACGATTGCATCCGCCCTGTACAGGCATGGCGACCAAATCTATATCGGTACGCCGTCGGACGGTATGTACTGCTACTCCGTTCCGCAGAAAAAACTTGAGAAGCTTACTTACATACCGAGCAGCAAGCAGATTCAGGGAATACTCCAGCAATCCCCCACCCGTATATGGGTGGCAACGGAAGGCTCCGGGCTGCTTCTCATCAATCCTAAGACCCGGGAAGTCAAGATATACAGACATTCCCCTTCCAATCCGCAGTCCATCAGCTCCAATTACATCCGCTCATTGGCGCTGGATTCGCAAAACCGCTTATGGATAGGTACTTTCAACGACCTCAATATCTACCATGAAGGAAACGACTCTTTCATGTCTTACAGCAGCAATCCCGTAGAAAGCGGCAGCCTGTCGCAACGCTCGGTGCGCAGCATCTTCATGGACTCGCAAGGCGGTATGTGGCTGGGTACTTATTTCGGCGGACTGAACTATTACCACCCCATCCGCAACCGCTTCAAGAACATCGAGCGTATTCCTTTCAGAAACTCGCTGAGTGATAATGTCGTAAGCTGTATCGTTGAAGACAGGCAGAAAAACCTGTGGATAGGAACCAATGACGGCGGACTGAACCTATACACCCCCGATACCCAGCAATTCGTCCATTACGCATTGCAGGAAAACCAGCGTGAAGACGGTTTCGGTTCCAACAACATCAAGTCCGTATATGTGGATGAGCCGAGAGGATTGGTCTACATCGGCGCACACGCCGGCGGTCTAAGCATCTTGCATCGCAACAGCGGACGCATAGAGAACTTCAACCAACGCAACAGCCGTTTAATCAACGAAAACGTATACGCCATTCTGCCCGACGGAGAGAATAACTTCCTCTTAGGTACATTAAGCGCTTTGGTACACTTCAATCCGGAGAAACGGAGCTTTACCACCGTCACGCAGGAAAGTGACGGGACGCCAATGAATCTTCAAAAGATTACAACCCTGTTCCGGGACTCTCAAAAGCGCCTTTGGATAGGTGGGGAAGAGGGTATATCCGTATTCAAACAGCATGGAACGTCTATACAGAAAGCGGCGATTCTGCCCGAATCCACTGTTACGAAAGCATTCACCAATTATATCTATGAAGCGGCCAACGGTTTAATCTGGGTGGGTACGCGCGAAGGGTTCTACTGTTTCAACGAGAAGGAGAAGCGGATTAAGCGGTACACCACAGCCAACGGCCTGCCCAACAACGTGGTCTACGGCATACTCGAAGACTCTTACGGCCGCCTGTGGATGAGCACCAACCGGGGTATCTCATGTTTCAACCCTGAAACGGAGAAGTTCCGCAACTTTACCGAAGCGGACGGATTGCAAAGCAACCAGTTCAATACATCTTCCTGTTACCGTACTTCTAACGGCGAAATGTACTTCGGAGGCATAAACGGCCTTACCACATTCCGCCCGGAACTGTTACTGGACAACCCCTATACTCCGCCGGTAGTAATCACCAAGTTACAACTGTTCAACAAAACCGTCCGTCCCGACGACGAAACCGGTATTTTGAGCAAGAACATCAGCGACACGAAAAGCATCACGCTGAAATCCTGGCAGACAGCGTTTTCTCTGGAGTTTGTCGTTTCAAACTACATTTCCGGACAGCATAATACTTTCGCCTATAAATTAGACGGTTACGACAAAGAATGGTATTACCTCACAGACAGGCGCTCGGTATCCTACTCCAACCTGCCGCACGGCACTTATCACTTCATGGTGAAAGCCGCCAACAACGACGGCAAATGGAATACCACGCCTACCATACTGGAAATCGTCATACTGCCCGTATGGTACAAGACTTGGTGGGCTATCCTGCTGTTCCTCTCCACTTCCATCGGGTTCATTACGTTTGTATTCCGGTTCTTCTGGCTGCGTAAGAATATGGAAGCGGAGCTTGAAATAGAACGCCGAGACAAGGAACACCGTGAAGAAATCAACCAGATGAAGATGCGTTTCTTCATTAATATTTCGCATGAGCTCCGCACGCCGCTTACCCTGATTCTGGCACCGCTGCAAGAGGTTATCAGCAAAATCAACGACCGTTGGACCCGCAACCAGCTGGAATACATCCAGCGGAACGCCAATCGCCTGCTGCATCTTGTCAATCAGCTTATGGACTACCGCCGGGCGGAACTCGGTGTTTTCGAATTGAAGATAAAGAAAGGCAACGCATATCGCCTGATACGCGAAAACTTCCTGTATTATGACAAGCTGGCACGCCACAAAGAGATACACTATGCTTTCCACTCCGAACTGGAAGATAAAGAGGAGTATTTCGACCCTAACTATCTGGAACTGATTGTCAACAATCTGTTATCCAATGCCTTTAAATATACGGATAATGGAAAGAGCATCACCGTTACCCTGAAAGAGGAGAACAACTGCCTGATACTGCAAGTGAGCGACACCGGTATCGGTATCCCCATCAACAAGCAGGGTAAGGTGTTCGAACGTTTCTATCAGATAGAAAGTCAGCATATAGGAAGCGGAATCGGCCTTTCATTGGTGCAACGCCTGGTGGATTTACATCACGGGCACATCGAATTAGAGAGTGAAGAGGGTAAGGGAAGCACGTTCTCCGTCTATCTGCCGCAAGACTTGTCCGTCTATAAAGTTTCGGAACGGGCGGACTCCAATGCCTCCAAGGAAGAAGAGCAGGTGTACTCCACCAACTCCAAAGACATGTATTTCATCGATACGGAGAAAATGGAAAGTGAGGCCATAGAGACGGGTGACAAAAAACGCGGCACTATCCTCATTGTGGAAGACAATCAGGAAATACGCCATTATCTCAGCAGCGGTTTGGCCGGGTTGTTCAATACTCTGGAAGCCGGAAACGGTGAGGAAGCGCTGGAGAAGCTGAAAGATAATGAGGTAGATATCATTATCACCGACGTTATGATGCCTGTAATGGACGGAATCAAACTGTGTAAGAATATCAAGCAGAACATCCGTACTTGCCACATTCCGGTCATTATTCTGTCTGCCAAAACCGATATAAAAGACCAGTTGGAAGGCTTGCAAGTGGGTGCGGATGATTATATTTCCAAGCCGTTCGCCATTACCGTCCTCACTTCAAAGATACAGAACATGATGCGTACCCGCCGGCACATGCTCGAGAAGTATGCCAAGTCACTGGAAGTGGAACCGGAGAAAATCACTTTCAACGCCATGGACGAAGAGTTGCTGAAACGTGCCGTGAGCATTGTAGAAGAGAACATAGACAACATCGAATTCTCCACCGATGAATTTGCGCAGAAAATGAATATGAGCCGTTCCAACCTGCATTTGAAGCTAAAAGCGATTACCGGAGAATCCGCTATTGACTTTATCCGCAAAATCCGGTTCAAGAAAGCGACGGAACTGCTGAAAAGCGGACGTTATACAGTGGCCGAAGTCAGCAGTATGGTAGGATTTAATTCGTCGTCTTATTTTGCAACATGTTTCAAGAAGTATGTGGGCTGCTTGCCGACGGAGTATATAAAGAAAGCTAAAGGATAATTACTGAAAACCAAAATTTTAGACTATTAGAACAAAAATCCTATAAAACCTACTGCATACTCAAATAATTGCAGTACTTTTGCAAAGTAAACATGTTTAGAGTATGTGTATCATAGATAAACTAAAAAAGAATGGCTTTATTTCAACCAAAGAGTTGAGCGACTGGCAAGAACAACAGTTGCAGGCTGCTGTTCGTAAAGGTGAGGCTATACGTCTTAAAAATGGTATATATGCAGACATTGATGCTTTGGCAAACACAATGGTAGATATCCGCACGATAATCCCCAATGGCATACTTTGTCTTTGGTCCGCATGGTCTATTTACCATCTGACCACGCAGATACCAAACGCTTACTATGTGGCCATTGAGCGTACTCGAAAAATAATATTGCCCGATTATCCGGATTTTCAACTGGTTTTTCAATCCGATAAGTTGCTGTCTATCGGAGTTACCCAAAAAGATGTACAAGGATACAATGTACCAATCTTTGACATGGAGCGTTCGGTATGTGATGCTATCAAATACAGGAATAAAGTTGGTATTGATGTAATGGCTGAAATTCTTCAAACTTACCTGAAACGCCCTGACAAAAATATTTCCTTACTGATGGATTATGCAGCAAAACTAAGGCTCCGCAACACACTTAATCAATATCTTGAAGTATGGCAATAAAAGAAGTACGTAATTGCCCCCCTTCACCCTTTCCCCCTTCTCTGTTCATGCGGGATAGCGGGTGAACCCATGGGATAAATATATTCATCTCATGAGACGAAAAAAACTAGCCCGTAAGATGAATTTATTCGTTTTGTAGGATGAACTTATTCATCCTACAAAACGGATTTTACGTGTAATACCCACACGTTAGCACCCGAAACACCACGTCTTTACGAGTAAAATGCCACACCTCAACGTTCATAATGCCTGCGGTTTACCAAGCAAATGCCCAGACTTTGGGGAGATAAGGTGTGGCGTTTCAAGTACTGCTATACGCCGACACTAATGGCACTTATATAATCAGGCTTCACCCGTTATCCCGCATGAATAGGAAGAAGGAAAAGGGTGAAGGAAGTATGAGCAAACATTATTTTCCTATAATAATATCCTGTTTTCCTACGATGATAATCTGATAAAACAAGTATATAATCCGATACTGTCCTATTCACCCAAATTGCCCTCTCAGAGTATCTTACGCCACCCTTTTAGACAAATCTAATATTTCATTCAACAACTTTGATAATAAAATTCTGATTTCAAAAAAAAGATAAACAAGATATACTATTATTTAAAATTCAATGTAATATATTTGCGACAAGAAAAATTAAACTTTTACTAATAAAAATCAACTTAAGTATGAAGAACACTCTTTTTATTTGTTTGTTCGCATTATGTGCATTCTCCGGATGCGTTGACGATGAAGAAGACTTCGCGACAGATGGTGGAAACATCAGTCCGGAACTAACCCCCGAAAACAAAGAAAACGCAGAATTAAACGCCGCCGTTTTCGACCAACTCAACCTTGACTATCCCGGTCTGGAAAAAGTAAAGCAGCATTATGAGGCAGGAGAGAATTATCTGGCAGCGAGTGCCTTACTGGAGTACTATCGCATGAGAGCCAATGTGTTTAATCCCAACCTATCGTTAGTAGACGTAACAGCCAGCGATGCAGAAAAGTCTAAAGCAGATTATGCCTTGGAATACCGTTTCTATGTCAACGGACAGTTGGAAGATGACGCAACAGGAAAGCCTTATTCCGTAGGAAAGAAAGGAGAAATAAACTGGGCCAACAACCCGAGCGGTACGAGCGGAGAGTACCAAAAACAACTGCACCGCCATCAATGGTTTATACCGCAAGCTAAAACTTATCGCGACACTCGCTACAAAGACGAAAAATATATCCAATCATGGATAGAAGTGTACGGCGATTGGATTGCGAAACACCCGGAACCAGCCGAGGAAGAGATTGGAGAAGGCCCGTGGTGGCAACTTCAAGTTTCTTCACGGCTCACAGACCAAGTACAGTTATTGGAATATTACAAAATCTCCGATAACTTTACCCCTGAATGGCTTACGATTTTCTTGGCATCTTTCGCGGAGCAGGCAGACTTCTTAGTAAAATATCCCTATAAAAATGGTGGAAACATCCTTATATCACAAGCCAATGCTCTTGCAACGGCAGGCATCTTGATGCCAGAATTTAAGAATTCAAACAACTGGAAGCAAGCGGGCTATAAAATTCTCGATGCAGAAATAGCACAATTTATGAACGACGGTTGGCATCAGGAATTCTCGCTCCATTACCATTTGGGCACAGTAGATAGTTTCTATGAAATAATCAAACTAGCCAATGCCAATAACGAAGCAACCAACTATACAGAACCGCTTCGCAAAGCAACTGAAGTGCTTATGCACTTTGTCTATCCTAACTATTTTCTGCAAGGTTCTAGTAAAGATACCGAAGATAAATTAGACCAAATTGTCCCTATGTTCAACGACTCGTGGAACAAAACCCGTAGCATCATCCAGAAGAATTTCAAAAAATATGCTGAAATGTTCCCTGAAAGCAAGGAACTGGCAAGCATGGCTGCTGCAGGCAATAGCAACACTGCTCCCGAATTCCATCCAGGCAATGAAATTAAAGTATTTGAAGATGCCGGTTTCTATATCATGCGTAACGGTTGGACACCAGAATCTACAGTCATGATATTCAGCAACAACCACGATAAGGAGAACGCATTTTTAGAACCCTGGAGTCACAATCAAGGCGACAACGGTACTTTCGAACTATACATCAACAATCGCAATTTCTTCCCTGACTCGGGTGTATGTTCTTATGATGGTACGAGTACCAGAGAGCAACGTAAAAAGTTCCGCAAAACCACGATGCATAACACGCTGACACTTGGCGATAATAATTATACAGATGCCACAGAGGCCAAATTATTGTTGACAAAAGATAACGGTAATTACGAAACATTGGTTTTCCAAAACAAAGGTTACTCCAACATGACTCACCGCCGTGCTGTATTCTATGTTAATAAAGAATTCTTTGTTATTGTAGACGAAGGAATCGGTGAGGCTGTCGGTAATGTACAGCTAAACTTCAATCCATGCAGGTATAAAGAAGAGATAGTATTTGATAAAAATGTAATGGGTGCTCACAGTACATTTAATGACAACAACATCGTAATACGTACATTCCCCACCGAAGGTTCTACCTTTGTAGAAAAAGAAGGAGTCGTTGCATATGTAGTAAAAGACAATGTATTTGATGAGCGTAATGCTTATTATATCCAAAGAGAGAAAAACGCAAACGAAGCAGTACGTTTCATTACAGTTATCTATCCTTGCAGCAGTACAGACGGGCAAACTATCGAAGCTGAATTTACCGATAACGGCTATGATGTTAACGGAGCTTCCGTAAAAGTAACTATCAATAATGGTATGTCTTATAATTTATCTTATAGTTTATAATAAACCAATAATATTCAGAATATGAAATCTAAATTGTTAAGCACATTCGGTACGCTACGAGTTCTGATGGTAGCTGCATTAACTGTGTTCTGTGTCTCTTGTGACAAGACGGAGACTACGGATTCAACGGGCTTTATTCTCTATTACATGGGAGTGACGGATATAGGTCCGGGATTATCGTATGATTTACAAGCACCCGCCTATAAAGGTAGTGCGCCCTACGACTTTACAATCACAAATATTACGCTGGATGAAGAAACATTCAGCAATGACGAGAATTTCGTAATCAATACCGAGACAGGAGCAATCGCCATTCAAAACACAGGCGCTATGGCATCAGGTCTGTACAGCATCAGTGTAGGCTGCTATTCCAACGGTAAGTTCTTCGAGTTCAAAGATGCTGTTCAGGTGAATATACTGCTTGCTGCTCCCGAAGGCGTAACAATAGAACCGGACAAAATAATTGTAGTAAACCAAGACGAAGAAAAGTGGGCGGAAACCAGTGCACAAGTCACTACTGAGAAAGATAAACACATTAGCATTCTTGGTTATGCCATAGCACAAGATGAAAGCAAACCTTATCTGCAATACTTCGATGTAACATCTACAGGAAAAATCATAATCAAAGAGGGTGTTACAGAAGACCAACTGATAGCAGGAGAAGAATATACATTGAGCTTAAAGCTGACTACTAAAGTAGGCGACCATATGTTTGCTGACGCTGTAACATTCAAAATCGTTTCCAAGCCACGCAAATTGGTTTATAGTCTAAACCAAACAGATTATGACCTTTTTGAAGCAAGATTGGCCGGAGAAAGTAGTATACCTCAGCTAAAAGGTGGAAAAGAAGACCTGAAGTTTGCCATTAAGTCTATCAACCCGGAAATCTCAGGTTTTAGTATTAACGAGGAAAACGGACAAATCAGCTTGCCAGAGAATCATGAAGTGCCTGCTAACAAGGATTTAATTTATTCATTTACAATTACTGTCAGCAACAGCTATGGTAGTACTGATTTTGAGAGTGTATATGCTGCAAAAGTTACTGACTATGTAAAACCTATTGATCCAGATAAATTTAGTTATACTACACAAAACCTCTACCAATTAGGAGGAGAGCTAACTGCAGAACGTAATCCAGGCTTTGAGGGTGATGCTGTAGAATTCTCTTTTGCTGAAGAAAATACAGACGAAGAAATCCTTGCACATAAAAAGAATGAGATTATTAAAGTTGATGATGGTAATGGAACAATCACAATAGCCAATAATCATACATTAAGTGCCGGATCTCACGAAATCAAAGTAAAGGTTACTAATATGAAGAATAAAGAAGGTATTATTAAATCACTTTCTGTGAATGTATTGGAAAATCCAAATTATTTTACATATATAGATTGGGGGAATAATATTGAACATGAGGTGCAATCTAATCAAAATATAAATATAGCTACAGTAAAGACTCAAAATGAAATCTATAGAAATCAGTTCCGGTTCATTCATAGAGTAGATGTGACATCTGAATATGAGGTGAAGGGATCAGACATAAAAGATGACAATGCAATATTTAATTATACGATTGTTTCTAGATTTGGAGGAGAAAAAACGGACAAGTTCTCAAAGACGGAAATTGACTCAAACAATGGAAAAATTACTATGGGAGATACACCTTTAGGTAGCAGTTTTGAAGGTGGTATTTTATTAATTAAAGTAACCGTAACCAATGCAACCCAACCTAAAGCTCCTGCTTTTGTTCGTAATATTCCTATATTTTTCAACACCCCCAAGGTTGACAGTAAGCCATACATTTTAAATGGCGAAGAAAAAAAAGGTAATCAAACTATGATTTGTACTCCTTTCGTTATTAAAGCAAATCCAAAGACTGGTAAATGTAGTAATTTTACAACTCAGATAATTGGAGCTAATAAAAATACACCTATTAAATGTAATAGTATTTATGACATGCCAAAAGATAAATTTGTTTGGGAGTATTATGGACCTTTTACATATTGCAATTTTGACAATAATGATAGTCACAAAAACAGTACACCATTAAATGGAAGTTCTAAAGCTGATGAACTGCTATATCAAGTATGGGAAAACTGTTCCACTGTCACGAAAACCAAAAAAGATCCAATGCGCTACTATAATGAACAAGGAATACCTAATATCACGGACTTGAATAAAAAAGCTTGCTATTTAGATCAAGACGAAGTGAAACTCGTTGTTATTCCTGACAAAATAAAGGGTAAAGATAATCAATATGCTTATGGAGCAATGTTAGCTCAGCTCAGATACAACATTAAAAATGATATTATGGATGCGCTGAAGGCTACTACTGATAATCCTTCGAATCCTGTTTTCCCACTCATTATCTGGTTCGACGAAACCTACGAAGGCAACTAACTACTAACCAAACAATAATACAATTATGTATAAACCAACATATCATACATTGAGCAAAAGAGGGTACATCACCCTCTTGGCTCTCCTCGTCTCCATTATCACCTTTGCGCAAGGTGTGACAGTGAAAGGAACTGTGCTTGACGAGAATCAAGAACCCTTGATTGGTGCCACCGTGCAAGTGAAAGGCGAAACAACCGGTGCTGCTGCCGACCTTGACGGTAACTTTGCCCTGAAAGCCAAAAAGAACGCTACACTGGTAGTAAGTTATATCGGCTATCTGACACAAGAAGTACGCCTGCAAGGTAAAACACAAATAACTATCCAATTAGTGCCTGATAGCAAAACGCTGGATGAAGTAGTTGTTGTAGGTTACGGTACTATGAAGAAAAGTGACTTGACAGGTTCTGTTGCTTCCGTAGCTTCCAAAGACATTGAAGGCTTTCAGACAAGTTCCGTAGCCGGAGCTTTGGGAGGTCAAATTGCCGGTGTACAAATCACCTCTACCGACGGTACCCCGGGCGCAGGATTCAACATCAGCATCCGCGGTGTAGGAACATTGACGGGGGACGCTTCTCCACTTTATATTGTAGATGGCTTTGAAGTATCGGACATCGATTACCTCTCCAACTCAGACATCGAATCCATCGAAGTATTGAAAGACGCTTCATCTTCCGCCATCTACGGTGCGCGTGCCGCCAACGGTGTAGTATTGATTACTACCAAATCTGCCAAAGTTGGCAAAACAACCGTTACTTATAATGGCTCGGCTACCTATCGTAAGATTTCAAAGACATTAGACGTGCTTTCTCCGTACGAGTTTGTAAGATTGCAAGGTGATGTTGATGCGAAATTCACAGAGACCTACTACAAAACAGGCGATGAGACAGAAGGAGTGCCTTACAAATATCAATCACTCGACGACTACATCGGCGTAACCGGAGTAGATTGGCAAGGCGAAACATTCAACCCTACTTGGTCTCAAGACCATAACGTAACTATCATGGGCGGTACCGACAATACCAAGTATAACGGTTCACTCTCACGCTACGTAGAAAACGGTATCTTTAAGAACAGCGGTTTCGACAGAACTACCGCCAAATTCCGTTTAGACCAGAAAATCAACAAGAAACTGTCTTTCAACCTCACGGTAAACTATGCAATGACCAACCGTAAGGGTGTGGGTACATCAGGTGATTCTGGACGTTTCAATATGCTGGCACAAATCTTGAGTGCACGTCCCACAGGCGGCTTGAAGATGACAAATGAAGAACTGCTGGCGTCTGCCATCGACCCCGAAATGTTGGCATCCGGCGAGAGCCTCGCACAGGTAAACCCCGTAAAACAAGCCGAATCAGTAACCAACGAGAAGCGTGCAGAGATGTGGTCAGCAAATGCATCCATAAACTGGCAAATCATCAAAGGCCTGACATTCAAGACCAGTGGTTCTTACAATACTACCAATAACCGTACGGACATATTCTACCGCGATGGTTCGAAAGAAGCATACCGTAACGGACAGAAACCTTACGGTCGTACACAAATGGGACGCGATGTACGCTGGACCAATACCAATACACTGACATGGAAAGATAAAGTAAAGAAGCACAACTATGATGTAATGTTGGCGCATGAAGTTTCTTTCAGAAGTTCCGAATATCTGTTGGGCGAAGCGATGGACTTCCCGTTCGATAATCTGGGTAACGATAACTTAGGTCTGGGAGCTACTCCGAGTAAAGTAAACACTGATTATTACGACAAGACATTACTCTCTTTCTTTGCTCGTGCCAACTACAACTATGACAACCGCTACTTGCTGACGGCTACGGTACGTACCGATGGTTCTACCGTATTCTCCAACAAGAATAAATGGGGTTTCTTCCCCTCATTCTCCGCTGCATGGCGTGTATCCGAAGAGGCTTTCATGAAAGACCTCAAATGGCTGTCGAACTTCAAAGTGCGTTTCGGTTGGGGTATCGTGGGTAACGACCGTATCAGCAACTACCTTTCTTTGGATATGTACTCAAACGTTAAGTATGGCCTTGGCAACAATACTGTAACCGTACTTACTCCTAAGCAGCTCAAGAATTCCAATTTGAAATGGGAGGGTTCTAGTTCTGTCAATTTAGGTCTTGACTTAGGTTTCTTAGATAATCGCTTGAATGTTACCGCAGATTTCTTTATCAAAAATACTAAAGACTTGCTGTTGGCACAGTCATTAGCACAGGCCACAGGTTTTACTTCGCAATGGCAGAACATCGGTAAAATTCAGAATAGAGGTATTGAGTTAAGCATATCTTCTACGAATATACAGACTAAAGACTTTACATGGAGTACCAATTTCAACATCTCGTTCATCCGTAACGAACTGAAGGCATTGGCAGACGGCGCAAGCCACATGTATGCACGTTCCGGCTTTGATAGCAACTTTACAGGCTATGACTATATTGCTAAAGTAGGCGAATCATTAGGTCTGATTTACGGATATGAATTTGATGGTATTTATCAATACGATGATTTCTATACCGATACGGACGGTAAGTTGACATTGAAACCGGGCATTACACAAAACTCACGTTACAACACCGGCATCAAAGGTGACGCCAACGGTGCACGCCCCGGTGCAGTGAAGTACAAAGACCAGGACGGTGACGGTGACATCACGACCAATGACCGTACAGTGATTGGTAACGCTATGCCGAAATGGTTCGGTGGTATCACCAATACTTTTGAATACAAAGGTTTCGACTTGAGTTTCATGTTCCAGTTCAACTATGGCAACGACATCTACAACGCTACCCGTTTGTATGCCACACAATCCAGAAGCGGACGCCGTAATATGCTTGCCGAAGTGGCAGACCGTTGGAGCGAAACGAATGCTTCCAATCTGGTTCCTTCCACAAGAGGTTACATCACTAACGACGTATACTCACGCTTTGTTGAGGACGGTTCTTTCTTGCGTTTGAAAAACTTGACGTTGGGGTATACCTTGCCGAAGAAGTGGACAAATAAATTCCATGCTTCACGTCTCCGCGTATATGTTACCGGTCAGAACCTATTCTGCCTGAACAACTACAGCGGCTACGACCCCGAAGTAAACAGCCTGAACAATCCGATGATGCCGGGTCTGGACTGGGGTGCTTATCCTAAGAGCCGGGTATTTACAGTGGGACTTGACCTTCAATTCTAATCCGTAAAATAAAGATAATATGAAAAAGTTTATATACTATATAGGATTTTTAGCTTTGTGCCTTCTTCCCGCCGCCTGCTCGCTGGAAGAAGAAAGCAGTACCGAAGTAGAGAAAAACAAATATATGAATGATGCCAAAGAGGCTCAGGACGTATTGCTTGGTGTATACCGCACTACCGTAGAAGACGGTATGTATGGCTATCATCTCTCTATCTACTTCTCCATGGGAACCGATATTTCACAAGTAGAAGGAAGTACCACCGAGAACTTCCGTATCTTGCCTACCAACGCTTACTACGCTTCGCAAGCTGAGGTGCAGACTACATGGGCATCACTCTACTCCGGAATATATAATGCCAACGACTTCTTGGAACGAGTTTCCGTGAAAATGGAGTCATACAATGAAACAGACAAGAATTTGGCCACCATTTACATCGCCGAAGCCAGAGCTTTGAGAGCCTTATACTACTTTGAGTTGGTTCGCCGCTGGGGCCATATTCCTTTGATGACAAACACCGCCATGTCTCACCAGCATCCGTCGACACTGGTACAAGCCGATCCGGTAGACGTCTATAAGTTCATCGAAGAAGACCTGCTGTATGCTTGCGACATACTGCCGTATGCAACAGACGACCATTACCGCAGCAGTAATGACTATCGTTTCTCCAAAGGAGCAGCGCTCGGCTTGCTTGCTAAAGTGTACGCTACTTGGGCAGGATACCCTTTGAGAGACGAGAGCAAGTGGGAAGCCGCTGCAAAGACGGCACGTATCTTGGTTGAATCAGGTAAACACGATTTACTGAACGACTACGAACAATTGTGGAAAAACACTTGTAATGGCATTTGGGACCCAACGGAAAGTTTGATTGAAATATCTTTCTACTCTCCTACATATTCGGGGAGTAGCGATCCTGTAGGCCGTATCGGCAAATGGAATGGGGTAAAAACTACAACTCAAGCCGGCAAAAGCGGAAGTACTGCTGCCAACGTACAAGTAGTGCACTCGTTCGTCCTTGACTGGAGAAGAGCCGTTGGAGTTGATGTAGATAACCGCATAAGCCCCGACAGGCGGTTAGACTTATCTATTGCCAACTATAAGCACGGTCATAATGATGACAAAGCAGGCATACAGTATCTCGGCGATGTTTATTTGGCAGGCAAATATACAGATTCCAAAGATGTAGCTTTAGAAAAGGATTTAAATGAAAAAAAATCTGCAAAAGAAAAGCAGAATTATACACCAGCCAAGTGGGACATTGACAAGTATATGGAAAGCGTACCGTTCGTCAACAATGATAAATCCACTGTAAACTGGTACGTATTGCGATATGCCGACGTACTGTTGCTATATGCGGAAGCTTTGAACGAATGGAAAGGCGGTCCGACAACAGACGCGTATGCCGCTATCGAAAAAGTACGTAAACGCGGTTATAATAGTGCCAACGGTTACAAGTTGACCCAAGGTATGGACCAAGCGCAATTCCGCGAAGCCATTCAAAAAGAACGTGCTTACGAACTGGCGTTCGAAGGACATCGCCGTCTTGATCTCGTACGTTGGGGCATTTACTTCGAAACAATTGAAAAGACCCATACAGCCTTAAACGAATGGTGGGACAACAGCGATATAGACAAAGCGAAAAACCCCATTCCCAACTACGTAGTATACGACTATACCAAAGAAGGCAAACACGAACTCATGCCCATCCCGCAACGCGAAATGGACTTGTGTACCCAGTTTGAACAGAACCCGGGTTGGTAACAATCACCCTAAATATATCTCCAATATGCCCCTACCCGAGGCATATTGGAGATTATCTAAACTCTTTTCAACAAAAGTGACATTCGAAGAACGCGGATTAATTGCCTTTTCAACATTCTTACTACAAAAACTATAAAAAATCCGTTAGCTTTGCTTTCGTTACAAAACCTACTAAAATCAATTACATTAAAAACGAATAACATGAAAAAAAACCTTGTTCTCTTAGCTTTGGGTGCGCTGACTTTTGCATCATGCCAGACACAGCCTAAGGAAGACTACAGTTGGATTAAAAAAGGCCTGGATGTAGCTTCTGCACAATTAACATTAACCGCAGAAGAAATCTCATCCACTAATATGTTGCCGCGTTCTATTCGCACAGGCTATGACATGGACTTCCTGTGCCGCCAATTAGAAAGAGGTGAAGAAACCTTTAAAGATTCTTTACGCGCGCACCCCGCAGCCGACCAACTGGGAAAACGCCGTCTATGCAGCGTTTATGACTGGACCAGCGGTTTCTACCCGGGCTCTTTATGGTATGCTTACGAATTGACGGGCAACGATACACTGAAAACATGGGCTATTCAATATACTAACCTGCTGAACCCCGTTCGTTACTACACCGGTACGCACGACTTGGGCTTCATGGTAAATTGCAGCTATGGTAATGCAGAGCGTCTGGCTCCTAACGATACCATTGCAGCCGTAATGAAAGAAACCGCCGACAACTTGTGCGGACGTTTCAACGACTCCATTTCAGCTATCCGTTCATGGGACTTCGGAACCTGGAACTTCCCCGTTATCATCGACAATATGATGAACCTGGATCTCCTGTTCAATGTAGCCAAAGCAACCGGTAACAACTCTTATAAGGATATTGCCGTCAGACACGCAATGACTACCATGAACAACCACTTCCGCCCCGACTATACTTGCTGGCACGTAGTCAGCTACAACAACGACGGTACGGTAGAAAAGAAACAAACATTCCAAGGCAAGAACGACGACTCTTCATGGGCACGCGGACAAGCATGGGCTGTATACGGCTATACTGCTTGCTATCGCGAAACACAAGACACTACTTTCCTGAACTTCGCCGTAAAAGTGGCTGACATGATTATGGATCGCGTTAAGACCGACGACGCCATTCCTTACTGGGACTATGACGCTCCCGTAACCGAGGAAACTCCGCGTGACGCATCTGCCGCTTCAGTAACCGCTTCCGCCCTGATAGAGCTGAGCACGATGGTACCCGACGGAAAGAAATATCTGGACTACGCTGAGAAAATCTTGAAGAGCCTGTCAAGCGACGCTTATCTGGCAAAGGTTGGCGAAAACCAGGGATTCATCCTGATGCACTCTACCGGTTCATTGCCTAACGGTTCGGAAATCGATACTCCGCTGAACTATGCGGACTACTACTATATGGAAGCTTTGAAGCGTTTCATGGATTTGAAAGGCATCAGCTATAAAAATCTCTAATACCTGAACTATAAATCGACAAACATTATGAATAAGACTTTCAAATATATCGTCTTGCTGGCTCTTGCTTGCTTCGTTGGAAAAGCAAATGCCCAGGAACTGAAGACTGAGGTATTCTCGCTCCTTAATCTGGACTATCCCGGATTGGAGAAAGTAAAGACTTTGCATCAGGAAGGCAAAGACGCCGATGCGGCCAAAGCATTACTCGACTACTACCGCGCACGTACCAACGTGAAAACTCCGGACATCAACCTTAAGAAAGTGACTATCAGCAAAGATGACCAGAAAATGGCGGACGATGCTCTGCAGCATACATTCTTTGCTCACAAAGGTTATCAACCGTCATTCAATTACGGTGAAGACATCGACTGGAGATACTGGCCGGTAAAAGATAACGAATTGCGCTGGCAATTGCACCGCCACAAATGGTTTACTCCCATGGGTAAGGCTTATCGTGTAAGCGGCGACGAAAAATATGCCGCTGAATGGACGAAGCAATACATCGACTGGATTAAGAAAAACCCGTTGGTGAAGATAAACAAGAACGAATATGAACTGACAGGAAATACCCAACTGAAAGATGACGCAGAGAATGTACGCTTCGCATGGCGTCCGCTGGAAGTGAGCAACCGTCTGCAAGACCAGACCTCACAGTTCCAGTTGTTCCTCCCGTCTCCCTCTTTCACACCGGAGTTCCTGACTGAGTTCCTGGTAAACTATCACAAACATGCCATACATATATTGGGTAATTATTCCAAACAAGGTAATCACCTGCTGTTCGAAGCACAGCGTATGATTTATGCCGGAGCTTTCTTCCCCGAATTCAAAGAAGCAGCTGCCTGGAGAAAGAGCGGTATCGACATCATGAACCGTGAAATCAATGTACAGGTATACAATGACGGCGGACAGTTCGAGCTTGACCCGAACTATCACCTCGCTGCCATCAATATTTTCTGTAAAGCATTGAACATTGCCGACTTGAACGGTTTCCGCAACGAGTTCCCGCAAGAATACCTGAATACAATTGAAAACATGATTGTATTCTATGCCAACATTTCTTTCCCTGACTATACCAACCCGTGCTTCAGCGATGCTAAGCTGACCAATAAGAAAGAAATGCTGAAGAACTACCGTAGCTGGAGCAAGATGTTCCCGAAGAACCAGTTCATCAAGTATCTGGCAACCGATGGTAAAGAAGGTGCATTGCCTGAATATCTCTCTAAAGGTTTCTTGAAATCCGGTTTCTTCGTATTCCGTAACTCTTGGGGAACGGATGCCACACAAATGGTTGTAAAGGCCGGCCCGAAAGCTTTCTGGCACTGCCAACCGGATAACGGTACTTTCGAACTCTGGTTCAACGGTAAGAACCTGTTCCCCGATTCCGGTTCTTATGTATACGCCGGTGAAGGAGAAGTAATGGAACAACGTAACTGGCACCGTCAGACTTGCGTACACAACACCGTAACCTTGAACAACAAGAATCTGGATCAGACTGAATCTGTAACCAAACTGTGGCAGCCGGAAGGTAATGTACAGATATTGGTTACCGAAAACCCGAGCTACAAAAACTTGAAACACCGTCGTTCCGTATTCTTCGTAGACAACAGCTACTTCGTAATTGTAGACGAAATGGTAGGAAGCCAGAAGGGTTCTATCAACCTACACTATCAGATGCCAAAAGGTAAAATCGCCAACAGCCGCGAAGACATGACTTTCGTTACTCAGTTTGAAGAAGGAAGCAACATGAAACTGCAATGCTTCGGTCCCGAAGGTATGACTATGAAGAAAGAGCCGGGCTGGTGTTCAACCGCTTACCGCAAACGCTACAACCGTATGAATGTATCGTTCAACGCAAAGAAAGACAGCGAAGATGCCGTACGTTACATTACCGTTATCTGTCCGATTAAGAACAGTGCAGATGCCCCCAAATTATCTGCCAAGTTCAAAAACAAAGCATTCAATGAAAACGGACTGGAAGTAGAGGTGAAAGTAAACGGTAAGAAACAGTCTCTAAATTACAAATTATAATAATACTGAAAATTAGTTTATACTATCTGGTATAAACTAATTTTCAACACTTACTTATTTACTAAAGGATTATAACAAATCAATCCAATTATGAAAAACAATCTCCCCAACCTGCTTCTTCCGTTAGCGACATTAAGTCTTGCTTCTTGCGCCAGCCAGAAAAAAGAAGAGCCCAAGCGTCCGAACATTATCTTCATGATGACGGATGACCATACCACACAAGCCATGTCTTGTTACGGTGGTAACCTCCTGCAAACTCCCAATATGGACCGTATAGCCAATGAGGGCATCCGCATGGATAACTGTTACGCTGTCAATGCTCTTTCAGGCCCGTCACGCGCATGTGTCCTTACCGGTAAGTTCAGCCACGAAAACGGTTTTACGGATAATGCAAGTACCTTCAACGGCGACCAGCAAACATTCCCGAAACTGCTTCAGCAAGCCGGGTATCAAACGGCTATGATTGGTAAATGGCACCTTATCAGCGAACCGCAAGGTTTTGACCATTGGAGTATTCTCAGCGGCCAGCACGAACAGGGAGATTATTACGATCCCGATTTCTGGGAAGATGGCAAACATATCGTAGAGAAAGGTTATGCCACGGACATCATTACAGATAAGGCTATCAAATTCCTCGAAGGCAGGGACAAGAACAAACCGTTCTGCATGATGTATCATCAGAAAGCTCCGCACCGCAACTGGATGCCGGCCCCACGCCATCTGGGTATATTCAACAATACTACATTCCCGGAACCCGCCAACCTGTTTGACGATTATGAAGGACGCGGCAGAGCTGCCCGCGAACAGGATATGTCCATCGAACATACCCTGACCAACGACTGGGATTTGAAGTTGCTGACTCGTGAAGAAATGCTGAAAGATACCACCAACAGGCTTTACAGCGTATACAAGCGTATGCCTGCCGATGTACAGGACAAATGGGATTCAGTGTATGCGCAACGCATTACCGAATATCGCAAGGGCAACTTGAAAGGTAAAGCGTTAGTCAGCTGGAAGTATCAGCAATATATGCGCGACTATCTGGCTACCGTACTGTCGGTAGACGAAAATATCGGCCGCCTTTTGAACTATCTTGAAAAGATTGGCGAGCTGGATAATACAATCATTGTCTACACTTCCGACCAGGGATTCTTCCTCGGCGAGCACGGTTGGTTCGACAAACGCTTCATGTATGAGGAATGCCAGCGTATGCCGCTCATCATCCGTTACCCCAAAGCCATTAAAGCCGGCAGCACAAGTAACGCAATCTGTATGAATGTGGACTTCGCTCCTACTTTCCTCGACTTTGCCGGAGTGGAAATTCCATCGGATATTCAGGGAACTTCCATGAAACCCGTATTGGAGAATGAAGGTAAAACTCCCGCAGACTGGCGTAAAGCTGCCTACTATCATTATTACGAGTATCCCGCAGAGCACTCGGTGAAACGTCATTACGGTATTCGCACACAGGACTTCAAACTGATTCATTTCTATAACGACATCGACGAATGGGAAATGTATGATATGAAAGCCGATCCGCGCGAAATGAACAATGTGTTCGGTAAACCGGAATACGCTGAAAAACAGAAAGAGCTGATGCAACTGCTGCAAGACACTCAAAAGCAATACAATGACAATGACCCCGACGAAAAAGTAAACGAGCTTTTCAAAGGTGACAGAAGATTGATGAAAAACAGATAAAACCATTAAATTTATTATCATGGATAGAAGAAGTTTTCTAAAAAACACAGGCTGGTCTTTTCTCGGACTGGCAGCTTCAGGAAGCCTGCTCGGTTCTTGTGTAGCAGGAAGCAAAGAAGCAAAGAAAATTATGCCGTCGGCAAGTAACCTTAAAGTATTCTGGGGTGACTTACATAACCACTGTAACATTACTTACGGACACGGCGATATGCGCGATGCTTTTGAAGCGGCCAAAGGCCAGTTGGACTTTGTCAGCGTAACTCCCCACGCTATGTGGCCGGATATTCCGGGTGCAAACGATCCCCGTCTGAAATGGGTAATCGACTATCATACCGGAGCTTTCAAGCGTTTGCGCGAAGGCGGTTATGAGAAATATGTAAAGATGACCAACGAATACAATAAGGAAGGCGAATTCCTTACTTTCGTAGGATACGAGGCACACAGTATGGAACATGGCGACCACGTAGCGCTGAACTATGATTTGGACGCACCGCTTGTGGAATGTACTTCCATCGAAGACTGGAAAGAGAAAGCCAAAGGACATAAAGTATTCGTCACTCCGCACCACATGGGTTATCAGGGCGGTTATCGCGGCTACAACTGGAAATGCTTCACCGAAGGAGATATTACTCCGTTCGTCGAAATGTATTCCCGCCACGGTTTGGCAGAAAGCGACCAGGGCGATTATCCGTATCTGCATGATATGGGTCCCCGCCAATGGGAAGGCACTATCCAATACGGTCTGGATCAAGGCCACAAATTCGGTATCATGGCTTCTACCGACCAGCACTCCGGTTATCCGGGCAGCTACGGTGACGGACGTATCGGTGTTCTGGCTCCGTCATTGACTCGTGACGCTATCTGGGAAGCTCTTCGCACCCGCCACGTATGTGCCGCCACCGGTGATAAAATAATAATCGACTTCCGCCTTAATGACGCTTTCATGGGTGATGTTGTCCGTGGCAACAGCCGTCGTATCTACTTGAATGTAACCGGCGAAAGCTGCATCGATTATGTAGACATTGTTAAAAACGGTCAGATATTGGCCCGCATGAACGGCCCGTTAACTCCGGTTGCACCGGAAGGCGATACCGTCCGTTGCAAAGTAAAAGTTGATTTCGGTTGGAACCGCGAAGAAAAGTACGTACACTGGCAAGGTAAGCTATCGGTAAACAAGGGCCGTATCGTAAGCGTTACTCCTTGCTTCCGTGGCGCAGCCTTCACTTCTCCTCAAGAGGGCGAACACGAGTTCAAGACACATGTAAATCGTATTCTCTCCGTGGGCGAGAAAGAAACGGAACTGGATTTGTACAGCAGCAAGAACCCGAATACGACCACCGCAGCCATGCAGGCGGTAATCCTCGACCTGGAAATGCCGAAGGACGGAATACTTACCGCAGACTTCAACGGCAAAAAGTTCGAACACACATTGGGCGAACTGCTTGAAGGTTCCCGTTCTCACTTCATGATCGGCTGGTTGAGCGAAGCTATTCTCTTTAACCGCGCCATGCCTGAAAGCTGCTTCACCGTAGAACACTACATGGAAGACAAAGAACCTCAGCGTGACACCGATTATTACTACGTACGTGTACGTCAGCGCGACGGACAATGGGCTTGGAGTTCTCCTATCTGGGCTGAAAGAGTTTGATAATTATGAAAAAATACGCTATAGGAATTGACCTTGGCGGTACTTCTGTGAAATACGCCCTTATTGATAATGAAGGCGTATTTCACTTTCAAGGGAAGTTACCGTCAAAAGCCGACGTATCCGCGGAAGCGGTAATCGGTCAATTGGTAACCGCCTGCAAAGAGGTGATGGCTTCGGCCCTGCAACTCGGAGTAGCGATAGAAGGTATAGGTATAGGTACTCCCGGTATTGTGGACGAAACGAACCGCATAGTACTGGGTGGAGCCGAGAACATCAAGGGTTGGGAGAATCTGAATCTTGCCGACCGCATTGAAGCGGAAACCGGCCTGCCTGTACAGATGGGCAATGACGCCAACCTGATGGGGTTGGGAGAAACGATGTACGGTGCCGGACAAGGTGCAAAGAATGTCGTGTTCCTGACCGTAGGAACCGGTATCGGCGGCGCAGTGGTTATCGACGGTAAACTGTTCAACGGTTTTGCCAACCGCGGTACCGAACTGGGACATGTGCCCCTTATCGCTAATGGTGAACCTTGTGCATGCGGTTCCGTGGGATGCCTGGAGCATTATGCATCCACTTCGGCACTGGTACGCCGTTTCAGCAAACGTGCCGCTGAAGCCGGTGTCTCATTCCCGGGTGAAGACATCAACGGAGAGCTTATCGTACGCCTTTATAAAGAAGGAAACGAACTGGCGACAGAGTGCTTGGACGAGCATTGTGATTTTCTGGGACATGGCATCGCCGGATTCATCAACATCTTCAGCCCGCAACGCATCGTAATAGGTGGCGGACTGTCCGAAGCCGGCGACTTCTATATCCGGAAAGTCAGCGAAAAAGCACATCGTTATGCCATAGCCGACTGTGCCGTGAATACTCAAATCATGGCTGCATCTTTAGGTAATAAAGCTGGAAGTATCGGCGCCGCGTCACTGGTCTTCTCATTAAACACAAAATAGTATGAAAAAGAATTTAGGAATGCTGGCGCTAATCATGGCGTTCTGGTTTACCATATCGTTTATTACTAATATCCTGGGACCGCTCATTCCGGACATTATTCATAACTTCAATTTGAGTGACCTGGCAATGGCGGGATTCATCCCGACTTCTTTCTTCATTGCCTATGCTATCATGTCTATTCCTGCCGGGCTGATGATTGACCGCTTCGGCGAGAAACCGGTATTGTTCTTGGGCTTCCTGATGCCGTTTATCGGAACAACGTTGTTTGCTTGCATGCACACATACCCTGTACTGCTGGCTTCTTCTTTCATCATAGGTTTGGGTATGGCCATGTTGCAGACAGTTATTAATCCGTTACAGCGTGTCGTAGGCGGAGAAGAGAACTACGCGTTCGTGGCAGAGGTAGCCCAATTCGTATTCGGTATCGCTTCTTTCCTCAGCCCTTTGGTATACACATACCTGATTCACGAACTCAATCCGGATATATACACGGAAGGCCGGAATTTCTTCATCGACCTCTTGGCAGGTATCACCCCGCCCGATTTGCCGTGGGTATCGCTTTACTGGGTATTTACGTTACTATTGCTGGTAATGCTGATTGCCGTAAGCGTTTCCCGCTTCCCGAAAATCGAGTTGAAAGAAGATGAAAAGAGCGGTTCAAAAGATTCCTATCTGGCACTGTTCAAGCAGAAATACGTATGGTTGTTCTTCCTCGGTATTTTCTGTTACGTCAGCACGGAACAGGGAACTTCCATCTTTATGAGTACATTCCTCGAACAATATCACGGAGTGAACCCGCAGGTAGAAGGTGCGCAAGCTGTAAGTTATTTCTGGGGATTAATGACTGCCGGATGCCTGGTAGGCATGGTACTGTTGAAATTGATTGACAGTAAACGGCTACTCCAAATATCAGGCGGATTAACTATCGTCTTATTGCTGACTGCGCTCTTTGGAAACAAGGAAGCATCTATCATTGCTTTCCCGGCTATCGGTTTCAGCATTTCCATGATGTACTCCATCGTATTCTCACTGGCACTGAACTCGGCATCGCAACATCATGGCTCGTTTGCGGGTATCCTGTGTTCGGCGATTGTAGGCGGAGCCGGCGGTCCGATGATTATCAGTATGCTGGCGGATGCAACTTCATTACGTACCGGTATGTTGATTATCCTCGTATTCGTAGGTTATATCACATTCATCGGGTTCTGGGCTCATCCGCTGATTAATAATAAGACAATTTGTCTGAAAGAACTTTTCAAGAAGAAAGCTTAAGGCTGAGAAACTTGATATACGAATGTCAGGGAAATACTAAGCTTTGATAAACATCTCTCCCTGTCATTTAAAACGCAGTGAAGAATCCCTTTCTCTTATATGTATAGGAAGGAGATTCTTCACTGCGTTTTAAATGACAGGGAGAAGTTACTTTTACAATTTACTTCCCTTTACTCTGTTTTTATATGTTTCTTCAACACCGGATACAACATCTCCGCATAACGCATAAAACCTAAATCCGTAAAATGAACACCGTCTACGGTAGCTTCTCCATCATGCCCTATCATATCTTTGGAAGAAAGCAGATAGATATTCTTTTCTCCCCGCTTTTTGAGAGATTGAAAAACAGTATGCAAAGTTTCGTTCTTATCTTTCACTTCCTTGGCAGCGGTTCTATTAAAACGGGAATGAGTAAATACAGGATTCTCCACAAAGAGTATGGGCGTATCAGGATATTTGCTACGGATAATAGAATAGAACTTATCAGTACGTTCCTTTATCTGCTCCACACTGGCATTCGGAACAAAATCCAATACAAATACCGAAGCATCCACACCCGCTATCACATGCGCTATCTCTAAATCCAATAAAGCATTACCGCTAAATCCCAAATTAATACACTCCCGATTGAGCCAGCGCTCCAAAATATTGGTATGCGCCATACCCGGACGGGAAGCGCAACCTCCCTGCAGAATACTTGTCCCGTAAAATACGACAGGCTTCTTACGCACCGGTAATTCTACTGCCGGCCCGCTAATTTGAGATAACGAATCGACACCGATAGAAAGAGAAGTCACTCCATCATATAAAGAAAGGTACAAAAGATATTCACGTTCTTCCGGCAGCATATCTTTCACCATCGTCGCCTCATTCGCCTTTCCTTGCGGACGTCCGCTCCCGGCAAACATCCACTTTCCATCTTGCAGACAATATAAATCAAGTCCTTTAATACCCGTAGGGGTCATGTGATTCATATTCCTGTCGAGCAATACATCCCATTTGGCAGCAATCCGGGTAGAATTAGAACGAAAGCGTATAGCAAGTCCGGCACTGTTGCGCCCTAACTCCCATAAAGGCTTACGGGAGATATTCTGTAAAGAATCCGGCAAACGTTCGTAACGTGTAAGGGTTGTCTCGGTAGCTTTTCCCAACAGAGGAAAAGCGAAAGCGTCGTGATAGACGACTTGTGCATTGGCGGATACAGCCAGAACAAGGCACAAAAGAAAAGATTTTGTTTTCATGTTATAGATGATGTTAAGTATTTCCCAAAGATACAAAGTTTCTTGCAAAAATACGATTTTCTTTCGTTTTGCATCAATTAACTCGCATATACTTGCACTTCTGCGAAACATGCGTATTTTTGATAAAAAACCAACATATTATGAGACAAACACTATTACTTATCGTCGGCTTGATAGTAGGTTGTACCGTCCAAGCCAAAAACCGGGTTATCGAAGAACCGCCATTCTGCGTACGTAACACGACCTCCATCGAAGTAAGTAAAATAATACTTAGCGACACAGCCACCGTATTGCATATTTACGCCAAATACCGTCCCAAAAACTGGATACGGATTGCCTCGGAAAGTTACCTGCAAGACAATAACGGAGAAACTTACTTACTACGCTCCGGCATAGGCATCACTCCCGGAAAGCAATTTTGGATGCCGGAATCCGGTGAAGCAGAGTTTCAACTGGTATTTCCGCCATTGCCAGCCAAAGTTACATCCATCGACTTTACAGAAGGGGAAGGTGTGGAAGGAGCTTTCAGTATTTGGGGAATACAACTGAAAAGCAAAGAACTGCCGAAGTTAATGTTACCGCAGGAAGCCGTAGCTCATCCGATAGATAAAAATGCCGCACTCCCCGCTCCCCTTGTGCAATATGGTAACACGACTGTAAAAGGGAAGCTGTTGGATTATCGTCCCTGCATGATGAAAGAGCTCTCCCTATATCTGTCGGAACCCTCAAAAGGTTATGCCGACCCCATCAAAGCGGAAATCAAACGAGACGGAAGCTTTAATATCACTTTCCCCGTAATGGGAACCACAGCGGCCACTATCAATCTTCTTGGTACAGATATAAACTTTTTTGTGGAGCCGGAACAAACCAGCGAACTGTACATCAATTTGCGGGAAATATCCAGAAAAAAATCCACTTTCCACAAAAGCAAAAAGCCTTATGGTGAAATTGTCTACATCAATGGGCCGCTGGCAGGTTTATCCGAGGAGTTGAATAGAAACCGCATCAACACCGATATGATAACTAATTACCAAACCCTAATAAAAGAGATTGGGGACATGGATATAGCAGCCTACAAAACCTATATGCTTGACAAAGCAAAAGATATTCAACAGAAAATAGACAATGCCAGTCTCAGCCAAAGTGCCAAACAACTACTCTCTCTTGAAAAGGAATTGAATATAATCCAAACATTGACACAAGCCCCTTGGCTGTTGACGCAGGCCGCTCTGCAACAGAAAAAACTGCAAAGAAATGAATCCGAAGCCTATTTCAAAAAACTAGACGAAAGTTTACCGGCAGATTATATTCCCACCGAAACCTTGAAACATCTGAATATCCCACAAGCTATTCTTGTACAACCTTACCTGTACGCAATCAACGTATCGGCACGCCGCCAAAATGATTACGCCCGGAGATTGGGGACCGATAAAGGCGTATTTTTCGATATCGCCCGCACGACATTGCTCTATCAGAGTATAAAAGACTTTACTCCGCTGACCGATACCCAAAAAGTTGAAATCACCACTCTGCCCGATGCTTATCAACGCACATTGCAACAAGCCAACGAACAGTTATTGCAGCTACTCGAGAACAATAAGAAAAAATCAGGTTTTACCATCAACGAGGCAGGCGAAGTAAGTAATGAGGATTTATTTCCCTCCATTATCGGCAAATTCAAAGGTAAGGTACTTTTAGTAGACTTCTGGGCAACCTGGTGCGGTCCTTGCCGCATGGCGAACAAAGTAATGGCTCCCATGAAAGAAGAATTGAAAGATAAGGATATTGTCTATCTGTATATCACAGGCGAAATTTCTCCACAGAAGACATGGGAAAACATGATTCCCGACATTCATGGAGAGCACTACCGTCTGACAAACGCGCAATGGGAATATTTAAGTAAAAGTTTCGGAATCAGAGGCGTCCCTACCTATTTGATTATCGACCGTAAGGGAGATATCAAATTCAAGCAAACCGGTTTTCCCGGTGTTGAAAAGATGAAAGAGGAACTGTTAAAAGTGACCGATTAAAACAAGGACATATATAAAGAGGTGTATTACAAAACAACCTTAATCGGAACATTCGTTTTGTAATACACCTCTTTATCATCTGACAGGCCGGGTTCCAAAAACCACCTGTTACCAGTGAAAAGTATTATTTCTTCTCAGCCTGCGCCCATTCTTTAGCCCCCTGCTCTTTCAGTTTGGCAGTAAACGCTTTTGCCTTTTCCATAGCGGCAGTTTCATCTTCGGGACTTGCATAAGCGTGCTTATACCCTTTCACAACATTCCACTCGCCACGGGTAAAGTCGGGGAACGCCACCGGAGCACAATTATTATCCATAGAAAGCTCACCTAATTCCGCCAGACAGCACCACTCCGCCAAATCGTATACATCCATATCCAAAGGCAGACCGTTTTGCAGGCAATAAACCAGACGGCTATCCATGATAAAATCCATGCCACCATGACCACCAACTTCTTTTGCCATGTCACCGTATTTCTTCAAAATAGGATGTTGGTATTTAGCGACAAGCGCTTCCATCTCCGCCTCAGGTAAGAAACCATGCGAATTCAGGTCGTCTACTTTAGGTTCTACCCCCGAAGCGGTCAGTTGGTCGGCATCAAGCGCATATCCTTCTACGGGATATTTATTGGCAAATCCCTTTGAACCGGTCAGTTGATACAGACGGTTGTATGGCTGGGGAGTCATTACATTATGCTGTATTTCAATCACTTTACCGTTAGCGGTACGAATCAGTGTCGTGGTATGATCGCCGTTACGGAAATTATTGCAAGCGGAGTCGGTTCTTGCCTCAACCAAAAACTTTCCTACTACCGATTTAGTATCCATGGCGACTAACGTTTGCATACGATCACCGCGGTGGATATCAAGAGCCTGCGCAACAGGGCCAAGACCATGAGTGGCATACACGTCACCGCGATGCCTCATGTTATAATCCAGACGCCAGCCCAACTTATCACCCTCGCCATTTTTCCAATAATGGTTCCAGAACGGACTCAGGTTGTGGATATAAGCGCCTTGCGCACGAATCACTTCACCGAACACCCCGTGCTGCGCCATGTTCAGCGTATTCATTTCAAACCAGTCGTAACAGCAGTTCTCCAAAATCATACAGTGCTTGCGAGTCTTTTCACTCATGTCAATCAAGTCCCAGCACTCTTTCAGATCCATTGCGGAAGGAACTTCGATAGCCACATTCTTCCCGTTCTCCATAGCACACATGGCTACGGGAAAATGATGCAACCAGTCGGTAGCGATATAAACCAAATCGATATCATCGCGCTTACAAAGTTCCTCGTATCCCTTTTCGCCGGAATATACGGCAGCTTTCGGCATAGAAGCCTGCTCCAAATATTTCTGGCACTTCTCCGCACGCTCCTGTTCGTAATCGCAAAGCGCCACTACTTGCGTTCCGGGAATATGGGTAAAACGCTCTACCGCTCCGGGACCACGCATTCCCAGACCTACAAATCCCACACGCACCACTTCCATTTTAGGAAGCGCCAATCCTATCACGCTTTTCTGGTCTGCCGGACGTTGGGGAGTTTCAACAATAATCGTTCCGTTTTCCCATTGCCATTGAGTTCCCTTGTCGTTTGTCTGCACTGTGGATGTCTGCGATGAACATGCGCACAATGCGACGCACATGCCCAACAATAATACCTTTAAACTTTTCATGCTTCTCAAATTTAAAGTAAATAATACGGGTATCTTTCTATTTATGTGTCTCTACAATCTTGGTGGGCGCCATCTCCATATTCCGGCGGTCTACCTGACGTACCACAGTGGCAGCCAGTTGCAAGAAAGCGCGTCCTGTCACCGTATTTTCATCCAAAGCGACGGGAGTTCCCTTGTCACCACTCTCACAGATGCTTTGCACGATAGGAATCTGCCCCAATAAAGGAACATTCATTTCCTCTGCGAGACTCTTGGCTCCCTCTTTACCGAAAATGTAATACTTATTCTCCGGAAGTTCGGCAGGAGTAAACCAAGCCATATTTTCTACCAGACCGAGGATAGGCACATTCACCTTATCATTCGTAAACATATTGATACCCTTACGGGCATCTGCCAAAGCCACGGCTTGCGGCGTGCTGACAACAACAGCCCCGGTCATGGCAAGCGTCTGCACTACGGTAAGGTGAATATCACTGGTTCCGGGCGGAAGGTCTATCAGGAAATAGTCCAATTCGCCCCAGTCGGCATCGGCAATCAACTGTTTCAAAGCATTGCTTGCCATACCGCCACGCCACAGAGTAGCCTGGTCGGGATCTACAAAGAAACCGATGGACAGCAGCTTGATACCGTATTTTTCAATAGGCACAATCAAGTCACGTCCGCCGATATTCTCCGCATACGGACGGGCATCTTCCACCTGGAACATCTTGGGCATGGACGGTCCGAAGATATCGGCATCCAACAAACCTACTTTATAGCCCAGCTTAGCCAAAGAAACCGCCAGGTTGGCCGATACGGTCGACTTGCCTACACCGCCCTTACCGGAAGACACACCGATTATATTTTTTACCTGCGGCAGCAATTTACCTACTTCCGGCCGTGCAGCCTGACGGCTTTCCGTGGTAATCGTCACTTCCACTTCCGGTGAGACATAGGTATGTATTGCTGTTTCGGCAGCCTTTACCATTGACTTCATAAAAGGATCGGTCGGTTTCTCAAAAATCAGTGAGAAACTAACTTTCATCCCGTCAATACGCAAATTGTCGGCAACCATTTCGGCCTCAACGAGATTCTTCTTGTTGCCGGGATAACGCACCGTTGCCAGTGCATCCAAAATCAATTTAGGATAAAGAGTCATGTTATTTACTATTTTACTATTTACTGTTTACTATTTGATAGCCACTGTTTATTTACCGGTTTGGAGACCGCTGCGTTTGCTGCGATTGTAGCTGCGGTACTCGTCCAACTCTATTTCGACATCGGGTTCTTGCAGTCCGCCACATCGGGGAAGCCTGAACTTGACGTATTTTATGGTTAAACCGCGGTCGAGCCACTGTTGTTCATAATAGGTGCGAATGCCGAGAATATCATCCACCAAACCGGAATGATAGAGGTCGTCGGTGACAAACTCAACAGGAAGTCCGTTCTTCTCTATCATATATTTGGTATAAGTGAACATGAAGTTGCTGTCGGTCTTGACATGGATAGTGCCGCCGTCTTTCAGAAACTTACGGTAGCGTTCCATAAAATAAGTGGATGTAAGGCGCTTGGTCGCTTTTTTCATCTGCGGGTCTGAGAATGTAAGCCATATCTCGCTCACTTCACCCGGTGCGAAGAAGCGGTCTATGATTTCAATGTTGGTACGCAGGAAGGAGACGTTCTTCATACCCGATTCCAAAGATTCGGTAGCTCCCGTCCACATACGCGCCCCTTTTATATCCACGCCGATGAAATTTTTGTCGGGGAACATACGTCCCAGTCCTACTGTGTATTCTCCACGACCGCAACCCAGTTCCAGTACAATCGGATTGTCGTTCTTGAAAAACTGTCGGTGCCAGTTTCCCTTCATGTCAAACGGAACGTTGTCCACTGCCGAGTACGGATATTCAAAAACATGCGGATAACTCGCCATATCGGCAAACTTCTCTAACTTATTCTTTCCCATTCGTATGTATTAAAGTATTTCTACCCGACCGGTATAGTTATAAAAAGCCCGGTCGCCAAAGCATTGATGAAACAATGCGTATTTATCAATGCCCGTACAATGACAAACTCCCAGCCTTTGAGGCAAATGGTTTTCAAAGAAACGGGCTATCACATCAAATTTCTCTTTTGCAGTATTGCGGATATGAAAACCACCCAATACCAGTTTCAACGAGGTCTGCGGAAAATATTCCTGCACTACGCGGATGATATTCGTAATTCCCCGATGCGAGCAGGCACTCAAAACAGACACTTCATCACCTTGTTTCAGTACCAATGCCAATTCATCCGTAAAAGTATCAGCCTGTTTGTTCCCTCCCGCCAAAGTGAAGAAGTGTTCAAAATGCGTATCTTCTTCATCCGCAATAGCCAACCGGGGAAAAACAAATACGCCGGGACACAATTCGGTGACTTCATCCACAAAACGGAAACGGGTGCTATCCAAAGCGTCAGGATGCATCACGCCGTTTTCACGCTCCTCCTTGAACTTCGGAATAAAAAGCTCTTTCTTGCAGACTACTTCAGCCTTTTGATTCACCTGAAGAAAGTGATGCAGACCGCCTGTATGGTCACGATGTCCATGCGACAGTACCAAGAAATCCACATCCTTCAAATCAATCCCGAGCATCCGGGCATTACGTATAAAAAGGTCGGATGCCCCGGTATCAAACAGCAGACGATGCCCACCCGTATCAACAAGCAGGGAAAGCCCATGCTCTCCCTGTAGTCCTTTGCCGTAAACCGAATTCTCGACAAGGGTTGTAATCTTTATACTCATGCGTTATTCTACGATAGTTACCCAACCATGCGTATCGGGCTCGTCACCGTATTGAATAGCACGCAACTTATTGTACAACTTCGTACAAACAGGTCCCGGTTTTCCATCTTTGGCAATCACGTACGACTTACCGTTTTCTACATCGTCAATGCGTTCAATCGGACTGATAACCGCAGCCGTACCGCAAGCGCCCGCTTCCTCGAAAGTCAGCAGTTCTTCTTCCGGAACCGGACGACGTTCTACTTTCATACCCATATCCTCAGCCAACTGCATCAAGCTCTTGTTGGTGATGGACGGAAGGATAGAAGTGGATTTCGGAGTGATATATGTATTGTCTTTGATACCAAAGAAATTGGCCGCACCGCATTCGTCGATGTATTTCTTTTCTTTGGCGTCCAGATAGAACTCGCAAGCATAGCCTAAATCATGCGCTTTCTTATTGGCACGCAAGCTGGCCGCGTAATTACCGCCTACCTTATAGATACCTGTGCCCAGAGGCGCAGCACGGTCGAACTCACGGATAATAACGTACGGATTGGTTGAGAACCCGCCCTTGAAGTAAGGCCCTACCGGCGTTACGAATACAACAAACAGATATTCATTTGCCGGATGCACTCCAACCTGTGCTCCCGTACCAATCAGTAACGGACGGATATACAGGGAAGCTCCCGATTCGTAAGGCGGAATAAAGCGTTCATTCAGCTTCACGACTTTAAGAATAGCTTCTTTAAAACGTTCTGTCGGCAACTCAGGCATCAAGATACCACGACAGGTAGACTGCAAACGCGCCGCATTTTCTTCCAAACGGAAAATACGCACCTTACCGTCTTTGCCACGGAACGCTTTCAAGCCTTCAAATGCTTCCTGACCATAGTGCAGACAAGTAGCAGCCATGTGCATAGGAATAGTTTCCTCGCTACATACTTCCAATGCGCCCCACTGTTCGTTACGATAGTAAATTCTCACATTGTAATCTGTCTTCATATAGCCGAACGGCAGATTAGCCCAATCCAGTTCTTTCATATCTCGCTCGTATTAATTATTCGCTCTTATTAATTATTCAAGACTAACTATTTGCAACAAAAGTAATGGTTATTCTTCATATTTCCTAAAGAAGTGTTATTTTTTCCGACACAAGCGTGCTGATACGGGCTTTTCTGTACATACTTGCTAAGATAAAGGAATAAACGATAAGGTTATTCACAGGTTGAAACTAAAAGTTTTTTCAGGTGGAACAGAAAGTTTCACACTGGAAAACTTTGTGGAGAACATTGACGTGAATTAAAACAGTATGTGAAATGGCACAAAAAAGACCGCTACTAAAAGATTATGTAGTAACGGTCTTGTACTTGTTAGAGAGAATTAAAATATCAAATACTCGTTTTCACAAATTTATAATTGACTTTTACTTTAATTGAGAATTATATTATTTATTCAATTTCACAACTCGTAATTTACCGGGTATCACTTTCGAAAGTTTTATTGATGAAATATTTACTGTAACAGAAGGCGTTGTCACAGGATCTGAGACAGAAACCTCAGTTGTACGTACTCCATCCTTATCAATACCAAAAGCAAGTACCACATACTCAGTATCAGGAACAACATCCGCAAACATATCTACATAAGTATTCAATATAGCTGTTCCGACATGTAAACCCTTACCTAGTACCGTCCAATCAATGTCATCATATTCACTTTCCATCTCAATGAAAGCATCTGCCCATTCTTCTTTGGTACCTACAAACAAATAAGCTGTTGGTAAGATATTTGCATACCAACGAGTTGTTCGACTAGAGGGGGTAATCTTGGTATCAAAATTGATTCCATAAGCAGAAACTTTCATATTAGAAATCTCAAATGTGAAAGTGCAATCATCAACAACCCGGAAAGTATCTGTCTTAAATTCAGTTGTCATTAAAGGAGTAGTAACAATTCCATCCTCGGTCATTCCAAAAATAAATATTACATAATCCGTATCTTCCTCCAAAGTAATATATTCAGCTATCTTATTACCTGTTTGTAACAGTTCTTTCAATGCGACACCTGTTAATTCAGCCTGCTCTTTCAATAAACGAGTATAATCTTGCAAAAAAGCTACTTTTCCCGCTTCATCTACCAAGCTTGACTCAATAATTGATTTCTTTAAATAAGAAACAAAATAAGGACTCTCTGCATCAGATGTAACAATTTCACAGTGGGCAGATGTACGTGTAATAGCAGAAACATTCACTGTAAAAGAGACCATCTCTCGTTGTACGACCTTTACATTTAAAGGTTCCGCATCTGCATATTTTATAGTTATAGTACCCTCGCGCGACTGCATTGTCTGATTTAAATCTACAGAAAATTGTACCTTACCATCAGCTGCAGAACCAATATGAAGCCAACTATCTTCACTGGAAGTAACAACTACATCTTGCCCTTCTATAGCATTCTCCACATAATAATAAAGTTCAAAGTTCCCGCCAATATATCCATAACTTTCCGGCAGAGCTAATGCTTGTTTCAGTATGGTACCACTTGTCGTAGCACCTATACCGTCATCATCAGAGCAACCTACCAATAAAGTTAGTGCCAATAGTAGAACTAATAAACTATGTATTTTCTTTATCATATATATTATTTTACAGAAAACATGTCTCTTTTGTTACAATATTATTATTCACGAATACAACGAACAGCTGATCCTTGGGCACGAGCACCATAATTGTTAAGCATAACAGCAGTACTTTCAAGTTTCAGTATTACAACATTATTATCAGCTGGCGTTGATGTCCAATAACTGCTCGTTAATCCCTGCCATGTACCTTGAGAATAAATTCCTGTAGAAAAGATTAAGTAACTTGTAGCGGGGAAAAAAGATTTTTTATCACCTAATGGGAAAGACCAACCATCAGCATAAGTCACATCTACCGGTTTTTTAAAATCTATATATGCAGCTTTAGGTGGCACCCTGTATCCTACAGGACATGGGTCATAAATAGATTTTGTACCTAAGGCACCTTCTACATTACCCCATAAAGCATCATTAGTAGCATTATTTCCATACCAATCTTGAGTTGAACCATATCCCGCAGCACCTTTAAAGAAAATAGTAGGATAATTGATTGTAGCAATAACAGACTCATTGTTATCCACTTCTGGAGTAAAAGCATCCGCTCCCCAGCATTGATCATACCAATAATTAGTAACATTTCCTATTACTACACCTGACGAAGGAATTCCATCATTATAAAATGGGTCCTTACGTCCCCATTGATATTTTAATCCATTACCATTGACATCGGGCTCTACTTTCAACGCACCTAAATTAATATCCATAAAATAGAATTCATTATTTTCGGTAGTCGTTATCTTTTTATCATTGGATAATACATAGTCCGTTCCCCAAATATGCCAACTCCATAATATTTTCCCATACGTTAATTCTTCAGTTGGTACTCCGTCTGTTACAGCTATCAAAGCATTACCACCAATCTGATCAGAAGTGCTAAACGTAACAAAGCCATCTGTAGATAATTGCACATCCTTAATTACACCTCCCTTGGCTGTTGTTGATTCCCAAACCACAAAGACAGACTTAGGTTCAATCGCTTGTGGAGTAATACCAGCAGTAGCTTTCCCGTTTCCCTGTACTTTGGCATCAAATTTATAAAGAGTATTTGGTTGATTAACCATATAACAATTTGCATATTCCATACCCCTTTCCGTACGATTCAGGTTTACAGCTGGAGCATTTATGGATAGAGTAATAGGATATACTTTATTAGCCAAAAAATTACGTCCGGCTTCCGTAAACGACCAAGAATCTTCACCCATCTTGACTACAATACTCAAATCTTTTCCTTCTAATTGGTCCGGATTAATAACAATTCTTGCTTTCACCGGAGCATCAGCCTTCAATATGGCTGCGTCACCTGACATTTTTAATGTAGCAGCATTGCCATATATATAAGCTTCATTTACCTTAGCGACAACATTACTTACCGTCAAATCCACATCAAAATCACCGGTCAATTTTGCATCAATTGCTGAAACCGTAATTTCCGAGAGAGCATTTCCTACGCCATAACTATTTGTAGAAATACTTAATTCCAACACTGCAAAAGTACTTTTCAAATCAAAATGTGCCGGGGTCGCTTCTACAATGGTCTGACTTCCATAAAAGAATGAATATTCCGTACCTTGATTTTGGACAGCTGGTACATTAATTTTCAACTTACTGGCATCCTTACCTACAGTCTCAACATATGGATAACAAAGATATATGTTACCTATCATAGGCTTTGTCGTTTTAAATAACGCCTTTCCATCATTCGCCACAGAAGAATATGTAAGTGATTCAACCACATCACCTGAAAAAGCGCCCAACTTCACATCCTTATTCCATGCAACTCCCATATCAGCAGACAACATAGCTGTAAAAGACGTTCCATCTTTTTTATCATCATCTTTGTCATCATCCTTATCATCGTCTTTGTCATCCGGTTTAACCTCAGTAGGTTCATTTTTGTCGTCACTGCAACTTGCCATGCCGATTCCCACAAACAGCACAGCCATACATCCTAATAAAAATAATAATTTTTTCATGTTCGCTTCTTTTTATGTTAAACACTATTTATACAATACACAATCCAAAATCGCTTTATAACTATAAGCCTCATCCATATACTCATCCATATATGCCATCAAGCCAAAACCAATAGGGTCCGTTTCCTTAATTCCGATAAATCCAATAGCTACACTACCATTCTTTAACATAACAGGCCCCAACGAAATCGTACCGGATGAATCTTCAATAAACCTACTATCTGCACTTATCACACTAAACCCATAATAATTAGTTCCATCTGTACCCAAATATTGTCCTGCTTCAAAAACTATTTCATTACCTACAGCATATCCTTTTATCGTGAAATTAAAGCCTAAACTGGAGAATAGATTGGATACCACATAATTGCCATCAGTATCTTTAGTTATAGTCACTCCAGACGGAGTATAAACACGGGTACCATCATTAAATTGCCCATTCCACGTTCCTAAATAATTATCAATATCACTCTGTAAGACCTGATAAGCCATCTGTCGCTCACCTGAAACAACACGTACTATTGCTCCGCGTATCTCACCTGTGGTATTCTCTGCTACAATAAATTTACCACCTTTGCCATCAGTATCCCTCTCGAATGAGAGCCAGCTTTTAGCTTGTTCAGGAATATTTACCATACAATCAAACGAGCCATATAATTTTATAGGTAATTCAGTCGTCGCATCAGTAGCCCGTAAAATCCACTCATCTTCTTCATAAATCAAAACAGCACCTTCTTGATTGATCGTAAAATTTTTACTTTCAGTTCCATCTGAAACCTTTAATTGGGCCGTTCGGCTTGAATACCCATAATTAGGCAACACACGAAGCAATATCTTATTTTTATTCACTTCTTTCAAAAGGCACCAATCTGATTCTAACTCAGCCGTAACAACCTTGTCTGTAAGAAAATCCACAGATGCATCTCCACCTGTAGCTTGGATATTCAAACTGGCTTCTACAACTTGTAATGTAGATACCGGCGCCGTATAATCTTTATCATCACACCCTATAATCATAATCAGACATAGGAAGCCACATAATATTTTTTCAACAGTTTTCATATGCATATTAATTTGTAGAATCTTCTTTAGTTAAAGCAAGTAAATCATACCACTCCCAATATCCACCTATTGATGCCTCACTATAATTATCCGAACTATAGGCCCAAACTAAAAGAGAAGTAACTTCCTCAGTCTGTTTATCAGCAAAATGAAAGACAAGAGGATTTGTAGAGGAAATAATACTTACTAATCCGCTACGCAGACTAGGCACAACTCCTAACTCTGAATGAGCATACCCCACAATACCAGCCGCGCATGCTAAATAATACCCGTACGAATTCCGACCAAGAGCTTGTGAATTCAAAAGCAACTTACCGGTTGCCTTATCATATTGAAGAACAAAAGGCATTTCATTACCATAATAATCCAAAAATCCTTCCATATCATAAGTTTCACCCTGAACTTTTGGGGTAATGGTTATAGCCAATAGATTTTGCTGCCCCTCATAGTCAACGGTTGCCATTATATATTCTCCTGCATAATCATTATATTGTAAATAACCCTCCGGGTAAAACTCTTGCATATATATATCTGTAGCTCCCTCATCTGTACAAACAAATTTGCGGGAATTTGATTCCCATTTAAAATGTTGTACTTCTACACCAGCTATTTCATAAGGGGCTTGCAATTTTAAACCATTATCAGTGTAAAGAAAAGGTAATGTTTCTCCTTCACCTGCGACAATTTCACTAGTAGTCATTCCTTCACGTATTAGAAAAGTATTCAGTGTACCAATCTCCTTATTCAATGTTTTAAGTACACTTCCATTCTTTTCCAGTCGATAAGTATTTAAAAATGCATCCTTTTGAATTTTCTTCATATTATTAAAATAAACTTTCCATGGTTCATCTTCCGCCATTGAAGTCATTTCCATAATATTCTTATATTTCTTTCCTTGAAGTATTATCTTCTCCGGAGTTGCACTCATTATTACAAATTCATAATCTCCCTCTAAATTACCATTATATCCTAAAGGGCTGGCAAAGGCGTGTAACAAGGAGTTGTAAGAATCAAAAACAAGCATTGTACTTTGTTCTGATTCCACTCTATAAAGAGATGAAATACTTTCGCCAGGTACATAATTATCATCCGCCGCTATTTCGCAAGCTATATCCACCTCATTCTCACCAAACTTCATAAAGAAAACAATGCCCCCATATGAATAATTGGTCCCAGCATAATACTCAAATTTCCAACCGTTAGGAGAGCCTTTCAAGATTTCCTGACACTCTAATACGCTATTTGTTGCACGATTAGCCGAGGATTCACCAAAAAAATCATCCTCTTGAAAAAGACATGACTGAAGTCCTACAGCAACAAACAACAGTATACAATATGCTACATATTTTTTCATATTTTCCTTTTTATTCTATGACACTCAAATCAATAACCCCTCGTGATATTTCTTTTTGACGTCGCAATACAATATCTCTCAGATTATCCAAATTAATACCCCAAGTACTTTCCATATATTCATATACGATATCGAACTTCCGTTGAATCAAGATACGTCCTGTTTCACCAGCTTCGGTAAGCATATTATCCCAATATTCCTTTGTATTAGTAACATACATCGCTATATTTTCAACAAAATCTTCACGAGACTCACTCATTGCATAAGCTGTAACAAAACCTTCTTTCCATGCATCTTTATTGGAACGAGAACTCGTCTGTCCGGTAGTCGGGTCAGTCTTTATATACCAATCCGAGCCTACATAACTACTTTCAGTAATTCGTTCATAAGCAGGATCGAAGTTTTTAGTTTGATGCAAAATATGAGCAAACTCGTGATGCATAGTTTGGAAGTAATATTCATTCAGCATATCAACACTTATATTATCCGGATCTATATCATTTACATTATAAAGTGTTATTTTCATACCACCTTCCGCTGTACCTACCACCATTGTACCATTATCCTCATAAGCCGGCGAACCGACAAAATGCAATATTTTGGGAACATAATGGCGCAAAAAGTTAGGATTCCCAGTAGCTTCATCATAAGCTTCCAACCATACATGCTTAACTATCTTAGCTAATACTACTGATTTTTCATAAGACGCAGGAACCAGCACATGAGTCATATCGCTTTCTTTATCTTCCATGCGATACTTCAGCAAAATATTATACGGGTTAGTATAATTACTTAATACCCATTTGTCAAAAGCACTTTTTTCCGCTTCTGTTTCTTCTGTAAAAATGCTATTTCCGTAATCAATATCCGTATCTTGATTACAAGCAGAGAACAACAGAAAGAAAGACAGTGCCAATACATTATATACAATATATCTTTTCATATTCTCTATTTGTTTTAATCATTTCTTGGATTAGGGTCCATACCCGCTGTTATAACATTAGAAGGCAACTGAATAGCTCTACGCGGATCATCCACAGGTAATGTATCAGTAATACGCACTAGTCTACTTCCTTCGAAATAACGACGATAAATTACAATCCCGTAACGTTTTATATCCTGCCAACGCAATCCTTCTTCCAATGTCAGGATACGACGTGCATGCAAAATACAGTGAATCAGATTCTCCTGCATTCCTTGTTCCAACGTAAAAGCCGGATGAAGCTCTTTCTTGACAGAAGGATTAGCCGTATTCTCCGGGGTATAATAATTTAATGCTGCATAGAAGCTATTAATCGATTCTTTTGTAAGAGTGGTCGTGTTTTTTGTAAAAACTTTTTGCCATGCATCAATATCTTCAGCCGCCTTGTCATACTGTTTCAGCAAAGTATATGCTTCTGCCCGGCAAAGTAAAGTTTCGTCAGTTGTAAATGCCGGCAACACCATATGCCCCGTATAACTATCACCCGACGTTGAATATTCCTGATACAAAGCCAATCGGCGAAAGCCATTTTTAATAGAACTTCCTGGGGCAAAAGGTTCTTGCCAATAATTGGTTTGTGCCCCCCATGGACCCGTTGATTTGCAGGTTTCAGCGGCAGTTATATTATTACTACAATATTTTTCACAAGCTCCATATCCCGGGTCTGCAACTAAAGGCCAATATGAATTTGCTGAAATCAACAATAAATTAGCCTGATTATCAGCATTTACATACTCATTAGGCTGTACTGAACGATTGGAAGAAAGCATTCCAAGCGCTTTCCAATCACGCAAGCTTTCAGCCGCATTACTACCTAATACACGGTCGGCATATTCTATCACTTTCCGGCAATTAGAAAAGTCCGATTGCATATAATAAAGATAAAAACGAGCTGCAAAAGCGTACGCCGCCTTCTTGTTGAAATGGTATTTCGCCTTGCTGTAAATATTATCGTCTATCAGTGGCAATCCTTCTTCAATATCTGCGGCAATCCGTTGATAGGTTGTGGCAAGTGTGCCTCTATCGTAACTCGGATTTACCGTAGTTTCTAACTCATCCATATACGGAATACCTAAATCCTGTTCTGCATGAGTAGAGGTATATGCCTTACAGAAAATCGTCGCGAGCAGAAAATGATTGTATGCGCGGCAAAGCAACGCTTCCCCTTTTTGCGGTTGCAGACTTTCCGGATTATCCATACGCTCAATAGCCTTTAACGCCTGGTTCGCCGATGCTATAGAATTATAGCAGTCAATCCACAAAGCATGCGGTGAATCCTGATCCTCTTCAGTGGTTTGCCGCCAATGATACATGTGTTCGTTCAGGCGGAAAAGGTAGGTGTATAAATTACTGTTTTCATCGATATTATCACTATGCAACTCACCAATTTCGCAACTTGTAGTTGTAGGATAGGCAGAAACCAGTATTCTGGTTACGCTTTCCTCGGTAGTCAGTTCTGTCCGATTATCCGGCAATTCATCCAGATAATCGGAGCAGGAAGCAAATAGAGCTGTTGCAAAGAATGCTGTTATATATAAATGTTTATGTTTCATCTTTTCTGTTTTTATTATGAATTAAAAACCTACTCTAAGCGTCAATGTAAATTGGCGAGGTACCGGAGCGGCAACACCACCGGTATTAAAGAATTCCGGGTCCTGTCCGTTCAACTTCTTATCCGCATAAATGAGGAAGAGGTTGGTAGCCTGCAACTTCAGTGACAGGTTGGATATCTTGGCCGGTTCTATCCAGGCTTTTGGAAATTCATAGGCAAGAGAAATCTCCTTCATACGAATGAAATCACCTTTGGCGATACGCTCTGTTGAATAATTGTAAGCATTGTAAGCATACACCAAATTCTGGTTTTCATAATACTGCCGTTTGGAGATGATAGCCGGAATATTTGTACGAGCCTCATCACCCGGTACTGTCCAGCGGTTCTTAAACTCACGAGGCATAGAAGACAGATCCGAATACTGGTAGCTGAAACAAGGATTCATACGGACTACATTACCGAATGAATATGTCATAAAGACATTCAGCTTAAACCCTTTATAGGTAAAGATATTACCTAAACTACCCGTTATAGTCGGATCGGTAGGACCTTCGTACTTCAAATAATCCAAATTTTCACGTGTCTGGAAGTCAATATTCGTACTGGTAACTTCTCCATTAATCAAATATTGAGGAATACCGTTCTTATCAAATCCTGCAAATGGAATGGAGAATAAGCCGCGTACAGGATATCCTTGCATGGCAAAACCGTTTCCTGATACAAGTTCCATCATGCTGGCACGTGACTTCAAATCGGTTACTTCATTTTTCGCGTAAGAGAAGATGAAGTCCGTATTCCATGAGAACGACTGCGACTTTACGTTTTTGGTAGAAAGCGTGAACTCAACACCATGCGACTTCATGGAAGCGATATTGGCATATTTATAGATAGTACCGCCTACGCCTTGCGTAGCGATGATACCTATCAAATCGTAGTTATTACGCTTGTACCAGTCCACTGCAAAATTGATGCGGTTGTTTAAGAAACCCATATCCGCACCGATGTTCAACTCGTGCTTTTTCTCATAAGTCAGTTCACTGTTCTCCGGGTCAGAAACATAAAGTCCGGTTTCCTGTCCGTCCGTAAAAGGACGATAAGGAGAATAACTCATGATAATTGCCTGTGAATTGGTTACATACTCCGGACCACGGTCGGCTGTCAATGAATAAGACGCTTTCAACGTCAAGTGTGACAAGGCAGGCGCAAAAGCTTTATCAAAGAAATCCTCTTCATGCACATTCCACGCACCTGAAATATTCCAAGTAGGTAACCAACGGGCAGAACGGCTCCGTCCCATACGGTTTGTTCCTTCATAACGGAAAGTTCCGTTTAATGTATAACGACCGTCATAAGAATAAGCCAAATTAGTAAATCCGGCCACGCTACGGGTAGTTGAATGGCTTAAACCATAGTAAGGTTCTCCGGCTTCAATACCTTTCTTGAAGTACTCATATACGTAATAAGGTATCTCCCCCATAGTATATTGCATACCCCAACCCTGAAAATAATTCTGCGAACGCTCCAGATTATTCACTTCAAGACCGGCAAACAAGTTGGTCATGTGCTTTTCTTTAAACATGTGGTTCCATGACAAAGTACCACGAAAGTCAATTCCAAGCATACGATAATCTTTCCGTTGATAGATACCGCCTTCCGGCAAAACAGTGATAGGCAATGCATACGGATTATCCGGATTGGTATAAAGCAGATTATTCGCATCACGTATCGTCGCATCATCCATACCGGTACGATAGGCCGTTGCCTGATTGGAATCATCCTTGATATTATGCTCCTGCGAGGAAGCCTGATATTTTACCGAACCCAAAGCGCTGATTTCCAATCCCGGAATTACTTTCCAACGCATTTCACCCTGGAACTTTACATCAACGACGTTTAAATCAATGTAGTTATTATCCAATTCATGCAATATATTGAATGGAGCATAGTTTGTTGTATAGTCAACCGAAGGGTCCAACGCACGCGAGGTGTTCAACGCGTAAGAATATGGATTGATATCAAACTGACGACTGACCTCGCCGCTCGCCGCGTTAATCTCCGAACTCAATGTGCCCGGTGCTTTCTGTTTACGATAAGAAGCATTGGCAATCATGTTCACAGACAGATTCTTATACATATTGTAAGTAGTATTCAGATTAGCGGTGTAGCGTCTGACTTCACTTTGCTTGTACCAACCCGGATCGGACATGGCACTCAATGAAGCATAATAAGATGCTTTTTCCGAACCGGAAGTAATACTGACCGAATGATTCTGAATAATGTTATTAGAAAATAAAGCGTCAAACCAATCTGTATTTCTCATCTCCGCCTGACGCAAATAAGAGTTGCGCGCTGCTGTCGTGTTTGCGAGACCGAATTGTCCGGTAGTCTCATTATACTGATTTATCAGCTGGTACATTTTACCATATACACCGCTGTTCTTGGCACGGTAAGTATCGCTATTATTCAACCAGCCTTTCTGCTCCAGTTCCTTATAAATACCCATTTGTTCCTGAGAATTCATAATATTGAACTCTTTATAACTGGGAATCATACGGGTAGTAAACTCGCCTGTATAACTGATTTTATGTACTCCGGCCGAACCTTTTTTAGTAGTCACGACAATTACACCCGCCATAGCACGTGCACCATAAATAGACGTTGCCGAACCGTCTTTCAGGATTTGAAAACTTTCGATATCATCCGGATTTAAACCTGCGATAGCGGAACTGATCAATGTTTCGGCATCACCGGAAGAAAGATCGTCTGCTCCCACCTCGATAGCATCTTCCATGATAACTCCATCAACAACCCACAAAGGCTTGGAACTACCATAAATGGAAGTTGCGCCACGTACGCGAATTTTGGGCGCCGTACCGAAAGTTCCGGATACGTTTTGTACGGAGACACCGGCCGAACGTCCTTCCAGACCGCGGCTGATATCCGCCATACCATCCATTTTTATATTTTCTGCCTTTAACTGATCGGTAGCGCCGGTAAACATACGTTTATCCATACGCTGCATACCCGTCACAACAACCTCCGACAGTGTCTGTACATCCGATTGCAGAGACACTTTCATTGTCGGTGAGGGAGAAAGCGACTGCGGCAGCATACCTACATAGGAAAATTCCAACTTGGAACGACTGGACACATTAGGTAATGTAAATTTACCGTCCATATCCGTTAGCACACCGGTAGAAGTACCTTTCACCATAACGGTAGCTCCGATAAGCGGTTCACCATCATCAGCCGACAACACAACACCGTTTACCGTATATACTTTAGCCTGTTTGGACGGGCCTTTCGTTGTAATGGTAATAAATTCCTTATCGATATTGTACTCAAGTTTCTTACCCGACAGGACAATATCCAAAGCCTCCCGGATATTTTTATCCTTGATGACACCGCTATACGTATATGGCTTCACATCATCATACGTAAAAAGGATTTTATAACCCGAAATTTTGCTTAACTGTTTAAATACGGAAGATAGCTCTTCATTTTTAAACTCTACCGTAAGTTTCTTCTCACTCACTTGAGCTTCCGCGCAGAACGGAAGCCAAAATAGGAAAAAGAAAAGCGGAAATAATAAGTACCTCTTTCTTCTCATCATACGTTTATTTTTAATAATATTAGCGAAGCTTCATTTATTAATAGTGCGTACGACTTGAATAACAAGACACCTCTTTTCCTTATTTTTTTCGATTCATGAAACTTTTTCTCTAAAAAGCATCTACAATATGGAAGAATTTACACAAAATATGCATTCATTTAGTCAACATAGACTGTATTCTCACAAAGTGTTAACGTTACCTTTTTTAAACGATTCATTAAACGAATAGTTTCTTCGATGCCGCTTTGGCGATTGGACATAAAATGTATGCGATATGCCATGGCTTCTTTATTTCTAAATGTAACGTTCACATTATACCAACGTCCGATAGACTTCATGATATCCGCCAACGGCAGTTCGTCAAAATAGAAATATCCGTCTTTCCAATAAGTATAGGCTTCACTGTTTACTTCTTTCACCTCAAACAATCCATCGGAAAGAAGCATGGCGTCTTTACCCGGTTCCAAATCCACAAAACGTGCATTTTCATGACTGCGAACCTGTACTTTACCGCTAATCAGTGTTACATGACTGTCTTCAGCCGTATAACTTTTCACATTAAATTCTGTTCCTAGAACCTTAGTCTGCAAATAATCTGTCTTTACGATAAAAGGCTTTGCGTCTTTTGTAACTTTAAAGTACGCTTCTCCTTCAAGAAAAACCGTACGTTCCTTTTCTATAAAAGCGGTAGGATAAACCAATTTACTATTGGCATTCAGCCAAACCTCCGTACCATCACAAAGAATCAATTTGAATGTCTCGCCTCTGGGAATTACAATAGAATGAGTCTGCAACATTTTTTTTACTACCGGAACGGAAGTCTTTGCCAGATTGGTATAATCAAGAGTTCGCCGTTTTTCCACCTGTTTGTTTTCTTTTTTAGGCTCATCGTCCAAAAAGAACTGCTTGCCGTCATTTAATTCCAGAACAATACGCTGCTCATTCGGATCTGCAGCAAACACCGTGACTGATTTAGGCGAAGTAACCGGTACATTAAATAGATAATTCAATGAGAAAAAAGCTCCTACCAAGATAGCTGCCACCGAACCGCTCCATATCCAAAACATCTTAAGATATTTTTTCCTATTGCGTCTGCCTTTCAAGCGGGCTAACTCAGCCTCAACGTCGACCATACCGGAAGCTTGGTGCTTATGTAAAAGAAATCTGACATCCATCAAATCCTTACAGGCATCTAATGTCTCCGCATCTTCCAAATCTTCCCATTTCTTATCAGAAATATCGGATGAGCTCTCCATTAAATCCAATGCTTTCTCAAATTCAGATGTACTATCTTGATTACTCATAAATCCGCTAATTAGTTAATACTCTATTATAATTGCGTTTATAAAACTTATTTTGAACCGTTTAGCCTATTTTTTAGGTTTATTTAGCAAATTCTTCCCGAATTGCTTTCAAGGCTTTAACAATATGTTTTCTAACCGCACTTATGCTTATATTCAATTCTGCGGCTACTTCTTTATATTTCTTCTCATGTAGATAGCACTCTTCCAGGATGTGTCTCGTATGCGGTGTCATTCCATCCAATACTTTCTGAATCTTCACCATACGTTCGTCTTGTTCCTTAAATTCCACTTCAGTATAATTTTCATACAATTTCTGAGAGAATTCAGCATAAGCGTAATGTATGTCTTGGTGTCTCAGATAGTCGATAGAACGATTGCGTACATATATAAAGAGATACGACTTAGCCGTGGCCTTCTCTATCCTATCAAAATTCTTCCATATATATTCAAAAGCATCACTCGCTATATCACGGCTTACTTCCCAATTGTTAATGAGAGAATGTGCATAGGAATAAAGAGGGACATAATATTCTTTAAAAAAGAAATCAAAGTCAGCAAAGTCCTCCACCTTTTACAATTTATTATTTATCTTAAACAAATTCGCCAGCGAAATTAATTATTATAATAATAAAGAAAAAGCAGAATCTTCTCTTTCAGCCTCTAAAAGAGTTATATAATATTAATACATTAAAAATCGAGCTAACAAAAAGCCGTTCCAGGTTGTTTAATCTTGCTGTTTATCCGATAAAAGTTTTTTGACCTCACAATCTGCCTTGGTCAATTTATCACTACAAAATGCAATGATTTCATTCGCTTCTTTTATCTTTTCGGCAAGTGCATCTATTTCCAACTCATTGTTGTCTATCTGACTGACAATTTTCTCCAGCCGTTCCATTGCTTGGGAATACGTCTCTTTTTTCTTGGGTGTAGGCATAGGATTATTTATTTTTTGACGATTTATTCGTTACTACTGAAATCACTTCTCCGTGATACAATCGAGTGATGATTTCATCACCCTCGTTTAGAAGAGAAGTATTCTTTACAGCTTTACCATTTTTCAATGTAATACTGTAACCACGGGCCAATTGTTTTTCCGGGGAAGCATCCATCAACCGCTGTTGAAGTAGTTCCAACCGATGATGTTGACGAAACAAAGAAGACGTTACAGCTTGTACAATATCTTTTCGAACGGTAAGTAAAGTTAATTTCGCATCCGATATACAACTATAAGCAGCGGAAGGAATACGATTCTTACAGGATACTAACCTCTGATGTTCTTGCATCAGCAAATTCCGGGCACCATCGTATAAACGGGCAGCCAACAAATCCAACTCATCGGCAGCGTCATTCATACAGTCTATCAGGAATTCCGCAGCAGCAGTAGGAGTCTTGACACGGGTGTGGGCTACAGAATCAATCACCGTATCGTCACGCTCATGCCCGATACCTGTAATAACAGGTAAAGGAAACTGCGCACAGGCCGCCGCGAGCAAATAAGTATCAAACCCGGAAAGGTCGGAGGTTGCTCCACCTCCACGAATAATGACCACTACATCGAAATTATCCAAGCGGGAGTTTATCTTGTCCAAAGCAGCCAAAACAGATTCTTCAACACGCTCACCTTGCATCAATGCCGGAAAAAGCTCCGTATGGAAGTAAAAACCTCCCGGATTATTTTGTAACTGGTGGCAAAAGTCACCGTATCCGGCAGCGGTTGGGGAAGAAATAACCGCGATACGCTGCGGCAAGCGAGGTATTTTCAATTCTTTATTTAAAGTGAGTACCCCTTCTTCTTCCAATTGTTTCAGAATTTCCTTACGACGACGAGCCATATCACCCAAAGTATAGGTGGGGTCTATATCCTGTACCGTAAGACTGTATCCATACAGTTCATGGAAGCTGACGGTAACTTGCACCAACACTTTGATACCCGAAACAAATGCCTGTCCTGTGGCTTCCTCAAAATAAGGTTTCAACAAACGGAATACATTCGACCAGATTGTCCCCCTTGCCTTGGCTATCAAACTATTACTACGGGCATCCTTCTGTACGAACTCCAGATAACAATGTCCGGTGCTGTTGGTACGTACATCACTTAATTCCGCCTGTATCCAATAGGTATCAGGCAGACATTGTTCCAAGCTTCGGCGTACCAGAGCATTCAAGTCGTATAGTGATAATGCATCCACGTTTTTAAATATAAAGTATAGGTTTGAAGGTTTCTGTTTTTTTACTTCTTTTGCTTATAACTATTATAAGCTTTCCACATATCCGGCACACCATAACCATAGATATTATCCGGATAGTCGGCACGGTCACCGGAAGTACGAACCAATTCAATCAGTTCCTTCGCGGTCAGCCGGGGACATGCCTGCCATAAACAAGCCACCATTCCACACATGATGGGCGAAGAAAAAGAAGTCCCGTTTGCTTTGCCTTGATTCCCGTCCGTACGAATCACATCCGCTCCTTCACCCACAGCTACAACATCCGGCTTAATCCGGTTATCGGCCGTATTGCCGATAGAAGAGAACGGAGCCAGTACCGCTTGTTTGTTGATAGCGCCTACCGTCAATACATTCTCAGCATCTCCCGGAGGAGTTATCTTTTTCCAAGCCCCCATTCCCGAATTACCGGCACTGCACACCAACACCATACCCTTATCAGCTATATGTGAGGCCTGACGGGACATCAAAGCATGGCGTCCATCCAAATCACGGTATTTATAATTTTTCGATTTATCATCGAAAGCATAATACCCCAAAGAGGTATTAAGCACGTCCACACCCACACTATCGGCAAATTCTACGGCGGCAGCCCAATAGTCCTGCTCTACCAAATGCTCGGAATATTCATCCTCACTGCGAAGCAGCCAAAAAGAAGCTTCAGGTGCGGTACCTGTCATAATACCCGGCCGGTTCATTCCGATACAAGAAAGCACACTCAGTCCATGACTGCTCTCAGCAAATAAATCCGCCTGAGGATTGACAAAATCTTTAACACCTAAAACACGGATATTCCGCATTGCCGTTATCTTATCCAAATTATGAAATCCGGCATCAATGACAGCAATCGTCATTCCCTTCCCCTTAAATCCGGCATCATGCAATTTATCTCCATTGCTCAACTGAATTTGGGTGATAGCAGGTCCGTAAATACTGTCAGTGTATATCTTCGGCGCATTAATTACAGAATCACGTGTTGCGGCCCTCGTCCCTTCACTCATTTTCGGAGCAGTCCATACCTTTTCCGCAGTACGTACAAACGGCAATGCGGCAATACGGTCAATCAAAGTAGAATCATTGCAGGAAACCGTAACAAAGTTTTCCCATTTTCCCGCAACCACGATATTCACTCCTTGTCTGCGTATCTCATCGATATACTTACGGCAAACCGGCAGATCGGTGGAGTCAATCGCCAGATTCTGTTTTTGGCGTCTTGCAATGGCTTTCTCCGAAAGAAACTGTTCCGGACGTTCCAATGAATAAACGGTAGCTGCCTTGTCTCTTAAACTAATACGATATTTCAACGTATCTTGCTGTGCCGATGCACCTGCCACAAACAACGCTAAAACTGAAAGAATAATTAATCTCTTCCTCATCAATCTCTTTTTATTTTCAAATTTCCATTCTTAATTCTCTAAATATACATACCGATACCCCGTTGCGAAGCGATAAACGAACCGCCTGCCACCCGTTTTCCGATGTAGAATACAGCAGACTGTCCCGGTGCAATGGCAGATGCTTCCGCCTCAAAATGTATCAGTAACCGTCCGTCTTCCAGGCGTTTTACCGAACAAGGAACCGGCTTACTGCGATAGCGGATGCGAACCGTCAGTCCACTGCTTCCGAGAACCTCTCCCTCATCAATCAGATTATCCTGTTCCGCAAGCATATATTCCGCTTTGAGTTGCTCTGCATCTCCTAGCATTACGGTATTCTTCTGCGGATTGATTTTCAACACATAAGCAGGTTTTCCCAATGCGATTTCAAGTCCTTTCCGTTGTCCGATGGTATAGTAAGGAAAGCCCTTATGCTCTCCCAACTTCACCCCTTCCGAATTGACAAACCAACCCGGTCCTACTTCATCGTCTATCTCCGGAGAATGTTCGCGCAGAAAATCCCGATAATCTCCCTTTATGAAACAGACTTCCATGCTTTCCCCTTCTTCGGCCTTCAGCGTATAACCTTTATCCCGTAGGTAATCACGTACTTGCAATTTTGTATATGCTCCTAATGGAAAAAGGCAGCGTCTCAAAACATCCTGCCCCAGTCTCCAAAGAAAATAAGACTGATCTTTCTTCTCATCGTCCCCGGCGACTATGTATATTTTCCCATTCAGTTCTTCCAAACGGGTATAGTGCCCTGTAGCAATATACCGGCAATTCAATTTATCCGCCCACTCCGTAAGAATACGGAACTTAAACAGAGGGTTGCACATCACACAAGGATTGGGTGTCCGCCCCTGTCGGTATTCATCTATAAAATTCCGAACAATCACATTGCGAAAGGCCTCACGTTCGTCAGCCACATGATGTTCAATTCCCATACTCCGAGCCAGTTGACGGGCCTCTAACGGTTCGTCTCCCCACACCCACATCGTAAGGCCGATTATCTCGTAGCCCTGTTCTTGCAGCATCAAACATGTAGCGGTACTGTCAATACCACCGCTCATACCAACCAACACTCGCTTTTCTATCTTGTTCATTTCTCGGATATTCATCGTTTTAGCCTGCAAAAATACGGGTTTTCGAGTAGAAGACAGAGAAAAGCCCCGCCTTTTTAGCAAGACTTCACATAGATACATATAGTTTTCTCTCTGATTTTGTAACAAAAACGAAACGTATATGACATAAAAACACAACATATATGACCGTATCTTTGCCGCCGTAAACAAATCGACAACAACAAATTATGAAAAAAAGCGCATTGATGCTGCTCATCATCCTGCTGCCCTTTACGGCGAAAGCCCAAAGTGCCTACAACAACGAGGACGGAAAGAAGATAAACAAGGAAAAACTGGAAACAAAAGACTATCTGCCCGAAATTCATGGAACCATCCGCTCCAAATACGAATACCAGACCACTATGGGCGCCGGACGCTTTGAAGTGCGAAACGCACGTGTCAGTGTCACCGGTAATGTTTTACCGATTGTGGCCTATAAAGCCGAAATCGACCTGTCGGACGAAGGAAGCATCAAAATGCTCGATGCCTATGCACGCCTGTTTCCGGCAAAAGGGCTGACAGTAACCGCCGGACAGATGCGTGTACCCTTTACCATCGACGCACACCGCTCACCACACCAACAATATTTTGCCAACCGTTCATTCATCGCCAAACAAGTAGGTAACGTACGTGATGTGGGTGTCACACTGGGATATACCCTGCCTACCGAACTACCCATCACGATAGAAGGCGGACTGTACAACGGTTCGGGACTGACCAATCAAAAGGAATGGCATAAAGAAATAAATTATTCCGCCAAAGCCCAATTCCTTTTCACCAAAGGGCTGAACCTGACACTGAGCGTACAAAGCATACAGCCGGAAGAAATACGCGTACAATCATACGATGTCGGCGCTTACTATGAGTTCCACCGCTTCCATATCGAAGGTGAATATCTATACAAGCAATACTCCGACAACGCCTTCGGAGATGTACAGGCCGTAAACACATTTATCAATTACGACCTTCCCCTGCGGAAAGTATTCAATAAAATGTCTTTCCTGCTACGCTACGACATGATGACAGACCAAAGTGACGCCAAAACAACCGACGAGGAAACCGGTTCATTAATCACCACCGACTACAAACGCCAGCGACTGACAGGCGGTATCACTTTCAGTCTCAGTAAAGCGTTCCGCACAGACCTGCGTCTGAATTACGAAAAGTATTTCTATGCCCGCAACAGTATTGCAAAAGAATCTGAACAAGACAAAATCGTACTGGAACTGATGATACGATTCTAAATAAAATTCCGTATATTTGGAATAAGCAAATTGATGTATGGCAAATCCGCTTATTCCAGGCATCACCGCCACAGAACAAGACTTGTTGTATCAAAAGCTCAATGCATACAACCGGCAAAAGACCTCCTTCAAAGAAGTTGGCGCTTATCTTGTGGTACTGCCGAGAGCGGACCATCCCCGCTATTCACTTTGGATTTACTCCCCCTTACCCGAAAGGCAATCCATATTTTACATATTCGACCTGGACGAAGACGTACACGAAACCTTACGTATATCCAGTACTTTATGTTATTACTCTTCACGCCCTCTGTTTTTAGTGGAATATAACGCCAAACGAATGCAGAACAGAGGCGACGACATTATCTCTTTCGGTAAATACCACGGACATTACCTACACGAGATTCTGCAAGTGGATCCCGGCTATCTCACTTGGATAGCTTTTAAGTTCACCCCCCGAATACCCAAGCAAGAACGTTTCGCTCAAATCGCCCGGATATATCATTCCGTATATATCGACATCCTGCAACGAAAAGCCCAACAACCGTCTATCGGACGCTATCTCGGCAAAGAGGGAGAAAAAGTAGAGAATCTGGTTCTAACCATTTTCAGTGTCCGTCTGGAAGACGATCCCTATAAGACGCAGGTCAAAGGTACGACCCCTTACTTCTATGTCCGACAAATACTGAAACTGAAAGACGCCTCCGGAAATCTTGTAACTTTCCGCATCAGCTCTCGTACGGCAAGCAGGCATTCATGCCAACTGCCGGCCATGGAGCATGCTTACCGGATAGACGAAACAGTCCATATAGCCTCGGCACATATTGCCAACACCTATACCATTGGAAAAAACAAATGGACACGACTTAATTATGTAAAAATCCGGCAATAGCACAAATCCAATCAAAAATTCCATTTCAAACATCAATTCATCCACCTTTCCCCGGAAAGAAACCCGTATTTTTGCCTTGTACATATTTAGATACTGTAATACCATGAAAAAACAATCTGCACTCTGGTGCTTACTTCTCTTATTGACGATAGTAGCATGCACTGCCACATCCCCCCGGAAAGAAACCGGAGAATGGGCAAAAGTACCCGGAATACTAAAAAATATCGTACCGCCTGCATTTGCCGATACGATTTATGATGTGACCGAATACGGAGCAAAAGACGATACAGCTTTCGACAGCCGTCCCGCCATCCTGAAAGCCATCAATCAATGTAACACCGATGGAGGCGGTACCGTACTGATTCCCGCGGGAAACTATTTCATCAAAGGAGCCATTACGCTGAAAAGTAACATCAACCTGCACATCGCCGAGGGTGCACGTCTGGAATTCTCTACCGAAGCCGCCGACTACCTTCCTATGGTACTGACTAAATGGGAAGGAACGGAATGCTTCAACTACTCTCCCTTTATCTACGCATACCAGTGCACAAATGTCGCAGTAACCGGCAAAGGTACTATCGACGGAAACGGTTCGGTGACCTTCAACGACTGGCATGCCATACAAGGCCCTGCCGTAGACCGTCTGCGCCAAATGGGCATCGATTCCGTTCCGGTCTACGAACGCGTATTCGGCGAAGGACATTATCTACGTCCTTGTATGATACAATTTTACGGTTGCAAAAACGTATTGGTGGAAGACTTGAAGATATACGATTCTCCTTTCTGGATTATCCACCCCGTATTCTGTGACAACGTAACCGTACGAAACGTATATATCGACAGTAATAACTACAACAATGACGGCTGCGACCCGGAATCCAGTACCAACGTACTGATAGAGGGAATGGACTTCAATGTAGGCGACGACGGCATCGCCATCAAATCCGGACGCGACCAGGACGGCTGGCGCATCGGACAGGCTACGGAAAATGTCATCATCCGCAACTGCCACTTCGCACGTTGGGCTATCACTATCGGAAGCGAGATGTCCGGCGGAGTACGAAATATCTATATCGAAGACTGCAAGATAGACAGTTGCCGCAATGGCATATACTTCAAGTCCAACTTAGACAGAGGGGGTTATTTTGAGAATTTGAATATACGCCGCATTGAAGCGGATGTCTGTCTATGGGGTGTCATCAATTTCCGTACAAACTATCACGGATACCGGGGCGGCAATCATCCTACATTGTTCCGTAACATCTGCATTGAAGATGTAACCTGCAACCGTGTGGACAGCGTAGCTCTCATGGCTAACGGACTGCCCGAAGCCAAGCTGTACGACATCACCTTGAGAAATATAACCGTAAAGAAAGCCCCGAAAGCCATCCAAATGGAAAATGTGGTAAATCTGACATTGGATAACGTGACGGTTAACGGAAAGGCGGTAACCGCTCCCTGATTAAATCAGACTATTCTTTCATTATCAACACGGTTGCATAAGCGGATATACCTTCCTCCCGTCCGGTAAAGCCCAGTTTTTCCGTGGTAGTGGCCTTTATGGAAATATCATCTTCGTCAATCCCCATTACAGCGGAAAGAGTTTGCTGCATGGCAGGTATATTCGCTTTCAGTTTAGGACGTTCGGCACAAATTGTCGCATCGATATTACCGACAGAATAACCTTTGTCACCTATCAGCTCTACCGTTTTCTTCAACAGAATCTTGCTATCTATGTTTTTGAACTCACCTGCCGTATCTGGAAAGTGATAACCTATATCACGCATATTCGCCGCCCCCAGCAATGCATCACAAATGGCGTGTATCAATACGTCGGCATCCGAATGTCCCAACAGACCTTTCTCATGTTCCAAACGCACGCCACCCAACCAAAGTTCTCTGCCTGCCACCAATTGGTGAACATCAAAGCCAAAGCCAACACGTATCTTCATATCTTTTTGATTCTTTTGTTTTGACACAATAAGCAACCGAAATCAGCGAATATAGAAATCGAGCAGTTTTTCTTCTCCCAGATAGCCTTGCAAATGCTGCCCGATACCGACAGGTCCTACACCGGCCGGCGTACCCGTAAACAATAAATCGCCAATCTTCAAAGTCATGAAGCGACTGACGTAGGCTATTATATCATCTATCTTGAAAAGCATATCTGCCGTATTACCGCGCTGCACTTCCTTACCGTCTATATCAAGATGAAAATCCAGCTTCTGTAAGTCACCGCCGGCTTGTTCCGGAGAAATGAACGTACCGATAGCCGCCGAGTTATCAAACCCTTTACACAACTCCCACGGATTGCCGGCCTCACGGAATTTCCTCTGCAAGTCACGGGCAGTAAAATCAATACCTACCGTCACCGCATCATAGTAACGATGAGCAAAGCGCGGAGCGATATTCTTGCCCAGCCTGCAAATACGCACTACAACTTCCGTCTCATAATGCACCTCATTGGAAAAGTCGGGAACAAAAAACGGCTTACCGTCTTTCAGGATGGCCGAATCGGGTTTCATGAAGATAACAGGTTCCTGATTTATTTGAATATGCCCCAGCTCCTTATTATGCCGTGCATAGTTCATCCCTACCGCAATAATCTTCATTACTTTATTTCATTAAAGTTCAAACGGTTAAACATAACAGCCAGATGTGCATACAACGAGGTGTTCTGAACTACTATATCTTCCGGCACGCGGATACGGAACGGAGTAAAGTTCCATACGGCCTTAATGCCGCCGGCCACCATAGTATCCGTAATAGTCTGCGCAATCTCGATAGGTACTGTCAACACACCGATATTGACATCATATTCGCGCATTTTCTTCTCAAAGTCATTGGAGTGATAAATAGGAATGCCATTCAAGGTCGTACCCACCAAATCCGGGTTTACATCGAACGCCGCTACAATCTCCAACCCGAAATGATTCAAACCGGAGTCGCGCAACAATGCGCCTCCCAGGCTTCCTACGCCGAAAAGAAAAGCTTTATGTATATTGGTAAATCCCAGAAAATCTTCCAACACAGCAATCAACGTATCTATCTCATACCCCACACGAGTACGGCCGGAGATATTGACATACGACAAATCCTTTGCTATCTGGGAAGCATCAATATTGATTTCTTTGGAGATTTGAGTAGAGGAAACAAAGCGTTCACCTTTCTTTCTAAGCAACTTTACATTGGAAAGGTACCACGGAAGCCGGCGCAAGGTAGGTTCCGGCACCTTCATGGAGTCTTTCTTTTGTAACTGATTGTTCATAGTCTTCCCTTTAAGTTCTCAATATTATGACTGACAAAAGTAGTGCTTTTTTTCTAATCTATAACATATCTATGACAAAAGGTTAACATTATTTCTACCTATGATTGCAAACTTCCCTATAAAACCGTATTTTTGAACTCCTTTTCACAGACAATTAAAATAGATATATATGGCTAAGAATCCAAAAGACAACGACTGGAAAGACAGACTGAACGTGGTGTACTCCACCAACCCCGACTTCAATTACGAAATGGACGATGAAGAAGAGCAAGCCACTCTCCAACCTTCCCAACAGCGTCTGCGCGTACAATTGGACCGCAAGAACCGAGGTGGTAAAGTCGTAACTCTCATTACCGGATTTGTCGGTACGGAAGATGATTTGAAAGAATTGGGCAAGTTCCTTAAAAGTAAATGCGGCGTGGGCGGAAGCGCCAAAGACGGAGAAGTCATTGTACAAGGAGACTTTAAACAAAAAGTGCTGGAATTACTGAAGAAAGAGGGATATACACAAACCAAGCCGGTGGGGTAACCTGATTCCGCTTTAAAAACATAATAAATAAAAACGGTCGCTATGGATATTTCCATGCGACCGTTTCTATTTATTTCTATTCGTACAGAATTATTCAGCACGCAGAGTGAAACGCTTGAAGTCGACGATCTTCAGTTCGGGATCAGCTTCTTTCAGCACTTCTCTTACTGTCTTCTTAGCATCCATGATGTCTTCCTGGTTCAGCAAGCAAACTTCTTTCAAGAATTTACCCAGACGACCCTTAGCGATATTCTGAATCATCTGTTCGGGCAAGTTAGCAGCCTTTTCAGCGGAAACGGTAGCGATGATTTCTTTAGCTTTTGCCACGTCTTCAGCTGTAATCCAGCCCTTAGCCATGTTGCTTTCCATGTGATCTTCGCTGTCTACGTGAGCCGGGTTGATATTCGCTTTCTTCAAAGCAGCCTCAACAGCCTTCTGTACTTGTTCAGCTTTTGTCTTCTCGATGGCAACATCGATTTCTTTCTGCTTAACTTCCTCAGATACGCCGTCTTCATCGATAGCCAACGGATTCATAGCGGCAATCTGCATAGCTACTTGCTTAGCCAACTGCTCGTTTACTTCCTTGTTGAAAGCAACGATTGTACAAAGACCGTTTCTGTTCATGTGGTTGTACACAACAGTGGTTGTACCCTCTACGGTCAGATAACCGTCGAGTTCCATTTTCTCGCCTGTAATACCGCTACGGTCTGTTACAGCATCCTGTACGGTACCGTTGCCCATCGGCAACGCTTTCACTTCATCCAAAGTCTTGCACTTGTTGGCGACAGCGAGATCAAGGATATCCTGAGTCAGTTTCACGAAGTCAGCATTCTGAGCAACGAAGTCGGTTTCGCACTTCAAAGCGATGATAACCGCAAAGTCACCGGTAGTCTTAGCCAAAACGCAACCTTCAGAAGCTTCACGGTCTGAACGCTTAGCGGCAACAGCCTGTCCCTTCTTACGGATAATTTCCATTGCCTTGTCGAAATCGCCTTCAGCATCATTCAATGCATTCTTGCAATCCATCATACCAGCACCGGTCATTTTACGGAGCTTGGTTATATCAGCCATACTTACAGCCATAATATCTTT
>CEAZ01046126.1_pt1 | contig 105208 bp, 107 predicted proteins | sample 557361 | NCBI WGS metagenome assembly CEAZ01 (sample SAMEA3182074, study PRJEB8094) | gut metagenome | biome: human; feature: gut; material: Stool; isolation source: human stools | place: Canada | collected 2012-02-22 | reverse complement strand
TTCATCGTCTCCATTAACGGATTGCTACTTCTACACTTCTGCAAATGGAGAATAACAGGTAGCCGTATACGCCTTATTGTTTTTCTTCATCGTCTCCATTAACGGATTGCTACTTCTACACTTCTGCAAATGGAGAATAACAGGTAGCCGTATACGCCTTATTGTTTTTCTTCATCGTCTCCATTAACGGATTGCTACTTCTACACTTCTGCAAATGGAGAATAACAGGTAGCCGTATACGCCTTATTGTTTTTTCATCGTCTCCATTAATGGATTGAAACTTCTACACATCTGTAAATGGAGAATAACAGGTAGCCGTATACGCCTTATTGTTTTTCTTCATCGTCTCCATTAATGGATTGATATTTATACACTTCTGCAAATGGAGATTTTGAGATATCTATATCCGGAAGGATGCGTGCTCCCTTCGCTCCCGGCTATCCCTATTTTGATATCCGGCTATATCGCAATTCTGTGATAGCATTATCCGGATAGCGTATCATACGGCTATATACAAATATGGCTACACTCATTAGTGTCCCGTTAAAATTGGGACGAAGTTAATATTAATCAAATAGTCCCTCCAAGAGGGGATAATCGAGTTCTTTGACATCGTTGAAATTAGTCTTTTCGAAGAGATCTCTCAGTGGAGTCTTATCCGTTAGTGAGATGCTCAAAATCTGCAGGACCTCATAAGTTGACCGCTTTAGTCGCATGTCGTGTTGGACGATGGCGACAAGGCAATAAGTTATGATTGCAGAGCAAATTTGTATTCTGACAGCGTTCTCTGTAGTGCCCCAGAATTTCTTAATCTTGAGGTGCTGCTTGAGCCACTTGAAGAACAACTCAATCTGCCATCGGTTCTTGTAGAGATTAGCAATTTCGAGAGCGGTAAGATGGAATGCATTCGTCAAAAATGCGAAGTCTCTGTCTTGCTCGTCATCGTGAAATCTCACAAGTCGCAGCCTCTCAGGAAACTTCTTCTGTGTGTTCACATCCGTGAGTTCAATAACGGAATCAGAAAGCACATTCTTAGGCAATCTACGTTTCCATTTCGTACACTTGTACTGTAAGTTCTTCTTCGCCCGAACCACGAAGTATGATTCATTAAGACAAATCTTGTAGAGTTCCTTGAATGCATTGTAACCACGGTCAAATACGTAGTAAGAACCTGATTCATAGGGAATCTCCTTCATTGCCTTTGAATCGTGTACCGATGCAGTCGTAATATGGAAGAAAGCAGAAACCTGGGACTCCAGATCATAAAGGACATGCGCCTTAACGCCTCCTTTCTTCTTGCGGAACTTTGCCCACCAGAATACTGACAAGCAGAGCGGAATCGTTGTTGAATCAAATGCATAAACATTCCCCTTCAGCTTGAAGATGTCGGTTGCTCGTTTCTTGCGAGCCTGTTCCATCATGAAGAAGGCAAAGTCTTCAAAGATCCTGTAGTCACGATTCTGATTCGCTGTGGCAAATGTCGTTTTCGCTATTGGATTACGCCCCATTCCAAGGTGATAACATTTGGATTGGTGAGTCTCCAATGCAACGACAACATCACGCAGGCTCTCACGGTTACAGAGTTGTCCGAACATGAGTGCCATGAGCTGATTCCAGCAGGTGAAGTTCTTGACATACCTGTTCCCATCATACTTGTCAACCAGGTGACGGAACTTGTTGTTGTCGAGAAATTCAACCAATTGAGCGAATACATATTTGTCTTTGTTCATAGAGCAGTCCCTTTATGGGCTGCAAAATTACAAATTCAAATCGTCGCACATGAAAAATTACTTCTAATAGACTATGTTTCAACTATTTCAAAGACCGACTTGCCCGCTTTTACGGGACAGTAGTGGGTTGATGTATTGGAAAATTTGCTGGTCATACTCCTCCTGGGCATAAGTATGGACGGAAGCGCCCAGAATCGGGAAAATGAGCAGCCCGAAAATTTTTCGTAACATGGTCGACCTTGTTTTAGTTGCAATTTACTGTGTAGTACCGATTTTCGTTATGAAAATCTGCAATCGTCCGTCAAAAACCCGAATCCGGTTTGAGCCGGGAGTCGCCGCACGACCGGTTTGTTGCACAGGCCGGAATCCGGCCAGCTATGATCCGGGTATTCCGGAAGGATGTTGCTTTTTGATTTTCAGACTCGGGATGAGCGGGGTGTAGTGTGTTGTTGGGTTTGTGGTTGTAAAATAATTTAAATTGAATATATGAATAAATAATTTATTTTACAATTATTCAGTCGACTAAATACTTTTTTATTTTTCAACTGCATCCTGCAATTGCCGTCTGCCTTTCCCTGCCGGCCTTTGGCAACCGGACAAACGCCCCCTCCCGGCCGACTGGTCGGGAGGGGGCGTTTCAGGATGCTGCTTTTCGGGTTGCTGTGTTCCCCGTCACGCGATCCGGGTTGTATCCCGCGATGCTGTGTCCTGCTGTGCACGTTTGGGGATGTTGTGTGCCGCGGTGCTGTGTACGTTCCGGGATATTGTGTTTCGGGTCATGCGATCCGGGTCGTGTGTCCCGTGTCCCGTGATGCTGCCCCGGGAACTTTACAGGCGGTTTTTCTCGTCGGCCGAACCCGCTTCGACCGCCTTGCGTTTGAAGGCTTTGCCCGACTTGAAGTTGTAGGTCACTCCGATCGTGAAGCTGCGGTCGTTCCACTGCTGTTTGACGTCGACCATGCGCACGAACCCGTCGCCGCGGGCGCCGATGTGCTGCGGGCGCTCGATCAGGTTGCGCACCGAGAACGAGGCGGTGAACTTGTCGCCGAAACGCTTCTTGATTCCGGCGTTCAGGAAATGGAGCGGTTTTACCCAGCAGTTGCCGAAGTCCATGCGGCTCTGGAACCGGTACGACAGGTCGATGTAGAATTTCGCGGGCAGCGAGAAGGTCGTCGAGCTGTTTACGAAATAGAAGTTGTAATGTTTTTCGGCGCTGTGCTCGTCGATGCGCTGCCCCTGCCGGATGTAGGTGAGGTTGAGGTTCATCGTCCACCATTTGGTGAACTGGAACGGTGCGTTGGCCGTGAGGTAATAGTTTTTCGTCGTGTCGAAGTTGGTCCACGCCAGGCACAGGCGCGCCGGGTCGTCCGCGTCGGGGCGTATCGTCTGCTGTATCTCGTCGCGCTGGATCGTCATGCCGCCCGTGAGGGTGTACTTGTGCTTGAGCACCAGCGTCAGGCTGATGTCCTGCTTGTAAGCCGGGTCGAGTTCGGGGTTTCCCGTCTGGTAGGTGTAGTCCGAGATCTGGAACCGCTGCGGGTTGAGGCTCCAGAAGCGCGGGCGCTCGATCGTGCGGGCATACTGGGCGATGAGCGAGTAGGCCCCGTCTTTGGTCAGGGCATAGGAGACGTTCGCGTTGGGGAAGAGGCTGAAGTAGTTCTGCGAGATGTCGCCGCCCTTGCCCCGGGTGTGGGTGTATTCGCCCCTCAGCCCTGCCACGAGGCTCCAGCGCCCGAGGTTGGCCGAGGCGATGCCGTAAGCCGCCGCGATGTTCTCCGTATAGTTGATCGTGAAGCTCTGGTTGTCGTTGCACACCCACGCGCCGTCCTTCACGTATTCGTAGAGCGCGTCGTTGTGCATGTCGTTGTAGGTGAACTTGACGCCTGCGCGCAGCGACCAGCGGGGCGAGAATTTCTTGTCGAGGGCCAGCGTGGCGGTCGTGATGTCGTAGAGGCTCGACGAGTTGTCGCGGTAGGTCGAGTCGACGGCCGTGGTGGGGGAGGTGATGCGGCTGAAATTGTCGTTGCCGGTCTCCGTTTCGCGGCGCGTGTAGTCGGCCAGCAGCTTGAGTGTCGAGCCGAGCGTGTCGAGTTTGTAGATGTAATTGAACGTCGCCGAGTAGTTGTCTCGGATGTTGTGTATGCCGTAGCGGCTTTCCGTGCGGGTTACGGCACCCGCGTCCGTGAAGTCGGTATAGGAGTCGTTCGGGCCCTTTTCGTTGTTGCGCCAGTATTCGAACTCTGCGCCGATGCTGTGCTTGGGGCTTATTTCGAATACCGAGCCGATGCTGCCGCCGAAGTTGCGGTCGCGTTCGGTGATTTCCGAATGGGACGTGAGGTTCGTGTCGCCCGTGGTGTAGTCGGTGTGTTCGTCCGAGACGGCCGTGTCCTTTCCCAGGTCGGCCCATGCCGAGGCATAGAGGTCGAGGCGCCCCGTGTGGATGTTGATGTTGCCGCTCGGCGTATAGAAGTGGTGGCGCCCGTTCTGTGTGGTGCGCATCGACAGCGATCCGTCCAACCCGTTTTCGCGGCGCTTGCGGAGCGTGATCCTGATGATGCCGCCCGATGAATCGGCGTCGTAGTCGGCGCCCGTCGTCGGTACGACCTCGATCTTCTGGATCTCCTCGGCGCGCAGCGAGCGCAGGTAGGTGAGCAGCTGCTCGGGCTCCATGCGCAGTTCGCGGTCGTTGACATAGACCTTCGAGCCCGACTTGCCGTTTATCGAGATCTTCTCGTCGTCGATCCAAACGCCCGGTGCGCGTTCCAGCAGCTCGATGCCGTCCTTGCCGATCGCCGCAGGGGCGTTGGCCACGTCGACCACGAAGCGGTCGGCCTCGCGGCGGATGAGCTGCGCCTTGACCACCACGCCTTCGATCCGGGTCGCCGAGCTTTTCATCACGATCTCGCCCAGGTCGTTGTTCTCCTCGACCCGCACCTGCCGCACGACGGGGTCGAACCCGAGGTATTGTACCGACAGGGTATACTCGCCCGAAGGCACTTTCAGCACGAAGCGGCCCGTGTCGTCGGTGGCCATGCCCGCCACCTGGTCGCTGCCTTTCAGCAGCACGACCGTGGCGTACTCCACGGCCTGTCCCTGTTCGTCCACCACGCGGCCCTCGGCCGGATAGATGCGGGCTGCGAATGCGTTTGCGGCGGCCAGCGCCAGTATTACGATGAGGAAGATAAGTTTTTTCATACTATTCTGTCGTTGTTTGTAATCTGCACTGCATTTTAGTTGACGGGGCAAAGATATGTAAAAATATTTATACTTTGCAATGCATAGTACTAAATTTTACGAAAAAATTATCCTTTTCCGGGGGAGGGGTGACCGTTCATGCATGAAAAAACGCGGACTCCCCTCTGTCGGTAGATGGGTACGACCAAGCACCCGAAGCCAAACAGGTAGAGCCCGCGCGTGACGCGGGAATACTACTGTTTTCTTGGCTTCGTTAAAATTGGTCGTTTTATCTACCCAAAAACAATAGCTTTCGCTAATATGTATGGCACAAAGTTATAAAAAAGGCAGGAAATTCAAAACGGAATCTCCCGCTTTGCTGCCTATTACCTGCGGCGACCGGCCGGCTGCCGCGTCCCGCACCCCCGTCAGCATTCCGCCTTTGTATAGTTGTCGGCGTACGCTTTCTGCGTCGCGGAAAGCGGGGGAGGGCTGTCCCCGATAAAATAGGTGTCGTCGAAATTTTGTTGAAAAATCGTGCGCCGCGAGGCTGGAATCCCGCGAATAATTCCTAAATTTGCAGATTGAATTATTATGGCTCATTGTCCCCCGATGTGATTCCGAACGCTCCGCCATGCCGTTTCCGACGCGATCCGGCAGCAGGGCAGGCACGGCGGGGCGGGAATGCCCGGCAAAAAATGCTGAAACTATGATAAGCGCGGTTTATTATATCTTCCTGGTGCTGCTGTGCACCTTCTTCATGATCCTGTCGGCCCTGGCGCTGGTCGTGTGCTATCCCTTCGACAAGGGCCGCCGCGTGGTGCACGAGCTGTCACGCATCCTGGTGCGCACCTTCTTCGCCATTCCGCCCCGCTGGCGGCAGCGTGTGGAGGGGCTCGAACATGTCGACCGGAAGAAAAGCTACGTCATCGTGCTGAACCACAATACGGTGATCGACATCCCGACGCTCTATTACATCCCGCTCAATTTCCGCTGGGTCTCCAAGCGCGAGGTCTTCAAGACGCCTTTCTTCGGGCAGTATCTCATCCTCCACGGCGACATCTGCATCAACCGCGGCCGCGCCTCCGAGGCGCTGGAGCAGATGGTGCGCGACGGCAAGCTGTGGATCTCGCGCGGCGCTTCGGTCGCCGTCTTCCCCGAGGGTACGCGTTCGAAAGACGGCGAGATACACCGCTTCAAGGCGGGCGCCTTCACGCTGGCCCGGGAGGCGGGCGTGGAGATACTCCCCGTGGTGCTGGACGGCACCAAGACGCTTATCCGCAAGAACGCGATGTTCAACTGGGGCAACCGCATCACCATCCGCGTGCTGCCCCCCGTACCGGCCGCGAAGGTCGTCTCGACCGAGACGCACGTGCTGATGGAGGAGGTGCACGACGCCATGAGCGCGGCCCTTGCCCAGATCCGAAACCGAAAATAGACTATGGCAGATTTACTCAATACCAATCCTAACGACAGCTACGGCGACGACGCCATCGTTACGCTTTCGCCGCGGGAGCATATCCGTCTGCGCCCCGGCATGTATATCGGCAAGCTGGGCGACGGCACGCAGGCCGACGACGGCATTTACGTCCTCATCAAGGAGGTCGTGGACAATTCGGTCGACGAATTCATCATGGGGGCCGGCCGCCAGATCGACATTTCGATCGAGGACAAGGTGGTGTCGGTGCGCGACTACGGCCGCGGCATCCCCCTCAAATCGCTCGCGGCGGCCGTCAGCGAGATGAACACCGGCGGTAAGTACGGCGGCTCGGCCTTCAAGAAGACCGTCGGCCTGAACGGCGTCGGCGTCAAGGCCGTCAACATGCTTTCCGGCGAGTTCACGGCCCGTTCGGTACGCGACGGCGAGGCCCGCACGGTGACCTTCGCCAAGGGGCTCGAGGTGAGCGACAAGTGGGAGAGCGGCGTGCGCGAGAAAAACGGCACCTTCATCTCGTTCCGCGTCGACGAGGAGGTCTTCGGCGAGTATGCCTACAACCTCGAATACGTCGAGCAGATGGTGCGCAACTATACGTACCTGAACCTGGGGCTGACGTTCAATTTCAACGGCAACAGCTACGTTTCGAAAAACGGCCTGCTGGATCTGCTCAACGAAAACATGACCGAGGAGCCGCTCTATGCGCCGATCCACCTTTCGGGCGACGACATCGAGGTAGCCATCGCCCACGGCACGGGCTACGGCGAGAGCTATTTCTCGTTCGTCAACGGCCAGTACACCTCGCAGGGCGGTACGCACCAGGCGGCTTTCCGCGAGGCCATCGCCAAGACCGTCAAGGAGTTCTACCACAAGGACTACGACCCGTCGGACATCCGCACGTCGATCATCGCCGCCATTTCGGTCAAGGTCACCGACCCGGTCTTCGAATCGCAGACCAAGATCAAGCTCGGATCGAAGGAGATCGAGCCGGGCGTGTCGATGCGCAATTTCGTCATCGATTTCCTGGGCAAGCACCTCGACGATTACCTGCACAAGCATTCCGAGACGGCGCAGGTGCTCCAGCGGAAGATCGTCGAGAACGAAAAGGAGCGCAAAGCCATCTCAGGCATCCAGAAGAAGGCGCGCGAGACGGCCAAGAAGGTTTCGCTCAACAACAAGAAACTGCGCGACTGCAAGATACACCGCACCGACAAGCACGAGCTGGCCGAACAGTCGATGATCTTCATCACCGAGGGCAACTCGGCCTCGGGTTCGATCACCAAGAGCCGCGACGTGCGCACGCAGGCCGTCTTTTCGCTGCGCGGCAAGCCGCTCAACTGCTACGGGCTGACCAAAAAGGTGGTCTACGAGAACGAGGAGTTCAACCTGCTTCAGGCTGCGCTCAATATCGAGGAGGATATGGACAACCTGCGCTACAACAAGGTGATTATCGCCACCGATGCCGATGTCGACGGCATGCACATCCGCCTTTTGATGATGACCTTCTTCCTGCAGTTCTTCCCCGACGTGATCCGCCAGGGGCACCTGTTCGTGCTGCAAACCCCCCTGTTCCGCGTGCGTAACAAGAAGGAGACGTTTTACTGCTACTCCGAGGAGGAGCGGCAAAAAGCCGTCGGACGCTGCGGCGCCAATGCCGAGATCACGCGCTTCAAGGGCCTCGGCGAGATTTCGCCCGACGAGTTCCGCGAATTCATCGGCGAGAATATCCGCCTGGACAAGGTTCGCATCACCAAGGACGACCCGATCCACGACCTGCTGGAGTTCTACATGGGCAAGAACACCTACGAACGGCAGGGCTTCATCATCGACAACCTGCGCATCGAGGAGGACATCGTCGAGCAGGATCTCGCAATCAACTAAGCAATATGGCAGAAGAAAAAGATACCATCGGGCGGGACGAGCCGCTCAACGAAGAGGCCCCGACCCCTCAGACCGCCGGCGATGCGGCCGACGCGGCCCCTGCCGCCGACGCCCCGGCCAGGGCGGGCAAGTTCGACCGCCTGACGCAGGACGAAGGGGGCGTGCGCAAACTGACGGGCATGTATAAGAACTGGTTCCTGGACTACGCTTCGTACGTGATCCTCGAACGCGCCGTACCCCATGTCGAGGACGGCCTCAAACCCGTGCAACGGCGTATCCTGCACGCCATGAAGGTCGTCGACGACGGACGCTACAACAAGGTGGCCAACATCGTGGGACAGACCATGCAGTACCACCCGCACGGCGATGCGTCGATCAAGGACGCACTGGTGCAGCTGGGGCAGAAAGACCTGCTGATCGACTGCCAGGGTAACTGGGGCAATATCCTCACGGGCGACGAGGCCGCCGCGGGGCGTTACATCGAGGCGCGCCTGTCGAAGTTCGCCTCCGAAGTGGTCTTCAACAAGAAAACCACCGAGTGGATGCTGTCGTACGACGGTCGCAAGGAGGAGCCCGTCACGCTGCCGATCAAGTTCCCGCTGCTGCTGGCGCAGGGCTCCGACGGCATCGCCGTGGGTCTGGCGTCGAAGATCCTGCCCCACAACTTCGTGGAGCTTATCAACGCCTGCATCGCACACCTCGAGGGGCGCGAATTCCAGCTTTATCCCGACTTCCCGACGGGCGGCATGGCCGATGTGAGCCGCTATAACGACGGCCTGCGGGGCGGGGCGGTGAAGGTGCGCGCCAAGATTTCGAAGATCGACAAACGCACGCTCGCCATCACCGAAATACCCTATACCACGACCACCGAGTCGATCAAGGATTCGATCATCAAGGCCAACGACAAGGGCAAGATCAAAATCAGGAAGGTCGACGACAATACGGCCGACAAGGTCGAAATCATCATCCAGGTTTCGCCCGACGAGTCGAGCGACAAAACCATCGACGCCCTCTACGCCTTCACCGACTGCGAGGTTTCGATCTCTCCCAACGCCTGCGTCATCTGGGAGGAGAAACCCCATTTCCTGGGCGTGAGCGAAATCCTGCGCCGCTCGGCCGAGCATACCAAGTGGCTGCTGGGACGCGAGCTGGAGATCCGGCTCGGCGAACTGAACGAAGCCTGGCATGCCGCGTCGCTCGAACGCATTTTCATCGAGAACAAGCTCTACCAGCTCATCGAGGGCTGCAAGAGCCGCGAAGAGGCCTACGCCGCCGTGGACAAGGGGCTCGAACCGTTCAAGAAACGGCTGCGCCGCGAGGTCACGCTCTCCGACGTGCAGCGCCTGACGGAACTGAAGTTCATCCGCATCTCGCGTTACGACAGCGACAAGGCCGACAACGAGATCCGTCAGATCGAAGAGGACATCAAGGCCACGCAGTACGACCTTGACCATCTCACCGAGTACGCCGTGGCCTACTACGAGCGTATCCGCGACAAGTACGGCAAGGGCAAGGAGCGCCGCACCGAGCTGCGTGAGTTCGACAACATCGAGGCCACGAAGGTCGCCGTGACCAATGCCAAGCTCTACGTCGACCGCGCCGAGGGCTTCTTCGGCATCGGTAAGTCGATGAAGGACGCCGAATTCGTATGCGACTGCTCGGACATCGACGACGTGATCGTCTTCACGAAGGACGGCCGCTACGTCATCACCAAGGTGAGCGACAAGGCCTTCTTCGAGAAGGGCATCTACTACATCGGGGTCTTCAAGCGCAACGACGAGCGCACGATCTACAACGTGCTGTACCGCGACGGCAAGAACGGCCCGATCATGATGAAGCGCTGCGCCATCAAGGCCATCACGCGCGACAAGGAGTACGACATCACCAAGGGTACGCCCAAGAGCGAGATACTCTATATGTCTGTCAATCCGAATGGTGAGGCCGAGGTGCTGAAGGTTTACTTCAAGCCCCGTCCGCGTCTCAAGAAGGTGATCGTCGACCTCGATTTCTCGACCCTCGCCATCAAGGGGCGCCAGAGCCAGGGCAACCTCTTCTCGCGCTACGGCATCCATAAGATCGTCCTCAAGGAGCGCGGCACCTCGACGCTCGGCGGCCAGAACGTCTGGTTCGACGAGGATGTCCGCCGCCTGAACGCCGACGGCCGCGGCAAGCTGCTGGGCGAGTTCAAGGGCGACGACCGGATCATCGTCTGGACGTCGAAGAACCAGTACTATATCACGGGTTACGACCTCGGGCAGCATTTCCCCGACGAGACCGTGCGCGTGAGCCGCTATGAGCCCGACCGCGTTTACAGCGTCTGCTACTACGACCGTTCGCAGCAGTTCTATTACATGAAGCGCTTCACGGCCGAGATGAGCGACAAGATGCAGTTCTTCCTCGACGAGGACGGACAGGCCGACCTGGTCGCCGTGACGGAACGCACGGGCGCCAAACTCGAAATCACCTACAAGGGGGCGCATGCGTCGCGTCCCGCGGACGAGGTCGACGTCGACGAATTCGTCGGCGTCAAGAGCCACCGCGCCAAGGGCAAGCGCCTGACGACCTACGAGGTCGCTACGCTGCGCTTCATCGAACCCGAACTGCCGCCCGAGCCCGAACCTTCGGACGACGGCGATGCCGGGGAGATTCCCGACGGCCTGCTCTCCGGCGGCGGGGCGGATGACGGGGCGGCGGATGCCGGTGCCGGCGACGCTGCGGCTGTTTCCGGCGGGGTGGAGTTCGAGATCGAACGCGCCCGGGGCGATGCCGACGAGGTGATCGACCCCGAACAACTGAACCTGTTTTGACCTGCCGGCGATGAAACCCCTCTTTTTGGTCGGTTACATGGGATGCGGCAAGAGCACCCTCGGGCGCAAGCTGGCGCGCAGGCTGGGCGTCGGCTTCGTGGATACCGATGCGCTGGTCGAGGAGCAGGCGGGAGCCTCCGTGGCCGATGTCTTCCGTTATGAAGGCGAGGCACGGTTCCGCGAAGCGGAGCGCGAAGCGCTCGAACGGGCGATCGCCGCAGGCGGCGAAACGGTGGTCTCGACGGGCGGGGGGCTCCCCACCTGGAGCGACAACATGCAGCGCATGAACGGCGTGGGGCATACCGTCTTCCTGCACCGCACTGCGGAGCAAATCGCCCGCCGCCTGAGCCCCTACGGACGCCGGAAACGTCCCCGCTTGCGGGGGCTGGACGATGCCGGACTGGTCGCTTTCATGGAACGCGATATGGCCGTGCGCGAACCCTTCTATGCGCAGGCGCATCTGGTCGTCGACTGCGATGCGATGTCCGACGACCAGGTCGTGGAGCATATCCTGAGGCAACTCGGCCTGAAATAGAAAAGACCCTGCGGCTGCGGCCCCGGGAGTACCCGGGGGCGCGGAAACCGCAGCGAACGATACGACGCGGCCGTGCCGCGGACGATGATATGCTGCAACTCCTGAAAGACGTGGATAAACTTTCAAATAATGCACCCATCGGTGTTTTCGATTCGGGGCTGGGCGGGCTGACCGTCTGGCGCGAGGTGCGGCGTGCGCTCCCCGCTGAGTCGCTCGTCTACCTGGGTGACGGTAAGAACTGCCCCTACGGGTCGCGCCCCCGCGAGGAGGTGCGGCGCCTTGCCGACGAAGCGGTCGCCTTCCTTGTGGCGCAGGGGTGCAAGCTGGTCGTCGTGGCCTGCAATACCGCTACGGCCGCCGCCATCGACTTCCTGCGCGAAAAATACGCCCCCATGCCGATCGTGGGCATGGAGCCGGCCGTGAAACCCGCCTGCCTGGCGACCCGCAGCGGGGTGGTGGGGGTACTGGCTACCGAACGGAGCCTCGACGGCGAGCTCTTCCGCCGCACGGCGGCCAGGTACGGCGACGGCGTAGACCTTGTCACGGCGCCAGGCCGGGGCTTCGTCGAACTGGTCGAAAACGACCTCGAAGCTACGCCCGAGGCCGAGGCTACCGTCCGTGCCGCCGTCGCGGAGATGCTGGAGCACGGGGCCGACCAGATCGTGCTCGGCTGCACGCACTATCCTTTCCTGCTTCCCGTCCTCGAACGTGTCGTCGCGGGCCGCGGCGTCACGGTCGTCGACCCTTCGCCCGCCGTCGCCCGCCGCGTCGTGCAGCTGCTCGACCGTTACGGCCTGCACGTCGACCCCGCCCACCGCGCGGAATATACGTTCCGCACCTTTGCCGACGAGGCCTACCGCCTCCGCCTGGAACGCAAGGCCTTGGGGGCACTTTAATAGCGCCGGATTCGCTTCCGAACCCGATTTTACATCGCGATATTCCGAAATGTCGAAAAAAATGCGTAACTTCGCTTGATAAAAATCAAGCGCAACACAGATGGCATCTAAAAATACATCCTCATCCCCCAACGGACGGCAGAAAGTCCAGCGTTCCAACAGCGACAGTGCGCGCTGGGTCGCAGGATTGCTGCTGCTTTTCATCGGGGTGTTCGCCGCCTCGGCCGTACTGTTCTCGTTTTTTACCTGGGCGGCCGACCAGAGCGGGCTGCTGCTCTCGCCCGAGGAACGTGCCACGCTGGGCGTCGAGCCTGGAAATCTCTGCGGCTGGGCGGGTGCCAGGCTGGGACGCCTGCTGGTCGACAACTCGTTCGGCGTGTCCGGCATTCTGATCCCGGTGATGGTGGTGCTCGTCGGCGTGCGCGTCATCCGCCAGCGCCCGCTGCTGTTCAACCATTCGATCCTCTCGCTTTTCCTCATCCTGATCCTCGGTTCGCTGACGCTGGGCTTCGCCTTCTCGGACAAGTGGAGCCTTTGCAGTTCGACGGGGTGGGGCGGTGCCTTCGGCATCGAGACCGCAGCGCTGCTGCGCACGCATATCGGGGTGCTGGGGACGTTGATCCTGCTGCTGGGCTGCTGGATCCTTACGGGGGTATTCATCAACCGCAATTTCATCAACAAGGTCAACCGTGCGGGCAACGTCATGGTCGATAAGAGCGGCAAGATCGTCGAGATCGTCAAACATAAGGTCGTGCACGCGCACGGGCAACCGTCCGATGCCGCCGGGGATGCGGCTGCCGTATCTGCGGAATCCGCCGGGAATCCCGGGGAGAGGCCTGCCAGGCGGTCGGCCGACACTCCGGCCGTGGAGTCTGCCGTGAAGGCGGAGCCCGAGGTGGTCGTGCGCCGTCCCGAACTCGAACTGGCCGTGCAGCGTCCGGTGCCGGAAATGCCCCGCGCTGTACGTACTCCCGGGCCTGCTGCCGCCGGGACTCCCGCCGCCCCGCAGGCCGCCCGCCGCGATGCGGACGACAATCCGTTCGTGGAACTGGGCCCCGACGGCATGCCCATTGTGCCCGAAGCCCCGCAGGCGGCAGAGGCCGCCGCATCCGATGACGACGGCGAGTTTACCGAGGTCGACCTGTCGCGCCCCGAAGGCCGGCTGGTGATCGGCCCCAGCGGGCTTGTCGAGCTGGAACGCCCCGCGGTGCGTCCTGCCGCCGGCACTGCTGTCCGGCCTGCTGCGCCTGTGTCCGACGAACCTTTCACCGAATTATCCCTGGGCGGGGAAGACCCCGTCGGGACACCGGCCCCGGCTGCCGGGATGCCCTCTGTTGCCGGGATGCCCTCCGCTGCCGCTCCTGTATCCGGGGAGCCGCTCCCCGACGGGCCGTTTACCGAGATACCCGTTCCTGCCGGGGGCGTCGTCGTGACCGTCGAGGCCAACGAAGCCCGTCTGGTCGATGAAAAGGCGATCCCGACCGAGAGCTACGACCCGCTGAAAGACCTCGTGAACTACCACAAGCCGCCCGTGACGCTGCTCGAAGACTATGTTTCCGACTCGGAAGTGAGCGACGAGGAGATTTTCGAGAACAAGACCAAGATCGAGGATACGCTCCGCAATTTCGGCATCCCCATCCAGCGTATCAAGGCCACGGTCGGCCCCACCGTGACGCTCTATGAGATCGTGCAGGCGCAGGGCGTCAAGATCTCGAAGATCCAGGGGCTCGAAAACGACATCGCCCAGAGCCTCAAGGCGCTGGGTATCCGCATCATCGCCCCTATCCCCGGCAAGGGAACCATCGGCATCGAGGTGCCCAACCGCGATAAGCAGGTGGTGTCGATGTACTCCGCCGTGCGTTCGCTGCGTTTTCAGGAGTCGAAGGCCGAGCTCCCGGTGGTGATCGGCCGTACGATCCAGAACGAGAATTACGTGTTCGACCTGGCCAAGATGCCGCACCTGCTGGTGGCGGGCGCCACGGGACAGGGTAAGTCCGTGGGGCTGAACGCCATCATCACCTCGCTGCTCTACCGCAAGCACCCCGCGCAGCTCAAGTTCGTGATGATCGACCCCAAGATGGTCGAGTTCTCGCTCTATGCCAAGATCGAGCGCCACTTCCTCGCCAAGATGGAGTCCGAGGACGATGCCATCATCACCGACCCCAAGAAGGCGGTCTACACGCTCAATTCGCTCTGCACGGAGATGGACAGCCGCCTGGAACTCTGCAAGAAAGCCGGGGCGCGCAACATCGCCGAGTACAACGAGAAATTCACCGCCCGGCGGCTCAGCCCGCTCAACGGGCACCGCTACCTGCCCTATATCGTCGTGGTGGTCGACGAGTTCGCCGATCTGATCATGACCGCCCGCGAGGTCGAGGGGCCCGTCATGCGCCTCGCGCAGAAGGCGCGTGCCGTCGGCATCCACCTGATCATCGCCACGCAGCGCCCCGACGTGAAGGTCATCACGGGCGGTATCAAGGCCAATTTCCCCGCGCGTATCGCCTTCCGCGTGATGCAGATGATCGACTCGCGTACGATCATCGACCAGCCGGGGGCCAACCAGCTTATCGGCCGCGGCGACATGCTCTTCTCGAAGGACGGGGAACTGATCCGTATCCAGTGCGCGCTGGTCGAAACCAAGGAGGTCGAACGCATCGTCGAGTATATATCGAAGCAGCAGGGCTATACCTCGGCCTATTCGCTGCCCGACTATACGCCCGATACGGGCGATTCTTCGGGGAGCATGGGCAGCGAGGACTCCGCCCCCGTGAAATACGATTCGCTCTTCGCCGAGATCGCCCGCGACGCCGTTTCGGGCGGCAATATCTCGACCTCGATGATCCAGCGCAACTACGAGGTGGGCTTCAACCGTGCCGGGCGCATCATGATGCAGCTCGAACGTGCCGGCATCGTCGGCCGCCAGCAGGGAGCCAAGCCGCGCGACATCCTTTTCCATGACATGCCCTCGCTCGAAGCCAAGTTGCAGGAGCTGGGCCTATTCTGATGCTGCCATGAAACGACTCCTGTCCCTCCTGTTGCTGCTTTCCGCGATGCAATCCGTCGCCGCAGTTCCGGCTGCCGCGGATGTTCCGGCTGCCGCAAATAATGTTCCGGCCGCCGGCCGTGCCGACGCGATCCTGGCCGGGGTCAGCGACGGCTTCCGGGCGCTGGGTGCCTACGGGGTGTCGTTCGAGGTTCGCTCGGACGAATACGTCACGCGCGGGCGCTATGCCGTCGAGGGGGAGAATTATTACCTCGTGCTGGGCGATGCCGAGGTCTACTGCGACGGAGCCGTGCGCTACGAGGTGGACAACCGCCGCCGCGAGGTGACGATCGACGTGGTCGACACCGGCAGCCGCAATATCCTCAATAACCCCGTCCATGCCTTCGATTTCCTCGGCAGCGAATATGCGGCCTCGCTCGCCGGCGAGCAGGAAGGCCGTGCCGTGGTGCGGCTGACGCCTGCGCCGGGGAATACCTCCTCGGCGGGCAATATCGTCCTTACGGTCGATACCGCCGCGATGCGTCCCGTGTCGCTCCGCTACGATTACGACGGCGAGCAGGTGCAGGTTTCGGTGCTGGGCATCAAGCCCCTCGAAACGCCGCTCAAGGCCTTTGCGAAGGATAACTACGCCGGGTACGAATTCATCGACTTCCGCTGACCATGTTCCGCCGGCCGATTATGCTGCTGTTGTCCGTCGCCATCCCCGCGGCGATGCTGGCTGCGGCGCCGGAAGACCCGTCGCCGGCGGGCGGGCATACCCCTGCCGCCGGACATGACCGCCCTGCGGCGGATATGCCCGGTTCGGTTCCCGGAGCCGGAAGCCCGGCCGGGCAACAGCCTTCCGGCACGGCATGGGAGCTTACCTGCGAGCGCGATCTGCTCTATGCGGCGTCTTTCGTAGGGGATTCCATACCGGTGCGGGTGTTCCTCGAATCGGGCGTCTATTTTCCGCTGATCGACAGCGCGCTGGTCTGGTCGCACCCCGGGCTTTTCGAACCCGTCGAACTCGAACGCCCCGTGCGTTTCCGCATGGCCGGCGGCACGGACTATTCGGCCCGCTATAAACTGGCGCCGGGGCTCAGGGTGGGGGATACGCGCAGTTTGTGCGAGAGCTATGTCGTCGATCTGCGGCGACGCAAGCCCTGCGACCTGCTCTACCCGCTCCATACCTTCACGACCGACAGCGTGGCCGCGCCCGGTATTTTCGAGCTCGATGTCCGCCGCGGCATTTTCCGTCCGCTCTCATCCGGGAGCCTGCCGCAGCCCGGTGACGGGTGGGAGGCCTACGAACTGGTGCCCGACGGGCATTCGGGGATGTTCTGGGTCATGGATACGGTGCGCTTGTCCGACGACCGGGGACGCAGCCGTGCGATGCCGATGCGGCTGGTCGTCGATTTGGGCAACGCCAACCTGCTGGCACTCTTTGCGTTCAAACCTGAGGTCGGAAAATTCGTGTCACGCGCCCCTGTCGATCTGGTGGAAGGCCATACGCCGGGCGGGATGACCCTGCGGGTGCTGATGCCCGCCGTCGCCACTTTCATGGGGTGTTACTCCTTCGGCGGGCTGCCTGTCGTGGTGCTTGACAAACCGATGAAACTCCCCGGCGACGGTTTCCTCGGCGTAAAATTCTTCTCCGCATTCCGGGTGGTCTTCGATTTCCGCCACGGGCGGTTGTGGCTCAGGCTGGCGGATTGACCCCTATTTCCGGTTGAGGTACCAGTAGAGCCCGCCGACGAAGATGCCGCCGCCCGCGATGTTCCCGAGCGTGGCGGGAACCAGGTTTGCGGCGACCATGTCCGCCGCCGTCACCGGGGCGCCCAGCATCATCCCCAGCGGGATGAAGAACATGTTGGCGATGCAGTGCTCGTAGCCGATCACCACGAAGCACATGACCGGGAAAAACAACCCCATCATACGGCCTGCCGCGTCGTCGGTACTCAGCCCGAGCCATACCGCGAGGCATACCAGCCAGTTGGCGCCCACGCCGCGCAGGAATACCGTCAGCCACGGCATCGAGACCTTGGCCTGCGCCACGTTGCAGGCCGCTTCGCGCCACAGCTCCGACGAGAGTACGCCGGGCAGCACCACCAGGAAATAGGCGAAGAAGGCCGCCCCGATGAAATTCCCCGCGTATACCAGCCCCCAGTTGCGCAGCACCTTGCCCCATCCGTACCTGCGGCCCAGCGCCCCGGGTACGAGCACGGCGTTGTTGCCCGTGAAGAGCTCCGCCCCGGCGAATACCACCAGGATGAGCCCCAGCGGGAATACCAGCCCCGAGAGCAGGCGCTGCAACCCGGGCGCTTCGGCCACCCCGGGGAACCCGAACCCCGCCATCAGCGAGAAGAGTCCGCCCATGGCGATGTATGCGCCGGCCAGGAATGCCAGCAGGAGGGTCTTGCCCGCCGGGAGTTGCATTTTGCCCGTTGCCGACTTCTGAGCCAGCGCGAGTACTTCCTTGGGTGTGTTTATCTGTGCCATGTTCGGGAAATAGAGGCCGCAAAGGTAGTGAAACGATCCGGAACGCGCAAGCGGATGCCGTCAGTCTGCCGGGAATTTTTTTTGAGGCCGTCAGATCGCCGGAAAAGGGGCAAAAACGGGGCGTCGTCCCGGAAATCTTCCGCGCGGAGGCGATATTTATCGGCTTAAAGTTGCTCAGATCGGAAATAAATCGTATTTTTGTTCGTTAAAAGACTGTAATTTTAAAGAGATAAGATGCTAACTGAAGAAGAAAAGAATGCAGGTTTGACAGGACGTATCATTCCTATCAATATCGAAGAGCAGATGAAGTCGGCGTACATCGACTATTCGATGTCGGTCATCGTGTCGCGTGCGCTTCCCGACGTGCGCGACGGCATGAAGCCCGTGCACCGCCGTATCCTCTACGATATGAGCGCGGAGCTCAACCTCTACTCCGACAAACCGACCCGTAAGTCGGCGCGTATCGTCGGCGACGTGCTCGGTAAGTTCCACCCCCACGGCGACTTGTCGGTCTACGACGCGATGGTGCGTCTGGCACAGGAGTGGTCGATGCGCTACCCGCTGGTCGACGGCCAGGGTAACTTCGGTTCGATGGACGGCGACTCGCCGGCCGCCATGCGTTACACCGAGGCCCGCATGAAGAAGATCACCGACGAGGTGATGGCCGACATCGACAAGGAGACCGTCGACTGGACGCTCAACTTCGACGATACGATCCCCGAACCCACGGTGCTGCCCACCAAGATCCCGCTGCTGATCGTCAATGGCGCCAGCGGTATCGCCGTCGGTATGGCCACCAACATGGCCCCGCACAACCTCAGCGAGGTGGTCGACGCTTGCTGCGCCTATATCGACAACCCCGAGATCACGGGCGAGGAGATGCTGCATTTCATCAAGGGCCCCGATTTCCCCACGGGCGGTATTATCTACGGCTACGAGGGTGTCCGGGAGGCCATGCTTACGGGCCGCGGCCGCGTCATGATGCGTGCCAAGACCGACATCGAGCATACCCCCAGCGGCCGTGAGTGCATCGTCATCACCGAAATCCCCTACATGATCAACAAGGCCGAGATGATTAAGAAGATCGCCGACATGATCAACGAGAAGAAGATCGACGGCATTTCCTACATCAACGACGAGTCCGACCGTGACGGCCTGCGGATCATCATCATCCTCAAACACGACGCCGTGGCGAGCGTCGTGCTCAACACCCTTTATAAGAATACGCCGCTGCAAACCTCGTTTGCGGTGAACAATATCGCGCTGGTGAACGGCCGTCCGCAGCTGCTGCCGATGCGCGATCTGGTCATGCACTTCGTCAACCACCGCCACGACGTGGTGGTGCGCCGCACGCGTTACGACCTGCGCAAGGCCGAGGAGCGCCTACATATCGTGCTGGGTCTCTTGATCGCACAGGACAACATCGACGAGATCGTGCACATCATCCGTTCGTCGCAGACCCCCGACCTGGCCAAGCAGGCCATGATCGAGCGTTTCGAGCTGAGCGACATCCAGGCTTCGGCCATCATCGAGATGCGCCTGCGCGCCCTGACGGGGCTGGAGTACGGCAAACTGACCGCCGAGCGCGACGATCTTACCAAGCTGATCGCCCACCTGAAGGACGTGCTGGAGAATGTCGGCATGCAGATGCAGATCGTCAAGGACGAACTGCTCGAAATCAAGGAAAAATACGGCGACGAGCGCCGTTCGGAGATCGTCTATGCCTCCGAGGAGTTCAACCCCGAGGATTTCTATGCCGACGACGACATGGTCATCACCATCTCGCACATGGGCTACATCAAGCGCACCCCGCTGGCCGAATACCGCACGCAGAACCGCGGCGGCGTCGGCGCCAAGGGCAGTGCTACGCGTGACGAGGACTTCATCGAGCATATCTACGTGGCTTCGATGCACAATACGATGCTCTTCTTCACCGAGAAGGGGCGCTGCTACTGGCTCAAGGTCTACGAGATCCCCGAGGGCGCACGCTCCTCGAAGGGACGCGCCATCCAGAACGTCATCCAGATCGAACCCGACGACAAGGTTCGCGCCTATATCAACGTCAAGCGCCTGAACGACGCCGAGTATGTGAACAACAACTTCATCATCATGTGTACCAAGGACGGTACGATCAAGAAGACGAAGCTCGAAGCCTACTCGCGCCCGCGCCAGAACGGCGTGAACGCCATCGTCATCCGCGAGGGCGACCAGCTGATCGAGGCCAAGCTCACCAGCGGCAACGCCGAAGTGATGATTGCGGCCCGCGAAGGCAAGGCCATCCGCTTCAACGAGTCGACGGTGCGCCCGATCGGGCGTGTCGGCGCCGGTGTGCGCGGCATCTCGATCGAGGAGTCCGACGAGGTGGTCGGCATGATCTGTGTGGAACCCGATTCGACGCAGGACGTGCTGGTGCTGAGCGAAAACGGTTACGGCAAGCGTACCGACCTCGACGAATACCGCATCACCAACCGCGGCGGTAAGGGTGTGAAGACGATCAACGTGACGGAGAAAACCGGTAAACTTATCTCCATACAGGCCGTTACGGACGACAACGACCTGATGATTATCAACCGTTCGGGACTTACCATACGTACGGCCGTGTCGCAGATCCGCCTGGCGGGTCGTGCCACGCAGGGCGTGCGTATCATCAACCTGCGCGACGGCGATGCCATTGCCTCGGTGATGGCTGTGCCTGCTGCCGGCGATGAAGAAGAAGTACAGTCCGCGGAGGCTGCTGAAAACGGGGGCGCAACGCCCGAAGCAGGACAGCCGGCCGAGGAATAGATGAAATGAATTTGAAAACTTTAAATTAAATTTTGTTATGAAGAAAACATTTTTGACGGCTTTCGCGGCGCTGCTCGTGGCTATCCCTGCCGTGCAGGCGCAGAAAGTCAACAAGAGCGGGCTCCTCACCAAGATCGAGAAGAGCGACGCCGACATCGCCGATGCGAAGAAGAACGCCAAGGCCTCCACGTGGATCAACCGTGGCAAAGCATTGTACGAGGCTGCCGTGGAACCGACGAAGAGCCTCTTCGTCAACATGGACGCCGCGATGCTGAAGCTGGCCGTGGGCGAACCTTCGGCCACCAAGCAGGTGACGCTTCTCAACGTTCCCTACGAAGCGTGGGAGTACCCCTATTTCATCGCCTACATCAAGGACGGCAAGGTCGTTACCTGGACGCAGACCGACTGGGTGCTGAAAGAGGCTCCCGCCATGGCCATCGAGGCTTACAACAAGGCTTACGAGATCGACCCCAAGAGCGCTGCGAAGGCGAAGGACGGGTTGCAGCAGATCAGCGATTTCTGTTCGCAGGTTGGTAACACGGGTATCGACACGGGCGAGTACGTTGCCGCCGCCGATGCCTATGCCACGGCTTTCCGGGCACAGTCGAGCCCCGCTTACGGCGCAGCCGCAGATCCCGCGCTGCTCTACTATGCCGGTTACCTGCGCACAGTGGACGGTTCGGCGCACCCCTCGTCGTTCGGACAGGGTGCCGAGTACCTCAAGAAAGCGATCGACCTGGGGTATACCGACGAGGAGGGTAACATCTACTACTACCTCTTCCACTGCTATTACGGCCTGAAGAACGTCAGCCAGGACAACGTCATGCTGGCCAAGGACGCCCTGATCACGGGTATCGGGAAATTCCCGAAGAACGAGCGTATCCTCGACGGCCTGATGCAGCTTTACACGGCCGAAGAGGGCGTGGGCGACCCTGCCGACCTGGTAACGCTGATCGACTCGGCCATTGCCGACAACCCCGAGAACGTAGACCTCTGGTTCGGCCGCGGCCGTATCTTCTATGCGCTGAAAAACTACGACGAGAGCATCGCATCGTTCAAGAAGGTCGTGGAGCTGAAGCCCGACCTGTTCGAAGGCAATTATTACCTGGGCGTGTTCTACACGATCAAGGCCGACGAGATGAACAAGGTGATGAACGAGAAGCAGTACAGCAGCCAGACTGCCTACGATACCGACCTGAAGGAGGTGAATGCGGTCTATATGGAGGCGGTGCCCTGGTTCGAAAAGGCATACGAGCTGAAGAAGGACGACGTCAACACGCTCGACTTCCTCAAGTCGATCTGCTTCCGCCTGCGCGACGAGGAGGGTATGATGGACAAGTACAACAAGTACAATACCCTGCTCAAGGAAGCCAAAGGCGAAGAGTAATTCCCTGCGGGGGCGGCGCTGCCGCCCTGCGCTTACAGGAATCCCGGCTCCGAAACACGGAGCCGGGATTTTTCATGCGCCGATGTGCCTGTCGTGATGTCCGTGCCGTCGAATTCGTAGGGTAATATCCGTGCGAGACGTCCGTGCAAATCCTGTGCGGCATCCGTGCGAAATGCCTGTGCGGTTGTGCCGATCTCCGGGACATTCGGCCTGTGGCGCGACCCGCGCTTCAAGATTCCGGGATGCCGAACCCCAACTGCCGGAGCATACCTTCGTGGTCGAGGCAAAAGCGTTTCATCAGCAGGTAATGCGGCGTTTGCTCCAGTTCGGTGAGTTGCAGCCCGTTGTCCGCGATCTCGTAGATGTCGGCGCCGGGGTAGGCCATGACGATAGGCGAGTGGGTGCTGACGATGAACTGCGATCCGCTTTCCACGAGTTGTTTTATCCGGCACAGCATATACATCTGCCGCGACGGCGAGAGGGCGGCCTCGGGCTCGTCGAAGATATAGAGCCCGTTCCCGCGGAGCCTGTGTTCGAGCAGGCTCAGGAAGCTTTCGCCGTGCGATTGCCTGTGGAGCGACTTGTCGCCGTAATAGCGGTGTATGCCGTCGGCTATCTGGTCGATTTCGGTGGCGACGTTGTAGAAACTTTCGGCACGCAGGAAATAGCCGTCGCGCGGCTGCAACCCGCGTCCGAGCACGAGGTTCCCGTATAGCGGGGAATGAGTCTCGCGCGTTGCGAACCGAAAGTTCTTCGACCCGCCCTCGGCATTGAATCCCGCTTTTACGGCGATGGCTTCCAGCAGCGTCGATTTGCCCATGCCGTTCTCGCCCACGATGAACGTCACCGGGCGGCGGAACCGCAACCCGCTGAACCCCGCCAGCGCGGGCACCGTATAGGGGTATTCGTGCGGCAAATCTCCGGCCTCTTTCAGTCGGATATATTTGATATAGAGTGCGTTTTCGGATAAGATCATGGCGGGTTTTTGGGGGGTTCCGTTCCGCTAATTTAGTGATTATCCCCGGATATGCGGCCTGTTATCGCAGGAAACCTTCCTGATTCCGGACGTTGCCTCTCCCGGGCCGTTCCGGCCTCTCCCTGCCCGGGGATTCACCGCCCCTTCCTTATGCGCCGGCTTTGCGGTAGATTGTCCGCAGGCTGTGCGTCATGAAGTATTGCAGCACGCCGCGCAGGAACATGTACAGCGTGAAGGCGAGCCACAGGGCGTTGTTGCCTATGAGCGTATGCCCGATATAGAAGATGCCGAAATAGGCTGCCGTAGCCCAAAACATCGAGTTGCGCATGACGCGCGTCTGCGTAGCGCCCACCATGATGCCGTCCATGATGAAGGGCATGGCGCTGGCTACGGGGATCAGGATGATCCATACGATATACCGTCCGGCGACCTCCACGATCGTCGCGGCGTTTGCGGCCGAATCGTCGATGAACAGCCCCACCAGGTCGCGCCACCAGACGATGTAGATTCCCACGAACAGTACCGACACGGCCGTGCCCCATGCGATGCAGCGCCGCAGGCAGTCGCGCAGCGCCTTTACGTCCCGGGCGCCGATGAACCGTCCGGTCAGCGCTTCGGCGGCATATGCGAAGCCGTCGTTCATGTACGAGAAGAGCGTGAAGAGCTGCAACAGCAGGGTGTTCACGGCCAGCAGCACCGGGTCTTCCATGCGGGCCGAAGCCCCCGTGAAGAAGGTGTAGACCGCCACGATGCAGAGCGTACGCAGCATGATGTCGCGGTTGACGATGAAGAAGGTTTTGAGCGGTTTCATGTCGAATACCTCGGCCCAGTCGATGCCCGTCAGCACCTTGCGGTAGCGCAGCATGAGCAGCAGCAGCGAAAGTCCCACGCCCGTCCACTGTGCGATCACCGAGGCGTAGGCGATGCCGACGATCCCCATGTCCATGCCGAAGGCGAACCAAAGGCTGCACAGCACATGCACCGCGTTGACCGAAATAGCCGTGAACATCGGTATCATGGCATTCTGCATACCCGTGAACCAGCCGTTGAACCCGAACAGGAGGATGCCAGCCGGTACGGCCCAGATGCGGGCGTAGAAATATTCGCGCGTCATTTCGTTGCCGTTCAGTCCCCACAGGGCCAGCTCGCCCAGCGGGTATTGCAGGGCGAGCATCAGCAATCCCATGCCCGCCGCCACGACCATCGCCCTTACGAGCATGTTGGTGCATTCGCGGAAATTCCCGGCGCCGAACGCCTGTGCCGTGAGTCCGCTGGTTCCCATGCGCACGAACGAGCAGTTCCAGTAGATGAAGTTGAAGATCGACACCCCGATGGCCAGTGCGCCGATCGTCGCCGCCGAATCCGCGCCCCAGTGCCCGGCGATGGCCGTCGACACGATTCCCATCAGCGGTACGGTGATGTTCGAAACGATATTCGGGAGCGCGATGCGCAGTATTTCGCGGTTCATGTTCATAGGTGCGGGGCGGGGATGTCCGGCAACCCCTGCCGGACGTCGTTTACGGGTGCAAAGATAAGGCAAAAGCGGCGAATTTGTAACGGCCCCTGTCTTTTATCGCCAAATCGGGTCTGCAATATGCCGTAATCCGGAAAAATGGATTACCTTTGCCCCACAAACTCATTCAAATACGTATGAAAGACAACAAAAACGACTCGACCACGGTACTTTCGCGTTTCGGACGCGACAAGCGCCAGCGTACCGTGACTGCTACGGCGGAGCGTGTCGAGCGTCGCCCGCGTTTACAGCGTGATGCTGCCGATTCGGAGCAACCGTCCAGCGAGGGGCCCCGTGGGCGGGCCTCCTACAATCCCCATTTCACGGCGGACAATCGCCCTGCATTCGACAAACCGCGCCGCCAGTTCGGCGACAAACCGGCTTACGGCGAGCGTAAGTCCGGCGATAAACCCCGCTATGAGCACCGCGACGGCGACAAACCGCGCCGCCAGTACGGTGACAAGCCCGCCTATGGCGAGCGCAAATTCGGCGACAAACCCCGCTACGAGCACCGCGACGGCGACAAGCCGCGCCGCCAATATGGCGACAAGCCCGCCTACGGTGAACGTAAGTTCGGGGATAAGAAATACGGCGACCGTAAATTCGGCGACAAACCCTATAAGCCGGGGCCGAGGAAGCACGACGACAAACCGGCGTCCTACCCGAAATTCACGCCCGAAAAGCAGGTCGGCGAAATGCGCCTGAACCGTTTTCTCGCGCAGTCGGGCCTCTGCTCGCGCCGCGAGGCCGACGATTTCATCACTGCGGGCCTCGTTACGGTCAACGGCCAGATCGTCACCCAGCTGGGCACCAAGGTGCTTCCCACCGACGAGGTGAAATTCAACGACAGCCGCGTGCAGGGCGAGAAGAAGGTCTACCTCGTGCTCAACAAGCCCAAGGGTTATGTCACGTCGCTCGACGACCCCCATGCCGGCAAGACCGTCATGGATCTGGTCGAAGGTGCCTGCACGGAGCGCATCTACCCCGTAGGCCGTCTGGACAAGAACAGCCTCGGGTTGCTGCTTTTCACCAACGATGGCGACCTTACGAAGCAGCTCACGCACCCCTCGTACCTGAAAAAGAAAATCTACCAGGTGACGCTCGACAAGCCCCTGGCGCGTGCCGATATGGATCGCATCGCCGAGGGCATCACACTTGAAGACGGCGAAATCTTCGCCGACGAAATTTCCTATGTCAAGGAGAACAAACAGGAGATCGGCATCGAGATACACTCCGGCCGCAACCGTATCGTGCGCCGTATTTTCGAATTCCTGGGTTACACGGTCACCAAGCTCGACCGTGTCTACTACGCCGGCCTGACCAAGAAGAACCTCAAGCGCGGAGCCTGGCGTTTCCTCTCCCGCGAGGAGGTCGAACGGCTCAAGTCCGGCCAGTACGAATAATGAAAAAGGGTGATTCCTTACGAATCACCCTTTTTCAATTAATGCGTATCTCGGTACCAGCTCGTCTGCTTGTTCTCTTCGGTGTATTTGTCCGATGGTTCGCTGAACGACACTCCCGAATAGTAGGCGACGGGGTTCATCCGGCCGTTATATGCCGAGTAGAATTCCGGCGTATTGAGCCGTGCAGCTTTTGGGAACGCCTTGTCCAACTGCACTTTGAACTCCTCTTTCAGCCCAGCGTCGCTGCAGGCCAGTTCGACCCAGTGTCCCAGATCGTAGAATATGTGCGAAGACATTCCCTCGTAGCTTTGCAGCTCTTCCGCATAGGTCTTTTGGGGCGCGGCGTTGATATGCCGCATGATCTCCTTCATACCTTCCATTTCCGCCATCACGGCCAGCGAAATGCAGCCCGATTTGGTCGTTGCATCGTTCATGTAGAAGTTCCAGAACGCTTCGCATACCTTTGTCAGGTTGTATTCTTTGCCACCGTCGGTGAAGAACCACGGCATCGCCCGCTCATAGGGGAATCCTTGTGCCATGATTTCGCAGGGCGCGGCAATTACGTAGTCCGTGCATTCGCGCAGGTCGTACAGCGTCTCTATATTGGCCATAAAGCAGGCATCGAAAAGCAGGTAGTCGGGTCTGTAATTTTGGGCCTTGACCGCCGCCGCGAAATTCGTAATGTCGATCGACCGCCCCGTGTCGCCGAACGAACGGGTTAGCAGTGCCCCTGGCATCGGAATCCATAAATCCTCCAGCTCATTCGTCATCCGGGCCGAGTAGCTGAGTGCCCCATGATCCGCGGGCACCCACGCCTTGCCGTGACAACCGACGATGATCCCGTAATGCTGCGCAGGGGCGAGCGCTGCCACGTCGCTCAGCATGCGCTGTACGCATGCGGGATCGGCCGCCGCGAAATCGTCGTAACTTTTCAGCAGCGTGAATGCGGCCGCCTGCTTTTCGGCGTTGAAATACGCTTCGTACATTTCGGCCTGTGAGTGCGTATTGGGCTGGTAGCAGACTAATATGCGGCCGTCGCCCGGAACATTTGCGTCGACAGCTTTCAATACACCGTCGATATTTTGTTTGTAGAAATTCAGCAAATCCCGCCCCGGCATGTAGAGCAGCATGGTCTGCGTCGCAGTCGCCGGGCTTTGCGATACGGTGACGCTACACTGCGCACCTCCTGCGGTCAGGTTCAGCATCACTGTCCCTAACTTGATGCGGCTGTGGCCTGTATTGTCGTCCTGTGCCCTCACCGTTACCGTCGTCTCCCCGCGGCCGCCTCGGGTGGGGGAGACGTCGAAGCCGCTTCCCGTGGTGGTGAGCGACCACGCTTCGGTCGACGACACCGTGAATGCCGCCTCCGAACCCGCCGTGCTGCGCAATACCACTTCGTCCTGCGTCGTGGTCAGCCCTGCGCGTTCCTCTGTTTTTTCGCACCCGGCGAGCAGCGTCACTGCCAGCAGCAGCCACAGCGTGCGCCGGATTATTTGTAGGTACGGGGTTTCAGGTTGTTGAATTGCCATGTGCGGTCACGTTTATAGGTATATCCTTCGGGCTTGTTCCAGTATACGCGGCCGAAGTCGTAATAGAGCCCTTTGCGTTTCTTGTCGCCGACCATCCGGGGCGCCGTGAAGGGGATGAATTCCACCGTACGGCTGATGATGCGGCTCTTGCCGTAGGTGTAACCCTCCGATGCCATCACGTCGAGCGCATGGTCGAACATCAGGATATGGCGCGGGGTCTTCTGCGTGAGGGCATCTCCCGAATCCTCGATCGCGCGGAGCACCCCCTTCACCTTGTTGTAATACATCTTCTCCTGCAGCTTGTTGCCCAGCGCCCCGTGGGCATAGGCCATCAGGTTCAGGATCTTGGGGCTGAACGGGTCGCGGGCGAGCGCATCTTCGCCCACGTAGAGCATCGCGTCGAGCGTTTCGGCCAGCGGGTTGTCGGGATCGAGCCCCGATGCCAGCATCAGCAGCTTGTCCAGGTCGGGGTTCGCCTCCATCGGTTTGTAGCTCTCCTGGTGGGCGTAGCCGTAGTAGAGGTAGTGGTAATCCTCGTCGGTGAGCGTCTCGTCGCCCGCGTTGTAGCGCATCATCAGCGATGTGTAGTAGAACGGCGAATCGGGGTCGGACGTCTTGGCGACGATGTCCTCCTCGACGGGGACTTTCGCCGCGGCCAGCGCCGGGAGCAGGAGCAATGTCAGCAGTAAATTTTTCATATTCGTATTTTAGGCACTAACGCTCAAATCAGCGCAAATCGTATTCCGCGATCAGTTTGCGGAACTTTTCGCGCAGCGCCCCCGAACCTTCGACGAGCGGCAGCCGCATCGTCGGGCCGATTATGCCCATTTCGGCCAGTGCGCACTTCACCCCCACGGGGTTGCCCTCTTCGAACAGGGCATGTACCGCTTCGTCGAGGCATTCGTATGCCTTTTCCGCACGGTCGAACTCCCCGGCCTTGGCGTAGTTCACACACTCCATGAACCGCTTGGGAAAAGCGTTCGCGGCCACCGAGATCACGCCGTCGCCGCCGCGGCGCATCAGCTCGAGCGTCATGCCGTCGTCGCCCGACAGCACGATGAACCCTTCGGGGCGCCGGTCGAGGATGTGCTGCATCTGTTCGATGTCGCCCGATGCCTCCTTGATGCCGATCACGTTCTTCATCCCGCGAGCCAGTCGCAGCGTCGTCTCGGCCGTCATGTTGACGCCCGAGCGTCCCGGGATGTTGTAGAGGATCACCGGCAGCGGCGAGTGCTCTGACACGGTGCGGAAATGCTGGTACAAGCCCTCCTGCGAGGGCTTGTTGTAGTAGGGCGTAACGCTCAGGATGGCGTCGGCGCCCCGCAGGTCGAATTCGCGCAGCTGATCCAGTACCTCCGACGTCGAATTGCCGCCGCAGCCCATTACCAGCGGTACGCGTCCCGCGATGTGGTTGGTGATGAACATGGCTATCACGGCGCGTTCGGGCATGTAGAGCGTCGGCGTTTCGGCCGTGGTGCCCAACGCCACGATGTAGTCCACGCCGCCTTCGATCACATAGTCGATCATGCATGCCAGCGCCTGGTAGTCGACTTTTCCTTCGGGTGTAAAGGGGGTTATCATGGCGGCCCCCACGCCGCAGAGCTTGTGTCGTATCATATGATTCTGTTTGGCATTATGTAGTTTTTTATGCGTATTCCTTTTCCGCGGGGCTCAGAACAACTCGCCTTGTTGGACGGGTTCGCCGTCCCCGCCTTCCGTCGCGGCCGGGGCGCCATTGTTCCTGCCTCCGGTATTTGCCGTTGTTGCGCTGTCGGCTTCCGTCCCGTTTGCCGCCGGGGCTTCCTGCCCGCCGACCATGGCGATGAACTCCTCTTCGGAAATGATCTTCACGCCCAGCTTCTCGGCTTTCCTGAGCTTCGCCGGGCCCATGTTGTCGCCCGCCACGATGTAATCGACGTTGGCCGATACGGCCGCGAGGTTCCTGCCCCCGTGCATTTCGATCAGCTCCTTCATTTCGTCGCGGCTGCGCGAGAACTTGCCCGACACCACGAAACTGCGGCCTGCGAGCGACTCCGACGCCAGCTCCCGCGCCTCCTCCTCGAACTTCAGCCCCGCGGCACGCAGGCGGCGGATGATGGCGTGGTTCTGCTCGTCGGCGAAATACTCGATGATCGCGTCGGCGATGCGCCCGCCCACCTCGTCGGCCTGGGTCAGCTCCTCGCGCGTGGCCCGCATCACGGCGTCGAGCGAGCGGAAATGCTCCGCGAGGTATTTGGCCGTCGTCTCGCCCACGAAGCGGATGCCGAGTCCGAACAGCACGCGGCGGAAGGGCACCTCGACCGATCCGCGGATGCTGCGTATGATGTTGTCGGCCGACTTCTCGCCCAGCCGCGGCAATTCCGCCAGCTGTCCGGCCTTCAGGTCGTAGAGGTCGGCCACGTCGTGCACCAGCCCGTTTTCATAGAGCAGTTCCACGGTCTCCTCGCCCAGCCCTTCGATGTCCATCGCCTTGCGGCGGATGAAATGGATGATGCGGCCGACGATCTGCGGCGGGCATCCCCCCTGGTTGGGGCAGTAGTGCTTCGCCTCGCCCTCGTAGCGCACCAGCGGAGTGCCGCATTCGGGGCATACGGTGATGTATTCGAACGGTTTGCTGTCCGCAGGCCGCTGCGAGAGGTCTACCCCCGTGATCTTGGGGATGATCTCGCCGCCCTTCTCGACGTATACCATGTCGCCCGGGCGGATGTCCAGCAGGGCCATCTGCTCGGCGTTGTGCAGCGTCGCACGCCGCACGGTCGTCCCGGCCAGCAGCACCGGTTCGAGGTTCGCCACAGGCGTTATGGCTCCCGTGCGTCCCACCTGGAACGACACGCTGTCCAGCCGCGTGAGCGCCTGCTCGGCCTTGAACTTGTAGGCCACGGCCCATTTCGGGGCCTTGGCCGTGAATCCCAGCTGCCGCCTTACGGCGAAGTCGTTGACCTTGATCACCACGCCGTCGGTCGGGAAGGGCAGGGCATGGCGCCCCTCGTCCCAATGCGCGATGTAGGCGTCGATCTGCTCCGCAGTGCGGCATATGCGCGCCGCGTCCGAGACTTTGAATCCCCACTCGCGGGCTTTCTGCAGGCTTTCCCAGTGGTTCGTGAAGGGCAGGTCGTCGCCCGCCAACTGGTAGAGCGTGCAGTCCAGGCCGCGGCGTGCGACCACCGACGACGCCTGCTGCTTGAGCGTCCCCGCCGCGGCGTTGCGCGGGTTTGCGAAGAGCGTCTCCCCGGCCGCCTCGCGCTCGGCGTTGATTTTGTCGAACGAGGCGTAGGGCATCAGGATCTCGCCCCGTATTTCGAAGTAGGGCGGCCAGTCGTCGCCCCTCAGGCGCAGGGGAACCGTGCGCACCGTACGTACGTTGGCCGTCACGTCGTCGCCCTGCGTGCCGTCGCCGCGCGTCACGGCACGCAGCAGCCGCCCGTCCTCGTAGGTGAGCGATATGGCCGTGCCGTCGAATTTCAGTTCGCAGACGAACTCCGTTGGCCCTGCCTCCTTTTCGATGCGGGCGATGAATTCATGCAGTTCGTCGAGCGAATAGGTGTTGCCGAGCGAAAGCATCGGGAACCGGTGCTTTACGCTCCGGAACTCCGACGTGATGTCGCTCCCGACACGCACCGAGGGCGAATTGGGGTCGGACAGTTCGGGGTGCGCCCGTTCCAGATCCTGCAATTCGCGCATCATCGTGTCGAATTCGAAGTCGGAGATCTCAGGGGCGTTTTCGACGTAATATCTGAAGTTATGGTACTCGAGCTGCCGCCGCAGCTCTTCGACTCTCTCGCGTATCATAATATAAGTATAACCTGCGTAAAGGTACGTATTTTGTTTATAACATCCTGCAAATTCAAAAAAAATGCAAAAAAAAATTACGGATGTGGTGCGATATGTAAATTTTGCTTATAATTGCAGAAAATTTCCAAGCATTACTATGGCTAAACAGAATACGACGAAGAAACATATCGTAACGAGCTTTCACAACTTGACTCCCGAACTGCAGGATGCCGTAAAGGAAAAATACCCGCTGGGGTTCACCGAAGCGATGATGCGCGTGGACAAACCCAACGGCGATTTTTTCTATGCCGTGCCGTTCGATACCGACGAGATCGCCTATATGGTGAAGATCGACGTGAAGATCGACGACAATGCGCAGGAGGAGGACGACAAGGATTACTACGACGACGAAATCAAGGGCGCCGACGAAATCCAGGACGACGCCAATTCCGACGACGGCGGCGGCGACTCCGACGACGACGTGAATATCTGATCCGGCCATGCTGCGCTTTATCCCTGTTCTCGCTCTGTTGCTGTTCACGGCCTGCGGCCTTGCTGAGAACGAGCAGGATGATAAGAACAAGCGTATTTATATCACCTTCGCAGATCCCGCCTTCGAACGATTCTGTCTCGGAATGTTCGATTTGGATCACGACGGACGCATTTCGCGCTACGAGGCGCAGCGCGTCCTGGCGATGGATTGCTCCGGCCGCAACATCTCCGCGATGTGGGAGATCGGCGAGTTTTCCCGCCTGCGCGAGCTCGATTGCAGCGGCAATAATCTCACGCGGCTCGACCTGCGCAAATGCCCCGACCTGCAAAAGCTCGATTGCGGCGACAACGAAATCACGTCGCTCGACATCGACGGCCTGCGCGGGCTTACGCAGTTGGACTGTGCCGAAAACCTGCTCGCACGCCTCGACCTGAAATCCAACTCTTCCCTGCGCTCGCTCGATTGCCGCGGCAACCTGCTGGTGACGCTCGACCTGCCCCCCTGCTCGGGGCAGTTGCAGGCCGACACGCGCGACAATCCTTTCCTTACGACCGTCTATTGCCTCGCTTCGCAGGGCGTCGACCGCAACGGGCCGACCGAGGTGGTCGTCCGCTGACCGCCCCCCCCCGCATCGTTTTCCGCTGACTGCCCGCGTCGCTTCCCGTCACCTGCCCGCATCGCTTCCTGTCGGTTGCTGCGTTGTTTGCTGCTGCCCCCCCCCGGCACTGTCATTTGCCTTCCGCGGCGGGTTTCCGGTACGCTTATTTCTGATACATTGTTGAAAAGTCGCCGCCGCGGGTTGGGTATTTCGGATAATAATTCTTACCTTTGGGTGCAAAAAATGTCTTTTGCGCCATAAATATTACCGGATACAATGAAAAAAGTTGACGTTATCCTCGGCCTGCAATGGGGTGACGAGGGCAAGGGAAAAGTTGTGGATGTGCTGACGCCTGGCTACCAGGTCGTAGCCCGCTTTCAGGGCGGCCCCAATGCCGGTCATACATTGGAATTCAACGGCGAGAAATACGTGCTCCGCTCGATCCCTTCGGGCATATTCCAGGGCGGTAAGACCAATATCATCGGTAACGGTGTGGTGATCGACGCCGTCCTTTTCCGTGAAGAGGCCGAAGCGCTCGCGGCCAGCGGCCACGACCTCACCAAGCAGCTCTGCATTTCGAAGAAGGCCCACCTCATCCTGCCCACGCACCGCATCCTCGACGCTGCGTACGAGGCGGCCAAGGGCAGCGCCAGGATCGGCACCACCGGCAAGGGCATCGGCCCGACCTATACCGACAAGGTCAGCCGCAACGGCATGCGCGTGGGCGATGTGCTGAGCGCCGATTTCGAAAAGATATACGCCCGCGCCAAGGCTCGCCACGAGAAGATCCTGCGCGGCCTGGCCTACGAGTACGACATCACCGAGTTGGAACAGAAGTGGTTTGCGGCGGTCGAGTACCTGCGTCGTTTCAACATCATCGACAGCGAGTATTTCGTCAACGAGTGCCTCGCCGCGGACAAGAGCATCCTGGCCGAAGGCGCCCAGGGTACGCTGCTCGACGTGGATTTCGGTTCCTATCCCTTCGTCACCTCGTCGAACACGGTCTGCGCCGGCGCCTGCATCGGGCTGGGCATCGCCCCGAACCGCATCGGCGAGGTCTACGGAATCTTCAAGGCCTACTGCACACGCGTCGGCAGCGGCCCGTTCCCCACGGAGCTGTTCGACCAGACGGGTGCCCGGCTGCGCGACATCGGTCATGAGTACGGAGCCGTCACGGGGCGCGAGCGCCGCTGCGGATGGCTCGACATGGTGGCGCTCAGGTATTCGATCATGATCAACGGCGTGACGCAGCTCATCATGATGAAGTCCGACGTCATGAACGATTTCGAGACCATCCGCGTCGCCACCGAATACGAGGTCGGCGGCAAACGTACGTCGTATTTCCCCTATGAGGTCGGCGACGACCTGAAACCCGTCTACCGCGAGTTCCCGGGGTGGAAATGCGACCTGCGCGCCTTCACCCGCTACGAGGACTTCCCCGCGGAGTTCAAGGCCTATGTCGAGTTCATCGAACGCGAGACGGGTGTTCCGGTGAAGATCATCTCCGTCGGCCCCGACCGCGGCGAAACCATCGTAAGATAGCTATTAACCATAAATACCTACTATGAAAAAACAGCTGAAAATTGTTGTATTGGCAAAGCAGGTGCCCGATACCCGCAACGTGGGTAAGGATGCGATGACCCCCGAAGGGACGGTCAATCGCGCGGCGCTGCCGGCCATCTTCAATCCCGAAGATCTCAATGCGCTCGAAATGGCGCTCGCGCTTAAAGACCGCACCGACGCTTCGACGGTTCATATCCTGACGATGGGGCCCCAGCGTGCCGCCGACATCATCCGCGACGCGATGTTCCGCGGCGCCGACGGCGGTTACCTGCTTTCGGGCCGCGAATTCGCCGGTTCGGACACGCTCGCCACGTCGTACGCCTTGTCGTGCGCCCTGAAAAAGATCCGGCCCGACATCATTTTCGCCGGCCGCCAGGCCATCGACGGCGATACGGCGCAGGTCGGCCCCCAGGTGGCTGAGAAACTCGGCCTGCCGCAGGTTACCTATGCCGAAGAGATCCTCGACATCAAGGACAGCACGCTGGTTATCCGGCGCCGCCTGAACTGCGGCACCGAGACCGTCGAGTGCCCCGTCCCGGCTGTCATTACGGTCAATGCCTCGGCTCCCGAGTGCCGTCCGCGCAACGCCAAGCGCGTGATGACCTGCAAATTCGCCCTCTCCGGGTCTGAAATCGCCGCGGCGCCCGAATCGGAAGCCGCACGGCGCGCCGCCGCGAAGCCCTACCTGCAGATCGTCGAGTGGGCTGCCGCCGACGTCGATCCCGACCCGCAGCAGCTCGGCCTTCAGGGTTCGCCCACGAAGGTCAAGAAGATCGAGAACGTGGTTTTCCAGGCCAAGGAGGCCAAGAAGCTCACCGCTGCCGACGAGGATATCAATTCACTGATGGTCGAACTTATCGCGAGCCACACGCTCGGTTAATACGTGCATAGGAGATGAACAACATATTCGTATATATCGAGAACGAGGGCGGCAAGGCCGCCGAGGTGTGCCTCGAACTGATGACCAAGGGCCGCGAACTGGCCACGACGCTGGGCGTGAAACTCGAAGCCGTGGTGCTGGGCGAGAACCTCGCCGGCATCGAGCATGAGCTCGCCAAATACGGCGCCGATACCGTATGGATCGCCGACGACAAGGTGTTCGCACCGTTCCGTACGCTGCCCCATACGGCCGTCATGTGCGGCCTGATCGAGCAGGAGAAACCCCAGATCGTGCTGTTCGGCGCGACGTGCAACGGCCGCGATTTCGCGCCGCGCGTGTCGTCGGCGCTTTACAGCGGCCTTACGGCCGACTGTACGCAGCTGGTGATCGGCGACCACAAAGACGCCAAGAGCGGCAGGGAGTACAAAGACCTGCTCTACCAGATCCGCCCCGCCTTCGGCGGCAACATCATCGCCACGATCGTCAACCCCGACAACCGTCCGCAGATGGCCACCGTCCGCGAAGGCGTCATGCGCCGCGAATATGCCGCCAAGCCGGGTGCCGGCGAGGTGAAGAAGATCCAGTGGCAGAAATTCGTGAAGGACGCAGACCTCGCGGTGAAGATCATCGACCGTGAGATTGCCGAGAGCAAGATCGACATCAAGGGTGCCGGCGTCATCGTCGCGGGCGGCTACGGCATGGGTTCGAAGGAGAACTTCGACCTGGTATTCGAGCTGGCCGACGTGCTGGGTGCCGAGGTGGGCGCGAGCCGCGCAGCCGTCGACGCCGGGTTCGCAGACCATGCGCGCCAGGTGGGTCAGACCGGTGTGACGGTACGCCCCAAACTCTACATCGCCTGCGGTATCTCGGGGCAGATCCAGCATACGGCCGGCATGGACGGCTCGGCCATGGTCATTTCGATCAACACCGACCCCGAAGCCCCGATCAACAAGATTGCCGACTACGCCATCACGGGCGACGTCAACGAGGTGATCCCCAAGATGATTAAGTACTACAAACAAAATTCGAAGTAATGGCTAATTTCTTTTCAGACAATAAGGATTTGCAGTTCCACCTCCAGCATCCGATGATGCGCAAGATCGTGGAGCTGAAAGAGCGCGGCTTCGCCGAGAAAGACCTCTACGATTTCGCGCCGCAGGATTTCGAAGACGCCATGGACTCCTACCGCCGCGTGCTGGAGATCGCCGGTGAAGTCTGCGGCGAGGTCATCGCTCCGAATGCCGAGGGCGTGGATCACGAAGGCCCCCGCGTCGTGAACGACCACGTGGAGTACGCTGCGGGCACGGTTCAGAACATGAAGGCCATCGTCGACGCGGGCCTGAGCGGCCTTACGCTGCCCCGCAAGTACGACGGCCTGAATTTCCCGCTGGTCTGCTTCGTGATGGCCAACGAGATGGTCGCCCGCGCCGATGCCGGCTTCGAGAACATCTGGGGTTTGCAGGACTGTGCCGAGACGCTCAACGAGTTCGCCTCGGAGGAGCTCAAGGCCAAATACCTGCCGTGGGTTTCCGCGGGTGCTACTTGCGCCATGGATCTTACCGAGCCGGATGCGGGTTCCGACCTGGGCGCCGTGATGCTCAAGGCTACGTGGTCCGAGGAGAAGCAGACCTGGCTGCTGAACGGCGTCAAGCGCTTCATCACCAACGGCGACGGTGACGTTTCGCTCGTGCTGGCGCGTACCGAAGAGGGTACCACCGACGCCCGCGGACTGTCGATGCTCGTCTATGACAAGCGCGACGGCGGCGTGAAGGTACGCCGTATCGAGAACAAAATGGGTATCAAGGGCTCTCCGACGTGCGAGCTGGTCTTCACCAACGCCCCCGCGCAGCTGGTCGGCGACCGCAAGATGGGCCTTATCAAATACGTGATGTCGCTGATGAACGCCGCCCGCCTGGGTATCGGTGCGCAGTCGGTGGGCTTGTGCGAAGCCGCCTACCGCGAGGCGCTGAAATACGCCCAGGAGCGTGAGCAGTTCGGCAAGCCGATCATCCGCTTCGCGGCCGTTGCGGAGATGCTCTCCAACATGAAGGCCAAGTTGCAGGGTGTCCGTGCGCTGTTGTACGAGACGACGCGCTTCGTCGAGGTCTACAAGCAGTACGGCCATATCGCGCACGAGCGTCCGCTCGAAGGTGATGAGCGTCAGGAGATGAAGTTCTACAACCGCCTGGCCGACGGCTTCACGCCGCTCGTCAAGCTCTTCTCGTCGGAGTACGCCAACCAGCAGGCCTACGACGCCATCCAGATCCACGGCGGCTCGGGCTTCATGAAGGACTATCCCTGCGAGCGCCTCTACCGCGACGCACGTATCATGAATATCTACGAGGGTACTTCGCAGCTGCAGGTCGTGGCGGCGATCAACGCCGTGACCAAGGGCACCTTCATGGAGCAGATCGAGCGTTACGCTGCCGCCGAATACAACCAGCCCATGCAGCCCGTCGTTGCGAAGCTGAAGGAGCTGACCGCGAAGTTCTCGGAAATGACCGCCCATGTCGAAGCCGGGGACAAGGAACTTTGCGGCTTCAAGGATTTCCACGCACGCCGTCTGGTCGAGACCGCCGGCCATATCATCATCACCTACCTGCTGGCCCGTCAGGCCGGCGATTCGGAGGAGTATGCCGATTCGGCGAAAATCTTCTGCAAACTTGCCGAGGGTAAGATCTCGGAGGCCTATACCTACGTCATGAACTCCACGCTCGAAGACGTCGCGCTGTTCCGCGCCGTTGCCGAAGAGGCGGAGTAAGGTGCCGTATTTCAGTATGTAAAAAGGTTCCGCAAAAGCGGAACCTTTTTTTTTGTACGTTGTCCGTTGCCGATTGTTGCCGCCGGTTCTTGATTGCTGTTTATCTGTTTTTCGGTTATCTGTTTGCCGGTTATTTGTTTGCCGCTTATCGGGTTTGCCCCGGCGATAGCCGCCGCCGAAGCCCCCGAGGGGTTTATTTTTCTTTCGGCGGGTAATGGAGCGGGGCGAAAAATTCGTCGAGGGTAATATTGTAAAACTTGCAAATAATCGAAATAGTCGTCAGATTCGGGAAATTCTTGCCGGATTCGAGTTGTGCGATTCCCAACTCGGTCGCTTCGGCCAACTGCTCCTGCGATTGGTGGTTGTGCATGTGCCTTAGTTCCTTCACCCGCAGAATGATTTTTTGAAGCAATTCTTCGTCGCGGCGTTGTTTTTTCCGTTCCATTTTACAAAAAAATGGAATAAGTCGATTTTTTGCACTTAAACATGTTTAAGTATTAAGTAATTTACTTATATTTGTACCAGTAAAATTCAGAATACAGAAATTATGCTAACTTTGCAGAACAATACGGCATCGCCGTAACGACATACCATAAGGTTAAGACAACCTTTACGCCGTTAACAAACTTCCGACTGTTGCTATGACAGGTTTATGCGTGGTGTAAATATTGTCTGAAACCCTTGCTATGTCCCGGCCTCGTGCCGGGGCGGGCTCGGGCGTAAGGGCAACTACCATGCAAGGCTCGGAAGGCCTGTTAACGGGAGTTTGCACCTGCGCCCTTGCTTTTTTTCGCAGGCCGCAGGCCATACGCCGCCTCCGGGTACGGTTCGGGCGATGAATTCTTCTCCCCCTGAACAGCGTCACTATTGTTCGTCCGGCCGTACCTGTTTTTTTCGCCCCCCCCCCTGTTTTTGCCTCCCGGTGCATCCCGCAATGGAAAAGGCCTGCGCACGTCATGCGCAGGCCTTTTGCCCAGTTGCCGTTGCAGGCCTACGCCTGCGCAGCTTCCTTTTCGGCCATCACGCAGCGCGTGGTGCCGAAAATATTGAGGTTGAGGTGCCCGGCGATGTAGGCCAGCGCCTTCTGCGCCTTGACCGAGTTGCCGGCCTCGTCGAGCGGCGGCGCGAAGGCTGCTACGCCCATCACGCCCGGGACGACGCCCATGATGCCGCCGCCCACGCCCGTCTTGGCCGGGAGCCCCGTCGTGAAGAGCCAGTCGCCCGTGTGCTCGTAGAAACCCACGGTCGCCATCATCGAGGCGATTTTGGGCGACAGCTCGGGCTTGAAGACCTGTTGTTTGGTCACGGGGTTCTTGCCTCCGTTGGCGATCGTCGCCGCCATCGTGGCGAGCTGCTTGGCCGTCACGCCGATCGAACACTGGCGCGTGTAGATGTCCAGCGCCATGTCCGGGTCGTCGTAGATGCGGTTGTAATTCTTCAGCAGCCATGCGATCGACTTGTTGTTGAAGTTGGTCGCCGTCTCCGACTTGTACAACTCGTCGATCACCTCGACCTGCGAGCCTGCGAGCCCTTCGATGAAGCCCGTGATCGCCTTCCATTTGCCGTCGCTGTCGCCTACGGGCTGCACCATCGAGCAGGCGCTGATCGCCCCGGCGTTCACCAGCGGCGTCGAGGGATGGTCGTTTTCGAGCAGGATCGCCATGATCGAATTGAAAGGCAGCCCCGTCGCATCGGCGCCGATCTTCGTCAGCACCTCCTGTGCGCTGTACTGGTTCATCGCCAGGATGGCCGTCGGGACTTTCGATACCGATTCGATGCCGAATTTGTAATCGGTGTCGCCCACGGCGATCACCTCCCCGTCGGGCAGGCAGGCCGCGATGCCGAAGAGGGTCGACGGTACGTTGGCCAGGTAGGGGATATAGTCGGCGTTCTTGCCGCCCGTTTCGTTCTTGCAGCGCTCGTAGGCCTGCTGTACGGCCTCGCGAACCGTTGCGTTGTCGATTTTCTGGATCATTGTCTGATGTATTTACCGATTTATTTGTTGTGAAGTTCCGTATCCGAAGGTTTCGCCATCGGTTCGGGAGCGTTGGTATGTACCGGAGCCGCTACGACGGGCTGCTGCTCCCAGTGGAACGGGGCGAAGTCGGCCGCGGCCTCGGGGTCTTTCCACGACGGTTTGCGCATGGCGTAGATCACGAACGGGGCGCCCACGACTACCACGCAACCGATGATGAGCACCGAGAACCAAACGGTGTTGCTGCCGGTCGAGATCTGGCTGGGCGGTACGAAGCTCAGGACGAAGGCCAGCAGGGCTCCGCAGAAACCCAGACAGCCCAGGAACCACATCAGGCCGTTGCCCTTGCCCAGGCGGAACGGGCGGTCGGTGTTCTTCATCTTGTAGCGCAGCACGATCGCCGCCGAGAACATCAGCATGTACATGATCAGGTACAGCAGTACGGTCAGCTGCGAAAGTATCTGGTAGAACGACTGCACCGAGGGCATCACCACGAACAGCAGCGCCAGCAGCGTCACGACGCAGCCCTGAATGAGCAGGATATTCTTCTGTACGCCGTTCTTGTTGGTCTTCTGGAAGAACGGGGGCAGGTAACCCGCCTTACCCACGGCGAAGATACCCTTCGAGGGGCCGGCCACCCAGGTCAGCACGCCGGCTAGCACACCGAACATCAGGGCGATGGCGATGATCGGGCCCGCCCACGACATGTGCAGGTAGTGGAAATAGTTGTCGAAGCCCACCAGCAGCGACTGCGTGAGGCTGATGTCCTTGGCCGGGATGATGAAGCCCAGCGAGAAAGTACCCAGCACGAAGATGCAGACCGTTACGAGCGAACCGATGATGATGGCCTTGGGGTAGTTCCGCGACGGGTTCTTCACGTCCATGACGTGTATACCCATCATCTCCATACCCGCATAGAACAGGAAGATACTGCTGGCCAGCACCAGGTTGTCGAATTTCGACAGGTCGGGGAAGAAACCCTGCGACATGTCCATGTGGTTGTGTCCGCCGGTCGAAATGTAGATGATGCCCAGCAGGATCAGCAGGCCTGCGGGAATGATCGTACCGATCATACCGCCCCATTTGCTGATCTTGCCGACCCATCCCAGGCCCTTGAGTGCGATGAAGGTGGCGATCCAGTAGATTGCCAGCACCATGCAGAGCGTGAAGACCTTGTTCGAGGCCAGCGTCGCGTCGTGCGCGTCGTTCATGCCGATGAAGGCGATCGACACGGCACCGAACGTCAGTACGGTGGGGTACCAGATCGTCGACTCGATCCATTGCAGCCAGATGGCCAGGAACCCCGTGCGGGCGCCGTACGCCTCGCCGACCCAGCGGAATACACCGCCCTGTTTGGTGGAGAACATCGCGGCCAGCTCCGCGGCGACCATGGCCGTCGGGATGAGAAAGACGATGGCGGCAAACAGATAGTAGAATGCCGATGAAAGTCCGTAGACGGCCTCGGCGGGGAGGCCGCGCAGACTTACTACGGCAGTCACGTTCATAATCGCGAGTGTCATGACACTCAGTTTGAACCCTGTGCTTGTGGTAGTTTTCTTTACATCCATAATTCGGTTTGATTGAAATTGGTTTTAACGCTCATTGAGGTTGCAACTACCGTGCAAATCTGCCGTACAGGCTCTTTTTGCCCGGGCGATAGCGGCCGTATTGCCGAAAAAAACTATATTTGCACATAAACTTTACGCCTATGTACCGTATCGCGCTAATCCTGGCCCTGGCCCTCTTCGCCGCTTCCTGCGGCGGACGCCGTTCTCGGCCGCAGCAGACGGCCTGCGTGTCGCAGCCCCGTGTGTTCCTCCCGGCGATCGCGCCGGCGCGCCTCTCGCCCCAGGAGCAGCGCGACTACCTGCGCTGGCACTATTGGGATCGCTTCGATTTCGCCGATACCCTGTTCGTCCGCGAGGCCGATACCGCGCAAATGGTCGAGGCCTATGCCCGGTGGGTGGCCCTGATCTCCGACCGTCCGGCCGACGCCGCGCCGATGGATTCGCTCATGCGCCGCGCCTCCGCCTCGCGCCCGATGCTCGACTACTTCACGATGCTCGCCCAACAGGTGATCCACGACCCCAATTCCCCGCTGCGCAACGACGAATTCTATATCCCTGTGATGCAGGCCGTGCTGGCGAGCCCCTACTACGACGAATACGAACGCATCGGGCCGGCCTACGACCTCGCTATGGCGTCGCAGAACCGCCTCGGGCAGCGTGCCAACGATTTCCGCTATACGCTCGCCTCAGGCGCCACGGGTACGCTCTACGGCGTGAAGGCCGAATATACGCTGCTGTTCATCAACAACCCCGGCTGTGGGATGTGCAAGCAGCTGCGCGAGCAGATCTCCGGCTCGCCCATGCTTTCGGAGATGATCGAGCGCGGCCGCCTCAAAATACTGGCGCTTTATCCCGACGAAGACCTCACCGAGTGGCGGAACTACCGCGACCATATCCCCGCGAGCTGGATCAACGCCTACGATGCCGGCTGCCTCGTCCGCGAAAACGGCACCTACGACCTGACGGCCATTCCGTCGCTCTACCTGCTGGACAGCGACAAGCGCGTGCTGGTGAAGGATTCCACCGACGTGCCCTATATCGAAGAGGTTATCGACCGGAGAGGGTAGGGCGTCCTGCCCTCTCCGCCGTCCTTCCCCATCATTTCCCCTCTTTGTCGTTCCCGTCCCGCCATATCCTCTCTTCCTGCTTTCTTTTCGCTGCTGTTTCTTTTTCTGCTGTCCTTCCTCTGCCGTTCCTCCCCGCCGTCCCCGCTTCTGCGCGTGCGGGAATATCGCATCCGCTATAAGCGTTGCTTATCGCCCTATAAAAAAAGACAATCGGGATTTTATCCGGATTTTGTGCCTAATCGTTACCTTTGCACTGCACAAACAGAAAAACTAACACTCAAACATTATTACGATTATGGCAAAGAAATGGCGTTGTACCGTATGCGGTTACATTCACGAAGGCCCCGAGGCACCCGACCAGTGCCCGATGTGTAAAGTTGGCAAGGAGAAATTCGTCGAGGTCATGGAGCAGGAGGGCAACCTCGAATTTGTGACCGAGCATGTCATTGGTGATGGCAAGGGCGCCAGCAAGGAGCTTTGGGAAGGTCTCCAGAACCACTTTATGGGCGAGTGCACCGAGGTGGGCATGTACCTTGCGATGAGCCGCCAGGCCGACCGCGAAGGGTATCCCGAGATCGCCGAGGCATACAAGCGTTACGCATGGGAAGAGGCCGAGCACGCCTCGAAGTTCGCCGAACTGATCGGCGAGGTGGTCTGGGACACCAAGACCAACCTCTACAAGCGCATGAACGCCGAGAGCGGCGCCTGCGAGGACAAAATGCGTCTGGCCCGCATGGCCAAGGAGCAAAACCTCGACGCCGTGCACGACACCGTACATGAAATGGCCAAGGACGAAGCCCGCCACGGCAAAGGTTTCGAAGGCCTCTACAAGCGTTATTTCGGCAAATAGTATTAGGTATTGCACTATATGCGAAAAGGGCGGCACCAGTGTGCCGCCCTTTTCATTTGCGCATTTCGCGCAGCTTCATAAACAGTAAAAACTTGTCTGTGAGCCACTCGTACCCCTCCTTTGCGGCACGTGCCACGTCGTAGACCGTTTCGACCTGGTCGCGGATGCGCTCCACGCCCTCGCGTATGGCGAGCAGGTAGATCACTGCTGCGAGCACGGCGAAGAATCCCCCGACGATGAGCGACGAAAGGATGAAGGAGCCCGTCACCTCCGACAGCCATACGACCAGTGCCGTAAGCAGCAGGAAGATGGCGATCGAGGCCGTCATCACGAAGAAGACCAGCGCCGCGACGAAGGAGCCGCCCGAAGTTTTTCTGTTATCCATCCCCATGAGACGTCATTCAGGCGATGTTTACTTTTCCTCGCATTTGCAGCGTGCCTCCTCGACCTTGCCGCGCACTTCGTCCACCTTTTCGCGTACCTTGTCGACTTCGTCGCCGATCAGGTCTTTGATTTGTTTGCGGAGTTCCGCACCCGACTGGGGCGTGAAGAGCATCGTGAGGGCCGATCCGATAATCATGCCGCCCACGAGCGATGCGATGACGATTCCTGTGTTTTTCATAGCTGTTGGTGTTTATTTGATTCAGCCCTTCGAGTTGCAAAGTCCGCGCCAAATTGTTACCTTTGGGAACATGATTCCCGATCCTTGCACAACCGTGGCTTTCACGGGCCACCGTACCTATTGCGGCGAGGCTTCCGCCGCGCTTGCCGCCGCCATCCGCGGGCTTCATGCCCATGGTTTCAGGACGTTCCTCTGCGGCATGGCCGTAGGCTTCGACCTGGCCGCCGCCGAGGCGGTGCTCGAACTGCGCGATTCCCTCCCCGGGCTGCGGCTCGTCGCCGTAGTGCCCTTCGGCGGGCAGGAGGCGCGCTTCTCCCATGCCGACCGCGCCCGCTACCGCGCTGCGATGGCTTCAGCCGACGATGCCGTCGTCCTGTCTCCGGTCTACCGTGCGGGGTGTTATGCCGTGCGCAACAACTACCTCGTCGACCATGCCTCGCTGCTCGTCGCCTGGTACGACGGTTCGCCCGGCGGCACGCGCCATACGGTTTCCCGCGCCCTGCGCCGGGGCTTGGAATTCGTGAACCTCCACCCGCTGCGTGCCGGAGTCGCGCTGACCGAACCGACGCTTTTCTGACACGGTTCCTCCCGCGGCACAAAAGGCTCGGACAAATTGTAAATAATATATGAATAATTCATGGAACAATTCATCGGCAAGCACCCGCGCATAGAGGCCGTGGATGCTTTACGGGGTTTTGCCGTTATGGCTATTCTCCTGGTTCACAACCTGGAACATTTTATCTTCCCGGTCTATCCTGCCGATTCCCCGGGCTGGCTGAATGCATTGGATCAGGGGGTCTTCAACGTCGTCTTTACCCTGTTTGCCGGAAAGGCCTACGCGATTTTCGCCCTCCTGTTCGGATTCACGTTCTACATTCAAAGCGACAACCTGAAGCGGCGGGGCGGGGACTTCGGTTATCGTTTCCTGTGGCGGCTGGTGCTGCTGGCCGGGTTCGCAACCCTGAACGCGGCTTTTTTCCCGGCCGGGGATGTTCTGCTGCTGTTCGTCATCGCGGGGCTCGTCCTGTTTTTTACGCGCAACTGGGGCGACGGGGCTATCCTCGCCGCCGCCGTCGTTTTCCTGTTGCAGCCTGTCGAATGGTACCACTGCATAGCCGGCCTGCTGAATCCGGCCCACCGGTTGCCCGATCTGGGGGTCGGTGAAATGTATGCCCGAGTGGCCGAATACACGAAAGCCGGGAATTTTGGGGATTTCATCCTGGGCAATGTCACCTTGGGGCAGAAGGCCAGCCTGTTGTGGGCGGTAAACGCCGGGCGTTTCGTCCAGACTGCCGGGTTGTTCCTCCTGGGTTTCTATATCGGCAGGAAACAGTTGTTCGTCGCCACCGAAAAGAACCTCCGCTTCTGGGTGAAAACGCTGATCGTCTCCGCCATTGCCTTCGCCCCTTTGTATACGCTCAGGGAGCTTGTCATGGACAACGGTGCAGTCGTCGGGCAGACAGCCGGAACGGCGCTCGACATGTGGCAGAAGCTGGCTTTTACGCTGGTCTTGGTCGCTTCGTTCATCCTGCTTTACCAGCGCAGGAAGTTCAGTGCCGCCGTTGCCGGCCTGCGCTTCTACGGCAGGATGAGCCTTACGAACTACCTCTCCCAATCCGTCATCGGGGCCTTCGTCTATTTCCCGTTCGGCCTCTACCTTGCCCCTCGGTGCGGATATACGGCCAGCCTGTTGGTCGGGATTCTGGTGTTCCTGCTGCAGGTGCGGTTCTGCAAATGGTGGCTGGGGAGGCACAAACAGGGGCCGTTGGAATATATCTGGCATAAATGGACTTGGATCGGAACCGATAAATAGCCTGCCGGTTTCCGCTGCCGGTTTCCGCTGCCGGTTTCCGCTGCCGGTTTCCGCTGCCAGTTTCCGCTGCCGCTTCTCCTCCCGCTTCCCGCAGCCGCTCCCCGCTGCCTGCTGCAAAGCAAAATCCCCGGAGGCGATAGCCTCCGGGGATTTTCAAAATGTCCCTGCGCGGGATTATTTCCAGTTCAGAATCTTGTGGAAATCGTATTCCTCGGGGTTTGAGACATACTGCTTCGCAGCCTCGTAGTCCGCAGGCGTGATGGCATTGATGATGTTGTCCACCACCGACGAGAACTTGTCCGACTTGATGTCCACCAGACGGGGCGGTATTTTGCCCGTCGTCGGATCCTGCAGGTCTTTCAGGTAGAGCGGGTTGACGTTGCCTTCCGAATCTACGTATACCATGCATCCGGTCTTGCCCTCGGCAAAGAGCTTGTGTACGCCGATACCCAGTTCCGAGCAGTACGTCAGGTCGTATGCGATCGGGGTCTGGCAGCGGATCTCGTAACCCAGCTCCACGGGGCGGCTCTTGACTTTGAGGCCGATCTCCTTGAGCTTTTTCTCGATCATCTCGTTGAAGATGTGCGCTTTCGACACCTTGCCCAGCTCGGGGTGCCCGTGCTCGTCATAGGTGAAATGGATGCCGCTCTTGCGGATCTCCTCGTCGCTCAGCGCGTGGAATACGCCTTCCGAGATGACGGCGGCGCCGTAGTCCATGCCCATGATCTTACGCTTGATGATCGACGAGATGACGAGGTTCACGATCTTTTCGACCGTGATTTCCGTCTTGTCGAACATCTCGGGGATGACGATCATCGGGTAGTGGCAGGCCTCGCCGATGCCGAATGCCAGGTGGCCGGCCGAACGGCCCATGGCAGCCAGCACGAACCAGTTGCCGCTCGTGCGTGCGTCGACGTAGACGGCGCGGGCGATGACTGCGCCCTTGTCCTTGGCCGACTCGTAGCCGAACGTCGGCGTGCCCTTCGGAAGCGGCAGGTCGTTGTCGATGGTCTTCGGCACGTGGATGTTGGCGATGGGGTATTTCTTGGCCTCGAGGAACTTGGCGATACGGTTGGCGGTCGAAGCCGTGTCGTCGCCGCCGACGGTCACCAGCAGTTTGATGTTGTTGTCGGTGAAGAACTTGAGGTTGAAGTTGTTCTCGAAATCCGAGTCCTTGGGTTTGAAACGGCTCATCTGCAGGAACGAACCTCCCTGGTTGAAGATGCCGTCGGCCATCGGGTAGTCGATGTCTACGGTGCGGGGCGAGGGGTTGAACAGGCCCGTGTAGCCTTCGTGCAGGCCGATGACGCGATAGCCCTGGCGCAGGAACGTTTTGGCGACACTGCCCACTACGGTATTCATGCCGGGAGCCGGTCCGCCGCCGGTCAGAATTGCGATTGCTTCTTTCATGGTTTTGATAGGGTTTTTATGTTTTGAGAACCTTTTTTTCGGTTTCGGACGCCCAAAAGTACTGCTTTTTTTTCAAACGGGCAAGAAAAAAGGAGGCCTCCGGTTCGAGGGGACCTCCTTTTTTGCTCTCTGTAATTATAGTTTGCGCGATTACTCAACTACAGTTACGTTAATAGCCTGTTCTCCCTTGGCACCGGAGCCAACTTCGAACTCGACTGCCTGACCTTCGTTGAGCGACTTGAAGCCGTCCTTTGCGATGCCCGAGAAGTGTACGAAAATCTCTTTTCCGTTCTCCGCCGTAATGAATCCGTAGCCTTTCTTGCCATCGAACCATTTTACCTTACCTGTCATAAAAATAGAGAATTAAAGTGTTAATGTGTTCGGCAAAGTAAAATAAAAAACATTGGCTTTCAAAACTTTTTGGCATGTTTTTTCGTCTTGTGCGGAAAATTCTTATCTTTGCATTGAGAATGTTAAACCTCATGGCGTTATGAACAGAAATCTGAAACTCGCGCTGGCAGCCCTTCTGGGCTTCTCCGCAGCCTGTACGTCGGTGAAAAACGCTCCCAAGGAGGACACCGCGAAGACGCAGGGCGCCGATACGACGGCCGTAAAGGGATACCCCGAATTTCCCCGCCGCGTGGTGGTCATGTACGGCGTGCGTACGCCCCGGCAGGACAGCGTCCGCAACGAGCGGCTCAAACGCCTGGAACGCGAACGTCCCGATTCGCTGCCTCCCGTGGCCGAACGTCCGCAGGAGGAGGACCCTTCCGTCGGCAGGAAATAAGCCATGTCACGCCGCCGGCTGGGGCTTCGCAAACGACTGGCCCTCAATATTTTTTCCGAACTCTATGCTTCGACGGTGCGCGAACACCGTCTCGATACGCTATTCTGGGAGTGCACGCTGCGCTGCAACCTCTCGTGCCGCCATTGCGGCAGCGACTGCCGGGTGGACCCCGGCGTGGCGGACATGCCGCTGGCTGATTTTCTGAAGGTGCTCGACGAGGAGGTGACGCCCCACGTCGATCCGGCCGACGTGCTGGTCATCTTCTCGGGCGGCGAGGTGCTCGTCCGCGCGGACCTGGAGGAGGCGGGCGCCGAGGTCACGCGCCGCGGCTACCCGTGGGGCATGGTGACCAACGGCATGGCCCTGACCCCGGAACGTTTCGGCCGTCTGCTCGACGCGGGGCTGAAATCGGTTTCGGTGAGCCTCGACGGTTTCGAGCGCGAACACAACTATATCCGCGGGAATCCCCGCAGTTACGACCGCGCGCTGGAGGCCGTGCGGATGATCGTGCGCGAACCCTCGCTGTCGTACGACGTGGTCACCTGCGTCACGGGGGCGATGGTCCCGCAGCTGGAGGCCTTCCGCGACATGCTCCTTTCGGAGGGGGTGCGCCACTGGCGGCTCTTCTCGATTTTCCCGATGGGGCGTGCCAAGAACGACCCGACGCTGCGGATGACCGACGCCCAGTTCCGGGAGATGCTGGAGTTCATCCGCCGCACGCGGCAGGAGGGCCGGATCGAGGTCAGCTATGCCTGCGAAGGCTTCCTGGGCGGTTACGAGGCCGAGGTCCGCGACCATTTCTACCAATGCGCCGCGGGTGTTTCGGTGGCTTCGATCCGTGTCGACGGGGCCATTTCGGGGTGCACGTCGATCCGCGCCAACTACCATCAGGGAAACATCTACCGGGATCGTTTCTGGGACGTGTGGCAGAACCGCTTCGAGCCGTTCCGCGACCGTGAATGGGCGCGCAGGGGCGAATGCGCCGATTGCTCGATGTTCCGCTACTGCCAGGGCGGCGGCATGCACCTGCGGGGCGACGACGGCGAATTGCTCTACTGCCACTACCACCGGCTGTGACCGTTCAGAGATGGTTCAGATAGCCCCGCCGGACCAGGTCTTCGTCGTTTTCGCACGGATAGGCCTGCCCGTCGGCCATTACGTACAGCCGGTCGGCAATGCCGGTCACGTGGCGGTACATGTGGTCGGTGAGCAAAATCCCTTTCGTGGCCTTTTCCTGCCGAATGAGTGTTTGGAGCGTTGCAACGTGCAGGGGTGCAATCTGCGAGAACGGCTCGTCGAGCAGGATGAACCGGGCCGGGCTGCGCAGGATGATGAAACATTCCAGAATCCGCTGTTCCCCGCCCGACAGCTCCCCGATGCGGGTTCCGCGCAGGGGAATGAACTCCGGAAACCACCGTTCCAGGTCTTCCCTTTGCAGCCCGAAATCGCCGAGCGCGCGTTCCAGCCGCAACCATCCGGGAATGAACGGATGCTGCGGAAGGTAGCGAATCTCCTTTTCGGTAAACCGTCTGTGCCATTTCCCGTCGATGCGCATCGAGCAGAATCCCGCTTTCAGCGACCCCGACAGAATCTTCATCAGACAGCTTTTCCCGCATCCGTTGCGCCCGAGCACAGCCGTCACGCCGCCTGTTTCGACGAGCAGGTAAACACCCGAGAGAATGCGCCGTTCGCCGAACGCCAGCTCTGCGGAGTCGATTTCGAGAATATGTTTTTCAGCGGGCGGCATGCAGCAGGGCGGCGGAATAGTTCAGCAAAAGGCAGCATAACCCGAAATCCACCGCGCAGCTTACGCCCAGCAGTGTTCGGCGGCAGATGCCGAGGTTGCGGTAATAGTAGAATTCATCGGAATAGCGCGGGATGATCCACACGTAGAGGAAAAGCGGGTAAATCAAGGCCTTTCCCAACAGCAGGGCCGGGACGATCGGCGTTCCGTGGACCTTGGCGACCCATGCCAGGGCGAGGCTCACCGCTCCGCAGAAGAGGAGCATCGCCGAGCGGTAGAAGCGGAGTATGAGCAGCAGTTTGGCGGTCATTGTCTGTAAACATGAAAAAACGGGCGGCTGCAAAACCGGATTGCATCCGGGGCGGTTGCGCCTCCTGGCCCGTGAAAGCGTCGTTGCGGCATCAATATACGAAAAAAATCGGTCTCTTGTTCCGGAAGCCGGGATTTTCCGCCGCCGGGGCGGACCGGGCGCTGCGAGGCGGCCGCGATCGTCCGCTGCGGGGCTTTTGAGTCCGGTCCGTTATTTTTGAAGAATGTTTTTTCGGAAATAATTTTGTCTTTTCGGATTTTAAACTTATCTTTGTGCGCTCTTAAAACGATAAGGGCACTTGTTCGGGGTGTAGCGCAGTCCGGTTAGCGCGCCAGCTTCGGGAGTTGGAGGTCGCTGGTTCGAATCCAGTCTCCCCGACAAATCGGCAGACTGCTCGATAGGGTGGTCTGCTTTTTTATTGAAATTCCGGCGGAAGCCGCGGCGTTCGGAGTGTAGCGCAGTCCGGTAGCGTATCTGGTTTGGGACCAGAGGGTCGCAGGTTCGAATCCTGTCACTCCGACAGACGATGTATGAAATGAGGAAACCCCTCCGGTCCTGCGACCGGAGGGGTTGCTTTGTTTTGTTCCTGTCTTTGCCGGATCGGCGGGCTTTCGGCTGGCGGCGCGGTTTCTGCGTATGACGCGGATGATGCGCTCCCTGCCGACGGCGCGGTTTCCGTTGCGTCCGGCGACGGACCCGTGCCGTCGGCGGCCGACCGAGCCGCCCACGGCAAGTTCGCGGCCGTGTTTTTCGACGCGGCTTTTCCTCACGGGCGACACGGCCGCGGCGACGGGCGGCATCAGTCGGCCTGCGCGATTTTACAGGATCTCTTCGTAACGGTTGAGATTGTCGAGTATGTGGCCGAAATCCTCCCCCGGACCGGGCATGTAGACCGCGAATCCGAGTCTCTGCGCGGCGTCGACGTTCTTCTGTCCGTCGTCGATGAAAAGCGTCTCTTCGGGGCGCATGCCGCCTGCGGCGATCATCTTGCGGAAAATCGCCTCCGAGGGCTTCAGCTCGTGCAGTTCGTAGGAGAGGAAAACGGCATCGAAATAGTCGTCCATCGTCTTGCCGTCGGCCGTGAACATCCGTCGGATGTATTTCATCGACGCGGGGTTGTTGTTCGAGAGCACGCAGGTCCGGATTCCGCGCTCGCGCAGGGCGTCTATCTGGCGGAGTTTCGCGACCGGGATGCGCACGAGAAATTGGCCGTAGGCCCAGGCGATCTGCGCGTCGGTTACCTCGGGCGTGCCCGACAGGCGGCGCATTTCGTCGCAGGCTTCGTGGAACGAAATGATGCCGTGTTCCAGCCGTCCGATCATCTCGGCGGGGTAGTAGGGGTTGATCAGATCGGCCACGGCATCCATTCCGAGGCTCCGGAAGGCTCCGGTGCAGCGGTCTATGTCCAGATCGACCAGCACGCCTCCGAGGTCGAAGACGACGGTTTTGATTGTGTTCATAATTTATTGTTTTTTCGTGCTCGAAGAGCCTATTTCTGAAATTTCATCGTGAACCTGCGGACCGGACGCAGCACCCACATCGGCAGTATCTTGCAGAGGGGAATCCACACGCGGTTCCACCAGTCGGGGACGATGCACCGGCGTCCCCGCCACAGGGCGCGCAGTCCGCGCCGGGCGCACGAGTCGGCCGTGATAAGCACCCCGAGGCGCGTGCCGATGCGCTGCCAGCGGGGAGTCAGTCCGTAGAGGTCGGTCGCCACACCCGCCGGGCAGACCGCCGTGACGCGGATGCCGTGCTCGCGGATCTCCTTCGCGAAGGCCACCGAGAACGACCGCAGGTAGGCCTTCGACGCGCTGTACAGGGCCAGTCCCGGAAAGGGCATCCACAGCGAGTAGGAGGACATGTTGAGAATGTGCCCCCGGCAGCCGCGGCGCACCATGTCGGCCGCCGCCATCCGGCACAGTTGGGTGTTCGTCAGGTTATGCAGCAGGATGATGCGCTCGATGCGCTCGGCGGGGGTTTGCAGGATGTCGCGGAACGAGAATATCCCGGCGTTGTTCACCAGTACGTCGATGGCGGCTCCTTCGCGTCGCACGGCCTCCCACAGCTCCGCAGCGGCTTCGATGCGCGCCAGGTCGATCTCCACGATCCGCACCTCGGGCCGGAACCCGGCGGCGGGGGATGCCGCTTTCCGGACGCCGCCGTCCGGACCCGCTCCGGCGGCGAGTATTTCGCCGCATACCGTCTCCAGCGGTTCGCGGCGGTTGCCCGCCAGCACCAGGTTGTAGCCCAGCGCCGCCAGCCGCAGGGCGTAACAGCGTCCGATGCCCGACCCGGCTCCCGTGACCAGCGCCCAGGCGCTTCCCGGGGCGACGGCTCCCCGCCGGCCGACGCTGCGGCCGCTTCCGGAAACGGCTGCGGGCGAGGCGCTGCGCTCCCCGCACGGTGTGATTGCTTCGCGTTTCATCATGGCAGGCGTTTGAGTTCTTCGACGATCCGTCGCGGGAGGTTGTCGCAATGCTTGCAGCACTTCATGTCCACGGAGTACATCCGCGCGATGCAGTAGTTGCGGTGGTCGCAGGCGCTTCGCGTCGCCGCGTCGCCCTCGCGGAGCTTTGCGACGAACGCCGGGTCGTTGACGAGCGCCCGGGCCATCTGAACCAGCTCGAATCCCGAGTCCAGCGCCCGGTCGATGCCCTCGCGGCTGACGAGTCCCCCGACGTAGATCAGCGGACCTTTCAGGGCGGCCCGGAATTTCTTGGCGTCTTCGAGGAAATAACACTCCTCGAAGGGGAACTGTTTTATCATAAAGGGACCGCACCAGCGGATGAAGTAGCGCAGCCACAGCGGCGAGTAGTAGCTCATGGTGTAGATCGGGATCAGCCCCCGCATGACGGCCATCGGGGCCTTCGAGACGAATCCGCCCGAGAGGACGATGCCGTCCACGCCGAACGATTCGATGACTTTGGCGATCTCGATGCTCTCGGGGATTTCAATGCCCCCTTTGAAGCCGTCGTACATGTTGTGCTTCACGGTGATCGCCATGCCGCACGCCCGGGCCGCCTCCACGGCCTCGCCCAGACACATGCGCATGAAGCGCATGCGGTTTTCGAGCGAGCCGCCGTATTCGTCGTGCCGGTGGTTGGTGTAGGGCGACAGGAACTGCGAAATGAGGTAGCCGTGCCCGGCGTGCACCTCCACCGAGTCGAATCCGGCGTCGCGGGCCGTGCGCACCGCCGTGCCGAAGTCGCGGGCCACCTGTTCGATCTCGCGTCTCTTCATGCCCCGCACGGGCGTGTAGGCGTAGAGGTTGAATCCCGTCGAGGCGCCGATGGGCATCTGCCCGGCGGTGGTCCAGTGGGTCATGTTGCCGCAATGTCCGATCTGGATGGCCGCGGCGGCCCCTTCGCGGTGCACGGCGTCGGTGATTTCGCGCAGTCCGGGGACGATCTCGGGACGCAGCCACAGCTGCTTGTTGAACGACAGTCCGCTGCGGCACACGGCGGCATAGGCCAGCGTGGTCATGCCCACGCCGCCGCGGGCTACGGCGACGTGGTAGTCCTTGAGCTGCCGGGTGGGACCGAAGTCCTTGCCCATGGATTCGAAGGCCGCCGAACGGATCGTGCGGTTGCGCAGCGTGACGGGGCCTAATTTATAAGGGGTGAAAAGTGTAGAGGACATTGAATTGAAAGTTGAGAGTTAGAAGTTGAGGGTTGAAAGTCGGATGCGCAGACCTCGTTCCGAAACGTGAAATTCTTGCGTCGTCCCTGAAGTCGTCTTCTTAATCCGGCGGGCGCAGAACTGGGTGAAAAACGTTGTAACGGACTATCCGCAACCTAAACCCCGCCTTTTAGGCGGGTCAATAGATGAAGGGGATGATCCGTTTGCGGCGAAGGCGCGAAAACTCTTCGCCGAACTCCTGCTCGTAGCGGCGGCGCAGCGATGCGGCGCGCGGTGCGAGGTTGGCGAAGGTCCACCATGCGAAGACCGTTCCGGCCCACGACCACGAGGCTACGGCGAATCCCACCCATTCGAGCAGTTCGCCGAAGTAGTTGGCCGACGAGACGTAGCGGAACATGCCCCCGCGGGGGATGTAGTGGCGCGTGTCGCCCGGGCGGCGGAGGTGGCGGATGATGTGGTCCGAATGGAGGTTTACGGCCATTCCGGCCACGAACAACGCCCCGCCGATATAGATATAGGGCTGTGCGAACCATCCGGCGTAGTAGTCAGCGGGCGAGACGTAGAAAATCCAGCCTCCCTGCATCAGGGCGTTGAGCGTGTTGAAGACCATGCCCATCACGACGATGCCGAGGGGCATGCGGCCCTTGCCGCGGATCAGCAGCGGGAAGATGAAGGCCCGCTGGAGGTAGTGGGCCTGGAACAGGCAGAACAGCGCCAGCGGCCCGGCCTGCCACATCCTTTCGGACGAGGCCCACAGCACGCACATGAGGATGAAAACCGGAGATTCCATCACCATCCAGCCCACGCGGTTGGGCACGGGTGGCCCGTAGCGGCGGTCGAAGAGATAGCCGTAGCCCGCCTCGAAGAAGTGCAGCGCGGCGTAGACCACGGCGGCCAGAAGGGCCATGACGATCAGGAAAATGTCGAAATTCTCTTTCATAGACGTTGGGGATAAAACGCACGAAAGATACGTATTTTTTCCGGTCCCGGCAAGTCCTTTGCGCCCTATGTTTTGTTCGTTGCGTCGTGTCGCTGCGGGGGCGTTTTTCCGGTCCGTGGCGGCAGCGCCGGGCTTGCGTAGGCCGCCGCCGAAGGTCCGGAAAAGCCTCCCGCCGCAAATGAAAAAGACGGCTCCGCTTCGGGGGTGAAGCGTGAGCCGTCCGGCGTTCTGCCGTCCGGAGGGGGCGCGTGTCGCGGGGAAGGTCCCTGAATGTTCGGTCAGCCGTTGCCGGCCGCGAGAAAGCGCCCTTCAGGGGCGGCTTGAGAAGCCTCTTTTGATGCTATGGCCGAAATTGCGGTCCGAAGGCCGCTTTTCCCGCCAGCGTACCGGCAGTCGGAGGTCCGGTGACCTCCGGCCGCATCAATGCGTGTAGACCTTGCCTTTCTGGTGCTCCTTGTTCTCGTACTTGATGCGCGAGGGGGTGGGGTACCGGAGTTTCTCGAACTCGGCCACGGCGTTGCGGATGTCTCCCAGAAGCATGTCGGCCATGTCGCGCGACATGCCCTGGCGAACCACGATGCGCATGACGATCATCTCGTCGATGTTCTTGGGCATGGTGTATGCCGGGACCATCCAGCCGCTCTGCTGCAAGGCGGCCTGCAGGTCGAACAGCGTCCATTTGGCCTTCTTGTCGTATTCGGGGTCCATCATCCAGATGAACAGCGGGTTGACGACCTCTTTGGCGTAGTTCCGGAAGCACGGCATCTTGCCGATCTGCTCGTGGCAGTATTTGGCGATGTCCATCGAGTTCTGCTGCACCTCCTTGTACCCCTCGAATCCCAGCCGGATGAAGTTGTAGTACTGGCCGAGAATCTGCGCCGCCGGCCGAGAGAAGTTCAGGCCCACCTGCGTGATGTTCGCACCGAGGTAGTTGACCGAGAACGACATTTCGTTGGGCAGGTACTTCTTGTCCTTCCATACGACCCACCCCAGTCCGGGGTACACCAGTCCGTACTTGTGGCCCGACGTGGAGATCGACAGCACCCATTTGAGGCGGAAGTCCCACTTCTTCTCGGGGTGCAGGAACGGCAGGATGAAACCTCCGGAAGCCGCGTCGACGTGGATCGGGATTTCGTAGCCCGTCTTGGCGTTGTAGGCGTCGAGCGCCTTGTCGAGACCCTCGATGTCGTCGTCGAGACCCGTCCACGTCACGCCGGCGATGGGCACGATGCAGATGGTGTTCTCGTCGCAGGCCTTCAGCGCCTCGCCGATGTCGAGCGTCGGGTGGTCGAGCGTCAGGGGCACGGTGCGCATCTCGATCTGCCACAGCTGGCAGAACTTCTCCCACACGACCTGGAATCCGGTGCTCATCACCAGGTTGGGTTTGTCGAATGGTTTGCCTGCGGCCTTGCGGCGCGCCCGCCAGCGCAGCCATGCGGCCACTCCGCCCAGCATGCATGCTTCGGACGATCCGATGCCCAGCGCGCCGGTTTTCCACTCGGCCTTTTCGGGCGAGTTCCACATGTTGGCCACGATATTGAGGCAACGGCCGCACATCACCGCGACGCGCGGATACTCCGTCTCGTCGATGTAGTTGATGTTGATGGCTTCGTTCATCAGCCGTGTGGCGTAGTCGTCCATGTAGGTGGTCACGAACGTCGCCAGGTTGAGCCTCGGCTGGGTCTGGGGGTAGGTCTCGTCCTTGACCAGCTGATAGGCGATTTCGGGTGCTGTCTTGTTCTTGGGAATGAATTCCGTGGGAGCGGGCGAACGCATCTCTTTCGAGCCGAAAATGTCGGTCAGGGTGTCTTCGGTGGTGTGTTTCTGTTGATCCATAGCGTAAAAATATTTATTTGGTTTACATCGGACCGATCTTGCACGAACTATGCCATAAATTTGTTATCTTTACCGGGCGAAACTACATCATGCAATGAAAAAACTTGTTGTCTTCACCGGCGCCGGCGTCAGCGCCGACAGCGGTTTGGCGACGTTCCGCGACTCCGACGGAACATGGGGGAATTACCGGATCGAGGAGGTCTGCATTCCCGAAGCGCTTGATTTCAACCGTCGGGGCGTCATCCGTTTCTACAACGAGCGGCGTGCCGAAATGCTCAAGGCCGAGCCGAACGCCGCCCACCGGGCGATTGCCGGCCTGGAACGCGATTTCGACGTCCGGGTCATCACCCAGAATGTCGACAATCTGCACGAAAGGGCGGGTTCGACGCATATTCTTCACCTGCACGGGGAACTTACCAAACTTCGTTCGACGGACGATCCGTCGCTCATCCTGCCGTTCGACGGCGTCGAGCAGGGTTTCGACGACCGCGCTCCCGACGGTTCGCTGCTGCGTCCGCACATCGTCTTCTTCGGCGAGCCGGTTCCCGAATTCGACCGTGCGGCGGAACTTGCCGCCGGGGCCGACATCCTGATGGTGGTCGGAACGTCGCTGGCGGTCTATCCTGCGGCGTCGCTGGTGCGCTGCGTGCGTCCCGACATTCCGGTTTACGTGGTCGACCCGGGACGGCCGGCGATTCGCGGCGTGCGCAATCCGCTGGAAGTGATCCGCAAACGTGCCGCCGAGGGAGTTCCCGAACTGGCCGACCGCCTGCGCGCGGCCTGTGCGGAAGGGCGGTCCGAATCGCTTTTGCCCGGAAAAGCCTGATCCGCCCTTCCCGGCGGTTCCCCGCTTCCGGCTCATCCCGGTTTGCTCTCCGTTCTCGTTTTCCCGCTTTCGGCCCTCCCTCTGTCTTTCGCTTTCCGTTTCCGGCTTTTCCCGGCCGCACGCTGCGGTTCCGGTTGGCTCTTGCTCGGATTCACTCATATTCCGATCCGGCTCACTCCATCTCCGGCCCGTTTCGCACCGCCTCGTCTGGTCGCGCTCTGCGACCCATTACGCGGTTGCACGTCTGTCTGTTCCGTGTAACGATGCGGTTGCGTAATGCTTTCGGCTTCGGTCCGGTCGGTGTGCCTGCGGCCGTTCCTGCATGAAAATCCCCGCCCTCTCGAAAAGAGTTCCGGGATAAAAAATAGAGCGACCTAAAAGAATGCAAAGTAAAAGATAATCAAACTTTTATGCATTTTCTTTCCGAGGCGCTGTATTGCAGAAACAACAAAATTAGGTAGTGATAAACGAGGTTACGGTTTCCAAATCGTTACCTCGTTTATTATGCATTACTATTCATATATAATTGATTTTCAATTTATTGCACCTTTATTCATCTTGTTCTCAGACTCTGCTAAGATTATATTTGCACCCCTTAAACAGCAGAGTTTATGCGCAGCACATTCAAGGTTCTGTTCTACCTTAAAAGGAGCAAAGGCAAGGAGCAGCCGACCGTCCCGGTCATGGGACGTATCACCGTCAACGGAAGTATCGCCCAGTTCAGTGCTAAACTTTCCGTTCCGGAGCATCTGTGGGAAGTAAGCGGCGGGCGTGCTAAAGGCAAGAGCGTCGAGTCCGACCGCATCAACCGTCATCTGGATAATATCCGTGCCCAGATCAACAAACATTATCAGGAAATCTGTGACCGGGATTCATTTGTTTCGGCCGAGAAGGTCAAGAACGCTTACTTAGGCTTCGGGGATAAATACCGTATGCTGTTGGAGGCGTTTGAAAAATTTACCAGCGATTATCAGAAGCGCATCGGTATAGACCGTTGTTCTGGAACTTGGAAGCGATACTGCAAATCCATCGACCATTTGCGTGTTTTCATGCAAAAGGAGTATCGCGTAAGCGATATGCCGTTAGCGGAGTTGGAGCAATCTTTTATCGAACAGTTCCACGTCTATCTGAAATCCGATCGGGGTCTTAAACCGATGACGGTCAGCGGATATCTCAAATGCCTGAAATATGTCGTCAAGATTGCCTTTAACAATGGTTGGATGCCCCGCAATCCATTTGCATTATATAACTATACGGCTCCGAATCCGGAACGGAGCTTCCTGACCGAAGAAGAGCTGCATCGCATGATGACAACCCGCCTGCGTTATAAGCGCCAGGACTATAATCGGGATCTGTTTCTCTTTTCGTGCTTTACGGGTATCTGTTACGCCGACATGTCTGCGCTGACCTACGATCAGCTGGAGCAGGATACGAACGGCGATTGGTGGATCAGCGGTAACCGCCAAAAGACCGAAACGAAATATGTCGTCAAGCTGTTGCCTTATCCCTTGTTCATTCTGGATAAGTATCGAGGCATGGCCGGCGACCGTTACCTTTTCAAAATGTCTACGCTCGACTCCATCGACGACAGCCTGAAAAACATAGCCCGTGAATGCGGTATAAACAAACAGCTCTCCTTTCATCTTGCGCGGCATACCTATGCCACGACGATCTGCCTTCAAAACGGAGTGTCTCTTGAAACCCTCTCGAAAATGCTCGGGCATAAACACATTACCACGACCCAAATCTACGCGAAGGTAACCCATCCGATGATCGACCGGGAGGTTTCGATGCTCAAAGAGAAATTGCAGGATAAGTTTGCAATTTGAGCCATTTGAAGATCAACCCGATACAAGATAAATCACTTCCTAAGCGCTTACTGATATGAATGTTCTGTCGCGCCGTACCATCTTTGCAGTACGATAAGTACACTACAATATGGAACGCACGGAGGAAATATTGGAAATAGTCAATGAGATTCGTGAGGATATCACTTACATGAAACGGCACCGTAATATGCTGTGTGGGATGCCGGTTTTGGAGGTAAGTGAAGTCTGCGATTTACTAAAAATCAGTGAGCGTCAGTTGCGCCGTTACCGAACCGAAGGTCTGCTTACGGGCTTTAAATTCGGGCGGCGCCTGATGTTCTCTTCCTCGGAGATCAACCACTTTGTTGAGCGTGTCGAATTGGAGTTTCAACAAAAGAAACGTCTGAGAAAAGCGATCCGGGAGTTTTAGTCACTTTAAACCATACAACCATGTCAAACCACACAACCGAACCGACCTATTATTTGGTGGATACCAAATCCTTCGAAGAACTGCTTCGTACGAACTTCAAACTGTCGCAATCGACATTGCTCTTTGAGCATCTGTGCAGCCAAAGCGACCGTCCGATGTTCCTTTCGGCGCGCAAGGTTTGCGAGGCTCTGGGGCTCGACCGCAATAAACTGGAGCAATACCGGCGTAAGCGCATTATCAAAGCCCGTGCTGTCAACGGACAGATGATGTACAGCGCTTACGATCTCATCGCTCTGACCGAATCGTTGTACCGCCGGAGGCTGCATCGCACGCTCTCGCGTTTACCGTGTTTCGTCGTGCGCTAATGTAACAGGCATCGTTCCGTTTTTTGGCTTCTTCCCGGTTCTCTTTTGCGAAGGGTTGTCTGTTGCAGCAGACGACCTTTTGCTTTTGACATATACAGGAGCTATTCAAAATTATTTTTGAGGTCGCCGGCCCGGGGCAAGATAGTGTCAGGCGCTTACGCCCTTGTCGTAATTTTTCGCACGATCTCCACCCTTCGGGTCGTATCGCACGAAAAATTGCGCCTGCGGGCTGCGCCTGCCACTGAGAATCCCGCCCCGAAGCCGGCGAACCTCTGTTCAAAAGTGGGTGTACCGGCGGTATGTCAAACCAAAACAGATTTCGAATATGAAAACCACGAAATTCGAGATTGCGGTGGCGGGCTACGCCTACCGTTTCAAAACCTACGCCCGTGATGGCGTGGAGGCATCCGTAAAGATCAAATGCTTCCTCGGACAACCCGATGCGGAATGTACGATCCTTACTCCGAATCTTGACAAGTATCTGCGGGAAACAGAATCCTGCCGCGGGCAGGTGGCCCAGCAATGAGAAAATGGATTGATCAGTCGACCTTCGACGAACTGCTGCTCGCCAATGCCGAGGATAACATAGAGCGGGCCATTCAAGGTGCATCGGCCGTGTTGGAAGCGGTGCAGGAGTTTGTTCCGGAAGCAGCCCTGTTCTACCGTGTTACACACGCTGTGGACAGCCTGAAAAACTATTTCGAGGAGGCGTGCGCCGGTTTTCGAAGAAACGGCATTTTGTTTCTCGTCCGCAAATACACTTATCCGAAACCCTATTACGACCTATGTTGCGATTGGTCGTTCCTCCGATATGCGGATAATTATTCCTATGGCAAGGCTTTCGACAAGCAATCCGAACCGAACCGCATCGGGGTCTTTACCAAAAGGAAGATCGACGACTGGGTGGAATACCTCACGCAGGGTTTCCGGAACCTCGAACGGATCGATGCGGAGAATGAACGAAAAATAACCGGGTACCGCAACCGCTTGGAGGCTTTGCCCGATGTGGTTTGGGTCCATGACAAAAGCCACGGTCAGATCACCCGCAACGGCCTGACCTATACCTTCGAGATTCGGCAGACGGATTATAGCGAACGGATTTCGCTGGACTATCGCTGCCGCACGCTCGATGATTTCCTTGCACTCTCCGATAACCAGTATAAATAACAATAGCCATGGGTACGATGCAAACCATCGACTTGAAACGACATGTCTGGGAAGGCTGGAGAGTGCAGGATTTCATCGACCGTCTGTCCCCGGAGGTCGACCGGATTATGACCGGAAGAAATTGGCGCAAACCTTTTACCTCGAAGCAGGAACTCGCCGCATGGTGTAAGGACAACCAGCCCTATTACAAGAAACACATTCCGGGTGTTGTCAGCTATTTCGCCCGGAAGTATCATCTGAACTGAAAATCTTGAAATTATGGAACGCAATCATGTCATTGAAAGCATCTGCACGGTATGCCATTGTGCTGCGCGCCGTGCCGAGGAATACCTCGATAACGAACTCATCCGCCTGCGGGCGTTGTACGACGCAGGCGAGCTGTGCTACGGCGATCTGGAAACGGCCTGCTCCGATCTGGGATTGGAGTACGACTATGCGGAATACTTTCTCGCGGCGATTGCCCGATAGCTGAGCGATGACTGCGATCTGCTACAATCGTTTCCGTATTGCGACCCGAAGTCCGGACAACCAACGACGGATACTGCGCTGGTTGTTCCGGAACTTCATGGTCTACGAGTTCGACGTTTCGGACTCGACGGCCTACGGACGCTTCATGGTGCCCGGACCCGCGTTTCCCCGAAATGCATTCCGGGAGCTGACGTTCTCGCTGCGCGGCGATCAGACGCTATATATCCGAATCATCTCCTACGACCTATGGACGCTTTATCTGGAAGGCAATGTCTACAAGTACGGACGATGGCATCATATTACACTTTGATTCGACGGCCCCGCAAAGGGGCCGTCTTTATTTAAAAAAGTAGTGTTATGAAAATGCCCCCCGACGATTTCCGCCGTGCGCTGGAGATCATCACCTCGAACAACCGGATTACCGTATCGTTCAATACGCCGGTAAAGGATAACTACTCAAACACGCATCCGATTCTCATCCACGAGAGTAACGCTACGGTGCTGAAACAACTTCTGCAGGAAGGCTATTCGCTCTCGATGACGAAGAAAGGCTTGCGGGTAGATAAATACTAATAACTGAAATTATGACACGCTACAAATTTTCACAAGACCGGAAACACACGATCTGGACCAGAACTCATTTTTCAATAGACGCTCCGACTCAGGCGGAAGCCATCGCAAAGGCGGCAACCCTTGTCGGGCAAGATGTCGAAGATGCCGAGGCCGAAGATGAACGGATCAGCATCGAGGAGTCGGAGACGCTTTACGATACGATGGATGAAATTCCAGTCGAAGAAAACAGCGGCAACTCAACCATTGACATCCTTTTCGATAACGGGGACGACCTTGCCGACAACGTGACAGGCGCAGTCTGGGACTACTGGTGGAAAGAGTCCGACGATGAAGTGCTGGAATCCATTACGGGCCTGCGACGGTCGGATTTCGACCCCGAGGACGGTGGACGGACTTTCGCCGCTGCTTGCGAGGAGTGGTGGAATAAGCACTCCGACCTTGAGAAAATCGAAATCTGGATGCAGCAGACCGCTGCGGCACAGCGATACTGTCCGCACTGCGGACGCCGCCTCTCCGTCTCCCATGTCGGGAACTATGCCTTTCAATGCAAGTACTGCGATGAGGATTTTTACAGCTCCGAGGTCCTCACCTCACCCTCGACACAACCATCGGGACTAACCGAATAATAACTTTTACACGATGAAACACAAAAGCTATCTCATTGAAACAACGCCGGCAGGCAACACGGACATCGACCATGTAAAAGATGTCTGCTGCACGGTCTGCCGCAACGGGATCGAAGCAGGCCGCTTTATCGTCACACAAAATGAACTGGGAGAATACGGCTCTCTCGAAAAGGCCGTGAGGGCCTATATGCAACGGGATTATCCCGACAACGCATGGCGGGACGAAGTCCGTTACCGCAGGATGCGGAAAATGGAAACGCGCCTGCAAAAACGCCAGAGAGCTCTGCTGACAGCTATTCTCCGGCGCAACGGCGACCGTGTTACCTCGTATCCCGTGCCCGACGAGGATGGAGGCGTCGAATATCCGGTTACGATGGCTGGCTCCGGGAAATACGGCAATCCGAAAATCAGCATTACCGACGTGCATCTGGATGAGTATGGCGAGCTATACGTCGACGGTATCGACGAATCGACGGGAGCCGCCGAACGTAATTATCCGGTTTGTCCGGAGCAGTACTCGTGGGCGCTCGCTTTCCTCGGCATCGCGCTCGGTTTTTATAAATGTTCTCCGCTGTCGGAGTTTTTCTCCCGACTGAAAGAACGGTTCCATGTTTAAGATTATCAAACAACCAAATAAAAAAGAAGACATGACAAACCTGCATCGATATTACAAGGACCGCAAAGACGACATCAACTCGTCGATTATGGAACTCGCCTGTGATCTGGCCGCCGCCCGTCTGATGAACGAACACGGACAGCCTTTCGAGGCGTTCGTCGAACCGGACGATCCCGACGATCCGGAGAGCGGCACGCATTACAAGGAAGAGTTTCAGGACGAATTCGACCGCTACTACGACGAGCAGTACGACCGTATTGCCCGTCTGATGAAATTCTACAGATAATAACTTTTCCATAAAATTGAAGATACAATGAAAACCTTTGAAAAAATTGCAAAGAGCTATGCGTTGACGAACAGCTACTACAAACACCGTCAAACAGGATGGCCCGACACGCTGGCTGAAATTTACGATTACCTGCAGCAGCACGGTGAGCTGCCGTTCCGCTATGAGGGCGACAACTGGTCTTACGACGGGCTGTGCGAGCGTCAGAAGCGTCGGGGCGTATACTTGTCGCAATACCTGACACCGGATCGTACGGCGCGGCAGATGGCGGCATTGGCTGTACGGTATTTCGACAACGACAGCAGGATCGTCGATGCCTGCTGCGGCACGGGACAACTGACACGCGCATTGATTGCCGAGGGAGTACATCCCTCGGCAATCGTCGGGTTTGATATGGATGGTGATATGATAGCTATTTACGAGCAACTATATCCGGCAATAGATGTAATGCAGATGCGGTTTGAGGATATAGATTTTCGCTGCGAGAATATCATTGCCAATCCTCCTTTCGAGACGGCGGAATGCATCTTGTTCTTTGACTGGCTTACCAAAGTACAAAGGTCGGGAGACTACGCGGTTCTGCTTTTGCCGCACGGTTTTATCGACAAACAGCGGCCCAAAGCCATACAGGAGACGATGCGACATTTTATCATCCATTACCGCACACCCATGCAGGAGCCGTTCCTACGAACGAACTGCCGTGCCGAGATCGTCGTTATGGAACGGCTGTAAATAACCGAACCCGAACAAACTCTTTGTTTGAATTTATCCCTCATCCGAACCTTACAGGTTCGGATGAGGGATATTCGTATGTTCCGGTATTTCTGCTGCGCCTACACTGGCTGTATGCTCCGTACCGAGTCGACAGGCGATTGCTATTCCGGGTATTTTTCGTATTTTTACAAAACCATGAACGGAACCTCGACAACGAATCTGCGCTGCGTCGTGGAGCGCATCACCTACCAAAACCCTGAGAACGGATACTCGGTGCTGAAGGTCCGGGTGAAGGGCTACAGCGACCTCGTTACGCTCGTGGGCAACCTGCTGGAAGTTCCTGTGGGCAGCGTCCTTTTGTGCCGTGGCGAATGGAAGGTGGACAAACGCTACGGCAGCCAGTTCGTCGCCGCAACATGGGAGGAGACGATGCCCGCCACGGTGTACGGTATCGAGAAATACCTCGGCAGCGGACTGGTCAAGGGCATCGGCCCGCGGTTCGCCCGTGCCATCGTCCAAAGGTTCGGAACGGAAACTATCGATATTATAGAAACCGATATCGAACGACTATATGAAGTGCCCAATATCGGACGTAAGCGTGTAGCGAAGATCCGCGAGGGCTGGGAGAAGCAGAAGGACATCAAAAATGTCATGCTGTTTCTGCAAAGTTACGGCGTGAGCACGGCGTATGCGGCCAAGATCTACCGGGAATACGGGAAAGAAAGTATCGACAAGGTAAAGGAGAATCCTTACCGCCTGGCCGATGATATTTGGGGTATCGGGTTCAAGACCGCCGACGGCATCGCCGGGAAAATGGGCTATGAGAAGGAAGACCAGCGGCGTTGTCGGAGCGGTATTCTTTATACGTTAGGACAACTTTCGGACGAAGGGCACGTTTACGCCGAAGAGGGGCAGTTGGTGAAGACCGCCGGGCAACTGCTCGAAGCCGGAGAGGCTCCCATCCGCGACGCGATGGATGAGATGATCCGTGCCGAAGAGTTGATTCTCGACAAAGAGGCGATTTACCTTCCACCGTTTTATCATGCCGAATGCGGCACGGCACGGCGTCTGCGGGATTTGTCGGAGCCTGCGGGAGGTTCGCTGTTCGGGACTTCGTTCGATCCGGCCTTGCTTGCCGAAGAGGTGGGAGTCGAATACGATGAAGTGCAGATCGCAGCGATCCGGCAGTCGGTGACTTCCAAGGCAATGGTGCTGACGGGCGGTCCCGGTACGGGTAAGACGACCACGACGCAGGGGATTATCGCCGCACTAAAAAAAGCGGGGCTGCGGGTTCTTCTGGCAGCTCCGACAGGACGTGCCGCCAAGCGTATGAGCGAGGCGACGGGCATGGAGGCCAAAACCATCCACCGGTTGTTGGAGTTCAATCCGCAGGACGGTTATAAGCGTAACGATGAGAATCCGCTCGAGGGCGACGCTCTGATCGTCGACGAATGTTCGATGATCGATATCCTTTTGATGAACAATCTGCTGAAAGCCGTTCCCTCCGGCATGCGGATAGTGCTCGTGGGCGACATCGACCAGTTGCCGAGCGTCGGGGCGGGAAACGTCCTGCGCGACATCATCGGCTCGGAACGCATTCCCGTGATTCGGTTGACTCGCATTTTCCGGCAGGCGCAGAAGAGCCGTATCGTAATGAGCGCCCACGCCATCAACCAAGGGAAATTCCCCGATACGAGCAATGGCCGCGACACCGACTTTTTCTTTATGAAGGAGGACGACCCCGAAAAGGCCGCAGCAACCATCGTCCGGCTGGTCAAAGAGCGTCTTCCCCGAGCCTATGGGGAACGCCCGGAACATATTCAGGTGCTTACTCCGATGCAGCGGGGCATCGTGGGAGCCGCCAATCTGAATCTCGCCTTGCAGGAGGCTCTGAATCCCTCGGGACCGGGTCTCAGTCGTGGCGGATATACCTACCGGCAGGGTGATCGCGTGATGCAGCTGCGCAATAATTACGACAAAGAGGTGTTCAACGGCGATTTGGGCTACATTCGGGAAGTGGATACGGAAGATAGGACACGCATGGTGGATTTCGACGGCAAGTCTGTTGAGTACGATGTTACGGAACTGGACGAATTGACGCTGGCCTATGCCACGACGATTCATAAAGCCCAGGGGTCGGAATACCCGATCGTAGTCATGCCGGTCCTGATGACCCACTTCGTGATGCTCCAGCGCAATCTTATTTATACGGGTATTACGCGCGCAAAAAAGATATGCGTTCTGATCGGTGCGGCGAAAGCCCTTGCCTGTGCCATCCGCAATATGGCTGTGCTGAAACGAAACACCATGTTGAAAGAACGGATCGCCGGCGATTTGCGGTAACGGTACTGATCGAAGCCTTTCAAGCGCATCTGTTTCTCAGGTGCTCGTTTTATAGATAACAAATAATAAATATATCCCTTGTCGGTTGCCGTCGGGAAAGATAATCCCGGGACGGTCCGCCTTGCGTCCCTCTCCGGCTCCGGGACGGAAAAATCATCCTCGCCGCAGCTGCGGTATTTTTCCGTCCCTGCACCTGCGCCTCGGGCTTATGAACCTTCCCGAGGCAACCGATCCATTCGGGATAAAAAGCCTCATAACATATTATTTATTGCTTGCGCAATTCAAATAAGATAAAGATTGTGCGGGCGTCAAAGACGTGAGACACACGGTAAAAACTGTTCGATGTTATGCAGACTATGAAATCGGATTCGAAATCGAAGAAGAGCGGCAAAGGTGCAGCTTCGGCGGCAATCGCTCCGGTCGCTGCTACTCCAAAAACGCAGGAGCAGGCATCCGCCGAAACTGCCGGAAAGCAGGATGCAGGTACCGAGATGCAGGCTTCGGTTGCTCCAACGGCACCTGCGAAACCGGAAGAACCGATGGTTCAGCTTCTGGACCTGAACAAGATCGTCAACAGCGACTATAATCCACGCAAGGATTTTCGTGAAGAGACCTTACAGGAACTCTCCGAGAGCATCCGGCAGTCGGGCGTGCTGCAACCGATCTGCGTGCGCCCCAAGGACGAGGGCTTCGAGATCGTCTACGGCGAACGCCGTTACTGGGCGGCCGCGATGGCGGGACTGAAATACATTCCGGCCCTTGTCCGGGAGCTTACGGACGCCGAGGCCGAGGACGCGGCCATCACGGAGAACCTGCAGCGCGAGGACGTGAAACCCCGCGAGGAGGCCGCGGCCTATAGCAAAGCCATCCAGTCGGGACGCCATACCATCGAGTCGCTGGTGGGTAAGTTCGGCAAGTCGGAAGCCTACATCCGCTCACGATTGAAACTGTGCGAACTGATCGACGCTCTGGCCGAGCAGCTCGACAAGGAGGAGATTTCGGTAGGCGTCGCCACCGAGATCGCCAAATACCCCGCGGAGGTCCAACAGCAGGTCTTCGACGAGCACTTCGCCGAAGGGTGTTATTCCTCGTGGAAAAACGCCCGTGTCAAGGAGATCGCCCGGCGGCTCTACGAGCGCTACATGACCAAGCTGGAAAGCTACAACTTCGATAAGGCAGAGTGCCTCGCGTGCCAGCACAACACGGCCAATCAGGTGCTGTTCCGGGACGAGTGTTCGGGCGGCTGCGCCGGTTGCCAGAACCGGGAGTGCATGATCCGCAAGAACGAGGAGTTCCTCGTACAGAAGGCGCTGAAGCTGTTGAAGGACGATCCCCGTACGACGCTTGCCACAGCCGGGGATACACCCGTGGCAGTCCTTGAAGCCCTTGAAAAGGAGGGCTACCACGTCGAGGAGCTGGAATATTACCTGAGCTATTACGATACGGCTCCTCAAATGCCCGACGCTCCGCAGGCTGAAAATTATGTGTCGGAAACGGATTTTGCCGAGGCTCAGGAGAGGTATGAAGCCCGGATGGCTCGCTTTGCGGAACAGACGCAGCAGCTGGAGTTCAACGTTTCGGAAGGCCGAGTCCGCAAATATGCCGTTATCCGCAGCCTCGACATCGAGTTCCGCTACGAGGAGATCGACGACGAAGAGCAGGAAGTGACGGTGGACGACGGGCAGGGCGGACATACGGTGCATGTGACGGTCGTGCCGCCCTCGCCGCTGGAGGCACTCATGCAGCAGGACCGGCGCAACCGCCAGCTCTGTTACGAGCATATTACGGCCGATCTGAAATATGCTTTCCGCGATGTGAAGGTCTCGAACAAGCCGCTGCAGAAAGAGGAGCAGCAGATGTTCTACTATGCCGTGATGCAGCGCGTGGGCAGTGATACGCGGCTTCGGCAGTGCGGCATCAGACCTAAAGAGGGCACTTGGCTGACCGATCAGGAGCAGTTGGCTGCCGCAGGACGCATCACGGCCAAGCAGCAGGCGGCGCTGATACGGCAGTTCCTGATGAACTTTTTCCAAAGCAGCGCTCCGGACTACAACTGCACGGACGATACGGTTACCACGAAACTCCTGTGCCGCTTTGCGGACCTGAACTTCACGGAGCAGAGCCAGAGCGTGCAGCAGGAGTACCTGAAGACTTACGAGAAGCGCAAGGCTCGCCTGCAGGAGCAGATCGACGATCTGACGGCGCAGGCAGAGGCTGCCGACATGGAAGCGAGCATTGCGGAAGCTCCGGACTTCGAGCCGGAGCCGCAGCCCGAAGAGCCGGAAGTACAGCCGGATGAGACGCCCGATGCAGCGCCGCAGCCGCTGATTATTCCGATGGATCCGGATATCGAACCCGATACCCGGATGCCCGAAGAGATGAAAGCGGCGGCATAGCGACTGATGTAGATATTAACCGACGGGATGGTAACCCATCCCGTCTTTTCATTTCCCTACTATGAAAATACGAATTGACCGCCTTATCTGGCATGGCTGCGAATACGGCAAGCGACAGTTCACTAAGCTGCAACGACGATTCTCGGATGGATGCAAGAACCCTTACCGCTGCGCGGAGTGCGGGTCGAGAGATATATTATGCCGGGCATGGCTGGACGGCAACACCTATGAGGCAGACTCGTTGCCCGACGACAGTGAGGATTTGTGGTGCGCAGCGTGTGCGGAACATACCGATCAGGTTCGGGAAAGCGAACTGATGAGAGGCACGATCGATCCGTGGTGGGAACATGGCACGACGGAGGAGGATCGGGCGATTATCACCGGCCTGAATCCGGAGAATTTCAGTTCAAAAGATGATTGCAAGGCTTTCCACGACGCCTGCGACATGTGGTGGCGCAGCAAGACGAACGACGAGAAGATCCGCATCTGGCATCAAGCGACCCGTTCAGAAGAGTGATTTATTCATTAAAGTCCTACGACTATGAATCAAACGATTATCGACACGATCGCTCCGCGGCTGACGGAGCTCGTGATAAAGAAAATAGAGACGCTCACGAGCGACTGGCAGAAGCCGTGGATCGCCGACATGACGCACGGCCTTCCGCGCAACCTGCGCGGCACGCCTTACCGCGCGGGCAACGTGCTTATGCTGTTGTTCCTCTCGGAGATCATGGGCTACCGTACACCCGTCTTTATGACCTTCCGGCAGGCCAAGGAAGAAGGACTGAATATCCGTAAGGGTTCCGATGCCTTTCCGGTCTATTTCTGGAAGATGTACGTCCGCCATAAGGAGACCCGGAAGAAAATCGAGTTGGCGGATTACTACCGCCTGCCGAAGGAGCAGCAGAAACACTACGACCTGATTCCCGTCATGCGCTACTACCCGGTCTTTAACCTCGACCAGACGGACATGCAGGAGCAGCAGCCGGAGCGCTATGCGCAGCTTACGACATCGACCGAACCGAAAGACTATTCGGACGGTCTGGCATGCGGCCCTATGGACCGGATGCTGGAGCGGCAGTCGTGGCTTTGCCCGATTTACCTCAAATATGGCAACCGTGCATCCTATTCACCCTCGCTCGATAGGATCATCTGCCCGCTGAAGGAGCAGTTCCCGGAAGGTGCGGCGTTCTATACGACACTATTGCACGAAATGAGCCACAGTACGGGACATCCGAACCGGCTCGGCAGACTCAAAGAAAGCAGTTACGGCGATGCGGATTATGCCCGCGAGGAGCTGGTCGCCGAACTTACGGCGGCTTTGTGCGGTGCGATGCTGGACTTCGCCACGACGCCCCGCGAGGAGAATGCCGCCTACCTGAACGGCTGGCTGGAGGAGCTGCAGAAAGAGCCGACCTACCTGTTCGACATCCTCACGGACGTGAACCGGGCCGTGCGGATGATCTCCGAGAGGCTGGAAGATGCAGCGCCTATGATCGAGGACGCAGCGTCTGCCGAAGCCGCCTGAGATACAACCATTGTCCAACCGTGCCCTGCGACCGAGAGGTTGCAGGGCGCTTTTGTTTTATCCGATTATGATACAGATTAAAAGTAAGCCTTATACCGTGGCGACGTTGCAGCCGCTGAACGCTGCATACGACGCCGAACACCACCTGACACAAGCGGATGTAGACCGTGTAAACGCCCTTGTGATGCACATCGGGAACACCCGTTCTGCGCAAGTTCCGAAAGCTGGGGATAAGATCCTCTATACATCCCGTGCCGGAGATTATTCGGAAGACGCCCGCATCGATCGTGTGAATGACGACGGCACACTGGCGGTGCATGTCGTGTCGTTCATTCCGTTCGTCGCCCCGACGGATGACGGCGTGTGGTGCGTGGCCGGCGGAGGGCCGCTCGTCGATATAGCACCTTCAGAGACCCGCTATGTCGGAACGGCGCGTGTGGAGTTCCAAATCTGGGGCCATGACGGGCCCTGCGGGAACGGAGCCGTCCGCTTCGAAGCAGGTGTGAGCGTATGGGAATACAAGGAGGCGAATCCGCTCTACGGAGATTTCACGACGAAGCATTGGCGCAAGCTCGACCTGTACCGATTCCCGGAGCGAACGGATAGCGACCTCTACCGCGGAGCGTGTATCTCGTTCGGCTCGGACGAGGAACTGGAGCAATTCGTGGCGGACTATGAGGGTAAGCTCTTCCGGGCGCCGGTGCCGAACCGGATCATTCTCTGGTGCTACCGGGACGAGCAGAAAGCCGTGACGCAGGCGGAGTGGGATGCACTCGATGCTCCCGTCTCGCAGCGGCGCATCTACAACGCTCCGCAGCCGGTAAAACTCGTCAAAGACCACGAGCGGCACACGACCATCTGCTACTATGTCCGTCCGGACTTTTCGCATAAATGACCAACATCTTAATTATCTATTTCTATGAGTCACATGATCATAAAACGTATTACGATAACACCCGATCAGCGGGTGATGGTATGCATGGCGGCGAACAACATCCGCCCGCTCAATTTCCGCTATGACGAGATCGAAGAGCTGACCCGGATGCTCCGCACAAAGGGCCGTCTGACGCTCGATCTGGAGCTCTTGTCGCTCTTCTTTTACAGAACATGGCAGGGCCATAATCGCTACTCGCGGGCTGTCGCCTATATGCTGCTCACCGACCATCTGGACAGCTACGAGGCATGGGCGCGCTGCCGTGAAGACAAAGCCTACGAGCATACGTTGCTGCTGCGCATGCGCGGCTTCCTGCATTACCGGCCTGTCCCATGCCGCTGCCACCTCGAATATCAAAGATGCCCCGTGCGGCGTATTTCCGCCGGACTCATCTGTTTATCGTGGCAGAAGCGCTGCATCTTCCAGAGCGTTCTCGAAGCGCAGGCCACGCTGGTCATCAAGGGATGGAATCCCGACAATTTCCGCATCGTCGAAGAAGACTCGAATAACCCGAAATCCGATGAAAACCTATCGTATTAACAAAAACGCAGAACGGTTTGCCCGAGAGGTGGCCGTTACACCCGAACTCGTCTATCGTATCTCGCTGGTGCAGTTCCAAGCCAAGAACTGTCGCTGCATTGCGGCATGGACGCCGGGAATGACTCGCCCCCGGTATGCCTATAAGGTGCATACTCCAGAGGAATACGACAAAGCTATGGAGCGTATCCGGCAGGAGGCCGAGCGCTTCCGCCGCCATGACGAGGCGCAGGAAAAGGCTGCCGCGGCGTTCCGCGAGTCGCTCCGTGCCGGCGAGATTCTCTACTCGTCGTGGGGCTGGGAGCAGACCAATATCGACTTCTATCAGGTCGTGGCGATCCGCGGCAGCGCGGTAGACCTGCGGCAGCTCGACCAGCGAACTACCGAAGACGGCTATATGTGCGGAACGACCGTCCCGCTGCCCGATGTTTTCAAGGGCAAGACCCATACGCACCGTCTGTCGAAAAATTACATCCGCATCGACTCCTGCCGCACCGCATGGAAATGGGACGGGCAGCCCCTACGATGCAGTTGGTACGGATAGCATTAAAATCGACATAAAATGAATAGGATCGAAAGAATCATTTCACGTTACCGCCTGCAGCGGGCCGAGTGCGACAGGCGTTGTGGAAGAATGCGAGTATAAGGCCGATCCATTGGACGGAAGGTTACGCCCCGTCTTGCAAGAAATCGCGCGGAAAACTCCATTTATCGGCTTTATGTGCTGAAACAACTATATTTATTATGGATACAAAACGAACCAACCAATCGATCGGGCCGATATCGGATCGACTCTGGGACTTCGTCGAGGCGAATGTCCCGAACTATCACGAGCGTGACGATGTGATGCGCCAGGCCCAACTCCAGCTTTTCATCGACGGCCACGAATCTCCGGTACAAGGTATCACCTGCGAGCAGGCACTTGCCGAGCGGGACGGGATTCTTCTCCGGTTATACCATGAGGCCATCGACCATTTCACCAGCAAGCTGCCGGTTTCAATCACTGGGGAAGATAACCTGCACAATTACGCCGAAGCTCTTGTAGACATCGCCTACGAAGCCGGGATGCGGGGGTTTCGTCCGACCGGCAACTCCCGCGATATGATCAGTACGATCATCGCCTGGGCGGGTGAGTTTACCCGCCAAAATCAGGGCACGGACTGGATCGACAAAGAGTATCTGGACGAGATCTACAACTTCATGGACAAGAAACTCAAATCCACACCCAGCGAAGACGACCCCGATCGGGAGTGCGATATCGCTTTTCTGGATCGCGCCACGCTCCGTCGCTACGGCTATTCGACGGACGGTCTGTCGGACGAAGGGCTGCTCCGGTTGGCCGGCCTTATGGGCAACAGCTACTGTAATAGCCAGCAATTCAGCCACGATCTGCACAGTGCCTGTCAGGAGTTCGGGCTGGAACAAACCTCTTAAAAACGACACGATATGTTACAGCAACTATTAGACGACTTACGGGGATATTTCGAAGCCAAATCCTCACTGACAGAGCAGGAACAAGAGCTACGAGATCGGCTCAAAGAAGACGTTTACCCGATCCTTTTCCTGCAAAGAGAGGACCTGGCGCGAAAGGGATTCGATTTTCGCCGTATTACGGACGAACAGATGCGGCAGCTCGCCCGGCAGATGGAAACGGATTACTGCAAAGAGGAATATTGGGACCATCTGGAAGATACGGCGGATGAACTTCAACTACCGCGCTATCCGAGATGTCCTGCTTGCGGGCATAACAGCGTCATATTGGACGAGACGAAAGATATGATGATTTGTGAAGTATGTGATCAGACCTGGCATGAAAACCTGTATGTGCTGGTCGAATTTCCCGACGACGCGACGTATTTCGAAGAGAACGACATTGGTTACCCCAGCTTCGAGAACGAGGACAACGGCGCCCGCTATGTGCCGGAGTACGACTACATCCAGCACTTTGAGAAAGACCCGCCGGCCAACGCCTACTTCAAGCCCATACAGTGGCCCGAATCGCAGCCGCACCTGTTCCCCGACGAACCGAACGAATCGACCGACGCGCTCTGTGAGCCGATCAACGACGAGAAGGGCCGGGCGGACTTCGGAGAGCAGGCTGTATGGGTTCCGCTTTGCAACCTTAAAAACTGACGACTTATATTCTGGACATTCTCAAAATGAAAATATTGAACCCCATAGGTTCGGAAGAACAACTGCAGGACTGCTTCTTCGGCATACCTGCCCAGCGCAGGGCGGCGACAGATAAAAAGATCGCCTGTGTTTCCCGACAGATCAATAAAGTGCGGCGTATCAATGGAAAAAAGATTTTCAAGCCTTATGTCGAGGGTGGTAACATCTACTACTATCTCAACAAATCTTCTGAAACAAAATATTACTATCCGATCCAATATGCCACGATAGAGATCGAAGAGTAACGACCACAAAACTTGACGATATGAAAATACAACGACTGATGACGCATTTTTTCGGCCATAAAGTCGAGGTGACACTGAACTTGCCGGACGAATGCGGCAAACGCTATAAGTCCGTTCCATTCTCCATCTCGGATGATTTCTCGGAACGGATCGAATGCGGCTCCCGAAGCGGCGAGTTCGAGAATCTGCCGGACGATGAGCAGAACACTGCTGATGAAGGTTTTGCACTCTCCGGCAGCTGGCGCATCGTGGAGATCGACTACGAGAAGATCCACCGGGTGCTGACATGGGACTACAATTTTGCACCTGACGAGGCTCTTGCCGAAGAGCTGTTTATCCGTCACTTCGGCGGCGACATGGGACCCCACTACTACGGGAAGTGGGCGCACGTCTACGACCACGACCTGCGGCAGATGCTGGCCTACTTCGGAAACGACCTCCGCGAGGGTCAGCGTTTCTGCGACATGATCGCCGAACAGGTTTGCAAATATGAAACACGGAAAAATGAATAAAAACACAATCATTCAGGAATTAAGCGCATGGCACGACGCTATGCTGCAAGCGCAGGCCCGACCGTTCCTCGATCCGCTCGGCCTCGACATGCGTTTCAACGCCGAAGCCTTCGACGAAGACGAACGGCAGAACAGCGACTGTATCGCGCTTTACAAAGGCGGCAGCGTCTTCGAAAAGGTGATCCGCTGCTGGATCAATTACGACGCGATGGCGGACTTTTTTATCCGCGAGGACGACTGCTCCCAGACCGCTTACAAAGAGCAGATGCACATCAACCTCTTCTATGTGATCGGAGCCGCTCTGCTGGAGATGTTCTCGGACTTGTACCATACGGACAGCGATCAATTCGACGAACTGGTCGACAGCCTGCCGGATAAACAACTGCGAACGCTGCTGCAAGGCCGTGTGAACCCGAAACAGGTGACGGCGCTCTGCGAAGCGTTCGCAGCCTCCCATCAGAGCGGCGATGAACGGGAAAACCCTCTATACCGATTCTGTTTGCAGTACCAGAAACATTGTATCATGTAAAACGTCTCATTTGGGGATCGTAACATTTTAAGTATTAACCCAAGGCGGGGAGCTTACGCTCTCCGTCTTTTTAATTCCATCACACGCATGAAGTCCAAAAAAGAGACCCTCGAAAAGCGGCTCGAACGGCTCGAAGAGAGCCGTATCCCGACATGCCGCAAGAGTTCTATCAAAAAGAGTTCGTATGCGGCAATAGCTCGATCACGCGTGGCGAACAGGAAGGACCGCCTTGCCCGTTTTGCACTGCAGCAGTGACCGATGCCCAGATGCAGGCCATCGTCAAAGAAACGGATGCAGAAACCAAACTCCGCTGGCGTCTGCCGACAGACGGTCCGATCGATTTCGATAACGACTGGTATAATGAAACATGGTGGGACGAATTGGAGAAGGCGGTGCTGAAACTCCGCGTTCCATACTATGACGTCATCATCGAAGCCTACCGCGGATAACGTTGCCGGATGGATTCGGGATGTCATAGGCGCATCGGAAGACACCACGGTCTACTTGGTGTCCGAAGAAAATCTCTCGTTAAAGAACTGAAATCAGATCTGGCAATAACAGAAATTTTGATCGCCTCCATTATGGCGATCCTTCGCAACAACAACTTCGATTTAGTACCTTGTCGGCTTCCGTTAAGGACGGAACGCCGTTACTGGAATATATTCGTAAACAACAGTTAAAACATCAGCAACCATGAAAATCATGTGTCAGGAGCACTACGATATGATGGTGCAATATGCCGAAAGCATCGGCGACAAGACGTTTCAGGAGTGTCTTGAAAAGCTCCGGCAATGGGAGAGGCATCCCTCGCACCCGTGTGAAATCGAATTGTACCGCGATTTTGCTCCCTATTCGTTCCTCTTCAAACAGCGTTATCCCGACGGGCGTCTGGGCGTTGTCGGCGGATTGGTCTATCACGGACAGCCCGACCGATCGCACTGTTTTATCCACGAGCCGTTTCACGGCTGGATGACTCATACCTGACAGGATGCCATATCCTGCTGTAAGAATCAAGATGGCATACGCCTGAATTTTCGTTTTTTCCACAAAACCGGAAATATGAAAATTCAGGCATATGATCGTGTTGTCATTTTCGTCAGCATCCTATTCCTGCTGTTTTTGCAGATATGCATCATACATATCGAGTATCCAGGCATCGTTCTCCTTAGCCTCCTTTTTATGCTCTTTCCCTTCAGGCCCCTTGAACCATTTTTTGCAGAAATCTTTCAACCCCGGATACTTTTTGTCCATCAGCACGGAGCTGACCAGCATATACGGATAGACGATCTTGTCGGGATCATTATGAAACCGGATACCGTACATGGTTTTCAGCACCCGGCGGTCTTGATTGCCTACTCGCTCCGTCGTCCATATTTTCCACCAGTAAGCCGTGGCGTTTTGGCCGGCCTTATTCAGGCACACCATGCGGCGAAATGTGCGGTTGCGATCCGAAAGGCCGGGTGAGGCGATGTTGAGTGCTTCCCAGCGGATACCGTCGGGATTGGCCTCGGTCTTTTCGACGTATTCGACGCTTTCCACATCATCGGCGGTGTATTTGACCTTCTCTTTGTCTTCGGGGGTCTTGGCAAGTTTGAACGAATAGTTCTCCTTTTTCATAAATGATGATTCGGCGTGCCAGCCGCGATGCAGGTAGCCGTCGATCTTCTCTCCCGATTTAAGGGTTACCACTACGCGGCGGAATTCCTGATCCTGGGGTTTCTTGGCTTCCGCCCGATCCGTCGTGCCTAACATGATGAACATGGTGGCAGCGAAAAGTAAAAACTGTTTCATGTGCTTTGATATTAGGGTTAATGTCTGGTCGGATTGTAGTCATGCAGCATAAGGATCGTTTTATCCCGATAGGCGTTGGATTGGCGTATGCGCTCGGCCAGCGTGGGATCGTCGTCTATGTAGCAGGCTATGCGTTTGCGGAATGTGTCCTTGGACCGTCGGTATGCACTGCCGACATTCCGGAATCCTCTGTCGCCTTGTTTTTGCAGGAAATAGGCTGCCCGCGAACGGCTGAACCATCTGCGTCGTTGCCAGACCTGTATACCGCCGTTGGTGTTGATGCCGTACCCTTTTTTCGAATATATGCAGGCTTTTATATATGGAGTCTCAACGTAAACCCACATCCATCCGGGTTTTGCCGCGAAGAGGAATTTGCGTGTGTGTTCCGGACTTTTGGCATGCCAGCAGATCACCGAATCTATATCTCCGGGCGACAATATCTCTTTGGCTTTAGTTTTCCGGAAAGCATCTCGAAATACTTTCAATTTGCCGTTTTTTTTGGGCATTTTCAACCTGTCGTTCCCCGTACATTCTACGACCGAGCCGTTTTTCATATAGATGCGTCCTTCAACGAGGGATGCTGCAAGTAAGGGCGCTGTTGCGACAAATAGAAACAGTGTCAGTAGAAAACGTTTCATGGTTGCTATGACATGGATTGATATCGGGATGCAATATAAGAATTTTTTCGTAGATCATTCATTTTATCATCTTGACAACAAAAACCACAACGCAATATGCAGTTGTTGGAACGGAATGTATATTGGATTGCAGCTTATCCTGAATTTGAATACATGATGTATGAATTGTTTATGGACAAGGTGTTGTAAGCATTGCGGATGTTTCTGGATGTCAGAAATGGAAGACGAGAACAAGCCTCCATAAAATGGTGCCGGAAGAGATAAATCTGTTTTTCAATACATATCGGCCGGACACAATAAATTCGGCGGGGATTTTGTTTTATTATTAAATATTGGTAATTTTGCGTAAAGACTGAACAACTATGAAAACGACATCGGTAGCCCTCGGGGTTTATTTCGAGGATTTCATCAAGGCAAAAATCGCACAGGGGCGTTATAACAACGCCAGCGAGGTTATCCGGGCCGGCTTGCGGCTTTTGGAGGAAAACGAAAGCCGTCTTGTGGAACTCAAGGCTGCAATTCAGGAAGGTATTGACAGCAGTGAAGCCGTTGGTTTTGACCCTGAACATCATCTGCAAACCCTGAAAGCGAAGCGGACGAATGGCTGAAATACGGTTTACCCGCAAAGCGGTCGAAGACCTCTCCGACATTTGGAACTATACGGCGGATATGTGGTCGGAGCGGCAGGCGGATACTTATTACAGGTTATTGATCGCCTCCTGCCGCAAGCTGGCAGGCAATCCCGTGTTGTTCGGTCGGGAATACAAGGAACTCGGATCAGATATTTTCGGATTCAAGGTCAACAAACACATCGTCTTTTATCGCATTGCGGGCGATAAAGGGATAGAGGTCGTGCGTATACTTCACGAACGGATGGACCTTAGCAACCGATTCGCAGATTAGAAAACATTAAAAAATAAGCATCTATGACAAAACAAGAGCTGATTAAACAAATCGCCCGGGAAACAGGCGTCGAGGCCACGACCGTATCAGCTGTCGTGGAGGGTTTCATGGAAGAGGTGCGCGCCGCGCAGATTCGTAAGGAAAATGTTTTCTTGCGCGGCTTCGGAACATTTCTTATCAAACACCGTAGGGAAAAGACGGCGCGTAATATCACAAAGAATACGACGCTCAAAATCCCGGCGCACGATATTCCGGCGTTCAAAGCATCGCCCGAATTTTTACGTCTGCTGAAATAAATATAGAGATATTTTTCGATAAGTTTCTTTAGCTGCCTGATAATCACGCATTCAGAAAAGTTTTCAAATAGCAGTACGAATAAAATGGGCTGTCTATGACTTATTAGACAGCCCTAAGTTTTATGTATTCTTGCCTAAAAATATTCCAGTCACCGAAGAGACATCCCCGTATCGGACCAACGCGTCGGCCAGTTGATTGAATCCGGTGCCTGTATTGCATATGTCGTCGAACAGAAATACACTACGTCCCCGAAACCGGTTGTAATGTATGCGCAGGTTTTCTATTTTACTTTTATAAAGTATTCCCCGCATGGAAGCTCTGGAATGGGTTATTTCGATTGCATCGAACCCGTTTTCCAAGCCAGTCGTTTCACACAGCAATCTGCAAAATGTCTGGAAACGACGTTGATTCTCCCAGAACGTGGAAGCGGGTATGACGGTCAAAATAGCATCGGTTAGCTTGTCGGCAAGATTTTGCTCCCGCCGCAGTGCCTGCTCCACCAGCCGTACCGTTTCCCACGGTCTTGCAAAGTGTTTACTGTCCTTGAAGCGATAGATAAATATATCGTAGTCGGTCATAGGATGGATTCCATGAGTGGCGGTGTAGTCATCCAGTGCGTAACAATCATAACAATCTATCTGAAACCGGTGTTTGAAGCGTACCGGTAACGGGACGACTGCCCGGTAGCAGCCGCTTTGCAGTTCGTTCTCTATGGCTTGCTTAAACCACTCCGCGCGGTCCGTGTTGCATATCCAGCAGTCCAGCTCCGTCCATGACGTCAGGCCGCAGAACATACGGATTCCCTCGGTTGCCGAGAGCAAAGGATTGTAAGATTCCGTTCGAACCCAATTCATTTCTTTGAGTACGGGACGGAGCCGGGTATAATTGTCGTGGGTCGCTGCAATGATAAATGCAGCATCCGAGATTCGGCATACGAACTCCGTTTCAGCGGATTGGAGTGAATCGCAGATCTGACGCAGTATATTCAGTCCTTCATCGTCGCTCCGATTATTCGGCAGATATTCTATATTCAGTTTCATGACGCTGAAATATGCAGATTTATAAATATAAGAAATATCCGGGATTTTATACGCGGTTAATGCCAATTTTCTGAGGTGACTTGTCATAACAGCAGTCCCTCCTTGCCCCATTTCAGTTCGAGGCCGTGCGTACGATGTCGAATTCATACGCTTCGGGCGACGGCCTTACCAAATCGGGATGACGGCAAGGTTTTCCCTCAGCGCGCGTGCAGGTTCCCTTTGGGCGATAAAAACAGTTTCCGACATAGGTGAACGCTCGTCCGTCGCACGCACGGTCCATTGTCCGTCGGCCGGTTTTCCGTGAAGCCCGGCCTCCATGCGCGTGGCGTTGATGTCGCAGTTCTGTCGGTAGGCCGTCGTGTCGTAGGCGATCTCGCCCAGTGTGTTGCGGCGGCGGCAGCGGATTTGTACCGGCCGGTGGCGTTGGTCCACTCGCCGTATACCGTTGCAGTTTTTCGGGCAATCGTGTCGCCTGCCCCCCCCTGCGATAATGTTGTTGTCCGTATCTAGTCTTGTCCGGTTCACGCTGCTGCCCCCGTCACACGTCGTCTTATTCGACTCCGGGTACAGGAAAGGTCGCTTAATTTGCTGATAATAGCGAATTAAGCGATTTTTATTTTGTCTGTTTTTCCCGCATTTTCCCCACTCTGGCCACTCTCTCCCAAAAATAGCAACAACTCGAGAGTCAGAGATAAATCGTTGTATGGCAGACAACTTTTTACCAATCTCTAAAGACTCCGCTCTCGAATTGCTGCTATGAAAGAACGGCGGCGGGATTTAAATGCAGGAATGTTTGCAATGGTTCACCGCGATCAAAGGACCCGCCGCCGATTGACTATTTGTAAATCGAAATGAGTTTTCGAAATTCAGAACGCTTGAATTGCCTGTTATTTCGGTCTTTATCGCCTTGTGTGTATTTCCTCTTTGAGCAAATGCAGGTCTTCAACCCCCATTATTTCGGTCGAACATTCCCCAAGCCAACCGTTCTCCTGGTTGACTCCGGTGTATATTTTTATATAATCGACTCCCGGCAGGTTGACTCTGTTTCCGCTCGCATCGACAGCCCAACTTATATCTATCGACGAATCGTCATAGCTGTTGATTTCATTGTCCGCATAGCCGTAGCGGAATTTGTAAAGAACGAAATAGGTTCCCGAACCGCTCTCGTCAACGGCATTCTGAGGCAGGCATGTGCCTGTAAATGACAGCGTATTTCCGGCCCAAAGCGGATAATACGGTTGTGAGTGGTACTGGTTTTTCACTTTGTAGCCGGAATTTCCCTGATTATCCTCCCATTTTATATAAGTATCCCATTCGTCTCTCGATGCCGGTTCACTGTCGGGGCGGTAATAGGTTATCCGGTAATCGAAGTAAATGTTTACATCGTTGCCATTGACCTTCGCCATTTCATACCACGGTTCCTTGGTAGGATCTGTGTGGGCGCTGCCCTGTATTTCATACCATTGTACGTTGTCCGGCCCGAGATTGTCGGGATCATAGGCCACCATGATTACCCCGGGCTCACAGCTTCCGCCCTCTGGAGCATCCGGATTGGGATTGGCATTTGCATAAAAGGCATTGCCTAAAACCCGGAAGTCTCGCAATCCTTCGACATTCTGGATTGTATGGTCGAAACCGACCGTCACATAGCCGCCGAATCCGCCGAGGGTGATCATTCCGCGTTTGTTATTGCCGATGGCGTCCAATACTTTCTGATTCATTGTCTCCTGCGTATCCCCCTCCTCGTACAGCGGTAGCGTATTGGTAAATTGTCCGACTGCCGGCATGTAGTCGAAGACCTTGGTGATGTAGGGATTCGACCCTTCCGCAGGCGGGTTGATAGGAGCGTATTCGACAAAAACAGTGAAATAATAATTAAAGGTGATATCCCCTTGCGATACTGTTAATGTCAAACCGATAGCGCCGCCATGTGAAAACATGTGCTCGAGATTCTTGGTTTGTGCGACAGGCTCCTCATCCTCGAACCATAAGTAAGAAACACCGTCGTCGGACACGCTGCTTACTTCTATCCGAAACAGTTGGTCGACCTTGGCCCTGAATCCGCCTTCCGGCTCTTCGACGGTTATATCTTCCTGTTTGAGTAGATAATCGGTGGTTACTATGACCTCGAAATCATAGTCGAAGACGGTCGTTCCCTGGCTGGCATGCAGCGTCAGGGTGAATGTTCCCAACGAAGTGAAGGTGTATTCCAGATTCTTCGAATCGGCTATTTTCGAATCGCCGAGAGACCATTCGTAGGAAACGCCCTCGTCCGAGACGCTTTTCACTTCGATCCGGAAAGGCTGGTTGACCAAAGCCTCAAATCCCCCGTCGGGCCGGTTTACGGAGATATCTTCCTTTTTAAGGAGATAACCGCCGTCTCCGTTATCGGCGTCGCTGCACCCGGCAAGAAATCCGACCGGAAGTAACGCCGACAGAAGCAGTAAAACGATTCGCGCGTAATTTTTTTTCATATTCAAGTGTGTTAAGTTACTCTTCCAGCGGTTGTAATTTTTTACGGGTGAATACGATATGTGCCGGGATGTTCCCGGTGCTTATCGACCATTTTCGTATGCCGTCCGGCCCGAAGCAGTGCAGGGTTCCGGCTCGGACGTAGTCTTTGGCGTCGGTAACCAGAAACTCTCCGGTATTCGGGTTGACGGCAATTCCATAAGGTGTCTGGATCCGCTTTTCTGTGCCGTCTTTGATAAAGTTGCGCGTAACGATCTCCCGTGTGCGCGTGTTTACGATGGCGTAGGATACCGTCCAATCGTTCGTTATATAACTCCATTCGGTACTGTATAGGAACAGCGAATCCCGACATAGGGTCATATGTGTGTTGGGCAGGTCTTCGAACTCGTATGCAACCTCGTCCGTCGAGGTGTCGATTATGAATGTTTTGGAAGGGATTTCATAATAGTCTCCGCGGGAAGAAACATACAGGTTGCCGTAATTGTCCGGCTGTATCCGGTGAAGGTTGATAGCGACGTCTATTTTTTTCTTTTCCGTAAAAGTTTTCAGGTCGATAACCGACACGGTACGGTCGTAATTCGGGACACGGTAACCGCCGGAATTGGCGACATAGAGTTTATCGCCCACAATGGCCATCTCTTCGGGCTGATAACCTACGATGCACTCATCGACGACCTGAAGACTTACCGTATCGATTTTTGCTACATACCCGATCCGGGCGTCCGGGGCTATCTGCACGGGACCTGCGTAGGCGCTCACATAGGCGTATTTGCCTTTGAATGCGAGGTAACGGCAATTAGGGATCGCTATTTTGGTGATATGTTTGACCGTATTGACATCCATCACCTCGACATAGTTGGAACAATTTATAACCGCCCAGAGTTTGTCGCCGTAGATTTGAATGTCGTTTCCCACGTCGCCGAGGTCTTTTACTTCATACGGGTTGCGTTCGCCGTAAATATTTCGCGTGTAGACGCCTGTTTCGTAGTCATAATAGTCGAGCGACGCCTGATTCGTTCCCATATTGCCTTCGTTGAGCAGAAAAAATCCGTATATATCGCCAGTAACCTGTTCCCACGGATTTACCAAGGTCGGTTCGGAGGGCAACACCGGATCATCTTTGCGGCAGGAAGCCGCAAGTGTGAGAACGCCGATGGAGACTGCAAGCCATTTTAAATAAAACCCCTTCATCATAATGTAAGACTTAGAATAATCTTGAAATTGGTTCCCGGCATGGGATACCATTTGACCACTTCGTATTGCTGGTTGAAAATGTTATTCACCTCCGCGGTGATACGAAGTTGAGCGTGTTTGAATGGAAAATTCCGCGACAGCGACATGTCGTGCGTGTACCACGGCTGGATGTAATTGGCCGGAGTATTGTTCCCGAGCATATACCGCTCGCCCGTGTAGATAAAACTGTAATTGAAATCCCACTTCCGGTAGGAGGCGTTGAGAATCGCGGAGCCGCTGTGCCACGGAATGTAGGGTATCTGGTCGCCGTATCCGTCCATAACGGTTTCCTCCCAACCTTCATCTTTCTCCTTGGTGAAGTCCTGCGCCTTCTGATAGGTATAACTCAACCGGGCGTCCAATGCAATGCCTCCTATCTTGAAATTGGGGTTGAGCGTCACATCCACGCCGCGTATCTCCACATACCCGAGGTTGACCATCGTCCAGACGAGCTGGTTGGAGGTCGGGGTGGCGATTATCTTGTCTTTTACCTCGTTGTAATAGGCATCCACCGTAAGATTGAGCGACGACAGCACTCCTTTGCCGAATTGTTTGGAGTAGGCAACCCCCACATTGTATTGGGTGGCGTATTCCGGTTTCAGAAGCCGGTTGCCCAATTGCACATAATAGAGGTCGTTGAAAGTTGGCATCCGGAATATCTCTTTATAAAAGGCTCTTATATCGAGACCGATCTTTTCAAACGGACGGTACGATGCGACTACCGTGGGAGAGAATATGTTTTTATCAGGCGCGGTTTCCATCCTCCGTGCACTCCGGTCATGCACATATGTGTAAAGCAGGCTGGCTTGCACGCTGAAGCGTTTGAGGTTGACCGATGTGGCTATGGCTCCCAGCAACGTATAGCGCCTCGGTTCGATGAAATGCGCATTGAACATATCGGTGCCGTCCGCATCGAGTTTGTTCCATTGGAAATCCGTAGACAAATTCGCTGTCCACCACGGGGTGAAAGCGAACAGATTGGCTGCCGTAACATAGACCTCCTGCTGCCAATAGTGATTATCCATCGGTTGTACGGTACTTTCAGGCGGCATGACGTAATTCATATAGTCGTTGGCGTATTTGGCTTGGATTTTATAGCTGTATAAATCCGTCACCTCTTGCCTCAAGGAGCCCTGAAAGAAAAAATTACGGTCTTTCTGCCGGTCTTCGTTCAGCAATGAAATACCGTAATCCTTTTTTACGGCTGCACCGGGATAGCCCCGCTCGGAGTTGTAGAAATATCCTTTCGCCTGCCATTCTCCGCGCTTTACCTTGCCGAAAAGAGCAGCCTCGGCGCGAAAAAACCAGACATCCCCGTTGCGCCTGACTTCGGTGGTGTCATAGCCGCCGTCCTTATGGTAGCGAAATTTGTATTTGCCCGATGTGTTCAGGTATTCGATATTGGCCGACGACGAAAGGTTTTCGCTGATCCAATGCTCCCAAAGGGCGGAAGCGTTGATAAGGTCGAAGGAACCGCCTTTGAGTTTCACATTGAAACGGTTTTTGCGTCCGCTCTCGAAAACGGGTCTGCGCGTCACCATATATACCGCACTTGCCGAGGCGAAATCGCGTGCGGACTGGAATATGTCGCTTTTCTGGCCGTTATAAACGGATACCAATTCCATGTTGTCAAGCGAAAATTTACCGAGGTCCACCGTCCCGTTCTGGGCATTGCCGATCTGTATGCCGTCGTAGAATACCCCCACGTGTTGGCTGCCCATACTACGGATGTTGACGGTTTTCAGACCCCCGATACCTCCGTAGTCCTTTATCTGCACACCGGAAAAATAGCGCAACGCATCCGATACGGAGTGTGAGTTGAGCCTTTGCAGTTTCTCGCCGGAGAGGATCTGTGCCGGGACGACCGCCCTGTTCTGTCTCCCAAGCACCGTCACCTCGTCGATAGCCAGTATCCGGACCGAATCCGGGATTTGTCTATTCTCGGCATCTTGAGCATTCGTAGTGCCGCAGGCGAGAAAGTGGAACAGTATCAAAATTACCGATATTCTTTTCACTTCTTGATAGCGCTTGTTAATTAATGGAGTGCCGGGATTTTCTTATCCCGGCACTCCGGGTGTTGTCGCAAACGAGGGCCGGTTATTCGAACCTTACCGCCAGATCGTCCCACGCAAAATATGCCGGCTGGCTGAACCCATAACCGTTATCGCTGTCGCCTGTGACGTTGAATTCGATGCGGCTGACTTTTCCGAGTTCGGAAAGATCCCATTTCTGCCAGTCGATGACGGTACGTTCGTAATTGGCGATTTCAAAAGTCGGCTGTACGGAGGTAATTTCGGCGCCGTTTTCGTCGAATCCGATCGCCACCAGTCTGACGAAACCGTCCGGTCCGACCGGATCGGTGAGCCCATTGCCGCTTACCACACAGTTGAGCAGATAGGTCGTGGCGGTCACATACATGTGGTCGACCACGCGGGCTACGCCGTCCTCGAACCAGATGGCCTGAAGCTTCGTCCCGCCGTAGCCGGAATCGTCCCGATAGCCATAATGTACGCAGAAATTCCGGGAACCGTTGTGTCCTCCGAATCCGGTTTCGGGATGTTTGTAATAAATAGCCAGTTGATGTTGAAAATCGCCGCTGTCTACATCCTGTTCCACATAGTTGGAGATGGCCTCGCCGCCGCCCCAAAACTTATGATCGCCCCATTCGTCGGTGAACCGATGCGCGATTTCCGTATTTCCCTGATCGTACCAGTTGTAAACATTGTCCGACGACGGGTAGAGCAGCGGTCCGCCGTATTGGGGCGTATCGATCAGAGAAGACCAGTAATTGAGTCCTTGCGTTCCCTTGTAATCCTCGTCCTCGAAAGTGAGGTAGCGCAGTTCGTAGCTGCTCGAAGTGACATATATCGAGGCAGTCACTACGGCTCCGTCGCTGCCTACTACGCCTACGGTTACTGTTCCTTCGAGTTCCCATCCATCCGCAGCAGGTGCTATGATGCGCAGACGCCCGGCATTGTCTTTGAAACTTGCGCTGACCGTCCAGTCCATAGGCCCGGTGGCTGCTCCGGCAAGGGCTACCGCATTCTCGGTAGTAAATTGGAAAATACGGCTCTGTCCGAATTTGAAATGCTCGGTCGGTTCGGCGTCAATCTTAATGCTGGCATTCAATCGCTTCACAACATCTATCGTAGTTCCATCGGCAAGGTAGAACGTGTAGTAACGACCATTGTCCACAACGTCTGTAAAGAGATAGGTATATCCTTCGGTCGTGGCCGGCAGATCCTTCCCCTTCCACTGAACCCGGTCGCCGTTTACCGTCCAGTAACCTTCTTCGTCTACGCCGATCTCCGGTGTCGTTCCGTCCTGTCCCGTAACAGGAATTTTCTGGGTTTTGGCATCGTCGGCATACATGAAATCCGTTTTCCCGTCGATAGTGATCGCCCAATAGTAGATTCCCTCTTCTGCCAGTACGGTAATTATCGGAGCTTGTGCGTCCTGTCCGTCTTTTCCGTGATATAACTCGATGATTTTGCCACTGGCGAAAGTTACGATCCAGCCCTTTCCGGAATCCATTGCGGAAAAACCCGTAATGGGATCACCTACATCTATTGCATTAATAAGTCCCTCAAGTCTGATGATATCCTTATTCATTTGAGCGAGGGCATTCTCCAGATTGGTTACTCGATCGTCCAGGTCGTCTACCTTCTTCCAAAGATCGTCGTCGTCATACGAGCAACTCCACATCGCAACACCGAACAGGGTGATTGCCAAAAGGGTAAATAGTTTTTTCATTCCTGTTGTATTTTAAGTTTGACAAATAAAAAATCAACCGTATCCTTGCGGGATACGGCACAACAGAAATTCAAAACGGATTCACACCTTTCGCAGGGCTGTCGGAAGCCTCGTATTAGACCGGAATGCCGGATGCAGGGGGAAATCGCTGTTTTGATTTTCACCCGTACACCCGCAGGTTGCAAATCTTATAAATGCATCGGCAGGTCTTCTGACTTGTTCCGGTTTTACGCCTTCCCAGCCTTGCGGCCAGTGGCAAAGATTGTAAAACCTTTTGCGCCCCATGTTTGGGGCAGGAACTCACAGCAACGGGTATTGTCGCAGATTCTCACTGCATTCCCTTTTCATTCTTCATCGCGTAATCGGCGATTCGGAAACCTTTGCGACGGCAAATATACGAATATTTTTTAATTCGGTATCCTCGATACAAAAAAATGCAGTCCTGTATTTTGGGCATTTTACAGTTATGAATCATACTTATCCGATTTGAGATTTTTAAGAATAATTACTTTTTTCTCAATTGCCCTGCATTTTGGAGTAGCTCATACGCTTTGCGCTCCTTGATAGTCGCCTGCTCCAACTGATCGGCTCGAAGTTTCACGCCTGTTTCATACCGTTCGACCCGATTACGAATCGTATCGCGGATGGCCTTGCGCTTGTCTTCGCGGAATATTGCTTCCAATTCCGTCAGTTTCTTTTCTCCGATTTCCCCCCCCCGCACATCTTTACATAACGGTATTTCAGGTCGTTCACGGCCAACAGCCGATTGTTTTCTGAAATTCGGTAGATGAATGCGCCTTGCAGGAAAATACATTACCCGTGCAGGAGCATCGACACACCTACACGCTCGACATTAAATCCTCGAAAACCTTACTGACAATGTTTGTCAGATCTTCGAACCGGAGAACTCGAAGCCGTTTTTCGAGAACAGAACACCTTGTTTCAGGTCAGTATTTCCGCAATATTTATAGCGGATGCCGATACCCTGTTCCCATAATTTGCCGTCCAGTTTGATCGCATCGTAGATTGCGTATCTGGCTTTGTCCGGTTCGCATAGCCGCTCCCTCCGCACGTCGTCTTTCCCGGCGCTGGATACAGCCCGTATTTCCCGGTCAGCTCCCGGCAGACCTCGGCGTTGCGGAGCTTGATATTCTTGTCCGAAATGGTCTGTCCGTCATTTCCGACCTTGTTGTAGACCAGGTGGCAGTGCGGATGAGGCCGGTCGAGGTGGCGCACCAATAAATACTGTGTATCGGTGATACCCATCTTCTGCATATACTCCTTCGCGATCTGCGTCATCAGGGCGTCGGTCATGCGCGGAGCACCCTTGGGTGAAAAAGAGAGGAGGATATGACCGACGGTGTTTTTCAGCCGCGGGTTGAGAAAGATATGGTATTTGAAGTCCTGCACCATGTTCTTCACTTCCGGGGACATGACGCCCTCGGCGTCCAGTATCCGGGATTTCGGACTACGTTTGCCGATGCAACAAAGGCACGATATTTTCGTTTGTATTGCGAACGAACTCCGCAGGGAGTACCGAGGAAACGACACGCAATTTCACACTACACAGCTGGCAGAGCCGGCAAAAGCCCCGCTTAACTATTTGTCGAAACGACGACACGATGCCCGACTGCATTGCGTGCCGACACCCTCGTATGCCCCTGCGCCTTAATCATGTCCGATGAATACGCATTTCGATATATACGGTCTTATAACGACGACCGTCAAATCACTGCCCTACGTCAGCGAGGGCATTCCGGCGGGATTCCCGTCGCCGGCCGCGGACTATATCGGCGACCGCATCGACCTGAACGAAGTCCTCATACTGAGTCCGGGTGCGACATACTATGCCCGCGTTCGGGATTACTATCTGGTCGAGGAGGAGCTGGAGCAGGGCGACGGCATCCTTTTCGACACGCGGCTTGCACCGCGCACCGGGGACCTCGCGTTCTGCGAGGTCTGCGGCGAGCGGGTGCTGAAATATATCCGTAAACAGGGGCGCGAGCTATGGCTTCTCGGCGGCGGAACAGACGACACGCTTTCGGTCGACGGCGACACCGAAGCGCGGGTGCTGGGCGTCGTTACGGTCGTCATCAAAGTCCGGAGGTTCAAGCGACGGCGCACACGGTTTATCGACCGCCTGCCGCAGAAAGAACAGCCCGCGTTGTTCGAGCGGCGGGCCATCAGAGCCTCGTATTTTCCGGAGAGCAACGTTCCGGTCGAAGGGCTCGTCGACCTGAACGAGGAACTGATTCCCAACCCGGTCAGCACCTTCTTTGGGAAGGTGCGGGGCATCTCTCTGATTGACGACGACATCGACGACAGCGACTCGGTGATCGTGGACCGGATGCTCGAACCCCTGTGGGGCGATCTGGCCGTATGCGTCACGTCCGAAGGCTTCACCATGAAATACGTCGAGGTGCACGACGACGGGGCGGTCTGGCTGATGCCCGGCAACAAGGACTATGCCCCGATCCGGATTACCGGCGAGAACGAACGGTTGATATGGGGTATCGTCACCCACTCCATCCGGCAGCTGAGGACGAAGAAGGGAGGTGTGGGATGAGCCGGAAACTGTTGCCCCTGAATCCCCGTCAGATGGTGGGCCTTGCCGACGGGAATTCATTCTATTGTTCCTGCGAGGAATCCATGCAACCGTGGCTGCACGGAAAGCCCATTATTGTGGCTTCGAACAACGACGGCTGCGCCATCGCCATGAACCGGCCGGCGAAGCGATATGTCAAAATGGGCGACGCGCTGTTCCAGTTGACGGACACCATCCGGGAACACGGCATCGTCACGTTCTCCTCGAACTACGAGCTCTACGGCGACATGAGCAATCGCATGCACAGCATTTGGGCCTCCTTCGTCCCCAACCTCGAAATATACAGCATCGACGAAGCCTTCCTCGACTTCACGGGAATGGAGGGCTTCGATTTCGAGAAGCTGGGGCGCGAGATCATCCGCACCACCCGGCGTGGAATCGGCATCCCGATCTGTCTGGGCATCGCCCCGACGAAAGTGCTGGCCAAGGCTGCCAACAAGCTTGCCAAGACGGACGACGCCCGGCGAGGGCTCTATATCATCGACACGGAGGAGAAGCGCACGGAGGCATTGAAAAAACTGCCGATAGGCGATGTGTGGGGCATCGGGCGGCGTTATGAGAAGCGCCTGACGGCGATGGGCGTCCGCACGGCCTACGATTTCTCCGTTCTGCCGCGCGAGTGGGTGCGCAGGAACATGACCGTCGTCGGCGACCGCCTCTGGCGCGAGATGAACGGGACGCCCTGCATCAGTCTGGAACTGGCGCCGCCCGACAAACAGGAGATATGCACGTCGCGGGCATTCGGGAAAACGACCTCCGACTTCAACGAGGTGAAGGCCGCCGTGGTCCGTTACCTCAGCTCCTCGGCCCGTAAACTCCGCGACCAACACTCTTATGCCCGGCGCCTCTACGTCGGCATCGAGACCAACCCCTTCAACGAGTACCAGCGCCAGACCTTCCGGGGGCTGCAAATCGAATTCTCCGTGCCGACGGACAATACCTTCGAGATGGTGCCTTATGCCATGACGCTGCTCCGGGCGATTTGGCCGGCCTACGTCCCCGGCGAACGTCCGTTTCTGTTCAAACGGGCGACCGTCACGCTTTCCGACCTTATTCCTGCCGAAGCCTTTCAGCTCGACATGTTTCATCATCGGCCCGACATCGGGCAGCTGCGGCGCCTGCAAGCCGCAGTGGATCAGGTCAACGGCCCGCTGAACCTCGACAGCCGCCTCGTGGTGCTGGGTGCGGAATTGACCGGGCGGAATAATACCCGGCTGCGGCGCGAGATGCTTTCGAAATGTCCTACGACCAAGTGGAGCGACCGCATCGATATCGTTTTATAGCCGGGGCGGCACCTGAAATCCAGTTCCAGCCCCGATTCGTACTGAATCTCCCGGCCGCATTTTTCGGAGTGGAAAACACCGCTTCGGTATTGCGGTTTGTGGGACACCTGCCTGCAGGGATGCAGTATCCCGAAGTAGTCGATGCCGAACCGGTTCCGGTCGGGAAGAGGGCATGGAGTTTGCCGCCGGTATTGGAAAACAAGGACATGTGCTTTTTCACTTCGCTTGCGGCCAATGCGGCCGCCGTCGCCGAGAAATACGGCAAACAGTTGGATATCGTCGAAGCCGCGCGGCAGATTCTCGCTGAGCAGGAACGGGATGCAAGAGCCCGCCAGGATATCAGACCAGGACGACGGATGAGTGTTTATGACGTTCGGCTGGCCGAGGATATCTATGTCATCCCCGCCTATGCCGAGCCGCACTGCGTCATCGTTTCGGGTTCGGAGGAACTTCAGGTCATGCAGTGGGGGCTGATTCCGCGGACGGCGAAGCCCGAAAATGCGATGACGGCATGGCCCGTGCGGCTGAAGTTCAATTACGGAGCCCTTTGCGACGAAGACATCATGGAGCTGGTCGCGGAAATGCAGACGCCCGGACTCTGAAGGCAAAGCTGCATGACATCATACAAAAAGAGAGGAGCCCGCTATCGGGCTCCCCTCCGGCAATGAGTCGCGTCACTCTGTTAATATATGGATTCTGTCAGTGCATCGACGAGCAGTTTGAGGAGCTGCTCGGCGGTCAGAGGGTAGGAGGATTTTCTGAAAATGGGATCCATCTTCGTCCGGATCAGTTCGAAGAAACGGTTGGCTTCGTGAGGCGGCATTTTCTTGACGGTCATCACCATCAACCAGAGCGGAACTTCGATATAGGGCGGCTGGATGAAGAGCTCGAGCAGTTCGTCGGAGTGGTGCCTGTAATCCAGATAACTGTTTTCACAGACACCGTACAGCGGCAGAATGATTAACTCGTAGACGTTATGATGCGTTCTGCGCATATCGCCTTCTTCATAAAACCATACGTCTATCTTCTTGGCCCCGACTATCCGGTACGGATTATAATTGTCCCTGCTCATTTCATGAAAATCTCTTTATTTCCGAGCCAATGCTGTTGACCATGTAATCGCGTAATTCGCCGCGGGTCGAGAGCCGGCAGAACCGGTATTGCGCGGGCAAACGGCGGCCCATCGAGAAGTTCTTCAGGTCCGTCGAGCACGATTCCAGTCGGATCGACCTCCCGTCGTGTCTGTCGTAAAGGCCCCATAAGGATTCCGCATCCGGACATCGGGGATCTCCGGTATGGAAACGATATACCTCCCCGACTTTGAAATTGCAATGTTTCACCGTCATTCGTTTGGGCTGTTTTATAGTTTGTGCGGCAAAGATGGATGAAACGTCAAGCCTGCACAAGCACAAGTGGAACCGTTCCAGTTGTTTTATTTTAGCGGATGCTCCGAGTTGCTAATAAAAACGCGACTCGTGGATGTCTGTACGACTTTATCGGGCTCTGATCTTTAGGGGCGGGCGCCGGCCTTAGGTTCCAAACTTCGGGACAATACGGAAAATCTCGAATATTGGGAATTATGTGAATTTAAGACAAGGATAATGTCATCCGGCTTAAAACTTTACAGTTATGAAAAAGGATAACGAGCATCCCTATCGCCTCTATCGTGTGGTAAGCGTCAAAAAGATCGACCGCTGGTTTTTCGAGAAGCACGACCATCGCAGAACCCATGCGAAAATCTATCATTCAATCATTCGGCCCAAGTTCGGGATTTGCGAAAACACGTTTCTCGACTACCGCCACGAGTCCGACGAAGTGCTGGAACTGTTCCGGCTGTCGGTCAACATCGAATTCTCGATGTGGCTTCCGACCATGGAGGTCAAATACATGGGACCGGTCGAAGCCGACCGGTTCAGTCTGATACTTTGGGATGCGTTCGACACGGCTTTTAAGCGTATACTCAAAGAGGACCCGGCTTGCCGGATAGGTGCTGAAAAGCTATTGAAGTATCTGTTAATCTGTTTAGGCGAGAAATCATCCGTTCTGGTGGGGTGATGCAGCGCGCTTATGAAAGGAGGGGGCTGCCCGAATTATTCGGGCAGCCCCTCCTTTCATAGATCGATCTAATCTATAGCATCTTGGCATTTTTGATAATGCCCATTTCTATTTTATTAAATACATTTATTCCACTTTTCAACTTTTGTAATCGTTTGATCTACATTTGCTAATAAAGCCATAGTAAATTCCTTCGTTCGTTCCGGCCCGTTAGAAAGTCTACTTTTAGACTTTTGTTCTTCCAAAGTTTTGTCTATATGATGTATGGAGGCTTGCAATACAATATCCAAATTTTTCTCATCATTCACAATCTTCAAAATAGAGGTACAAAATCTATTCATATCTTTGGAAGTAGGTGCAGGAACAAACTTTATCCCATTTATTTTGCGAAGAAAGGTTTGAATTAGAAGCAGAATATGATAACGATAATAACGCCATTTCATATCAATACTTCCATTATTGAGAGCCTTTTCAACACACTGAAGAGTTTTTGCAGATGTATAATATGCAATCAATTGATGACCATTTTGAAAAAGCCTATTCTTATTCGCTCTTAACAATTCACCATAGTAACGGTGCATACTGTGAGGTTCCTCCAAAAACATACTCATGAATGCCTGTAATTGCACTGGTAATGTAATTACGTTATATCTTCTAAGTCGTTTTTCTTCATCGAACTCATGCGAACGTCTCTCATAGTATAAACGGTCTTCCCCGCTATATGTTTCGTAATATTCTTGAAGTTGTTTATGGAATTCTTTCAATGATTCAAAAGCCTCATCGAGTACTTGAGTTTGACGATTTGTAGAGCGAATTACATTATTTACCAGCTCTGGCGATATAGTATTGACAATTTTTATAGGAATCATCATATCAGTATTAATCCTATCTCGGCATTTGTATAGGACATGTGAGGTCTGACAACCATTAACAATTTGATAATCTGTTAGCTTAAATTTGTCTCCAGAACTATTCATGGTTTTTGTTACAATGGTTATACCATTGTTTAGTATAGGAAACTGTACATATTTTTCTGTATTCTCAACAGTGGCAATAATTTCTTTATTTACGGGATTTTCTCCTAAATATCCTCTTACATTATCATAAAATATACCCTGCAAGAGACCTTCTGAATCATCAGTAATAAGTTTTATGTATTCACCAAACGGAATTAACCCAAGGTAAGCTTGAACAACTCCATCGATTTCCGGAAAAGCTACAATCTTTGGAATGACAACCTGACGTGTAATTGAGTTATTTATTTCCTTATATATTGTCTGCAAATGCAAAGCATCTATAGGAGTATATTTAACATCGGAAAAATAATTAAGCAATTCAATATTCTTTCGTTCCTCTTCTATCAGTTTTATTAAAAACTCATCTTTTGTCCACTTACCTGTAGTAACATAATATATAGAGCAGGTAGGGTTTTCTACAAAGTTCACACTGTTTTCAAACACATAATCAGCAATCAGTTTGAATTCTTTTACTTCTTGATTTGCGCAAATATCCTTATCTGTAAAAAATTTTTTAATCCCATAACCGACTTTTAACATTTCGCCGCTATCAAAGGTCGCACTTGTTTTAGCTTGTACAAAAAGGAAGTTTGCAGTAAATCTCTTTTGAGCAGAAATTAGCTCTTTAGCCTGGGTCAATGTAGTTACAGGCGTATCGTTGATAATAATAAGAATACCATCCACTGCAAAATCACCACCTTTACCAGTGTGTACTGCTTGATAAAACATGCCATCTGTAATGTAGGCCTCTGGATATTTATGGGAGAATATACAATAATTACAGAAATGCTCAAAGGCTACAGACAGATTTTTTTCTTTAATGCCATAACTATCCAAAAAGTCTAATAACTGATTCTGAAGAATTCTGTTTTCAAGTTCTTGTTTCTGATTATTCATAATGATGGAATTAGAATTTTTAAATTTTATTCATCAATTCAATTTATGTAAAATTAACATTCTGTACTTGGCTGTGCAATATTTAATTATGATAGTCATATAAAACAATGTAAAAATAGTACTTTTTTGTTAATAGATATTTTATTCAATAAATTTGGTTGGTTCTTTTGGAGTATTAAAATGATATAAGCTACAATGATAGAGAGATGATAGGTTTGTCTGATTTATTTGTCCATGCCAAATAGTGTGTATCTACTCAAGGATGTGTTAAAATTTGTCTAATGATTAAACCTTAAATAATTTTTTAATGAAGATGAGCACTGACTCGATTTTGGATAGTGTTAGATGCAAGTCAACAGATTAAGTCTGCAGAACAAAGACACGAACAGCCTGTTTGTTTTTATCCGTTCGGGCGGGATTTTCATTTCGGATATTCCGGGAACAGTATCAGCCATGATAATCCGACGGCTGCCAGCAGCGATAAAATTCCCGTCGTCAGGAGCCACGCTTTCAGAAATGTTTCCATACGGGTGACGCTTAAAAGACGACGACCATGCTGGGAAACGGCGCCGGCGCCGTTCCGTCGCCGAAGCGCAGGCGTCCGCGTATAAACCGGATTTCACGGGCCCTGTGGTAGATGAACTCGTGAAAATAGCGGGTGTCGGTCCGGGCGGGAATAAGCAGTACGACCGTCGTTCCGGGTTTTCGGGACTCACGCCAGCATTTGAATACCCAATCATAAATCGCCCTTCCGTAAGGCGGATTGCAGAAAACCGTCTCTTCGGCCCAGTCCTGCTCCAACCCGTTGTCCGCTATGGTCGTACATTTGCCATAAGTTAAACAATTGAATTATTTTTACACCCTTAAGCATGGAATAAGACAGACGCTATGTTGGTTTTAGAAACCGTTTTACACGTTCCGTCCCCATGCTTTACATCTTAAAACCGGACAGTTCGTTAGGCCAAGCAGAGCCCGTGTTCGCGACGATGGTTTACAAGATGTAGTTATCACTTAAATTCTTTCAGTTATGGTTTACATCGGTATCGACATCAGCAAAAGCAGTTTCGTTGCAGCTTATCCGTCAGTGAACGGTTATCGTACCCAGACTTATCCGAACACTGTTGCAGGAGCTCGCAAGTTCATTGCTACGCTCTCTGTCGCAGAGCATCACTGCGTCATGGAAGCCACAGGTAATTACGGGTTTCTGCTGCTGTACCTGCTTCATCAGAGCGGTATTGCCGTCAGTCTTGTAAATCCCAAGCAGATCAAGCATTTTTCCCGGATGATAATGGCTGTTACCAAGACTGACAAGAAAGACGCCTGCATGATCGCCATGTACGGAGAGAAGATGAATCCTCCCATCTACAAAATGCCGTCGCAGGCAATCCTGCTGCTCAAACAGAAGAGGACCGTAATCCGTCAGTTGCGTAAACAACTCGTTGCTTCAAAGAATCTGCGTGAATCGCTTGTCGTACTGCCTTATCGGGACAAAGCCTGTCTACGGGCATTGGACAAGACCATTGACTTTCTGACCAAGCAAATCGAACAACTCGAAGCAGAACTGGCAGAGATCGCATCATCCGAGTTCGACAAGCAACTCAAAGCCCTGACATCCATCAAAGGAATCGGCATTACGCTCGCTACGGCGCTGATTCTTACCACCGGAGGCTTTACCTACTTCGACAATGCCAAGCAACTGTCCCGCTTCATCGGTATATGTCCCACCTATCAACAATCGGGAACATCCGTAAATATCAAAGGGCATATAAACCGAAATGGCGATGAACACTTGCGATCCTTGCTTTATGTCGCATCATGGACCGCATTACGTTACAATGCTGCTTGTAGAGAATGCTATCTCCGATTAAAGGCAAATGGAAAACCATCGAAAGTCGCTCTAATCGCGGTGGTCAACAAGCTCGTCAGACAAGCTTTTGCCATTGCTACAACCGACTCGACCTACATCGACGGGTTTGTCTCGGCTAAAAAATAATCTCCAGTTCATTTTTTTTATCTTTTTACTTGTTTTTTAATACAGTTCGTGTAGAACTTTCCGCACTTGGCATTCCCGGCCGAGGCGCACGGGTCGAGGGTGAAATGAAATTCTGCGTCGAGGTCGTCGAAGAACGCCTGCGGAGTCACCCAATCCGTCTTGACGGATGAGAATAGGGCCGGATTCAGTCGCTTCATCTTCTTACAGCAGTTTTGCATCCAACAACTCTTTGGCTGGTATCTCCACCGTCTGATGCCGGGCTCCGTTGCGTTCGATGATTTCCAGCAGGAGTACCTTGTCGTCGGGGATTGTGAACTTCTGCAGGGCGAATACCGTCCGCTGGCGTTGGTGCCCCCGCACGACTGTCGGGTCGTTGCATACGCGCAGGATTTCGAGCGGGGTCTGTTGCTGCGCCGTGCGCTTTGCGAGCTTGCGGTCGGCCACGATAAACTGCCGGGCATCGACCTCGAAGGAGATGTTCGTTTCGTTCGAGATCATCGTGTGGATGTAGATCACGTCGTTGTGGACATAAATACCCAATACCTCGACTCCGATGCCGTACTTCTTCGTGCGGACGCCTTTTACGTCTATCCTACTCTGGCGGTAGATATCGCTGAGTACCCGCTTTACGGTCGCGGGCTTCTCGCGGCCCACTTCCTGTAATAATACCCGCCCTTCGGCCGAAGCGGGCTCCGGCTGCGTCGAACCGTTCTCGACAGCAGGCTGTTTCGGTGCCGATATGTTGACGGTCGAGACGGCCGGGTTCTCGGCATAGTGGACATCGAAGGTGAAAAATCCACCGTCTTCGGTGATGACCGTCAGGTTGGTCTCGGTGGTAAAGTTCCGCACGGCGGCTTTCACACGTACGACGTTCCCGGCCCCGTCGGCCTTTCCGGCGATGATGTCCATTGATCCGATGTCGATGTAGGTCACGGGCGACGGGAAAAGGATATGCACGGTCTTCGAAAACCCCGCTTCGATGCGCAGGGGCCGAATCTCCGCAGGCGCTTCCGGCGCCGTCTGCGCCGTAACCTGCGCCGCCGTCATCAGGGCGGCGATCAGGGTCAGATAAATCAGGTCTCGTTTCATAGTCTATTGTTCTTTTGAAATCAGTAGCAGTTGGTGGTTGGCTTTGAGGGTTATCTTCACCTCGCGGAGTTTCTCGGCGACATATTGCGACGACGCCTGCAACCCTCCGCGCGCCAGTTCGGACAACACCTGCTGCCCGGCCGAACGGGTGATGTTGACGCTCGTGCCGGCGGTCTGCCCGACGGACGCCAGCGCATCCTTGAGGGCCGTGCGTTCGCGGGAGTTCGGGACATTAAGCCCCGGCTGTCCGTCGAGATCGTATGCCGAGGCTTCGACGGCGAAGATGCGCCCGCCGTATTCGACGGACGATACGACGACTTGCAGCCGCATCCCGGAGATTGTCGCAAGACCGTATAACGGGGTGTTGCGGGGGATGGTCACTCCGTCGATGCGAACGGGCTCCAGAAGCCGCAGACGCACGGTGCTCCCGGCACGGATCACCTGCGTTGCGGCGACGCAGGCCCTGACGGTCGGAATATCGACATGCGTGACGCCACCTGCCGCCGTGAGAAATCCGAGGTTGCGTTCGATGGTGAAATCCGCCCGCGGGTCGAGCGTCGAGGCTTCGACCTCGCCCTCCCGTACGGGCCGCATAACGGACAGGCGCGAATCCCGCCGCTGCTTCGTCGGCCCTGCCTCTTCGTCCACGACCGTTCCTCCGCCGAGATACTTCCGTGCGAGTTTGTACTGTTCTTCGGCCAGCGCCAACGGGTCGGGCTGTCGGCGTTCGGCATCGAGTTGCGATTGCAGAGCCGCGACCTGCTCTTTCAGCGCTTCGACCTCGGCATTGCGCTGCGGAGCGGCGTAGAAACCCTGCACCTGCCGCTGCATGGCCCGATTGGCTTCGGCGGCCCGCAGTGCGGGGTTATCTGCTGAAGTTGGCTCCTCGGCGGGTTTAAGCCCGTCGTCCAAGAGCGAGAACGAGTTGTCGCCGAGCGTCATCATGCGTTTCTGCTGCTGCTCCTCGCTGCGGAGCTGCTCGGCGGCTTTGCGTTTGTCGCCGACGGTGGCCTGCGCCTTGCCGTCCGGAACCGTCGTGTTAATCCCTGCGGCCCCTTCCTGGGGCTTGACGGGCGCAGGCCGGAAGATAAGCCACAGCACGACGAGGAAGATGCACCCGAGGATCGCCGCGAAGAGCAGCACCTTGCGTTTGCGCTGCCGCTCGAACTCCGCCGAGGGGTCGTTGCCCGGATTCTTGTTGTCTGTCATAACGAGTTACGGTATCAGAGGTGAATATTCAAAATGCCCGATCTCCAGTTCCGGCCCTGTGTCCGCTGCGAACAGGAGCCAAAGGTAAAGGAGCAGCAATAGGACGAGTGCCGCGAGTACGATCCGCTCCCGGATGCGGGGTGCGAGCGTGTCATGCCGGTGCTGCAGCGACCGCCGCACCCACCGGATGCGGCAGCGCAGGGAGTGCGGTTTAGCGGTCATAGGTCGCGATGTCTTTGTTTTCGACGATGTTCAGCGCCTCGACCATGAATCCCTGCGGGTTGTTGTCCGAGCGGGAGGTGTTGACCAGCCGGCACGTCGTGACGAGCGACCGCTCCGTGACGGTGCTTTCGCGCAGGATGCGCTGCCGGGCGTAGGTCGTAACCTCGTAGGGATAGCGGTCGAAGTCGCAGCGGATGCTGTCCACTTTTACCATCTGCGAGACGTTGCCCGCGATCAGGCGGTTGAAGAACCCCTTCTCCTGCAGAACCTTGTAGTAGGACAAGGCGCTCTTGTCGGCCATCTGCAGGGCCCGTCCGACGTTGGACTCAATGGCCGCCTTGTCGGGCGAGAGGGTGAAGAAGAGCTCGTGGAAGCGCCGCACATGCTCGCGGGCTTCCACGGGGCGGTTCTGCGCGAGATCCTGCGAGAGGGCCACCATCAGCGAGCGCCCGTTGTCGAGCACATAGATCTTCTGCCGCTGCCGCTCGGCGAAGGAGTAGGACATCCAGACTGCCGTCACGGTAATGACGGCGCAAATTCCGGCGAAGACGAAAGCGTAGGTTCGTAGCTGCCGGAATGAGGTTTCGATATTCGTTAATGACTTGAATTCCATGATAGATTCGAATTTATTTGCGAAGAATGAGTCGTGCGCCGCGGACGATTCCGCGGCCTATGGCCTTACCGCCCGACCATGCCGCTTTACCGACACCCTTCGTTCCGGCCCACGTTTTCCCGGCCATCCACCCTGCGGCACCGCTTGCCAGCGAGGTCATCTTCGAGACGGTCTTGTTGTAGGCGGCGAATCCGTTCGCCTGCACGACCCACGAGGCGATCGAGGGGATGCAGAGGTATCCGCAGATGGCTACGCACATGAAGATCAGATTCAGGCTGTTCGACCAGTCCACATACCAGTTGTATCCCTGCTCCATGAGTTCGGTATCGTGCCGCATGGCGAGGCTTTGCAGACGTGCGATGATGGCCGAGAAGAGGTCGGAGATGGGCAGCCACAAATAGACGGAAACATACCTTGTGAGCCACTGCGTGAGCGTGGACTGAAAGCCGTCGAAGACGGAGAGTGCGAACGAGATCGGCCCCAACAGGCTCAAGACGATCAGATAGAAGGTTCTCAGGACATCGAGGATGACGCTCGCCGCGGCGAAAAGCAGTTCGAGTATCCATGCCAGACCTTTGAAGATGAGTCCCTTTACCGACCACGAGGATCGCTCCTCGTTCATGCGGTCGAGGGTCTGCTGCGTCTGGTCGTCCACGCCCAGTTCGCTGAGCTCGCGCTCCATCTCCTCGTCCTCGGCGTAGTAGCTGTCCGGGGGCATCTGCTCGCGGCCTTCGAGTTCGAGCCGCTCGCGCCGCTCCTGCCACTCTTCCATATCGAGCGTCTGCCCGGCCATGAGCGAGTGCGTGGCCTGCACCAACGGCGAGAGTATGCCGTTCAGAGTGCCCAGCACGAGCGTGGGAAAGAACATGATGCAGATACCGATGGCGAAGGGCCGCATCAGGGGAAAGAGGTCGATGGGCTCGGCGCGGGCCAGCGACTGCCAGACGCGGTAGGCGATGTAGAGCAGCGCCCCGATTCCTGCGATGGCCGTCGCAACCTGCGACATCGGATAACACAGCGCCATCATGTCGTCGTAAAGCACCCGGAGAATCGTATGCAGGTTCTCCGTCAGGGAAAGCATGCGTACCATACTACCAGTAGCGTTGTTCGTCGGTTCCGTACAGTGAGAGCACGCCTTCCATGTCCCGCTTCCGGGCTGCCCGCAGCAGGGATATGGAGATGTTCTTACGGGTGTAGTAGCGTGCCAGGTCGCGGTGGCGCCGCAGGGTGTCGTAGACGCGCTGCACCACGTCGATGCGGTCCTTGTCCGTCAGGGACATGTCCGTAGGGTTGACGATGTCCTGCAGCTCTTTGAGCTCCCCGGCCGACTCCTCGATGATGCGGGCGTAACCGGTGGCGATGGCCGCCAGCTCCGCGGGCGTGAAGTTCTCGTCGGAGACCATGCGGCGATAGCCGTCGACGTAGATGTCCGAGATTTCACCTACGAGCAGGATGCACTGCTGGACCTTGCGGGCCGAGCGGACGAGGTTGCTGACCGATTTCAGGGCGTCGTAGTAGCGGCGGCCCTGCTCGTAGATTTTCACGGTCTCCTGAAAGCTCTGGAGCATGGTCTGGCCGTTTTTGGCGGCTTCGACGACCTGCTTGGTGGAGTTGACGATGCCCTGCGCGAGGTTCGTGGGGTCCGAGACGACCCACTGGGCGCAGGCTCCCCGGGCCGTGAGGAGCAGGCCAAGGGAGAGAATGACGATTTTAAATTTCATTACTGCGATGTTTCGGTAAAGTTGAAGAAATGTGTGTCAGTGTTTCATCTTCCGGCCCCGCGTCCGCGCCGGAGAGTCGGGCTTCGGCACCACGTCGGCCTTCTGTCGGCGCTTCGGGGATGATGGCTTTTAATCCTTCGTCTCTTTGCGTTTCAGGGAGTCGAACAAGGCGTCGGCACAGGGCTGCCGTCCGGTCATGCGTACGAGCCGTGCGTCCAGCTCGCGGAAAGCCTTTTCGACCTGTCCGTATTGCTCGGCTGGTGATATGCCGGGAAGAATCCCGTATTTGTCGAGCAGCTGCCGGTTGGTGCAGGGGCCGTCGATCTTTTCCGGAAAGCGTGCGAGCCATCCCAAGGTCTGCAGCTCGGCATCGAGTTTCTCGATATAGGTTTGCCGCAGGGGAATTTCCGGGTCGCTCTCCAATATCTTCTCGGCCTCCCGCACCATGCGGTTCTCGGCCTTCCAGATTCGCTCCCGGAGCTGCTGTACCTGCTGCGGATCATCCGGACATGCCGGACTGTCCAGCCGCCCGCGCATCTCCTGTAACCGTCCCATGTCGGCATCCCAGTCGTAGAGACGTGCGACGTAACAGGAGGGCGTATAGCGTCCGGATGTTTCTGCCAGATGACGAAGCTCACGGAACGTTTCGGCGCGGAACTGCCGGTCGATGATATGCGCTGCGGCCTGCACCTCACCCATCAGTGGCTGCGGGAGTTTGCTGTCGGGATGCTGCTCCAGATAGGCATCCAAGAGAAAAGTGTGCATGGCCAGCAGGCCGTGCAGGGAGTGTGCTGTGTCTGCCGGAACATCCGCGAGACGCCGTCCGATCTTTTTCGCAAACGGCGTTCCGCGCAGGGCCTCCATCAGCTCCAGCATATCTTTTCCGGCCGCATCTTCGGGCGTCCTGAGAAAGCGGTCTATCGCTGTATTCATTGTCAGTCCGATTCCAGCAATGGTCAGATCCGATTTCCGGTGCCGGCGCACGAGATCCGTAATACTGCGTATATTCCGTTCCCGGAGCAGGTTTTCCGCATGACGGGCAATGAGCGTGCGTCGATGCTCTCTTTCCCAATCCGGCTTGCGGCGAAATAGCCGTGCGATCCTATCTTTCCATTCCATATCCGCCGGATTTAGAACTGTGCGACTGCGTGCGGAGTTCGCCGAAGGGCTGCCCCTGATTGCCGGGGCAGCCCGAAAATACCGGATGACGCTCCATCATTCGGCCGGTTCATTGAAGTCGCACGCTTCGGCACCGATGGCATCGTCTTCCTGCCGCCGGATGCTGTCCTCCGGAACGAAGCGTCCGTAACAGCCGATGGTGAGCGTCTCGGCGGCCGCGTCGTAGATTACGCGGTTGCCCTCGTCGGCCCCCAGCCAGAGGCGGTGACGGCGCAGCGAGACGATGCCGTCCTGTACGATACGTTTGTAGCAGAGCGTGTGGTCGAGGACGAGGATACGCCATGTCCCCTCGCCGATGCGGCGTATCGAAGCCGAGAGGTTGTTCTCCGCCGAGAGCCACGAGCCGCAGATGCGGTCGGCGTCGAGCTGTTCCCGAAGATCCGCCAAGGTGCGGATGACCTCGGTACGGGTTCTGATTTCCTGCTGAAAGGCCGCTACGGCCGACGCAGGCGTCGATTGGTTACTGTTCATAATCTTTGAGGTTTGAGGTTCGTTTGAAAGCGCCGCCCGGCACGAGGAGCAGCGCATCGGCCGCGGGGGTGTAAAAGAGGTCGACCCGGTGTCCGCCGTAGGTCGTGTAATAGACGCAATCCTTGTAGTACAGGAGGTGCGTTTCGGACGTGCCGCGGCGCGTGAGGGTGATTCGGAATTTATCACGGCACGGCTCGATCACCAGCCGCGTGTCGTCGAGCGTCGAATGCCATTCGCCGCACAGGGGACGGATTTTATGGTATTCGTAATCGTAGAAAAGGAGGAAAGCTCCGAGCACGGCGGCCAGCGCCAGCAGGAGACCTGCGCATATCCCAAGCAGCTGTTTCATAACGGAATAAATTAAGATTCGGGGTTCGTTTCGCGCTCGCGGGCCAGCTGCCGGATGGCGGCTTCTATGTCACCGCCGAGCTTCTCGGTGAGCTCCATCACCTTCATCTTTTCCGATTCCTCAGTAGTGTACGTCAAATATTCTTCGACCGAGGTTTCCGTGGCATAAACTGCCGACTGCACGCCTCCGAGTCCGATCCAGACCTCTTTATAGCGGCGCTTGGGGTCGTTCGAGAGGTTGATCGAGAGAATCTGCGCCCGCTCCTTGTCCGTCAGCCCCAGCAGACGCTGTATGCCGTCGAATTTCGAGAGGTATTTGCGCTGGTCCAAAAGAATCTTGCAGTCGGCGTTGTTGATGATCGACTCCTTGACGATGGGCGATGAGATGATGTCGTCCACCTCCTGCGTCACCACGACCGCCTCGCCGAAATACTTGCGAACGGTCTTATAGAGATAGCGGATGTAGGCGCTCATATTGGCCGAGGTGAGGGCCTTCCAGCATTCCTCGATGAGAATCATCTTGCGGACGCCTTTCAGCCGCCGCATCTTCGAAATGAAGGTCTCCATGATGATGAGCGTCACCACCGGCAGCAGCGTGCGGTTCGAGGAGATGTTGTCCAGCTCGAAGACGATGAAACGCTTGTCCAGCAAATCCATCTGCTTGTCGGAGTTTAGCAGGTAGTCGTACTCGCCGCCCCGGTAATAGGGCTCCAATACGTTCAGAAAGTTTTCGAGGTCGAAATCCTTCTCCCGCACGCGCTTCTGCTCCAGAAGTCGGCGGTAGTCGGTTTCGACGAACTCGTAAAAGGTATCGAACGAGGGGACGATGGAGCGGTCGGCGCGGAGTTTCGAGAGGTAAAGGTTCACGGCGTTCGAGAGCGCCACCTCCTCCGAGCGCGTCGGTTCCTCGGATTCGCGCTTCCAGAGCGTCAGCAGCAGCGTCTTGAGCGATTCGCGCTTCTCCACGTCGTACACCCCGTCCTCGACATAGAAGGGATTGAAGGCGATGGGTGCTTCCTCGGTATAGGTGAAATACACTCCGTCGCGGCCTTTGGTCTTGGCGTGAATCAGCGAACAGAGCCCTTGGTAGGAGTTGCCCGTATCGACCAGCAGGATATGCGAACCCTGCTCCCAGTACTGACG